>Ga0105097_10000010_pt1 | contig 64473 bp, 62 predicted proteins | sample PPLLak12cMay2015_FD_87035 | JGI IMG/M metagenome (GOLD analysis project Ga0105097, IMG submission 87035) | Freshwater sediment microbial communities from Prairie Pothole Lake near Jamestown, North Dakota, USA - PPLs Lake P7 Core (1) Depth... | ecosystem: Environmental > Aquatic > Freshwater >...
ATTGTCGTCAGTTCCGCTTTAATTTAGCGTCTTCGTCCTCGTCGTCGTCACTTCTTTATTCCGTCAAAAATTGTCGTCCTTCTTCTTTTCATCTCGTATGACGTTTTTTTGTGTCCAATGTCCATGGACACAAAAATCGTACAAATCTTGGGGCTGGTCGTTTCTGCAACCAAAAAAATTCCGAAGACGAGTTTACGAATGTTAATAATCACGACGCACAACATCTTTGCGTTTTCCCGCCACAAACAACACGTATATCACGGCCGCACCAGCTATCACGCCCACCACAACTCCCGCACCCAATCTGAACAGTTCTCGTGCGTCCGCGGAATTTCTGGGCTTAGTCAACGATCCGAACAAGCCGCGCTGTAAAAGGAACTCTGTTTTCCACGGCTTTCCCGCCACAAACGTGGCCAGATTAGGCCACCAATCTGACCTGTATTGTTCCGCATCCACATCGGCCGCGTAGGGAGGAAGCCTGCCATCCAACATTTTTTCTAAAATGGTCATTTTGTGTCCCGACGGGGCAATGGTCCACACCGCTCGCAACGCCAAATCGTGCTCTCTGAACATCAAAGGCCATTCTATGTACAGTCTGTAACCGTACAAGTTAGGGAACCCCACAATGACGTTTTCCTCTATCTGGCACTCGTTCGTTCCTCTGCGTATTCTGAAATACCCTCGGTCGCCCCAAGCTGGACCCCACGAATTTTTTACCAGCCAGTAAGGAACGGGCAAGGCGCCCCATCCAACGATCACCACCGCATGCCCACTACCTTCTTCTTCGTCTTTATCGCTTTTGACATGCTGATAAACTCCTCCTGCTCCTCCTCCATTTTTTGTATCTCCAGCGGATGACGATGACGACGCCCACGTCTCGAAATCTGGATACACGATGAATCCAGTTGTGACCGGGCCCCAGTGATAAATTTCTCTGCGTATATCCCGTTCAGTGCCGCTGTAAACGATGGCATTGCCGTTATTTTCATCATCCTCCTTCCCCTCTTCATCCTCATTCTCTTCGTAATACTGATTTTCGTCGAAATCACTTTGAGTTGTTGTTGTTGTTGCTACCGGTGCCGTGCCGGGAACGTGATAGTATCCACCCGCTCTATGTCTTTTCGACGGTTTACCGGAAACTGGACACGTGTCGTAGCCACTTCCTATCATGTCCGAACACGCTGGTAAGTTATCAACGCCTGCCGATACGTTTGGCGCTGCCGTACCGCTCGCGCCTTCGTAAGGTACACACACCTCCTCTATGGCTCCAAATCGATAAAGGTATTGCCACGCTCCGATCAGTGTTTCTCCCTGGCACCCTAAAGTTTCCACGGCAGAACGCTCCTCGTCCTTTTGTTTGAGCAATCTCGACGGCAACACGTAATCGTACGGAAGCCCCTCGTTGACCCGGCGCATAGACTCCTGATATTCGTACTCTCCGCCAAGATTACAGACTACCATCGCCGCGGGAGACATCAGCAATTTGTATTTGCCGTAAGTGGCTATCGACAACCTTGCCGACAAACAGTCAGTGGCGGCAAACGCCCAACACGATCCGCAGGCGCCTTGGTCGCGCACAGGAGGCAACAACTTCTTCCACACCTCCCTGCCATCAAAAACTTCTGGTGGATCAATCGGGTCCCCCGCCAACCTTCCGCTCGACCTGTCCACGAGCAGATGCGAAAACTGTCTCGCAAACTCGTCAGATTGAGCCAACAGCGTTTTGGACGGTCTGGTCCCTATAACCCCCCCAATTTCGCTCAAAGAACATTTTTTCTGCAATCTCGAAGCCGAAAAAGTTTTTGTTGTTGTTGTAAACGCGCATGTTGTTGTTGTTGCCGTATTGTCCATTTTTAGAAATAAACTTTTTAAAAGTTTTTTTTAAGCATTGACAGTCAAGAACGATTTAATCCTTGTCCACAGATTCGGGTTATGAGGACGGTACGGTGGGGCTGCGGTGGCTGCGTAGTAACTTGCAGGCGATTTGTATGCCCCGTTGAACGGCTGAGACGGCAGCGCTGGAGCCATGAACTGACTGGAACACGTACCGCATCCCAGATGCGACGTATTTGGATTGGCGAATGCGGCCCACGATACTTCGCTAGCGCCTGTCGGAATTTCTCCTCCTATTCCGAGCGCACTACTGCTGTATGCGGCTTCGCCACGCAAATCCAACATACTGTTTCTGGTGGTAGAATGGAAACTGGCAGGACCGAACACATCCGTACCAACCATCGATACGGCTTGAGGTTTTGCCGGCGATATCTCCTCCAGCCACGGCTCATCCCAACTACGTCGCACGGATGCGGCAAGAGTATCCGGAGCGAACCTCGCCATCATGGACGTTTCGTACGCGCGGTGATAATCGCTACCGCCCGATATACCCGAACTAAAGTCTTCGAACCCGACAATGCCTCCCGCCCCCGAGGGTATAACGCCCGACGCCACTGGTCCGCTGCGATGTGAGAGAAAATCCATGTTTGTTAATTTCTTTTTTTATTGTTCTGTTAGAGATATTTTTTGCTATCATGAGTGTATTCGTCTGCATATTTCGGTCCGTTAAAAGCAGACTATGCATCCCCCCCCATTTCGTCCGCCGCTTTTGGGCACTTCGACCACGGCTTGAAATACGTTCACTCTCACCGAGAACTGCCATGATTTTTTACTTTTTTTCCTAAACATCCACGCCAACTGCACAATAGCCGTAACCGAACTGCCAGGTACAACGTCTCCGAGAACCATTGGCCGGTACGGTGGCGCGCCCGAATACGCGTGCAACTCGGTTTTGTTGTTTCCGGCCATTATCAAGCTGCCCTTTATGCTCGGTGGATACAGTTCCCCCTTTTGTCCCTCGCCAATAAATGCTATGGGCGTAAATCCCTCGTGTATCGCCGAAATTTCGTTGGTTCCGGGAGAGTTCCACTGTTTGTCCGCGACCACTTCCTCGCAGCGTTTTTGTATGGAGTCGATTATCGTTTTAAAAGTCACCATAAGAGGGTTAATCTCCCAATCCCTGCCGACGCTGAGCAGCATGGACGCTTTGCCGTCTGGCCAAACGACTGCTCCGGTCGGAGCGTGCATCCCATTTGGGGTTTGAATTAACAACGGCTTCAGTACATTTTCGTACATGTACGAAATAAACAGTATCTGTCCGCTTCCCTCGTTGGAAACTTGCGGTTCCTTGCCAAACGAAACACGTTTGACGTCGAATTTCGAATACTGATCAGGATAAATGACATATGGGCTTCTGATGACCTCCTGCAACTGAGGCTGATCTGGGACATGCGCGTCGGACGATAAAGGCTGACACTGAGAAGAAGATGATGATGATGACGACGCAGCCTGCTGATCAGAATTTAAATGCGATGCGCGTTGTTGTTGTTGTTGAGGCGGCGGAGTTTGCGGCGGCGACAATGGGCGCGATACTGTTACCGTTCCTGCCGTTTTTTTATCCGCGTCGTCAATTTCCAAGCTCCGGCCGTCTTCTTCTTCTTCTTTCCTTCCTCCTCCTACTACTACTACTCCTCCTCCCCCTCTGTTTATTCCTGCTGTCTTTTTAATCGACGGAGATAATGCGGCAGTAACCACTGTTGCGCTCGATACATCGTTCGCGACAGATAATGATGGTGATGTTGGCATCACTAACACCGGAGGGGCCGATAACGACGATATGGCAGTCGTCGTCGTTGATGTTGTTGTTGTTCCTCGTACAGTTTGGCGCTTAGAAGGCGATGGGCGATGATGCTGAGAAGAAGAAGAAGAAGAAGATGCTGGTGCCGTTAAGCAACCGCGATCGGGAACAACAGACAGACGGGGTATGGGCGGGCCCAGCCCGTAACCGTCCGGGTCGTCGTTTCCGATATCGGGGGCTGGCCTTTTTTTGGTGGTGATAGTGGTGTTGACCGCAGCTGTCGGTGCTGACATTTTACGAATGAACTGAAACAATATTCGGTAACGAGTTGGAGATGCTGACGATGACGACAGCGACCAACAACGACGACAACTCCTCCAATTTAATTTTTTATCTGTTCAAATGTAAAAATGCGTTACGATATTTTGGGAGCGATTGCTGGAGGAATTCTTATTGGAGCGGTTGGCGTGGGGGTATTGATGATACCGTACATGTCCAACAGCTGCTTTGATTACAAAGCGCAAGTGCAAGATAATGCCAAATTTGCAAACGAAGTGGGTTGGCAGCTCCGATATTCCGGGACGCCGTCTGACGCTACCGGAGTCATACCCGAGCTTCCGAGTCCCGACGGTTTGGCTAAAATATCCGCAATGCTGGGCTGTGACGGGTTTGTCAATGTCTCTTCCGGGTACGTGCTATTTAAACCGGAATCTCAATACGCCGGGTCAATCGTTCCTGGAACAGGTTCCAGCGTTTTCGTTGTCAAAGATGGACGAATTGGCGCGATTCCGAAATTGTACTGCAAGCTGACAAAAAAGTGCAAGTAGCGGAGAGGAGACATTCGCGACGGAAAAAAAACAACCAATTTGTTTCAATTTGTCTTCTTCTTATTGTCTTCGGCATCTTGTTCGTCTTTTATGTATGTTACCGTCGTCGTTATATCGCCGCTGCTGCTGACGTATGATCCGCTTTTTGTCTGTATCCACTCGGAGTATATAGATGTCTTGTTACATGTCGGACATTTGACATAGTCGTCACATCTCGTGGGAGTTGACGGCCAATAATCTTCCAAACAGTTTGGGCAGGCCATAATTGCAGTGATTATTACTAAACGCTTAAAATTTTTAAAGATGAGATGATACTCATCATTTTCAAAAATGGAAGATGTGCTGATGGCAACCACAGAAGGGAATCTCGGAGCTGTGTCGGTATTCCTCCAGTTTATGACCAAAGATACCGGTTACGGATTCGCCCTCATGGAATACTGTAACAAGACCGGCATCAGAGGTTCCCAGCTCTTGCTCGACTATGATAAGTTTAATAAAGATATGGACAAGTACATTGAGCACGTCCTGGCCTTTATTTTACTTAAACGAGATGTTAATTAAAAAATGTGGCAAACGACAATCGGAAAAAAAATAAAAACCAAAGTACATTAAAGAACTTTTATTTTTATGATGGCACGACATAATTCTTCTTCCGATTGCGAATACATCATGGGAGGCTCTAACGCGACAACGTGCGCATGGAATCCCGGAGATTGCAAAAGTTGGTGCAGAAGCAATACCCAGTCATGGGTTCCTACGGCTTTTGAAATAATGAACGACGTTAACAGCAAGCTTTTTCGCAGTTTTGCTGTGCACATTGACGTGCTTTCTCCAGACATTATACGAGGGATAGTGCACTCGGGAGAAATGGACGAACACGTAGCAGAGATGCACGTGGAAACCGCCGAATCGCTCGGATTGGACGGAGTCTTCGAGACGAGCGCGACCAGAAACGAACTTGACGCAAATTTAGTTCAATGCATGCTAGTCATTTCCGGGCTCGTGCCACGAAACAACTCTTCAGACAGAACGCTCACGCTGAGCGACGCTGCCGCAGAGGCGTGGGACGGCTGGATCAGCGAATTCAGCGAGCGCGGTAAATCCGCCTTTGCGGATTGGGAACCAAAGACCGTAGTAATAAACGAAAAGAGGGGACTAAGTTCCGGAGTTGTCATGTCTGTGTTCAGGGTATCATCCGATTACGGCAGCTTGATTGGTAATGCAGTTGTCGCGGCACCGGTTATTACCGACTTGCCAAAATCGACTGTGTTAGTCAGTGCCATAAAAATGATGGGAGACGATCTCGATTCCGGCAGGTTTGTTGCCGCTAGAATGATGTACTCTTTTGACACGAAAACGCGACCATGGCCGTACCCGAAACGGAAAGCGTTAGCAACGTTGTTGTTGATGCTGTCAAAAGAAACTGACGGAGTTGTGGTCTGCGAACACTGCTCGCTGAATCCAAACGTAATTACGTGGAAATTGGCGCCCGGAGGCCCAAAACTGTCAACTCGCGGAGGAAACATACACGTGGTGCTGGAACGTTTACCGCCAAATTCTCCATCGACTGTTCGGTGGAGTGCTGCGGCGGCGTGCTCTGTATCGATCGACTTGGATTACAGACACGCCGAGTCTCCGATATCGATAAAAGTGGTTACCGCGTGGTAACGATGATAACAACAAAATAATAAAAACATCGTCGTATTCTTGTCATCATTGGTGGATAAAAAGGCCGTTGTAACATTCGTAAACTTGTCTTCGGAATTTTTTTGATTGCAGAAACGACCAGCCCCAAGATTTGTACGATTTTTGTGTCCATGGACATTGGACACAGAAAAACGTCATACGGGATGAAAAAAGATTTTAAATGACAAATTGCGGATGACGAAAATAGTGTGCACCGTCACATACTAATATAATAAAAACCACATTTGTAAATGGAATAAGAAGTAGATAAATGAGAGAGTGTACGCGCGTTAATAACGATAAAAAGAGGCGTATATACTTACTGCAACATTCGTAAACTCGTCTTCGGAATTTTTTTGATTGCAGAAACGACCAGCCCCAAGATTTGTGCGATTTTTGTGTCCATGGACATTGGACACAGAAAAACGTCATACGAGATGAAATCGTATTGCCAAGTTATTATCAAAATTCGAACAGGTTTATTAAAAATTCATCTGTACGCAAACAAAAACAACAACAGCAAATGGACTGTTCCGCTTCTTCTTTAAAACGCGTGGAGGTCGTCATAATTTCCGACGAGGAGGAAGCCGCAATAACCTACCGAGACGCGGTAAACAAAGTGACCGTCGGAAAGCTGCCAGACGGGCAAAGGGTTGTCATGGTGTACATGAAAAACAATTTCACCGCTATCATGGACGATTGCCCGGCCACGGCGAATATACTCAAAAGTCATAGATTGAGGTATGCCGAAAAGGGACGAGGAGTGCGCGTAAAGCGCGTCGTGGCGTTTTCGCGAAGCCCGGACCACGTGTACAAAAGCATTTTTGTGCACTTGCTTGTATTTGCCGGGGCGGACGATATCGACACCCGACAGCAACGTCACCCACACGGTTTATCGTCTCTGGCGCTATCACATCAACTGGTCGAGCACATTAACGGCGACCAATTGGACCTCACTCGCGCCAATTTGCGCAGAAAGGTCCCTCGCGCTGCCAAAGCGGACGGATTATCATTACAATTACCGTTACCATTACCATCAACGGCTGGCATTATTACCACCACTGTTATCAATAACCCTATTGGGCGACAGTTGATGCAGACTGCTCATTCATGCTCTTCGCAGTCTTTACCTCATTTCGCTTCTTACTATTATTCTCGTCCACGTGTTCATTCTCCTTCTCACGTTGCGCCGCAAATGCGGCCGACGGCAACTTACCCAACTGCGAATCCTCAAACAGTTGCGTGGACAGGAGTTGGTAGGCATGAAAGCATGAAAGCTTGGCTGGTTCAATGGAAAGAAAAGAAAAAAACGACGACGACGACGACAACCGGAACATCATCCGATGACAGATATCTGATGGAGTTGTTTTATGACCAAAAATATGGAACGTCCCGCCTATCGCACATGGCTGCCATGGTCTTTTACAAACACAAACTCGAAGAATATGAATCGCCGCAGTCGCGAAGCCAGCAACGAGCCGAGATGGTTATCATCACAACCACCACTACCACCACGACAACAACAGCTACCGCAGTTACTACCCCAACCCCCTCATCGGCAAAAGCACCACAACCAATTATAACCACGACAACATCCGTTTACAGCAATTAACAAATAGATTTGGGTTTACACAATTTCATTAAACAAGAGGAAGTGAATCCGGGTATTCCCGGCATTTGGAAAGCGACCCTCTCTCCGCCAAGCGCGTCACAGTCTTCCGGTGCTACACCCGGCAGTACCATCTCGTAGCGCTGTTCGCCCTCGCGACAGTTCATCGCTCGCGGTGCCAGATAGCTGAGCATTTTCGCGTCGGATGCGTCGGATACCTTACACGAGTTAAACTTGCATCGCACGTACGTATCCGGGGGCACTCCGTCTCCTCCAACGCCTCCAGCCTGCTTGCAGTCTATAGCCCTCATGTACCCGAGAGGAGCCAATACGGATTTGTCGCTTCCGCATATCTTTTTGGAACAGTCGGACGAAACCGGATAGAAACTGTATGTACTGTTGGCGCCTCCGAACGGGCACTTGCACATGTTGTTGTTTGCACTTTGATCGATGACCCCGTCCATCGCGGTGCATCCGGCCAGTGCCGACGTGTGGTCGTCCAGACTGTAATCAAAAGTGTTCACGAGCACCTTGCCGGGTTTTTTGCCGTAAGAAATCGCGTACGATGGCGGTCCCGCCTTGTTGAGCGCTTGTTCGTCCCTGCTTTTTTTTATGCTGTACATCGCCGCCACGGCGATTGCAGCAGTACCCACCCCGAACGCGCTCCACAGAGCTATTTTCATGTTGTATTTTTATTCGTTTGTCGCTATTTATTTTCGCGAACACAGCGAGAGAAAACACGTCCGGTTTGGCGCTGGAGCGCCTCCCAGAGACCTGCATGCAACGTTCTCCACGTTTGTGAATTCGGCGGTTCTGGAAACGTTTCTGTCGGACGGACAATGTCCAAGCGGCATCACGGTGGCCAACGCCTCGTCTGCAGTGCAGTTACACGCGAACACGTAACAGTTTCCATCGCCCGCAATTTCACCGTCTAACGCGACACACTGAAGCTGATTCATCTTGCCGACAGATACCTTTGGCGCTCCGACTTCGGTCAACCTGCTGCATTTGCTGGATATGTCCGCGCTGGATACCACCCTCATCGACGAGGTTGCGTCGTTACATAATGGTGTATCGCATCCTCCGATGTTGCTGTCGTAATTTACTCCAAACGACGACTTGCACGATTCCCTGTATTTTGTAACGACGTTCGAGCTGTTTGCGCAAGTACCACCAAACGTGATCTCTTTGTGTTCTTCAACGTCTGACAACTGCCGCTGCGACAACACGAACCACACAAACGTGCCAACGAAAGCGCTTATAGCCGCAACGCTCCCAACGGTTACTATAATGTTTAATTTGTTATCGGACATAACGAATACTGCTTATTGTTTTTTAAACTATTTCCATTCTTTTATTGGCAGGTCGCACAGTTTAAAAAAATTATTTGCTAATTTGCCACTAAAGCCATTGCGGATCCGCTGATCAGCAGCGTGCCGACTCCGAGCGCTATTGCGATCGGGATTGTCCTGTCGCTTAAGATTTGTCCCGTATCGCTGTTTTTCGGCCTAACTACAGAGTCGGGAATGTTATAAGCCGCTATGGTAACGAGCGCGCCGATTACGGTGGTTATCGTGGAAATTAGTAAACACTTTATCTTGTAATTTCTGGTTGTTGTCGTTGTCGACATGTGTGTTTTTTTACTTTGCTACATATTTATCAAATAGTGCTAAATGCAACTCACTACTCGCGCCGACTTGATTCCCCTCTGACCGCAAAGCATCGTCCCAAGCACCTTTAGCTTCGGTTTTTTCTTCCGCGTTCCTCGCCTCGTTATATTTGTCCTCCATGAGTCTGGAATACACTCTACGCTCTTCCAATAAGCGCTCGCTGTGCTGAAGGTTTCCTCTGTCCTCTGACGATAAGGTGTCGAGTTTCTGCAGCACCCGGGCTTGTTTAACAACGTCAGCTCTGGCGAAATCTGTTCTCGAGGACAACACATCGATATCGTCGATCGCTTCTTCCGTGAACGGCTTTTTCGTTGTATCGGCGGATTCCTCATTGGCTTTCTGCATGGATTTTTTGAGTACCTGCCTTTCTCTGATGTATTTAGCAATCTGGTAAATTATCGGGGCAGCGATCACGGCAGCGATCCCTAATCCTATCAAGGCTATCCACTCGACCGGATGAGCCGCAAGTGATGCCAAGATCGAGTTCACAAACCCCAAAAACGGCGCTAAAGATTTGCCTATTTTCGAATTTAACGCCCAGACGATGGCATAGATTATGAAACCTATGCCACCCAACACGGTTACCGCCCCTCCTACTATGGCTATCTTGCGAAATGTGGCCGGCAATGACGACATATACGTATATATCCAATTTATTAATTCTGGTAACCCATTTTTTGTCGCGTTTTACGCAGCGGCCGCTATCTCTCCCAAAACGCTTTTGCGTGTCTCGTATCTGAGAGCGTCCACGGCTTCAAATTCGCGTATGCCGTCAGCCAGTTCGTCTACGTCAACACTGCCCTTTTTAACCAACATTGCGTCAAGGTTAGCACGTGCTACGTCCATTCTCAGTTCAACTTCGGCCAATTTCGCTCGATTCATTTCGCTCAGTTTGTTGACCTGTTTTGCCACGGCACCGGCCGTCACGGCGGCGTCCAGTGTATCGCTTCCTGTCTCCTTTCTGGTATTTATTGTGTCGAAATCCCTGTCAGTATATCGCGGAGACCTTCCATCTGCCAAATCCCTCTCGTTTACCGTCTCCATGCCTTGGCGTCTAGTGTTGCGGTCCTTCAGAAACGAAGCTACGGCGAAAAGCACCGCGCCGCCTACTCCCAAAGCCACCAGAGCCATGGCGAGTTGGCCGAGCGGACTGTCCAACAAGCCGCCCAGGGCCGCTTCGGCAGCGTTTAGTAATCCCATGAGTGCTTTGGCCAGTGGCGTGTTGAGGGCCCATATGGTGATACCGGCTCCGACACCTATCGCCGCCACGGTTAATCCCCCTCCCACGTATTTGGTTATATCTACCGACATTTGTTTTGTTATTTTTTATTACAGGGTTTACAAAAAATGAAGATTGGAATAATAGAATTTGATCCGGCCAAATTGCCGTGGCGGATGATAGTGGGAGGGGTTGCTGGAGGGATATTTCTGGGATTTTTGGGATACGCTTGGTTTCAGACAGAGAACAGAGAACTCATGCAAGCACTAAACGTCGTTCTGAAATACAACGGAACCGCGAACGAAGCGGCACTGTGGGAAGCGCAGCTGGGAGCGCGCGTGCACGGTGCGGTTGTGGCGTTATGCGCCAAATACCCGTGGGTCTCCCCTATATTCGGATACAGGGATTCGCACACCGCCCAAATGCTTTCGTACATATATCACGCGTACAAAGCCAACAAAGCGCAACTGATGAAAGCTGCGTGGTTGTACGAAACTGATGCAGTGCCAAAAGCGGGAACGGAAAGCAAATACCAATCTGTGCTGGAATACGTGTATCCGGAAGACGACAGGCCGGACCCCAAATACACGCCCGCGCCCTTGTCTGCTTGGGAGATCGCCACAAACTACGTCATGCCGATAGCGTCTTTCGCGTTGATGCTTTTCATGGTAATATAACGAGTTGTTGTTGTTGTCAATTTGGATCAAAAACGAATTCTTGTTCGCCCGGAGTGGGGGCTTCGCACAATGACGTGTTGTTCGGGTTGTATATGCAAGCGTTTACGCCTCTGGTGTGCTGCGGCAACAGTTTGCACGTACCGTACGACGTGCGGTAGTAGCCGTGGCAGCAGTGAGCTTTTGATCCAAAATCGGGATCGATATAGAACTCGCTCATGTCTCCCGTCTTTATGGGCAGTGTTGCATCAAACGACATCAACGTCGAATCGCCGGTGGGGTCTACGCCGGTGCACGGGACGGCGTCACACTGGTTTTGGGAGCTGTATGACAGCTGATTGGCGAAAAGTCTCTTCAGAGACGCCGTGTTGCCAACCGTGCCGATGCCGCAGTACTGCTCTAAAAAGTTTCTTGTCGGCTCGTTGTCCCAGAATCCTACGTCTCCGGCGGACGTGTTACGTTTGCCGGGCATTTTCGGGTAATCTTGCGTGTCGGTAACGCTTACTCCGTATTCGCCTTGGTAATATGTCGGCATCGTGTGGTCCCAAACCGTCGGGCTGCTCAGGTCGGGAGTTCCCACGCTGGTGCATCCGTCACCGAAATCGACCCACATATAAGTGTGTGTCGAGTCGTTTAACCGCGGCGAGTACGGAGCCGGCGACCCCTGCATGTAGTATCCGTTGTTGGCCGATTTGAGCGGGTCCCATTTCTTCTTTTCCGCGAGAATTCCGTTTGGCCACTGTACCCTCAGTCTGTGCTCCGTGCCGGTAATGGGATTCCAAGTGCGGTCGTGAACGGCCGTCTTTACTACAACGTCTCTGGTTTTGCCGCAACATTTAGAAAAACAGGTTCCCGCGTTGCTGGCCGATCCGATAACCGGTCCGTCTCTGCAAACGTATCCCGACTGACATTCGAACTGTTTCGTGCCGCCTTGTTGCGTGGCCGCGGATGTTGTGACTATCGCTCCTATCGTGGCCGCGGCTGTTATGAATCCGATCAACATGCGCATGCCGGTGGACCCGAGAGCTTTCCATTTAGTGACAGTGGTGACTCCCGCGACGGCTGCTAACCAAAACAAAACAGAGTTAATAAACGGTTGATCGGTCGAGGAGGTGGTGACCAGCCTTGCGGCGGCAATTCCTCCCACCATGGAAATTATGGGCGAGCAGAATACGGTGCCCATGCCCAGCGACATGGCGGCCAAAATTGCCGTGCCGACAATATTGCCCACTGGAACGGATGATGTTGATGATGACGACGTTTTTGGTTGTTTTTATCAATAAAGCCATTAAAATTATTTATTTTTTGAGCAAGACGGATGGCGTTGTGTTGCTGCTTAAAAGATGTGATTTGGTGGTGGCAGCAATCAGAGCTCCCAATGTTACCGCAAACGCTGCTCCAAAAACGGCCGTAGCGATTATGGCTCTTATTTTGGCCTGTATAAGTTTGTTTTTTTCGTGATACATGGCATCCCTAAAACTCCGAGACATTATCCACAGGTCAGGAGTGATGATACCGTTGTTGTTGTTGTTGTAGTTACCGTAATTATTTCCGCTGACACTGAAACCGATCTCGTTCAGCCCGCTTATTGATGATGCATTGCCAGACAGTATGCCAGCAACCGTTATTTCGTCGTTTCCCGAAAGGCTTATCCTCAAAAACGTTTTTCGGTGATGATCATGAGGTGTTGTTGTTGTTTTTTTTTTGATTTCCGACATTGTTCTCTCACTTATCACGTTGGCATTCAAAAAACAGCGAATATCATATCCGCGGTTTTTTTTGATGTGTAAAATTGATATTGTAACGATAAACGTGTATACGCACTAAAAATGGCGCTGTCAACCTCTTCCGTAACTGCAATTCCCAACAGAGACGCCATCGTCACTGGCGGCCGCGACATTATCGCGAGGTGCCCAAACGGAAAAATTCGCGGAAGGATTACAGACAACTTATATGTGGTAATGCGTGTTGACATGGAAGATTTGCAAAACGTGGACGCCGACGTTTTAGCGTACTCGTACGATCCGGACGAGTGCGGGTGCCAGTTTATGGAAACCATAGCTGCGAGGGATTGCTATGGGAAGTGGTGGGATTTCACTAAAGACGGTTCGCCGTGTTTTGACCCGTACCGGTCCGATGGGACCGAAAAGCCGCCACCGCCCGGAAAATTCATGATGTGGGACGAGACCGGAGGCTCTGGAGACAGCGTGCCGGATACTACGGTGGCTTCGATAACTATATACAACAACTGCGGAGGAGGAATGTCTTCGTCTTCTTCTTCGTCTTCTTCATCTTCAACGACGGTAATTCCTACAGGCATTCTAGCTATACGACGATACAAGTTGGTCACGGCTCAGCCGACCATAAACGACTACATACAATGCGAAACCGAAGGAGACCGAGTTTTTCTGAAATCTTAATAAAAAAACTCCATTGCAATGGCCGTTGTTATCACTGATTTTTTTCGTAATGGTGGTTTCGTTGTCCATGGTAACCCCACGGCGGAGATGCCGCCACCTGCTGGTCCGTTGTTGTTATATTTGTAACAATAATCCTCGCAAAAAAACAACAAGCCTCGGCTGTTCTGGATGTCCGCCGAGACGGCGACGTGACCGCCAGCGACGTGGCCGCGATTTGCGGCGAAAGCGCGTGGGGGACGAGAAGGAGCGTGCTGAGAAAGAAGGCTCTGGCTTTGAAATCTGAGGATACTCCCGCAACGCTTCACGGGCGCAAATACGAGCCGGAAGCCATTCGCAAATTCTGCGCAAAAACCGGTGCAGTTGTATCGTATCCGGGGTACATAAAACATCCGACTTACCAGTGGTTGGGAGGAACTGTCGACGGCATAGCTCGGTTTCCAAATGGAGATACAGCGGTAATAGAGGTGAAATGCCCGTACAGCAGACAAATAAAGGGCGAAGAGGTGCCGATTCAATACATTGGTCAGCTGCAAACTTACATGGAAATACTGAATCACGAGTACTGCATATTCATACAGTACAAGCCGGCGGGTCCGCGATCTTCCGACGTTTTGACGATACTCAAGGTGATCAGAGACAGAGGGTACATGTCGTCGCACCTTCCGGCATTGTACAATTTTTGGATAGACATGCACTGTCTGCGCGCTTACGCGAATAGGGTTACAGTGGTCATTCAGCGAGCCTGGAAACTGCACATGGCCAAAAGGGGTCTTGGTCATGCCATAAGCATGTATTCCAAATTCCGCGGTGTTAATTACATGGCCAATTTGGCCGGATTCATCAAAAAACGGGAGTTAATGCGCGGCTGGGACAACATTCCTCTGAGCATCGGTATCACTCCGCCCACCCAAATACTGGTAATGTTTGTTGCCGCTCATCCGAAAAGGGAAAAAACGGTGTCGTCGGCTTATTATTCTTCTGCATCATCCGCCGGAAGTTTGCCACCGAAGTCGAAACCGCGATTTTTTACAAAAAGTGCTGGACAATGTTTCGTGATTATTTGAAACAGCATTATTACCAAAAAGAAGAATAAGTTCCAAACACAAAAATGGCTGATGACAAAAAGGATGTCGTAGTAATGACCAACCCTAACCACGACGATGCCGGTGAAAAATGCGGCGTCGTCGTCGACGACATGGCGGGTAAACAACAACAATACTTTTTAGCGTTCGATCCGGGAGTGAAGAATTTGGCCGTGTGGGCTGGGATTCTGAACGATGAGCCGTCCATCGTACCTAAAACTTTGAAGTTGGTAAAAATCGACCTGACCGAAATGAAGCGAAGCGATTGCGGAATTCCAACCGGCCACAAACACAGCCGTCGTCACGGGGAGGAATCTTGTCCAAAGATATCCAAAACGGCCGCCAGCAAATTGAGAATGCCGCTGTACGAAGCGGCATCCAAACTCGTTTTGGATTCCGAATGGATGCGGGACGGCTCCAGCATCCGTGCCGCGATCGTCGAGACGCAGGCACCGCGCAACGTTGTATCCAGGGTTATAGCGGCAACGATATATGGAACATTACGCGGATTGGGGGTAAACGTCAAATTTAGCAGCTCTCGCGCCAAAAACAGTGTGATGGAGGCGCTGTCGCAGGAGACAGGATACAATTTGGTGCAAAAGCCGACGCTGAATGCCGAGACGAAGCTAACTAAAAAAGAGTCGGCGGGACGACGACGCACGCTCCACCGCATAAATAAGATAAACTCTGAAGGACTGATACGACACGTGTTAAGCAAATGCGGGGACGATACGACGCTCAAACTACTTGACGACGGCCGCAAAGCGGACGACATGGCCGACGCGATAATGTTGGGCATTTCGTTAGCCATAGAGCACAGGAGGGACGAAGCGAAGTCCGTTAATCCGCATAAGAGGGAAAAGAAGCGGCAACATGAAGACGACGGAAAAGTTGTTGTTGTTAAACATGCGAAAAAGCAAAAAGATGAAAATGCTGGGGAGTCATTGTTGTTGCCGGATTAATAAGTCAGATGTCTTCTTTCGTTTTTTGCAAGCATAAACAACCGCGTTTTTGGAGGAAGAATAATAAGTTTTCGTCGCAATCTTTTTTCACTTATTTTTATCGGCAACTATCACGTTGTTTTATGACATCATCATATATACACACATCCATGCAAAACAACTGCTTAACAAATATTCATCAACAACCCCAAGTTTCGTCCGACAGCAACGGCGTGTGCGCGTTAGTTTGTTGCTTTTATGTGGTGGGCTTAATTGTCATTTTATGGTGGTCTGAACAACTTCTGCATCATTTAACCAACATCGCGGAGATGCTCGATATGAAGTTAAGGACAACAACATCAAATTCGAACCCGAGTGATGATAACACAGTTTCGCGCGGTGACGCCGACAAGTTACTTAATCGTCGTCAAATACGAATACTTCAACAAACGTGTCGCGAAATCATTGAACGCGTTTGTGGGGATAAGGATGATGAAGAAGACGAAGACGAAGATGACGGAAACACCATTGCCGCCGAAACCCCTATACGTTTTCCATTACCTGGTGTTAGACAATTCTCAACTTCAAATGTTACGCTCATGCAGGGCAAATTAGGTAAAACCGACGTTGTTGAAGATGACGAAGAAGATGATGCCGACTACGAAAAGTTGGGAATCGGCAAACAGACCACCGGCTAGAAAAAACAGCAAACTCATTAACAAAAATCGCTTTTTATACGTAATCGAATAACAATGGCAGCAAAAAAACCCAATTTTAAAATACTACTTACCGTCCCTCACGCGGCTTGCGAGGTTGTTTCGGCAGAAAAAAACCCTTCATCGGCGCACCCTTGCGACGCAGCCGCGATGGCCGCTGCCAATCTGTTGCGCAATTTTTTGAAAAGGTTAAGTAAACGGGGAGCGGATATTACCATAATCGCCGGAGACGTCCCCAGAAGCGTTGTCGACATGAATCGCGCGGCAAGCAGAAGAGGGGCTAAACTTAAGCAAAGAAGTGAGATTGAAAAATGGGTTACGGAAACTGCGGGGTGGAGCAGAGCGATCGTTGACGTGCACTCGTACGACGACTTTGCTGCGTGGGCTGTTAGTGGTGTTTTTGATACTTCTTCATCGGCGACCGATTATCGTTGTTTCCGCCACCACCCGTTAATATTTTTGGATATCGCACCTTACTCACCTTTTTCGGTTTCGGTGGTCGAGCACGTTTCCAGCAAATCATTTCCGCCGATTTCTGCACGAATCGTCGAAGGCACTACAGAGAATGATATATTGTTGACGGCAAGAAAACTGTACGGCGTACCTTGCATTCTGGCAGAGTTTTACGAGGGATCCATGCGCGAATTATCGGACACCGCCAAAGCTTTAGCTCAAGCTTTAATTTATGTATTGCACATATAAATTTTTTCGTGGCACAACCGAGCACAATATCAAATGAGTTTAGTCGATACAAAGAATAAGCACCAGTGGCTGGTCATCGTTGCGACGGCGATAGTGTCCGCCGGGGCCGCTGGCCTGATACTGTTTGGAATCGTCAAAACGTTTGGCGGTACCGGTCTTTGCGCGCACGACACCGACTGCCCCACAAGTTATCGATGCAACACTTCGTCTTCTAAATGTGAACCGTACGGACCAGCTTGCACGACATCGAGCGACTGCGCTTCCGGATGGGGTTGCTATAACGGCAACTGCGTTAACGCCTCTAACATGTCATGCTCTACCGACACTGACTGTCCGCCTGACGATAAATGGGGGTGCTCGTCCTCTACAAAAAAATGCGTTAATGGGTGCAGCGTGGACGCTGATTGCAGTGTTGGATATCATTGTAATAAAAAAACTCGAAATTGTGGTCTATGAGACAACATCTATTGTCATATCATCGTCACTTTTCGTGACTGTTTGTTGATCAGTTATTTTGGATTGTTGTTGTTGTAATTCGGTTGTGGTTGTTGTAACTGTTTTGTTTACTTCTTCTCCAACTTGCACTTTTTCTGTCGTTTCTTCTTCTTCTTTGGCCACTATTGGCACTTCCGTTTTTTCTTCCGGCAACCCTATTCTATCGATGGTTGTCCTTGCTGCGCAAATTGCTTTTCGCGTAGCGCCGCTGTCGTCCCCTCTGGTCTTGCTGAGTAACTCCCAATAAACTTCGGGACGATCCGTTGGAGCGAGAAGTTCACCAAACACGGTACAGAAGTTTGATATCATCTGATCGAGAACGTCCCGCATTTCCCGTTTTTTCGCAATGGTGCGACTGTTCTCGGTGACAGTGACTTTGGTGGCGAATTTGGCGAATTTGCTGCGACTTCTTTCCAGAGCAGCCACCACGCCGTACGCGTCGCTGAACCCTATCGGCATGGACGTTCTAGCCAATTTCTTTGTCTTTGCCGTGGTTGCCACCGCGGAAAACCTCGCATGCAGCACGTGAAGCGCTTTTTTTCTCTCCAGCAACTTCTCGTATTCGGCGTCGTCCCAGTCCTTCGGGTATTGCCTGTTCATTTTCGCGAGAACCGAACCGAGTTCGGCCAACTGGCGCGATAGCCCTTCCGGATTTGATGCAGCAACGATTCCCCCTCCGGACGGCAATACCATCGCGGACGACGATACGGACGTTCTGGCACACGCAGTGGTAGCCGTAAACCTTATACACGTCAGCGCTTCGCATCGACGCTTGTCTCTGGCACTGCGTATTGTGGCCACTTTGGAGTTCTGGTGACACGCTCTGCATTTTCCGCACGGAGGTTTTTTGCACTCAGCGCAGTGTCCGCAAGCCTTTTGTCTGACGCAGCTCTGTATGAACGCCATCACCGGCAGAGGCGCTATTTTGCGTAAATCGTCGTCAGCGCGAACGTCGACTTTGGTGAATTTGCGCTTTGTCCCGTTGTCATCATCTTCGTCTTTCACTTCCGCTCTTTCGCAACGCGCATGCATTGCGATCGGTTTGTGACGGCGACGCGGAAGCGATGGTTCGGGATCACCTAAAATCGGTAACGACGACAAACGATGGTGCGTGGGAGGCGCCGAAGAAGATGACGAAGAAGAAGAATACGAACTTTCGGAAGACGAATGATATCGAGCCGCTTCTTCCGCTTCGTCGTCTTCGCGTTTGTGTCGGTGGCGTTTGGAGTTACCGCCTTGTTTGCGGTGTCGGTGATGATGATGACGAATTCCGCGACGGTGACTGTGACGGTTACGAGTTATTGCCGCCACGGTTGGAGACGCTGGCAGGGTGACCGAAGAGGAAACGATACAGCGATCGCGTTGTTGATGCTTACTACACGATGGCGGTGATGGATGAGATGCCGCTGTTGCAGCGAATTCTTCTTCCGTTGGGCCGCCACCACTTCGCATTGTTCTCAATCTCTTTTTACCGTCTTCCGTTTGTTGTTTAACTTTTCTGTGGCTGCTTCTTCTTCTTTTCTTTTTCCTAGGAGATGTAGAGGACGATGAAGACGAAGACGACGCGGAATCGGACGAAGATGCATTTGTCGACGAATAATAATCGTAATCATCATTTCCTTCTTTATCTTCTTCTTCTTCTCGCGCCCTTTTATTTTTTTTCTCCGGGACACCTTTCATGCCACATGCGGCTCTCATCCGCATTAAGCGCTCTTGGCAGAAGGCTTTACCGCCATGAACGTGCGGCAGCGATGACAACGGATTTTCGGCGGTTGATGTCGATAATGGCGTTATCGTTGATTGTGGTATTATTTGGTGTGACGACAACAACGCAGTGGCGGATGATGCCGTCGAATCAGGTGGCGATACAATGGCCATAATTTTTCTGTATTTTTTGTTGTGCGGCGTAAATATATATATGCATCTCCATATTTGAACGCACAACGCGGCGGCGACCACCGTAAAAAACTAATGACGTAATATGAGCTGTTCTGAATTAAAAAACCATTTTATTACAACAATGTCTTACGTAAACGACCGCAAGCAGGATGACGAAGATGAACGACAGTTAAAACAACAACGGCAATCGTCGTCAGCAACAACAACAAATGCTCACAACGAAGACGACGACAAACGATTCGTGAACGGCATCCCTCTACTCGACGATCGCGCCGTATCGGTAATCGAGAAGCGATATCTACTGCGCGGCGACGACGGGCGCGCCATAGAAACGATTTCCGAGATGTTCTCGCGTGTTGCCAGGCACGTTGCCGCCGCCAACACCAAGCCCGGTCCCGATGGCGACAGTCAACGCGGCTACTGGGGGTCGATCTACGAGAAGCTGATGACGGATTTGAAGTTCCTGCCAAATACTCCGACGTTTACTGGCGCCGGTACCAGACTGGGCCAGCTTGCGGCCTGTTTTGTCCTTCCGATAGACGACGATATAGGTCGTGACAGCGCCAACGGGATATTTTCTACGTTACGCAACGCTGCACTGATCCAACAAAGCGGTGGCGGAGTTGGCTTCAGTTTCACTCGGCTGCGGCCAAAGGGCGACTTGATTGCGAGCGTTGGAGGCATTTCCAGTGGCCCCGTATCGTTCATGAAAGCTTTTGACGCCTGTTTCGGAACTATAGCCCAAGGGGGGACGAGAAGGGGCGCTAACATGGGCGTGCTGCGGGTGGATCATCCGGATATTATGGAGTTTATAAACTGCAAACGCAAAGAGGGAGAGTTGTCCAACTTCAACATTTCAGTTGGAATAACGGACGATTTCATGCGGGCAGTTCTTTGCGACGATCGCCAGTTCTCTCTGATAAATCCCAAAAACGGCCAAGTGACCGCAAGAATTCCGGCACGGGCCATAATGAACGAGATAGCGAAAGCGGCTCACGCAAACGGAGAGCCCGGGGCACTGTTCCTGGATACCATAAACGCGGCTAACCCTCTTCCCGGGCTGTATACCATAGAATCTACCAACCCGTGCGGCGAGCAGGCGCTAGGGCCGTTCGAGAATTGCTGTCTGGGGTCCATCAATTTAGCTAGGCATGTCAAATTCAACTGGGGAAACCTGCCGCTATTCGGCAGCGTGGATTGGGACAGTTTGGCCGAAACCGTGCAATACGGTGTCCGTTTTTTGGACTCAGTAGTTACCGTCAACTGCTACGTTCCGGCGGTTCCTGAACTGCGGGAGGCCGCATGGAAATGCCGGAGAATAGGATTGGGGTTTACCGCACTGGCCGATCTGTTTTACATGATCGGAATCAGATACGGATCGAAAGATAGTATTTCCGTAGCCGGGCAGATATCCGAATACATACAGTACTGGGCCATGCGAGCTTCGGTCGATCTCGCGCGTCAGTTCGGTCCGTTTCCCGCAATACGCGGATACAGCATCTTCGACCCTCAAAAATACAAGCCAGTTCTCGGCGTGGCTGGTGTCACGGTCACTGCCCATTGTTCGCCGTCGTTTAATCACGTCGATATCGGCATGCCCCGACTCGATTGGCCGGCTCTGCACGCCGACATAATGAAATACGGTATCCGAAATGCCGCTGTAACAACGGTTGCTCCAACCGGAACCATATCGACCATAGCCGGCGTGGAGGGATACGGGATAGAACCGGTGTTCAGTTTGGCGTATACCCGCCTCATTATCGACAGGTTCACCGGGGAGCCTTGTTCACACAAGGTGGTGTCTCCGCTTTTCCGCAGAGCGCTAGTTTTGTCCGATATAGATCCCGACTCGGAAGAAGTGATGGAGTGGGTAAAAACGGCAGCATCCGTTGTTAACAACAACGTCAGCGCATTTTCGAATTTATCGTCGTCATCACCATCATCATCATCTCAACCGCCACCGCAATATAAAATGCCAGAAGACATTTCCAGAGTTTTTGTGGTAAGTTCGAACGTTCCAGCTGTAGACCAGGTCTTACTTCAAGGAGTCGTGCAGGATTGGTTTTCCAACAGCATTAGTAAAACGATCAATTTTCCAAACTCTGCCACCTGCGACGATTTCATGACAACCATGATTTTTGCGTGGAACAGGCGGTGCAGGGGAGTGACCATGTACAGGGTCGGTTCGCGCAAGTACGAGATCCTTTCATCCGAACCGCGACAGTCACTACCGCCATAAACATGTGGCAATAAACATAAAAATTATTTTTGGTTTTTTGTCACAATCGCCTATTTATGTCATCTTCTCACTTATCAACCGCAACCCGATACGCAGCGGCTTTGGGTATAGGTAGTTTGGCAGGAATAGTTGGCGAACTCGTCAACAACCCGAATCACTGGTGTCTGACCAACCCGGGGTGGAAATCTTTAATAGCGTGCACGGTGGGAAATATGTACGGGTGGGGAGCGGTCGCGGCCGTCATTTTGTTCGATCTCATGGGCGGAATAAACAAGTGGGGGCCATTCACCGCAACAACGCCGTCCATCAAAATTCCAATGTTGCTTCAAATACTTGTGGTGACCGTTTGCGCTACGGCAGTGGAGGCGGTTGGGTCTAGGGTGAGCCTGTTATTCCACAACGGCAAGCAGACGTGGAAATATCCCGACAGCTGGATCCCCGCCCTGGGCGGAAGCATCTCGCTGGTTTCTTCGGCGTATTTCGGTTTTGCGATATTTCTGTTTTACTGCCTGGTGTACCTTCCGCTACTGCTATGACACGGTGCACACCACGGTTTTTTAAGCCTTGGAACTCCTGTACCTGGTCACAGCCGATTCCGCCGCTCGCATAGCGTCGACGCTCATGCTTCCGGGCATGGATATGCGGACCGACGCTGTGATGTCGCGGAGTGAGACTGTTTTACCCTTTTTGCTGCTGTTAACGAAACTTGAGCTCTCTGCTCCGATTTTGTCTATGATGTCAAAGGCGATTTTGTTGAGAACGTTCAAAGCTTTTTCGCTTATGCTGACGTCTGTCCCAGCGTGCTTTTTCACTATTTCGCGGATGTGCGGCTTGAAGCTATCAAAGTGTCTGACTTTCTTGTTCGGCATTGTTTTGTTTTTCGCGGGTTGGGTGTTTGGAAGGTAATAACACAAAAAAATTTGCGCGGTTGAACTGCGTGAACCGGATTTTGGAGCGATACGGCCAGACGAAGGTGGAAAAAATTATAGTAAGCCTTTCACAAAAAACGGTCGCTGTTAAAAAATAAAGAGGGTATATAACAAGAAAATACATCATGGAGGAACAAGCATCTTCAGCGGCGAAGGTATCGAGTCGGGGAAAGAAGGATCGCGGGTCGTCGCGTTCGTCCAAAGCGGGCTTGGCCATATCGGTTGCCAGGGTTGAAACCGAATTGCGCAAAAACGTTACCACAAAGAGGGTGTCGGAGTTGGCCAGCGTCGCGCTCGCTGGAGTGGTTGAATACGTGATCAAGGAAATACTGAGTCTTGCCAAGGCGGAGATGGTGGCTAACAAGAGGAAGAGGATAATGCGACGGGATTTGGGGGCCGTAGGAGACGATGCAGAACTGTCCAACCTAATACCGGCTAGCAGTCTGGGCGGCATAGCAAAGCGCAAGGCCGCTAGTGGTGAAGGAGAAGAACCCAAGAAGAAGAAGAAAAAGCTCAAGAAGAAGAAGAGCGGCAGTAAGAAGCGCAAGCCGTCTGCAGTATCCCGCAAGCGAAAGCGCGAAGAATCCGAGGAGAGCGAAGGGTATTCCTCCGCATCATCGTCATCGTCATCGGCCAGCCCCAAAAAGAAGAAGAAGACTCGTCGCACCGTTCGCAAAAGCGGAAAATCTCCCAGAAAGAAGAAATAGGTTAACATAATAAAAAAGCAAGAAACAAGCTGAAAAAACAACAACAGCGCATATATCAACAATAACTACTACTGCTAACATTGCACACTGCCGCCATTTATTTCGTTTTAACACATGTCAGCATCATTAACGTCACCAGCCGTTTCGCGATATTATCTCACGCTGAAACCGTCGACTCAGGGCAAAGTTTTCGGAACAGTTCTCGGTGTATGCTTTGCCGTAGAGTTTTGTTGCGAATTGCTGCTGTTTAACGCTATACCGAAAAACCAAACTACGCTCAAAGTTCGTTTTTGGACGAGATATGTGATCCACACGGCGTGCGCGATTATGGTAGGCCTCTCTGGATACATGATCGTGAACATGTTAGCATACGCAAAGTGGAGCACTCTGGCATGGATTTTTGCCCTATTGCCGACGTGCGGAGTGATGGTCCTCGGTTTATTAATGCAAGGAGCCAGCACCACTTTATACAGCACTTCCGGCCTCGGTTGCGCCGACTTGGTTCTTGCATCGATGAGGGAGGGAAGAAATCGCATAAACGGCCACAAACAAAAACGTTCGACGTCGCAAGTACCGACAGGAGCGCTTGGCGACAAAAAAATGCGTGACAAATGCAAATCATAACATCAACTCAAAATAATATCAGCAGTTTAAACAAAACAACATACAATGGCGAGAACAAAACAAACAGCCAGAAAGGTAACAAAGAAGTCACCGACGAAGAAATCGCCATCAAAGAAGTCACCAGAAAAGTCAAGGAAGGGACCGAGGAAAGGTGATATGGCAAAGAAGACACACAAGTTTAGGCCCGGTACGGTAGCACTGCGCGAAATCAGGAGGTACCAGAAATCTGCAGACCCGCTCATTCCGTATAAGCCTTTCGTAACATTCCTGCGAGGAATAACGGGAGAAGGGGCTAATCCAAACATGAGGTGGCAAAAGGTGGCAACGTTTGCCGCTCGAGAGATCATCGAAAATTTTCTGGTGTCCATTTGCGAGAACGCTAACAACTTTGCGATACATGCGCACCGAGTGACGGTGATGACCAAAGACATAGAACTTGCTTCCGAAGCTTGCAAAAGCAATATGCACTGTTTGGCATTTAATAATTTGGCGGCGTCGTGAAAACTTATTCATCGTCCAAAAAAAAGTATACACAAAGCAACAACAAATAAACAACAACAATACTCTTGATATCAAAAAACAAAAACAACAATAATGCCAGGTTCAAAGGGTAAGTCACAAAAGGGCAAACGTGCCAGGAAGATGAGGGGTGATTCTGGAGCAATGGATGAATACATATACCGGAGTCTCAGGCGTGGGTACCTGAAGAAGATCGCTCGCAGGGCAGGAATAAAACGCATCAGCAAGGGACCGGTTTTCGAACTTCTTCGCAAGCACGCACGCACACTGGCTATCGGATTGGTTAATAAGGCGAGTATCTACGCCGAGCACAACCGACGGAAAACTATAACATCGGAAGATATCGTGCACGGCCTGAAGCGCATGACCGAAACATCCAGCAAACATTACACGAGCGCTTAAAAGACTATAAATAACGACGAGATACCAACATCACAGTGAAAAAACAACGACAACAAATATTGTTATTTCAAAAATCTTTGTGCGCATTTTGAAACCAACGCGACGATTCCCAGCGGTGTGAGCTTGCCGCGTGCAGCGTGGATAGCTATCAGTTCGCTTGCCAACTCAGCTGAACAGATTTTCACCGATACATTACCGGCGGAAGCGATCTCGAAAAGATAAGCCGCCGCATCAAACGCCGAAGGGGTTGCAAGCGCTGCGATAGCCGTTTTTTCTCTCAATACGGCATATATAGCGAATTTCAATTTGCTCACATCACCGATATCGTATGCGCTAGCGATCCTGTTAACGCTCATCAGTTTCGGCTCGCAAAGCGACACAGACACCGCGAATGCGCCGGCGATCATCAGCGAACGACGTTTCCTGAACACGGCCAAATTCAGCGGAATTAACGCATCTATCACGGACAATGTTTTGAATATAACGGACTCTTTGGATTCTATGGTCAGCATACGCGCCGCGTTGTTCACGACATCAACAATCGTATTGTTGACCGTGGCCAGATATGACGGAGTGCTGCATGGCGCGAGTACATGTTGTCGTCTTTTATCGCCGCCGTCATCAAACATGGACGAATATTTAAAAAGCAGATCGGCAGCCGTTGGTCGTCTAGACGCCGGCACATCCATGGCGGAAGCCACAAATTCCTTGGCTTCGCGACCCATTTTCGTCTCGATGTCGTTTATTGTCGTCCGATAAATAGAAGAAGACAATGATGAAAGCAATTTTGTCGTCGATACCATTTTGTACAATTTTAGGCGTCTGCCATCGTAAGACGATGATATTGTCGTTGATAACATTTGCTCATCTAATTTGATTTCGTCGTCGTTTTTGCCAATAAAACGTAGAGCCAAACGTAACATGTTCAACCAATTCGGCACGTCGGGCACGCGACTGTCGCCACAAAGCAGCTGACCACAGTCGATTCCTAGCATAAAACTAGCGGCGCAAACTCCGGCGGCCCACACGTCGGCCTTTTTTGGGTCAAAGTCATGCTGTTTGAACAAAATTTCCGGAGATTTGTATCCAGCGGTATACAGCGTATGGTCGAGCGTCAGCGGCCCGAAATCCACTTTGGATAGCCCGTAATCTATCACAAACAGATTTCGATGGCAGTGTTTTTTCTCCAGCAATAACTTTTTGTCGTCGTTGTTATCATCATAACCCTCGTCGTCAACCATCAGATTGGACAGCTTTATGTCGCCGTGGACTATCCCGGAATTGTGCATATCGCTGACAGCCTCGAACAACTGTCTAGTATATCTACGCGCGGTGCTTGCGTCCAAATTCGTCACTTCCAACGGCTTGAGTCGTTTCATGCGCAAATTCAGCGCAGACCGGGTTACGTCGTATTCGAAATTCAGCACGTGTCTGGCGTTCGTACAGCGTAGCCGCTCCAATGCAACCAATTCTGGCAAATACCCGTCGGCTATGTAAACGCGCGGATTGCTGGTTTTTGACGACGACACCGACTTCTTTACAACGTCTATTTCGAACAACCTGATGGTTTTAATAACGCAAGCGTCGTCGTCATCGGCAACCCTGATCGAACCGTGGGCTCCGCAACCGATTGTCGGTGATTTTGTTCGCACGAAAGGTTTGAAAGGCGAACTATTTACTGATAATGTTTTATCCATTTTTAAAATCGGTGATGCGCAATAAACTCCTTTATCGCGCACTCTAGTTTTCTAGCCGGGTGCAGAAACGTCATTACACGTGAGCCGACACTTTTTACGCATTCATCCAATTCTGCCGGTATGCTGTATCCGCTGGCGCTGCAAAAAAGGGCCGAACCAAGATTTGCCAATTTCCAGACATCTATGCACTGAGCCGCGCGAAAAGTGTCACGCCTGCTGCGCGTGTTAATCGCGTGCAGTCCGGGCATTTTGCGAACGATGTCGTAGTACGCCGGGTCGCCGCGTTCCAGGTATATTGGCTCATCATCGCCAACCGGAAAAACCCCTTCGGCAACCGAACACCCGAAATCGATTATCCTGCATGAAGAGTATGTTGTGGTTGCGATATCGTCAGTATTGTCATCTCCTTCGAACTCATCATCTTCCTCATCTGTCTCTTCTTTGCAATAACCATCTTCGTTGCATTGAGGTATTGTCGGTGACGATGACAACGACAACGGCGAAATTGGTCCCTTTTGTTGTGCCATTTTAACACCAGCCGCTCGCGATATCGGCATCGGAGCGGAATGTCGGCTGACGCCGTCGTGTTGTTCGCCCGCAGCAGCCAACACAAAATTGGACAATTTGACGTCACCGTGAACCACTCCGCACTCGTGGACGTTTGCCAGACATCTGGCCATGTCCGCAAAAATCGCGGCACAATTTCTAGAGTCTATTTTGGTAGCAACAAACGCCAAATCGACCGACGGGCCCATACGCTCCATGGACACTCCAACCCAATCGTGCACACGGTGCGGACCTGATAAGAACTCGGGAACCGTTAATGGCCTGGAATTTATCCACACGTGTCTGTGTATGTCTATCTCGACGGCCGGTGGCGCGGATCCGAATCCCCGCACGATGGGGACGTCCTTGATAAATTTTACGGCACATTTTATCCGCATTTTGGCCGACATCGGGCAGGTCATGATCATGTTGATGACTATACCGTAACAGCCAATCCCCAGCACCTTGCATCCAATATGCGGCGGATAACAACGGGACATCACCTTCGGCACGACGAATGGCAGGTGACTCTGGGAGCCGTCAGACAATTTTGTCACGAGCTGCTCAACTGACAGAAACTGCTGTTCGTACACAATCGGCGGAGTAGAGAAAACCCCACGTTGCGCGGCATTGGGGGGCGGAGATGAATGAGTAGGAGGGATCATCGGTGTTTGTTGACAATGCAGCATCCACGCAGACATTTTATTGTTAAAAATACGCATTTCAGCTCAAATAATCTTGAATTTTGAATTGCTGGCTGCCTTGAGGAAATCGGCCGAAGTAAACCGAGGGGTTATACGTGAACTGGCCACCTTATAGTCGCATTTGCGGGAAATCGTAAAATCGTGCACATTACTTGCCGACGATTGTTGTCTGCAGCATTCGGACGACCCCGTCATTGTTGTCATTCCCAGATCGGGAGATGCGATGTGGCCCGGACGGGTATGAATTATTGCTGGCTTTTTTGTTGTTGTTGTTGTTGCCGGTTGTTGTTGTTGTTGTTGCCAGTTACCGTCTATAACGCACCCGGCGTCCGAAACGGAATGTTGTTGTTGCTGATTATGTACAAACGAGAACGATGTTGTAACCGCATCGTCGCTGGCAACCTTGTCGTCAACCGCCATGTCCAACGGCATTATAACCGCGGCGGCTGAACTGACCATGCGCGGTTGTAACGCTGCCGCGGCTATGCGCTGACGCTGTTCGTCTTTAAGGATGACGCGCAGCGCACCCGCAGAGTATATGGCCTCCAGCACGTCTTTCGGAACGAGGTGCTCTCGGCTGACGAAATCTCTGCACGCCACCTTGCCAACCGGACGTATTTCTGGCAGCGGAGAGAAACATTTCTGGACACATTTGGCCCCCTTTATACAAAAAAACACCTTACTGCCCGTGTGCTCGCTGCCCTTGTTTGCGCAAAACAGACAACTCGTGTTTATGATGTAGACTCCGCCGCTGGCACTGCGCTTGACGTGAGTTGTCACGGGATAACCCGGAAACTCTGCTAGTATGTATTTGGCAATGGCGTCAAATATCGGAGATGACGGCGGTATTATGGTCAAACTGTCTCGTCGTTTTTGCTGAGCGTCCACGTCATCGCCGTCGGATTTCTTCTTTGCAGAAGTTGTTGTTGTTGTTGTTGTTGTAACAACTTTCGACCTCTTAAAATCCGATCTGTCCGATTTGGTAAACTGGGCGATCTGCACCTTAACGCTTTCCGAAGGAAAAGATATCGGCCACGGCTCGGCAACACGCCGGGGACCAACGCCCCCTTCGTCAGGCTCTATGGCCCGTATTGTGGTCAGTCTGACAACGTTTAGTGGATCGTCGATCAACATGTTGCGTTGTTGATGATGATGACGATCTCCTTCTCCTTCTCCTTTTTCTTCTTCTTCTTCCTCTCCGCGCTTGTTTCCCAGTCCATCGGCTACGTAAGCCAGCACGTATGGCCTGCCCATGTCTATATGTCCAATGTTGTTGCATTCCGAGCATACATCTCCCCAGGAACTGTCCGGATCCGCATTTTCGCTCATAGAGGAATAGGGCTTCTTCTTAGCAGAGGAGGAGGAGGCCGAAGACGAAGACGGTAAACAACCAGCTGCCACTGTTCCTCCTACTCCCGATTTGCGCCGCCTGTAAGACATCCCCTTGCATTTCGGACAGACGATGGCTTTGCGGGCGCCTATCATGCGAATCCCATTCGACTCAAAAATTGACGGATCAAACGCCTCTGCCCATCCGCCGGGCAGGACAATCGCGCCCGCCATACCGCTTTCTATCTCCCGCAACATCCACGCCCTTAGTAGCCACGCGGTTTGGATGTCGACCGGCACGCGCCACATGAGGTGAATGCCGTGTTGAGTTCCCGGCGCGTTTGAAGGAAAATGCAGAGTGACGGACTTTGGGGGAGCTGTGCAAACGGCCACAGAAACGTCCCGACCGGGGTAAGCGACTGACATGACCCGGGACTGCACAATGCGGACCAAAGCGCGCTTGTGTTCGTCGTCGAAGATGGCGTTTTCTCCGGTCAGCTTGATGTCGAATTCGCACATCATATAAAACACTGGCAGGGTTTTCTGTTCGACGACGTAAGTCCACTCCCCCGTTGTCATCGTCTGGGCGTATCTAACGAGAAATTCCTCGTTCCTGTCGTCGGGCACGCTGAGCCTTCCACCGTCCAGCAGCAGGTGAGTGACATCCCCTTTTACGCCCTTTTTAAGAGCTAAGCCTTCGCGGTACAGATAACGTCGGAAATCGCCCCATTCACCGATTTTGGCCATTTTGTATTATAACAACGGTTTTTTGTGCGTATTGTATGTTATGCACACACAAAACTTGTTGTTTGTTTAATATTCATTTCAAAACAAAATTGGGTAGTTTTTATACTCTTATGTGACGTCATGAATCGTAAACACTGGGTGGCATCGATGACGGTTTGGTTCTGATCAGATAATGAGGTCGAGTGTCTCCGGCCTTCTGTATCAGGTAAGCAACAAAAACTCTGGATAGCGATTTTCGCAGCTGCTCGTCGTTGAACGGCCTGGGTCCACGTTCGACCATTTGACTGTCATATATTTTGCCGTCGCGGACAGCGATCGCGTGGTTGTTGTTTCCGAGGCGCATTCGGCCAACGATGGCTTTGCGCCACTTGTCTCCAACACTTTGAATTGGCTGCTTCTTCTTCTTCGTTGTCGTTAATCCTTCGCCCTTTGCCCCTTCTTTTGGTTGTTGTTTCGTTTCATATTCTTCTCCCCCATCCACGCCCAAAATTACCATTGACGACGAGTCTCTAATATACGACGGAAGTCCGGCAACGCTGGAAAATGCACCGCCGAACCCCGGAACCGGCACCCACCCCCCTATCTTGCCCAAACGCTTGGCTGTCTCCCAAACGGTCTCCGCAGTAAAAAACGTGGACCCTGACGCCAACTTGTTTTTGAATTTGGCCACACGGGAGTCGGTTACCTTTAACCCGTTGTCTGCGGCGTATCTCGCTCCTTGGTCGTCCACGTATCTTATTACGTCATCTTTCGTCACCACTCTCTTGCCTATCGCGTTGTTCAACGAATGAATCGAGCAATCGCGGTCGCGCTGTCCTTCAAAAAATAATGACGATTTTTTGGACATCATTGTTGTTGACGACGTTTTTTATTACTTTTTTAAATAATGTCGCGATAAAAAGAGTGAAATTCAAGCCTGTGAGGCGGGCCCCTGAGATCGGTGATGTAGCCGTACGACGTCCGCAGTTTTCCGGCAGTAGCCGCCGCTACGGCAAGCCATTCCTTGGTCATCCGGGTACACGATTCCGCGACATCGGCCATGTCGTGCCATCCCGCGTACATCAGCTCTTTCGCGTCGAATTTCGGGATTTGCCCCGGATCGGCCACCATGGCCAACCCTATCAATATTTCGTCTTTGTTGAACCTGGTGGCCAACCTGTTCCCGCAACCCAGAATGGCTAAAACGGTGGCAACCACCCCTGTCTCCTCCAACACCTCGCGCGCCGCCGCCGCCGCCACGAATTCTCCCGGATTTACCGAACCGGTTACCAATTTTAATGTCGAATCCGGCAATTGTTGTTGGATTGTCGTCGTCGTTGTTGTTGTTGATTTGTCGACGCGATCCTTTTTCAATAACTTGCATTCAGAACCGATCTTTTCGCTGACCAGCAGTACCTTGTTCGTTCCCCGTTCGACTACCAAACATTCGACTCTGACGTAATGCGTTCCGTACATCGGAGGAACCGCGGAGGGACTTCTTCCGCGCACGACCATTATATATTCGGCCGTTCCGTGGTGCACGCGAAAATTGACTTCCAGAAACCACGGCAGCGTATGTGCGCGCGAAGGTAACGGAATCCTCATCCACAGCAAAGATCCTTCGCAACCGCGCCTTCCGTTTATCTTTCGTTCCCACATTCGCGTTTCCCTTCTGACACAATCCAGCAACTTCTGTTTCGACCCGGTGTCGATGCATCCGACGTCGATTTCGAGATCGTGATACCTGTTGTACCTGTATTTGCCCATGCTTTTTTTGTCGTCGTCGATGATTATCCATATCACATTATTGCCCAAAAATGCAAAACGCGTGTACTAATACATTATCGGGGCGGCCCAAGCCTATTGGCGATGTCCCGTATTATCGGTCGCACAAAACAGCAGCGACATGCAAGCTGCAAAATCGTAAAAGTCAACACCGCGAAATACGCAGACGTCAGTATCGTCGCATCCCAGCTGACGAATTTCCGTTCGAGCAGCTCCTGGCATTCCATCACGTGGATCGCGTCGCGCGACCACTTCTCCGCTTCTATTTTGGTTAGCATATAGCATATTTCTGAGCGCGGCGCGTTTCCCCACACCGGACCCACGAAATAGAATATGCGCAACGGCGTGGTTATGAGTTTGTCAAACGTCCAATACCCCGCCGACATCCCCGACGAAACCGCGTATTTCGTCGTTTCGTAAACGATATTGCACAAAGTTGTCACTCGCGAAAGCATCAACGCTGTATTTTTGTAAACCCTGCCACCCAAAATATGTGTACCAACCCCCAAAAACAAAAGAAACAAAAAGGGCAATGTCCGGAATCAGAACAAACTTTGGCTGTTTCGATTCGATCGGCCCATATAGGTACGGCCCGATAAAGATGGGAAACTTTACAGCATCTCAAGCCGACATTGCCACGATGAACGTAGGCGAATTTTCCATGAAAAATATGGAAGTGATCGGGGGCTCCCCGTCAACCGTCGACGTGACCGGCGCAACGACGCTTACCGGAGACCTGACGGTCAACACCGGACCTGTGCAGTTCAATGTTGTAGTAAAGGGAGTAAATGGCACGAACGACGACGAGTTCGTTACCAAGGAATACGTGGACGACTCGTTCGGGTCGGGAATGCTTTTCGTTTCCTCTGCGCTGGGATTTTACAATCTGGAGCCATCCAGCTCCCCCAATCCGCCGTACAACCCGCCCGCGTTGGTTCCCCAGGTGGGCGACCGAATAATCCAAAGCGTCACTTCGGGAACGTTTAGGTCGCAGTGGATATACCAGTACAGCGCCGGCAGCATCTGGGTTGCTGAACCCGTTAGCGGCCCGGAGAGTGGGTACACCCTGTTCGTCACCGGAGGGCCAAATCCCGGTCAATACATATACAACAAGTTGGATAACGCATGGCGCCCGTTTACCATAGATCACAATTACCTGCTAAACCGGGGTACCAACTCCCATGCCAACATAGACACGCACATATCCAGCAATACCGGCGTGTTGGCGCACGCTTGGCTCGGCCAGGATGTGAGCGCCACGGCCGCTCCATCATTTTCCGGGTGTACGATCGAGGGAACGTCCGCCGCGTCGGGCATGGTCGTCAGATGCACCGGACGATCTACAGCTGCGGGAGCGCCAGCGTTTCTGCTAAGGGATCTGATAAACGGATCTGTGGATTTCGCGTGGAAACCTCAGCCAACAGGAACTACAGGAGCCTGGAACGTGATTTTGCAGACGCAGGGCATATCAGCAGCCGGAGCGGGATTGGCCACAATAACAAAAAATTATACCGTAACGAGCAACGGGACCACAGTCGTGGTTACGGAACTGAACAGCACGGTGGGGTTGACGGGCGACCTGAACGTCGCCGGGGTGACTTCCAGTCTGTACGTGGCCCCCGGATCGGTATACGTTAACATATCAGTTGTCGGAGCTGCCGGAGTCACCACCACGTGGAGGGGGGCCATAACGGCGATCGGCAGTCAACTGTAGAAAACGCCAGCGAGATGCGACATAGATGTAAAAAACACACACTGCCACAAAAATATCATCAGTATTTTAAAATAAAATTATGGAAGACGCCGTTGTTGTCGGCGGAGACGACGAAATTAGTGCGGATGTACCGTTTACGCTGATGTCGATGACATACATGTGTGTCATATGCAATACACTGATTCAAGAAGAAATCGTATTTGCAAATATCGTGGATTTGTGGCTTGCTCCGGAAACGCATATCAGTCCGTGCGCGACTTGCGGATACAGAAACAACGATTTTGTTCTGGAGCATCTGAATTCGCTCATGATGGACATGTTGTCAAATACCGACGAAAACGTCTTTCGCCATCAAAACGCGGCTAATGTTGATATCGGCGACAAAGTTGCATCATCCAGCGAATTTTTAAAACAACATTCAACGGTCCTGACCGATTTTTCGGCCACAAAAGAAAAGGTTTGTCCAATTTGCATCGAAAGCAGTGGATCCGACAAATCGCTGTTATTCGTTGCGCTGAATGTATGTGGCCACGAATTCCACGAAGAGTGCTTAAAATCGTGGTTGGATACCGGGATGCCGGATTGCCCAATGTGCCGCAAGAAAATAGATGGATAATTAAATTAATTGACACAAAATGAAAAGAAGTGGCCGGTGCAGATCATCTCATCTTTTTTCGGATTTATTTTCGCTCGAGCCGCCGTTGCTAGCTGACATAAACAAGAAAGTTGTCAAAAAGATTAATGCTCGATTGGTCGCAATGGCCAACAGCGAAAAGAAGACGACACCGCCGCAGTTATTAACATCAGCATCAACACGTTGTTGTCATCACGGCGACACCGCCAATTCTCATGACATTCTTATTCATCCTCGTTTTTCTCCTTTTCCTCGTTCATCCGGAGAACAACAACAACAGCAGACGCCCGCATGTTGTTTATCTTCGTCTTATTCTTCTTCTTTGCCATCAGCTGACCTTGTATGCCAATATTCGCCTGAATGCGAGGATAAATGTGCGGCTGTGCAACATGCGTCGCCACCGATTAATTGCCGAAATTTACCGCCCCGAGTTTTGGAACTGATGAGCAGAGAGTCGCACCAGCGCCCACCCATTATACCAAATTGGCCAGGCAGCAACGCCGACGTCATCAGCCAAAGGGGGACATGCGTAGACAGGATATATAGGCTTTCCAAACTGTTTCGGCTGTCAAAATTCACACCGTTCGCTGCTGCGAGAATGTTCGATAGATATATGTCGCATTACTGTAGCCTACCACCTGTTTTACCGTCATCGTCATTTAAAAAACCGCCGATGCCTTTGGCGGCAGTTATGTGCTTTGACGTTGTCGGAAAAAGTGTGGACAGCGATACCAATCTGTGCGGCAGCGGCAGAAGGTGCCTACTCCAGTACGCGCTCTACTCTGACGAAGGCGATGGTGATATGGGCGAATTTGCTCACATGGCCATAAATACGCAATTGGACATACTGAAAACTATGGACGAGTCTCCCGTTCCGCCAACTCCGGCGGAATACCTATCGGAATGCACGTGTTGGCTCGACTATTCCAACGTCGCGAGGTACACCACTACGTGTGGGCGCGCTCTGTCTCTTTTCATAAAAACCGAACCGATAGCCAGCGAAACGCTGTTTCTTTGCGATGCCGTTGCGTTTGTTCCAGAGTCGACAGAGTACAGTTCGTGGGAAATAGCGGCGTGCGCGTCTTTCATAGCTTCCGAGACGGCGAGAAGCGCCCCTCAGGTTGAGCGCATCGAAACGCCCGCTCTATCGTCACTGTGGTCGTCCGTTCCGTGGACTCGGGGATACAAATTGTGCAAATTGATGCGCAGCGCGCCGGGTCGGGTTTTCGGAATTTACGGCGGCGGCAACGCCGGACTGTCCGGAATTTATCCCGAAAAATTCGTTGATTGGTGTTGTCGCGGAAAAGATGAAAAAAGAAAAACATCAAAAAGGGAGGGGGGAAGTGGAGTAAAATAAATGTTGCAACAACAAAGAAACAATGAACTTTCAGCTCGTATCGGATTTGCACATCGAAATGAAAGGGGGCCTAAACGCCCCGGCGTCTGTGTATCCGACGGCCACGACCGACATGCTGGTCGTAGCTGGCGATACCTACAACATGGCCGCTCCAGAATTTCCGGAAATACTGAGAAGAATATCGGAGCCGTTCAGACTCACTTTGTTCGTCCCAGGCAATCACGACTGGTACAAAATGCAAACGGAAATGAACGTTTCTAACGCGTACGCGGCCAGAGTGTGCAATTCTATTCCAAATGTTCTGTTTTTGAACAAAACGTCCGTAACGATCGGAGGCATACTATTCGCCGGGGCCACCATGTGGACAAACATCCCGAAAAGTGAATGGGTAAACGCCATATACGCGATGAACGATTTCAGTATGATACGTTCCACAAAACGCTCGACGGGATTGCTTACGCCCGAAGAGGAGGTGGAACTGCACGCCGACCACAAAAAGTGGCTAGTGGACGCTGTAAACAAGGCAAAGCGGTCAAAATTGCGTGGGGCCGTCGTCATAACCCATCACGCTCCCGACATCAGGCTTTCTGTGGAAACAGAGTCGAAGCCGCAAAAAGTCTTTCCGTTTTACTTTTCAACCGACCTGGGTAGCATCGTGGGAGACCCGTTCGTGAAGGTTTGGTGTTACGGTCATACGCATGAAAGCAAGGTGGTAAGGCTTGACCCTTGGGGGCCGTTCTTCTGCACAAACGGGCTGGGATACAGCGAAGAGAATACGGGATACATAAACCCTGCCGTAATAAAATTGTCGTCGGATTCTTAACAAATGTCGGTTGTTAGTTACCGCCGCTATCACAAAAATCCGTTTAGGCATTTCGACCTAAACGTCGTTAAATCTAAAATGATTAAATACGTTGACCCGGTGCTTGGCAAAAATTTTTTAGCGGGACGCAATCGTAAAAAAATGATGGGTAAGATATTGTATTTCGACACCTACGACAGCTTAGCCGACCCAATAGAGTACTTTGCAGAAGCCATGACCATAGAGTTGGAACACGGCAAGGTGGGGAACAGATTCGGGTGCAACGTGACCGACGACGACGCGGACTCTACGTCGAAAATAGCAGCCGCTCACATACTTGGAGTAGAATACGAGGGTGAAGAAGACTATCGCTCGCCCGGTGCTGCTGTTAAGCCGTTTGGAGATTACTACGATTTTCTCATGTGGATGGAACAGCTGCATTCCAGATGCTGCCTGTAGAGAAAAAGCCGCCCGCTCGGCAAAAAATACAGTACATTTATCCCAAATTCGACGGAGATGAATTGAGATGCCAGAATTAATAAAACAAACGCGATGGACGCTCTCGAGGACATTTGGATCATCAAGACACATCTAGTGCCTGGAATAATGTCCATGCCGAAATCAGATATTACGTTATTTCTTTTGGCGGTTTCCACACCTCTGCTTGGCTACCTGATTCCGTGCCGCGAATCATCAACCGGTGGCGAAACCTGGATACCTAAACTCAAGCCAGATGTAACAGAATTTCCGGAATTAGGCGGCGTCGCTGTGGAAGCACTGGCGAGAATGGGGGTCGGCGACTCGTGCGCTCTTTGGCCTAGATTTCTTCGCGGGATTGAACAAGGTCGGCATTTGCGCCGCCTCATCGGCATCGAGGGAGGAGTACCAATGTCGTCGCCATCTCCTTTTATTACCGCTTTTACCATCGGCCGAATTGGTGATCTGGTATTGTCGCTGACGCTAAAGATAGAAGGGACCTCTTTGAATTTGGAGAACATGTATGACAGGGTCGAATTGAATATAGGTGGGACAACTGTCGGCAGCCTATCAATGAGGCAGTGCATCTATGCTGCCGAATTCAATGAAGTTTTGCCAACTCGGTCGAATGGCAGTGGCCAAGTAACAACTTTGCCAATTATGTTTCCCGGACAGCTGTTTCCTATTCCCATTGTGGCGATGTTTTATCATGAGATGCGTTTACTGTTGTTCAGCAGATCAGCGAATATAACTAACCGCACAGTTTTGGATGTCGAGTTCGCATACCTGAAATCAAATCACAGAGGGGCTGTGATCGAAGGATCTAGGCATGAGACGAAACGAGTCGCGTCCATTGTGCTGAATCCCACACCGTCGCATCATGTTAACATTCAGTATGATACCACAACCGTTACGGTGTCAGCGCATGACGGCCATGCACACGTGCCTTTACGCAACATGTATTTGCCGTGCTCCGAGCTTGTGCTTGAGCCAAAATTCCCCAAAAATCTGCCAGAATGGTTCGCTCCAATCAATACGGCCTCCGTGTGGGCAAACGGAAAGTGCATTTGCTGCTACGATCTCGCCGACATGTCTGAATACCTATGGCTCCGTGCAAAAAAGCCTCCCCCGAAGAACAATCTCAAGCTGCTTGTTCCGTTTAGTTGCGATTACGCCCTCGACGGTTGTTTGTCCAAAGTCTGTCTTATGGATTGCCAAGGGTACGACTGCATCGAATTGCGCCTCAGGACGCACCCAATGTTGGACGGTTTCGAGTTTGGTTTATCTGTGTGTGCAACTGTGTTCAATGTGAGCGGAACGGCAAACGGCATGTACGGAATGTGGTTCGCCAAATAAGTGATGACGACGACGACAAATCGCGACCATGAAAGTTTTTAGAAGGCCCATGCAGACGAACATGCTCTGAGGATGGCCAACAGAAAGACCGCGAAACAAAAACTTGCTCAATCAATCTCAATTCAAAAAAACAAATAAATGAGCGATCAATCAAATTTGAACAAGTGGGTAATCAAAGTACACGACCATACAGGATATAAATTAAAGCGTTATTGCCTCCGTATTCGACCTGACCAGACCGTTCCCGCCCTTTTAGCACAACTATCGTTACCTCTTCCCGCTGGCAGAGATTTTGCTAATTGCTATCGCTTGCTGATTTACCAAGAACCTATTTTCTACACTATGCGACCACTCGATTTCATAAATCACGATGCACCCATTTCTTCTCTCAACTGGGGCTTCCCGCCCCTGCTCGGCATAACGCTGTCTAGAGATTCTGTGCACGATTTCATATCTTTTTGTCATCCGCCCACATAGTATTGTGTTTGAAACGCAAAATAAAAAAATTTTAATTGTTTCGTCCTCAATAGTGACAACGTCCGGTTTTTTGTGGTCCTTTTTCATTTGAATTTTAATTAAACATGCACGCGCTGTTGGTATTTCTTCTAGTGATCAGCTCTTGTGTGGCTAACTTGGATGACGATGCAGAGGTCATGGCCAAGTGGCTACTGTTTAAGGCCACCCAAGATGACCTATATGGTATGATATTCAGCATGGACAGTGCTGAAACTGATACAAGCTACTGCCCACTCGTCACAAAGGCCTGCCACATCTTTGTAAATGATCCCATGAGTGCTATGCGCCACAATGCCAAAGCTGTCTGCAACCAAGTTGAGAAAAATTGTCGGCTTTTTTAATAAAAACAATATTTCTACGACTGGTTGCTTTATCGTCAGCCCCCGCAATCGTCCGCCCATGGGCAAAATGCCCAACCTCTCATGTCTTTTTGTTGAATAAACGGTTACGCAGTCCGACATCGTCAAAATAAAATATGCGACAATTTTAACAAAAACCGCACATATACACAACCAAAAATGCAATCGCCGACACCGCAATCGGCGGAAACAGCGGCTAACTCACAAGTGGCAGTATATTCTCCCAAACCTCCGTCTGAGATTGAGATGACGCCGATATCATCGCTCATTCTGGCCCCTCCCTCGTCGGTGACACTCGATTCCATCGATTCTGTCAACCCGTTGCGAAGAAATATCATAAACCGAATAATAGACGCGAAAACATATGCCGATTTATCGCGTATCGTCCGAGAATATTCTAACAACACAGTGCGCATGGATATCAGTGACCACGGCGGAATGAAAGTGAAAATTCCACTCGAACTTTTTAAAGTTGCAGCCGTACAGGCCGTGATTATGCTAATCAGATCCAACGACGGAAAACCTCCAAATATACACACATTACAAAACCCAGGCAGTCCGCGGACAACAACAACTAACATATTTACTCCATTTTTAGATTCGGCATCCATAGTAGTGATCACATCGCACGGTTTATGGCAACGCGATGGCAACACCCCTGATCGTTACTACCTCTCGCACCCCAATCAACTCTTGTCTAAAATTTCAATGGCAGATTCCGCGAAAACAGTATTGAGCATTGATTCTGGCATCATTACCAGCAATTTTGGTTTGCGAGGTTTTGAACAATTATCTGAACTGCGCGCGTATCTACATAAAGGCATACACTGGCTTTCCGCTTTCAATCCCAATTCCCCTCTGCGCGGCCTACTTGGGTTGTCTTCAGTCGATTACACCGATCGAAATACCAAAATGTTCATAATTTCCACTTTATTGGGTAACGTCGGAGCCGACCAATGTAATTGTTTGGCCGCTCGCTACAAATCTCATACATCGTCGTCCGCGAAAATCGACAACCCGGACACTAAATACGACATAGCGTTTGACGTTACAAATAAGCTGGTAACTGAAAATGTCGAATCAATCAAATTCATCATGGACGCTGTTACCAGTAATTCGTACGAATATTTATACGGAAACAACTATGACCTATTACACGTGTTGGTCAGATACGCACTCAAACAACTCGTCGCATACAACCCGGATACCATAAAGTATCGCGATTCTTTAAAAGGTATTATCAACGCGCTTCCGCGCGATGGCGCCAGTCTCGCCGAAGCCTGCGACCTACCTACTATAATGTCGGACGCGATTACTGTGCGCAATAGAGTAAACTCCGACAAATTACATCAGCAACCCCCCGGGCCAGAGTACTATTACGATCTGGGATTAACCTTTTTACTGTTCGAACCGGATTTTACCGAATGTACTGCTTTCGAGCCCGATGCAATCCTGCACATATCGCCTGAGATAAGGTTGTCGCTGCTGTTGTCGAGAATATACAACTCATTTACGTTGGGAAGATTAATACAGATAGCTGGAGAGATAGGAATATCCTTATCGCCGTTTAATACAGCAAGGCATCTCGCAGCGTGCTTGTATTTTGTTACCGCGCTGTTTGTCGTATATAATGTCAACAGTCGGTTCCCGTCGCTGGTGAACTCACTTCCCGGAACTTTCGTCGGAATAACAAACGACGAAATACGCATCGGAATAAACGCCAAAACTTCTAAATCGTTTGATCTAGCGAGTCACTTTGGCAAATATCTCATGGAATCTGGGCGACTCGCTGGTATTGTGTACAGCATGTTTGAAGGTAACTTGCCTGGCGATGCCGTGGCGGCTTTAACGCAGGGTACGCAGTTGGATCTGATTCGGCACAGAATGAGAGCTATATATCCGGAATTTTACTTATTCGCAAAATCCACAGATTTGCCCAATCAGCAGTTCGTAAATCATTTATCACATTTTCCCGAATTGGTACTTACGGTAAATTCCCAAAACCGTCAACGTAATATAATATCGGCGGGAACTTGCAAACTGGCAAATTTGAGCAACTTACCGACGACAACAACAACAACAACAACACCCGCGATAAGTGCTGGAATAGCTTCAGCTTCTTCGCCGTCGTTGATAACATCTGCAGCAACAACGGCGACAGCTGACACTCAATACGCAGCTGAAATTAAGCGCAAGATTAGTGTCGGTGTATACGCCTCTAAACGGATGGCGTTATGCGATGTTTTGCATGTCGGGGATATCGCAACCACTTCGAACGATGGATTGACGCGTGTGCTTTCGGCTATAACTACGAATCCCGACATGCGAGTAGAAAACATCGTGCACAAGTTTGGCGTAAATGATGATACCGACGCTTCTGAGTATTCCATAACAACCAAGAAAAACGCGATCGCCATGTACGCGTTACTGTACAACAGCCAAGATTTGGAAAAATCTTGTGCAAACGGCCCCAGCTGCATACATTTTTACGAAGTCGGCTTTTGGGAAACGGCTAACACTCCTGACAAAGCTTTTATCGGACGCAAAATCGCGATCGAACAGCTCGACTCGTTAAAAACCACACCAAACGCGCTGGCAGAGGTGGTACTAGACGGCTATTTACGTGAGACTATAGAGAGCATACCAATATTCTCTGATTTATCAGTTGTTGGCAGAGGTGGCAATGACCGTCTGCTTACTGATTCTCGAATGGTGCACGCAGGAATGTTCACTCGATACCCAGTTTTCGGTATAAACAACGTCATAAATACGATGGTAATGCTTTACTTCAACCAGTTAGGCGGACCAACCACGAGATATGAATTTTACGACGTCTTTCTAAATTCATACGACTTTGGTGGCAAATCGGAATCACCTCCGGACAGCACCGGACATTCTTACGTGTCTTTGCCCACGTGTTTTAAGTTTGTCTGGAATCTCATAGATCTCTCCCAGACCACCGACATAAACGAGCGGTTGCGAATATATTTAGATCCGGCAATCGAACTCATCCGAGTGGCTTCAACATACGGCACTCCAATTTTTGATACGGACGGGATTGATACTCTGACAATCAGGTGTCTCGCCTACCACGGTCTAATCTACGACATATACGACAATGAGCCAGCTCTAAGAGCAGTTTTGGCCAATTTTGTGAATAAAAGATTTCAGTACAGGGTGCAAGTTTTGATAGCTAACATTTACGGCGATGTTGCCGTCGCCAATGTGGAAAGGAATCCAATGCAATTTTTACAGATACTCGAGCGTATTTTGGTAAGATGGACCAAAGCTGCGATCGACCTTTATACTAAAAGCTCCGTTGTTAAAAACAATCACAAAGATGGCATAACAATGGCGAGCAATATCAACATAACAAACCCCCGGCCGCTGTTGGATATCATCAATGAAATGGAACAAAACCAGTTCAAAAAAACAACAATGCCGTTATCACCCGATGTTAGTGGTTTATTAGCTGCGGACGACGTTAAAAGATTCGCCGAGCGGCGCAGAAGAGCTTTGGTAATAAAACAGATGACGTCGACTGGATTGGATGTGCGCGGCATACCAAGATATTTTGCGGATTTAACTAACGGCAATTCGACCATAACCGAATGTATGCAGTCCTCAGATGATTTAGGAACAGCCGGTTTTGAGAAATCTGCCCTTACTTTCAACCTGATATGGAACTTATTTGCAGTGGGCCTGCTTACCATGTTCGATCACGGCTTTAACGCAATGCCGGGTACGCGAGATTTACTCAACAAGACGGCCGCTTCTTGGCGATCGAGGAGGGCCAGTTCGCTCGTTGGCCAGATCAGCGGATTCTATTTTTCCACCGATATGGAACCGGCAACGACGCTTTCTTTGCTGCGTAGCAACCAAACAAAAGAATCGGCGCTGCAGCTGGCGTGCGATGCTGGCATACAGTACACCGATTTAGAAGATGTCAAAGAAGTAGATATGGTAATGTTGCATGTCAACGAGCGACTTATGTACAATTTCAGCCCATGCGGCCGCATAAAACAGATACTTGAAAATAACCACGGCGACGAGATGCTGGCAGTCCTGACCCGGCAGTTTGCTCTCGTGAACGACACTGCAGTTTTACGCAATTTGTTGGAAAAGGGATACAAGGGAAGCACAAGAAACAATTGGATTTCTGGATGGACATCAAAGCCAAAGTTGGCTATAGCAATCAGCATTGCCGAGAAAATGATTTTGGATTATCCCACCTCCGACGCTATCTCCGTACTGGTCAGAGCTGCCGGAATGAATATCATCGTTACGGACTCTATGTCAACTTTTGATACCTTAACTGTTATTGGATGCGTGCAGTATTTCGTTGGATCGTTTGGAGAGTTTGTGAAATTTTTGAACAATCTTGACGTCACATTCACCACCGAATACGTGCGTGCGTATTGCTCGGTAATGGGATTTGGCAGTTTGGAAAATTTGCTGCAAGATTTATCCATCCAGCTCGGCGAACTTCCAAAAGATTTCATTACAAATACGAAATACATGTATACCGAGTTGAAAGACGTAATGGGAATCAGGCCCGACCTGTCGTTCGCATTTTGGCAAGCGATAGGCAGGTGGCAATATCCAACAATGGGCGATAACATCCCATTCAAAAAACACTTAACCCCGACAGTCAGATACGCCTCCGTAACGGGCCTAGAATCCATCGAAACGATACACGATAATATCGGAAGGCAGATAACCAACACGGCTGCAGAAGACAAGAAAAAACGCGAAAAAAGACAACGCGACGAAGAAAAGTCCCGTAAGACGGCAAAAGGCTCGGAAGATGCCACGCATGACGAAATGCGCAAAAAAGCTGCCGAAAACCGCAAAAAAGAAGAGGCAGCCGCAAAAAAAGCCGGCGAGCTTCCTCCGGAACCAGAAATTCCCAAAAGTCGTGACACCGCGATAATACCCACGACATCGTCCACCCCAGAAACATGCCTCGACGATTGCGTGGTAATTCCGCCCGCAGCGGTCGTGTCGCCATCATCCCCGTCGCAGCTCACTTCTTCCCCCTCATCTGTCGGCGTCTTCTCTTCCGCTCCGGCCGGGGGGACAGTAGTACAACAACAACAACAACAACAACAACAACAAACACCAGTTGGGTTGTCGCCTGCTGCAGCCTCTCCTGTATTTCCTCAACCTTCTACCACATACGGGCAACCGACAAGTGCTCCTCAGCCCTCTTATATCATCCCAACATCGCCAAGCGTGTTTGGAGGAGGAGGAGGACAGATAATATTTGGAGGAACAGGTCAAGGTGGCGGCGGAGGAATGGGACCTGGTGGCAGGGGAGGGATGTGGCCTGGCGGAGGAACGGGACCGGCTGGTGGCAGTAGCGGAGGAATGGGGCCGGCTGGTGGTAGTGGCGGCGGTGGCGGCGGAGGGATGGGGCCGGCTGGTGGCGGTGGCGGAAGAGGAGGAGGAGGAGGAGGAGGAGGAGGAGGCGGAATTGGAGGTGGCGGTTTCGCTATGACGCCGTTTGCCGGCACACCGGCTTCGCCGTTGTTTTCATCCCCCGCTGCGTCTGTCGTTTCTTCAACTTCTTCTCCGTTTTTTTCCGCATATCCGCAAGCGGGCGGTACGACGGCAGTTACGACGACAAACCGTCCGGTACCACTGCCGGTGTCGACAACAGGCGGCAGGCGGGGTACGGGAAGTGCTTACATACCCGCCGGAATATCGGTCAAACCCAAGTTACCGCGCATCGAGTGGCAGCAACGAACTGCCCAGCGAGTTGTGAGCTACCAGCACCCATCCATGTCGCTTTCGGCTCCGCCGATGGCGCCCCACTTCACGTTTTCTCCGACAGGTCTACACGTCGTCTCTCCCATCACGCGCAAATTCGCCGTGCCGAATTATACGCAATCCCCGACCATCGAGCAGCGCAAGTTGGCCGGAAAGACGACTCAGGCTTTGCAGACCGCGACTTCTCTGCCGATTGTCAAGGAAAGCGGTGAGGGCACGCTTAACGAGCTCGTTCCGGAAATTTATTCGGTAATGGGTACAGCGGTAAGTTTCGGATGCGCACAAAACGGGATACAAATCGGGGAACCGTTTTCGTTCGGCAGTCCCACGTCCATGATCTTCTGGGGATGTTCGTCCGCACGGCAGAAACTGTGCAAAACCCTCGTATGCGCGGAATTTTCGGAAGCGGCGGACTGGGAAATCCGCATGGCGCAATATCGTTCTTATTTCCTGATCGACCCCAGTTCCGCCATGGAGATCGAAAACGCGTGGTTCTGCGACTGCTCGGACAAAATATTCAGCTCGGCCGTCTTCGGTTCCGAAAAAATGGTGGGGTTCGCAAACGTCAAACTGCCGAAGGGAACAAGTTTCAGCAGCGATACATCATCAACGATGTTTTCTTCTTCTTCTTCTCAATCGAACGAAAGAAGCCTCGTCATTGGGGGTCCGTCGATGATGTCTCTGCCGGATTTCGTGGTTTTCGGATACGAAGGGGCATCAACCCCCCTGGCTGCCAGCACGCTGCACGGTGACCTGTCGGGGAGCTGGAGAACGTATGAGCACAGGTTCTCCACTCTCAGCGGATTGAACACGCTGCTGCACAAATTGGCAGCAACGGGGCGCGTTCCTGCCCGAATTTTTGCTGGATCGGTCGCGGTGGTCGTGGAAGGCGGAAAAACTCGTGCGGTGCTGTTACCGTTCCCGTCCCACCCAGTGCTGATGCGAAAATCTGCCAAGGCTATCGACGACTGGGTCGGCACGGCGATGCGAACAATATGGCTGGAGATATTCATGGGATCGAAACTGGCCACGCTCGGAGGCATAACCATGTACAGGCCGCCCAAAGCGAGCGCCGCTGCCAAGCTCGGCCTGTTCGCCGGAGGCATGGTGCTGGGTTTGGCGTCTATGGCAGTATTCCATCAAGGCAAAGACGTCGTGCAGGAGTGGATGGAGGGCGACAAACCCCTGACGGTCGCGCTGCAACGAAAGATAGATGACATAAAACGAACGGTCGAACACTACTCCAAAGCGTCGGAAAAGTATATGGCGACCAAGGAGGAAGTCACCAAGTTGGGCCTCAAGGTGCAAGAAAATCTGAAAAAACTTAAATCGCAAGCAGAGGAGCTAAAAGACCCCAGGGAGAAGGCCATCGCGCTCAGCGCTATCGAAAATTATGCAGAAAGTTCCGAACAGTTGACGAAAGCCGCCAGTGACACGCAAAAAGCCATAGAAGCCGAAAATACCAGATACCTGGAAAAACACGCCAGCACAAACGTCAAAATCACCGAAGAATTTGGGGCCGCGCTTAAGCTGAAAAGCTTTCTGGAAACTGTTTTGAAAGCTAAAAACGCATCTTTAGAAAGCCTGGGAGCTCTTACGCGGATATATATCAAAGATCGCCGCGGCATTTCTTCAGTGTCACCCGATACCGAACAACAACAAGTGACCGAACTGTCTGCCGCGATAAAAAAGGATTTGCGCGGAGTTGTCGTCAAAGAATTATCAGCCGATGCCGCATTCGACATGTTTGTCGAAACGCTCAAAAAAGCTGCTAGCAAGTACGGAGATATAGCGGACGTTGAATCGGAACACGCGAAACTTACGTCGGATATCAAATCCCGATGGGATTCTGCGAGGTACATGGACAAATTCAAACAAGCACAGGCAGACCTCGCGGACGTGGGCAAGATGTTGGGATATTCTTATTCGGCAAAACACACGAGAAGTCTGGTTCGTTCCGTAGTCGACTGGTCCAAAAAATGGAATAATACGTGGGACGAAGTTCGAAAGCTGGAAACCGAGCGCGCTAGCATCACAAAAAATGCCACGTCCGAAATTTACAAAGCGGTGGCAATGCTGGGAAGCGAGAGCGACTCGCTGGTTAACGCCGAAGAGAACAATCAGGCGTCCACAAAGGCTCGACAAGAGCTGCTCGCAGACCAGATTTCAGCAAATAACGTCATCGCGCAGATTAGAACCGAAATAAAAGCAGCCGAAGCAGCAGTGGCCGAAAATAAACGAGCGGCCGCTGCGCAAGAGCAAACGATCGAAACACAGAAATCCGAAATATTGGCCAGCACCCTGAAATATACCGACGATACTCTGTTCAAAGATGATGTGTTGACTGCCGCTTTTTCGAAGGCTTCTCAATCAAAATATACGACCGACATGAAAGAAATGTACAAAAGATTGGCAAAAGACGTAAAGGTCGGTCAGCCGCCACCCTCTCCCGCTTCTCTAAAAACGCTCACGCGCGATATAGTGCCGATGTTGTCCGACGACGTCAACCATCCCGGATTGAAATCGGCATTTATGGCGCACGGGTCCAGGAAATACGTGTCGCTGCTAAAAGTGACCATGGACGCCGTAAAAAATCAACAAGCAACGACGGAAACGACACAAAAACAGCCCGACATTAAATTAACCGCCGCGGATGTGCTTGGCGAATTCTCCAAAGTCGTTTATTCGGAAGCCGACAAATTACGAACTGAACTCGGAGCAGCTAAGTTGAAAGATGCGGAAAGAGCCGCTTTGAGCAACATCGCTGATTCGGTTATTCCCATCAGCAGCAGGGGCTACAGTCTCAAAACAACATTCCCTGTCAGAAGGGACGATTTAGACAAAATAACTACTCCCGAAGGCACCAAAATGTTGACCAGGATACTAGAAATAGACGGCAGCATGGCGTTTGCGAATGCATACGATACCACGGTAAAACAAGCGACTGCCGGAAAAGGGGGTGATGGGCAGCTGACCGAATATTTAAAATCACTGCAAAATTTGGCAGAATCCAGAGCTCTCGTCTTAACAGCAAATGGCAGGTTGGCGACGTTACAGAGCAATTACGAAGAACAAGAAAACGTATTGGAGCAGCTTAAAGCCGCTGTTGCCAATATCAAGCAGGTATCAAGCACCGCAAGCGCGTACATCACGCACGGTTACGCTAAATTACAACAATGGAGCAACACCATTGCAGAACTAACGCGCGATTTTAATTCAGACAAAACGGCTTCGGAGGAATCGTCTTCTTCTTCTTCTTCTGTCACAACAACGCTGCCCCAATCGGCAGCATCGGCACCGTCTTCTTCTTCTTCTTCTTCCCCGTCGTCTTCTGCTAAAACTGTAACAACAACGCCTGTTGTTACCTTGCCGTCATCCGCTTCTCCTCCTTCTATTCCCGCTACCAAAAAGGTGATAAAAACGACAAAACCGTTAAACTCGCTGATCGTTTTCGAAGGAGGAGAAGGTGACAAAAACGGTCACGTAATACCCCTAATCGCCGGACAAGTGAACTACGCGAAACAGCACGGATACGAGATAGTTTACCTTTACCACAATCCGGTGCCGTGCATGCGCGATGATTGGGCAAAAATAACCGGAGTAAAAGGCATGCTGACCAGTCATGGGATAAAATCCGGAAATTACGTTACGTGGATGGGCAACCGCATGGCGATAATTAACCCCAACAAGCCTCTAGAAGATTTTGTTACAGAACACCCGGAAGCAGACTTGATCGTGGGGTCGGACCTGAGCGGTAAAAACGCGGATATGGACTTTTTCATAATACGCAAATCGGAGTGGTCCGACAAATTGATGAAAGAGATGGAAACCAGAGCAGTCGAAGCGAATTACGAGGAAGCTTGGACACCAGAAAAGGTGCTAAGCAACATTATAAACGCCCCACCGGCCGAACTCGGCGGAAAGGATATAATGGGGCACATCGCCGTGCTCACGAAAGACACCGATCCGTCGCACAGGCTGCAAGCGCACGCACATTGCAGAGGTTTTTGGGGAGGACACTGGTCGAGCGAAATCGACGAAAAAACTTATCCAAACGTGGACCAAGATTTCGCGGTGAGTATCAAGCAGATGTCGACGACAGCTCAGGCAAATCTCGTCGAAAACCTTTATCGCTCGTCCGACGGAAAAGTCGATTTGGACAAATTCAGAAGAAACTATGACTTCAATCCGCGATGTGTTGCTCAAAGACCGAACCCCGTAAAATTGCCCGATACCACCACTTGCCCCAAATCGGACATAGATAGGCTGTTTGTAGGCGACTACGGGATCGGCAGCGACGCGGAAACCATCATATCGCGATTAAAAGAATGGAAAAAATAATAATGATATATTACATGCACTGTTTTCATTTCTCGAACCTGAATCTCACTATCGGCGAACAGAAAACTGACGGGACGTTGTTATCGCTGTCAAACGTTCTCAGTGGATCGTCCGGCCTCGGGATCAAGTCCATCGGCATAACATTTTTCGGGATAATTTCTGGCGAAAAAATGCCCAAATTTCTGTATATGTTTGCCACCAACTCTGAACAAAACTGAGGCGACGGAGGACTTGTGCTTGTCGACGATGTCGTTGTTGTCGTAGCTGTTGTTTTCGGCGAAATAGGAGATGACAGTGACGACAACGGCGACAACGGCACCTTTTCACCGTCACCGCCTCCTATAGCCGGAGACGAAAAACACGACGGCAGTCTTTTTTCTCCAGACCCGGGCGGCGGGTTCGTGGATCTGCTGGGAACCACCGTTAAAGAAGGAAATACCGCCGAAGCTACAACAACGGTACCATATTTGCTGGCCACATTCAGCCCCACTGGCCAATTGTCGCCGGCATCGGCATGCTGCTTATCGATTGTTGTTGTTGTTGTTATTGTCGTTTTGTCTGTGTTTTTCGCATTTTCTATGTCGCGATGGTGACGTTGTTTGCGATGATGACTTTTTTTACAGCAGCCGCAGCAGCATATGCAGCGCAAACCGCGCTTTACCCACCACATCGTATCACGGATTGGGCGTACTGCCGGAAAAGCGGCAGCGGCGAGATTGACCACAGAGGTCGGATAAGATACCCCCAAGTATTTGAAATACTCGTGGCGTATGTCCATATCGCAGCATCGTTCGCGAAACTCTGGTCTGAGGCGGCACCAAGCCAGCCGGGTTACCGGCGAGGCGTCGTACCTTTTCACTACGTCGTCTAACACGCGCAACTGCACACCAAACTTTGCCATACCGGTAACGTCCGGAACGCCGTCGGCTAATTTACCAGACGCCGTAGATTCGAATATGTACATGACGTCGTCTTTCAGCCACTCTGGCCTGTATTCGGTTCCGGATATTACTGACCCTTTCAGACATAACCCGACGTGCGTGAAATCTGCCACACTGTGCGCCTCTTCTCCGTCCATAACGCGCTCCACATTCGAAATGAGTTCGGAAAAAACATCCGATCCGTGGAACAATATAACGTCAAGCGTCGACACCTGATCTCTGATTGTGCTATACGGAACGCCCGGTTTTTTCATAATGTCGTTGTTGTTAAGACAATGTAATTATTTTGTTTTTTTTATTTTGCAGTCACTTTCGTTCTCCTTTTCTTTTTAGCTGGTGGCGGCACCACCACTCCTCCTTCTTCATCTCCTGCCACGTCCTTTTTCTTGTCTTCTTCAACCTGCCTTTTTTTCTTAATTTGGCCAATTGCTTTATTTAAAACCACCGAAGCGCGAGACGACATGGACGCCAGGATCTCTCGCAGCTCCTCCAATGCTTTCTTGTCTGCATCAAAGTCCACGTCGTCGTCACTGATGAAATCTTTCAATTCCTCGTCGTCTTCGTCATCATCATCATCTTCGCTGTCGTCGTCATCGTCATCATCTTCGCTCAGACTGGAATCGGAGTCGTCATCATCTTCTTCTTCTTCGACTTCGTCTTCATCGGGATCGTCGCGGACTTTTTCTTCCTTCTTGGTTTTCTTCGTCTTGCTTTCTCCTTCGGCCGTCTTTTTGCCTTTAGACCCTTCCAGTGCCGCGATTCCTCCTCTCTTTTCCATCAATGTATTTTGAGTTACTAAAACATTTTTTTGGTACACGCACATTTGGCGTGTTGGCCACAAACTTTCCGGAAGCCCCCCTCGCCCTTACTCTGCTCGAAGTCGATGACAAACGACCGGCAGTGACAGCATCACGTTGATTATTTTCATCGGACGAAGAAGAAAAAGACATTATATGCTGATAAATATTAAAAATATGTGTGACAATTTTTTGTTGGATGACAATGACGACAACGAACACGGGCCCGTACTGGTACTTGATCTGGACGGTACCCTTGTGTCGACTAAAGATAGAGTCGAACAGGGCTGGTCAACAGACGACGGAAGCGTCGTGCCGATAAATACCGCAGACTTTGAAACGCTATACGTCCATATACGGCCGTTTGCGATATCTTTCATGATAAAAATGCATAAAATGGGAGTTCGTTTGGTGATATGGAGCGCGGGGACCCCATTGTACGTAAACGCCATAGTAAGTTCAGCTCTTTGGCCAAAATTGGCCAAACTGGATGTCACTTTTTACATATCGGGCGTATATACCTCGACAGACTTGGATCTGAAAGGCATCAAAAACCTCGAACGCGTAGCACGAAACCACGTGGGCGGAAACGACCGCAGCGCAGTCGTATTGATAGACGACAGTATCGAGCAGTGCATGGCTAACTCCGCCAACGGGTTCACGTCAATCAAGATAATCCAATTCGACTCCCAAGCTTTAGACAGCTTGGCCGATATATCGTTCAAAGAGCTTTCCGAAAACCTGTGCTGGTTGCCAAAAAATAAATGAGGAACATCATTTAATACAGACAATGCGGAAAATCTTCAGCGACAGATACTGCGACGACGACGACGACACAAACAGCAACAATACCCAGTTGTTGTCCATTCCCATAGCATACAGATCGGAAATGTCAAACCATGTGCTAATGGAGTCGAACCCACCCGACGCCGTCTCAATGCTGACTGCGATGTGGCATTCCGAATCGGGAAAGGGACTAGCCGTCGATTCACCAATGACGCTTATTGAGCACTACGGGTGGGGAACGCGCGTTGACGCTGACTGGATAAAGTTCACATTCCCGGGTTTGAATTCCGTCGGGCTCTCGTTAAGGCCGACAGACGGCAGACCGATGCTAGGAAGCGGCCTGATAGCCTCAGTAACCGGCCCAGAATCCATATTGATAACCAATATCGATTCCACTCAACGAATCCCGTCCAAGACGATCATACCGTCGTTCACGTTAAAAATTTGGCAATAAATTTAATCGTCGTTTTTTTTGATATATTTGTCAGCAAGATCGTAAAATACGGCAGGCAGAGCCACGTACATCTTCTCCAACAAATTCAGCGCCAGCGAACGTATATTGTGCTGGGCACTCTTGGCACAACGTACTTCAAAAAAGTGTCTCCATTGGCGCAAATTTGCTGTCGTATAAAAACGGGTTCGAGAAGCGTTGAGCAACACCGAACGCGCGTCCTCTTTAGGTATTCCAATGGCTCTCAACGCCATATAATTAATTCGAGCATTTTCGGCGGCTGTTAATAGAGTTTTGAATGCCAAATCTGCCGACAGGGATGGTTCAAACTCTGGATCTATTATCGCGAATGATGATGGAGTTGACGACGTTGATGACGTCGTCGCTTCCACGAATCGCTGACTTTCTTGAGTGTACGATGCGAGCCGGTGTCTGACCCACTGATGACTCGTTGCTCGATCGCACGTGACAAAAGCCGTCACCGAGTGGTGCTCCAACACGCTTTCGTGTCCCAATTTCACCAGCATGCGGACGAAGCGGTCGGACGTCTCGTATGACTGAGCCGTGCCGGAATCGTGGCACAGTCTTCCTATTGTCTCGAGTTTTGCAAGCACTTCCGCCGGGTTGCCGAGCCCGTCCACCACCGAAACATTCGCTTGTTCGATTGTAACGTTTGCGGATGCCATTATAAAAGCTAAGTGAATTTTAAAAATTCAGCAAAAATGACCACAAACATCACCAATCCCAAAACACCTTTTTATCATCATTCCCCATCTTTTACCGACATGAAAGTCGCTTGTATTCAACCAGCTTCTTCTTCGTCTCCCCATCCTCCCACCCATCAAAAACAACCAGATGATAAAGATTTCGTCACAGCCGTGGGGACGACAACAACAATTACCAATAACACTGCCGTGATGAAGTACAAAATGAGGAACTTGGAAATGTGCCCCGACTGCTACGCAACCGGATACAGTTTGCGCAGAAGCGGCAGATGCGTCACCTGTGTTGAGTGCGGATGGGCAGCTTGCAGCGCTTTATGAACAACGACAATAAAGATTCTTTTTTTCGAATGAATTGCTATTTTTATTTGGCTAGTTTGGAATGACTCTGACTTCCTTTCCAAACGATGTCTCGCACACGATTGCGTCTGACAAGCAGTTCCCCCTGACTTTGAGAATCATTATCGACTTTGAAGGCATCCACTCGATCTCGGAGACATTGGTACCCTTGACCACGTTTTTAGACGGATCCGACTCGTTGACGACGTCGACGTTCAAAACGCAATCAAAAAAGTGCGCGTCTCCGTATTCTTCTTCCACCGGCTCCCATTCGCGCCACGTAAAATAGGACAGCAGCAGATCGCTACGGCTTTTGGTAATATTGTTTATGAGTTTTCGGTTCAGCTTGCGCAGTTTAGTTGACTTGGGAACGGCAGCGGCCTCAGCCATTACCACGTCGGTTTCATCCAACTTGCGTTTTTTACTGGCTTCGGTTTCTTTTTCTTCTTCTCCTCCGATACTTGACGCAACAACTTCGGCTATGACGGGTGCGACGACAGCGGCGACAGCAACAACGACGGCATCGCCATTAGTTTTCGACGATGGTCCTTCTTCTCCCTCTTTCGCTGCCTTGTTTTCTTCGACCGGTGTTGTTGTTGTCGTTACTGCTGCCACTGGCAATTCCTGTATTTCTGACATGTTCGCTGACCTTTTTTGTATGCCGACGATAATTTTTTTTATTCAAACAAACACAAAGAGAGTTAGTTCAAAAAAACCAAAATTGTCGTTTTAATCACTTAAAACAATGTCGCTGGATTTGGGGTCAATACACGATCCGTGCAATATAACTGTGAACGAAGCGATGCACATGTCCACCCGCCGGCTTGTGGATTACATACACCACATAGGCGGAGTTATACCGAGCGCCACTTACAGCAGCGCTATCACAAAGGGCATGTTGGTAGGTATCGCACTATCTACGGCGGCCGTTGCCAAACGAAACGGATGCTTACAACGAATCGCCGACGGAGATCCACAAATCCCCGGTTCTAATATAGTAATTCCAAGAGCCCCGTACTCCGCATCAGCGCCGCAAATAATAGGTTCGCGCGGATTTCTTCCCGAAACCGTAGGCGTGATTTCCAGAAACTTTCCATACAGATACGGGTTCGTCGATATTTCCGGAAAACAACAAGGACAGCCACCGGCGTCCGTCGTAATCAAACAAGAAGAAAACGTTGCTGGCGGGAGCGCCGATATATCGGGGTTTGGAGGAACAAGCGGACAAGGTGCCGTCGCTGGTCAACGGATCAAACAAGAAGAAAGCGATGAAGAAGCAGAACAACGGTTAGCAATGCCTCTTCGTAGAGGGGGGACAACAACAACAACAACAGGAGGAGGGGGAGGAGTAGGAACTACGTTCACGACACAACAACAACAACCTCAAACGCGCACGAATTTTCCATCTTCAACAACTTATCCGGCATTTCCTGCCCCTCAATACGTTAATCCGTTTCCGGGTTACCAACCCCATTCTTATCCGCCGCAGTCGGTGCCACCTTCAACGACTGTGCCACTGCCCGGTCAGCCAGCAGTGCCAACAGTTCCGGCACCGCCAGCGCCAACGACGACGACTACTATACCAGCCATGCCGAGTAACTTGACATATGCTATTTACAACCTGACCGAACTACTCAAAGAGATCAACTCGGCAACTGGCAGACGGTTTGCGCATAATTCTCTTAAAATCATATTAGATCCGAATTACCCAATCTACATCGGCACAGAACAGGATGTGTCCTCGCCGTTGTTAGCCATTCCGCGTATCGCGATAGATAGAGGGTCATCTTCGACCTCCGTTGCCACTTCCGACAAAGAATCATACAAAGAAATATCAACCCAATCGGGCGATATCATCACCTACTACATTCCTAGAACAATCACGCCCGTATTGGAATTAGATAAATCTCATCGCACGTCGTCTAAAGGTTTAAATGAAGCGATACCAAGCGGATGTATGACACCCGCTGGCATCGCTGCCACGTCTTTCCCGATGCTATCAACGTCCGAAGAGAGCCCGTATGCAAAAATTGCCATGGCAGTTAACTCCCCTCCAGACATAATAATCGAACCCGGCAAATACAAATACGACACGTACGACGAAGATGTACATGCGGCTTGGTATGAGAGATGCTTAGTGGAAAAGAAACCCCCCAAAAAGAACTCTTCATGCGACAGAGGCCTGCTTTATGTGCACCCCATATCGTTTTTAACGAAATTTCCTGAACATGCTGTCGCCATAAGCACGGTCGCGTCGGCACGACAAGTAGCATATGTCAGCGAAGATATCGATCTTGGAGCGACGTGGAGCCGCAACATGGTCCACATGTTCATTATCGAATACCTCATGGTTGCTCAGTACATTACGGATTGGCTAGACCGGTTTTATGGCAACGCTGTTGCCGAATCAAAATCCGTATCAAATCTTAGTTTAGAACCGCCATACATCGCTTTGGACAGCGAGGAAACGACAGCAACAACGAAGACAACAACGACAACAACAACCGACAAACAACAACAACAACGCTACCGAACTGGATTGAATATTTGGGAATGCGACGCTAGAATGGCCAATTACAGAGCCTGGTATGGTAGCAAATTCGATGACAAACCCTCATGGATCTTCTTTTCATCAATAAATTTTAATCACGCCGGAGACATCGTTCCATTGGGAAACTACATAAACGATATTACGGACTCTGCCGACAGAACGCATGCGGCTACTGACGCCATATCGCATATAAAGGGCATATTAGCCGATTTGTTCATGTTGCGGTATTTTCCCGTCAATTTAACGATAAACTCGTTCGGTGTTAGAACGATTCGCAACATTGCGTTGAACTCGTACAAAACGACCATAATTCTGCTTCCCGTTCCCCACAGACTGCATGTGGCAAACTTCAAAGCTAAAATACACGATGCGTTCAGAACGATACCCGAAAATGTGATAATCGGTACAGCCGTTTCGTCGCCAGGAACAGCGACGTATCCCGTAACCCCCACATCATATGATACGCAATTCAGCGTTACTGGAATGCCGCCGCCTCCCCCTACTCTTCCGTCGCCATCCGCACCGAAATCAAGTAAGCGTACTGTCGCAGTCGCCGCGTCTCAATCGAGAATACCGCAAGAAAAGCGAACAATGTTTTACAGGTATCTTACGGAATTCTTCCCGTCATGGATGCCGCCAACAGCTAACCCTTCAACCGTTTTCAGGGCCACTAGGTATTCGGCCATCATAGGATTAACTACTGATCAAGCGGCTTGGGATTCCGCATCAGACGCCGAAAGAAACGGATATATCAACTACCATCGGCTACGCGAAGAGATAATCGCCGACGATGCGAGAGTGATGAACGAAAATACCATAAACAGGATAATAGAAACCATGATCAGAGAATTCAAAATACAGTTTACATAAGTAAATTTTACGATTTTGCTAATTTCCCCCCACTCCTCCTCATTCGTTTTCTTTTACACTCCTCGGATCTTAAACCGATTTTAGCGATATCTTTCTTTCTTTTATTCACAGCACTCGCGCTTACTACGCCGGCATAGCAATCGCAAAAAGCTTTGGCGGTTTGCATCGCTTTCTTTGTTCTCGACACCAAATCGAGTACATCGATTCTAGCGAATTGTATATTTTCCACGACATTTGTCGGACAACAACTAACATCGTCGCACCTGCGCGCTATCCTGCTGCAGCATTCATCCAACTGCAGCGAAACGGATTCCAGAGTGGTCAGTAGGGCCGTTAACCAGTTTAACATGTCGTGACATGCCACAGCTACCGAAACACTGTCCGTTACAGGATTTTCAGAAACTGAAGCCAACCGCATCGACATCTTTGATACACCGTCCAGTAATTCGGCGTTATCCCCTTCCCAACAGTTGTTGGCCGTATCCATACCGTTTTCTTCACCAGCCGACGGTTTTGGTAATAGCAGGCGTCTGCACCGTCCGTCTAAAATTCGCAAGTCCGTCTGCACGTCGTCTGCCGCCATAGACAATTTGAACAGCATTCCGCTTATTTTATCCGAAACTATCGAGTTGTTATCGTCTATCTCGACCATTTTTATTACTTATGTTCCTTCGCGTATTCGTATTTTTTATTAATTTTGATACGTATTTTTTAAAATGTCGTACAAAATACTTTTACCTATTTCCGGCACAATTATCGAGGGTAATCTTGTACAAAAAAGTTGTCCGTATTGCACAAAAGACGATTTCGCGAGCGCATCTACGTCCCATACTACCTTATGTTGTGATATCCATCTAGATACGGTTCACGGATTGTCCGTCGTTCCGTGTCGCGCATTCCCTAAAAAGGGGTTAGGTTTGTACGCCACACGTAACTTCAAAACTTCCGAACTCATCGCGCGAACCAGAGGCGAGCTGATATTTTCCGAACGCGGCCTTAACGATATATACGGTTTTAAAAACGACTGCGCGCCTTACGCGATCAGAATATCGCCAATAAAGAAATCACGCAAAACGCGTAATACGTTGCCTACTCCTCTTCCTTTTTCGTATCCCGCCGTTGTTGCTACCACAAATCCGCAATTCAAAATCGTGGACGAACTCGCCGACAGGTCTCCTTGCGCGTACGCCAACGACCCCACGGACATTGACCACTTTAATTGTCTCATATCCAATTTTGGGATGTCCACCAAAGAAGCGTACGACAGATCCCTTTTGTCGCCAGAATCGGAGAACGCTTACATGTCATCCGGCAACGGATTAAGGCCCGCGTTGTACGCGATGCGCGATATACATCCTGGGGATGAGATTATGTGGAAATATGGTTACAGGTATTGGGAACCGCCGGTGCCTTATTCACTGCTTTAAAAAATATCAACAACGCGTATCAATGTCGTCGTTGTTGTCAGCAACTCGCCTTCCTCAGTGCTCACTCTGTCACGTCGAGCCGCTTCTGCGCAAAAGATTGTGTGAACGGTGCTTGAACAGATGTAGCGTGTATTTGGCACCGTATACCGTCACCCGGTCGCTCGAAGACCCCGGCTTCAAAACTACCGTATGCGCCAGAAGCGAAACCGAAGCTTGCTCGATTGCCTCCAAATGTTATGGCGAAGAATTCATGCGGAACTCGTTCGCTCGTCTGTGGCGGCTGACCGACGACGGAATGGCATGGATAAATTATCCGACGAAAGAGATGATATACCAAGATGATGTGCCGACTAGAATTTAAATAAAATATGCGTATGAGATGAACCAGTCAAATTTAATGGAAAAGGATAAAAAAGCCATCACAAAAAAGAAGGAAGCGGGCGATACGACGACGAAAACGACATCAGGGGATGAGTATCCATTGTCGCAGCCGTCATCCTCGTCTTACCCTCATTTAAACCCTGTTATTACTTCTTTTTCTCTTCCTCCGTCTCCTCCGTCTTCTTCTTCTTTGTGTCCTTTTTCGTCCGACCAGCCATCCGTTGTTCAGATAACGCAATACCAATGCAACGACAGCGCCCCTGTCCGAACCGACATGTCCGTAGAATGCAAGGATTGCGAAAACATCTTCATGTTCACTGTCAGCGAGCAGATGTGGTTTTACGATCGCGATTTGGATCCACCAAAGAGGTGCCACGACTGCCGTGCTAAAAGAAAAGGGATGATTTTGTCGTCGTCGTCGTCGTCATCGTCTTCACCGTTTTCGCCTATGCAGCCCGCCATCACTACTCCATCTTGCTCTTCCTCGCCGTCATTTCTCGCACGCGACGACTTAAACGACCGCCGCCGTCACACCTTCTCGATTACGTGTGACAAATGCGGGCAAACAGAAATTGTACCATTTGCGCCCAACCCTCACCGAGCTGTATACTGCAAATCCTGCTACAGCAGTATGCCAATGACCAATTGCAGCAATTGCGGAATTAAATGCCGCGTTACATTCAAACCGAAAGCCGACAAACCCATTTACTGCCGCTCGTGTTACATCGATCTCAAAACAAGCAAAAAATAGTTTTTTAATATCAAAAAATGGATAATAAAACGAAGGCAACAATTATCGTCAGTGGCATCATTTTCGCTGCGGGTGGGGCGGGTTTGTTAGGATACTGGCTATGGAAGAAAAAAAACAATAACGACGACGACAACGGCACACCAGCGTACAGCTCGTTTTCTTCGTTCAAGGATCTAGACCCGCCGACAGCCGCTACCAGCCAAAGCGACTGTGAAAGTAAATGCACGGCTGATTACGGTTGCACCTCTTACTCATACAACGCGACCACAGGCGAATGCGTAAATAGCAGGGGGGACCCTTACAAAAATTGGGCTGAAACAGATGGGTGGTTCATGAACATCAAGCGCAAATCCACCGACCCCGAATCTAGCTTAGGCGCGTGGTCGGGGTGTCCCGTAAACTGCGGAGGTACCGTTAACACCAAGCAAACCAGAAAATGTACGGGAAAATGTCCCGGCAATCTTGAACGTCTGTGTGGCCAAGATAAATGCATGGAAATGCGGAGGGAGCCGTTCGGAACCATACCGTTTCCATTAACGACAATCGATTACGGAAGCGTAAATGGGCTAAATATGAGCCAATGCGAAAGTAAATGCATACAGGATCCGAATTGCACCGGTTTGTTGTGGGCAAACGATGCCGACCTTGGTGGCGTCTGCATGACCACGAACTCCAAATACGATTATTTGACGTACGCGTCAGATAGTTCACCGCTTAAAGGAGTCTTAACAGACACAAAGGTCCCTTCGCCATCTGGCACGTGGCTTAACTTTCCAACTTGCAGCTGCGGACAGCCGGAGACTTCCCGAACATGCTCACCCGCATCAACATCCCCGTGTAACGGTCCTAACAAACTGAAATGTCCGTCGTCGTCTTGCGCTTACGACTATTTCATGGGCATCAGGTCATCTTCGTGACCGATTGTGATAATAATAAAAAACAATTTTAAAAAATAACTCAGAATAAATTTCATTTCATCTCCTATGTCCAATGTCCAAATGTCCTGGACACAAAAACCCTTACCTTTTGAACCCTGCTGGTCGTTTTTGCAAATTCAGATTTATAAACTCAGATTAATAAATTTCAAATTTTTGAAAAACTCAGATTAAAAACTCAGATTAAAAATTCAGATTAAAAACTCAGATTAAAAACTCAGATTATCTCAGTTCATCTCCTATGTCCAGTGTCCAAATGTCCTGGACACAAAAAACCTTACCTTTTTAAACCTGCTGGTCGTTTTTTCATTTTTGGCGGTTTTTTTTGAAAAAGGTGCACTTTTCGGCGAAAATGTAATTCCGGTGTATTCGTATTTTTTTGGGATTTCCCAATTCCGGGTTTTTTCTCAATTCCAGTTTTTTTCTTAATTCTTGTGTTTTCGTATAAAATTATGACACGAATCTACTTTCGCAGTCACAACTGTATCCGGACATTTTCGGATTTATCATGGCGTATTCGATGCACGTCCTCCTATACCTGCGAGCCAACGTAAGCAGTCTCGACTCGCTCGGGCTGCCAGAAACCCCCTGCGCATATTTGCGGATGTCCGGAGAAGTGGAAGCGGCTAAAACGTCGGGATCCAAAATGAACTTTTCGCCGCGTCGCTTGAAATCCTCAAACGCCGATTCGGGCGACCCTTCGACCACGAATCTTACCAAGTCGTCGTTTATCTCTTTTATATTCTTGTTAGGCAGCAGCAGAGACAGCGAGTGCACCATGCTTTCGAGAATGGTCGAATACCCGGGCAGTATTTGACTCCTGCTTAATTCTAATTCTTCTTCTTTTTCTCCTCCTCCCTCATTTGCATCGCCCGCCATTTTCGATTCTTTCATCCTCGCAGCAAAAAACGCCCCCTCCCTCAACTTGCAGTACGGTTCGTGTTGCTGTACCGTCTGAACTCTGCTCTCGTCTATGTGCCTCAAATCCTTTACAGCAAAATTTTTAAACAGATACGACAGCAACTCGTGCACGAATTTATGCAAATTTGCAGCAACGTCGTTGTGACAGCCGCCGCCAAACTTCTTCATTTCCCTATCGCACACGTCTACCGTTCGGTAAAAAACTCTCAAAGCGTAATACGATCCGGGCGAAACGCTCGAAGGTCTCACTGGCGAACTTGCATAATCGGCCGTTTTAACGGCTGTCACGTTGCATATCACATTAACGTCGTTCATGTCGGGATTGCTCCTGATTGCAAGATCCAAAAATTTGACTGGCACGTTCATCAGCCATGATGCCGGCAACAACATCGGTGAAGACGACGACGATTCTTCTAAAAAATAGCCGATAGACGTCTCAACGTCGGCCGGAGATACATGTATCGTCGTAGCGAACAATGGCAGCGCGCTCATGGTTTTAATCGGCATTTTCAACCATAACCCGTTCAGCAGTCCGTGAACGAATGAACTGTTTATCATGGAAAGATGCATGTCGGGGGTGATACAGCAATTTGTACACTTTCGTGCCACGTTTTCGTATTCGACGGACGGAGGCAACAACAGCCCCGAAGATTCCAACGCCGGTAACGCAAAATTGGAATCACGTTGCCTTATTTGTCTGAAATAGGCTGTTAACTCTCCGAATGTTTGCTGCTGCTGTTCTTTCAAAATTTCGAACGCGACATCGATTCTGCTGCGTTGTTGTTGTTGTTGTTGTTGTTGTTTCTCCCAACGTTTGTTGTTGCCACTTTTTTCCATTTGCGTCGTTGAACTTTTGACGGCTATTTTTATTGAAACCAGCGTTGTTAAATTTCAATAAAACGAAATCTTTTTTACAGCCTTTCCTTCAGAACGTGCACATAAAAAAGCGTCAAACAGGTTCGTATACACGTAAACAGGAGCAGCTGTGTTTATGCTTGTCGATACTTTGTTCGTTTTTTTGGCCACAGAATCGCTTGTGTTAAGTGCTCTCGGTCTCGCAAAATTGTCACAATCGAACCTTCCAATCAGCCAGATACATATCTTGAACCGCGCATTTGAGCATTTGGAAGAATGCCAACACTGAGTAGTGCAATACCTCTTATCAATAATAATTTTTATTGATTCAATTCGTAAGTCGGCTGGAGCTCCGACTGTAGTAACAATTTAACTTGATAAGAGGTTTTGATATCGCCATACATACCTTCCGGAGATATAATAACATTTTTCGGTCCGGCATTGTTGATAAATGGCCAGTCGCTTTTTAAAACTGGCTGTCCATTCAACAGCTTCAAAAACAGCGGAGATACAACGGCCATTATCAAGCGGATATGTAACGATGCGGGTTTTACCACATGTTCCCACACCAGAAAAACGTCACTCTCCTCAAGTTCCGATATTGGTTGTTCAAAATAAGTACCGATAAACTCCGTCCATCCGCCAAACAGTGATGATGGCAGCTGCGACTCGGAAACTGAACAGAAATTCTATCGACATCGCAAAGTTAGCAACCGTTATTTATAACATCATTAACTCACGTCGGCCATCGATTTGTTGTCAATATTTTCATAAACTCAGTTGAACTGGCCGAGTTCAATGATCAGGGTCGGCCGTGTTTTTTTTCTTTTTTTTTTAAAACATCTACAATGTCCGAGACAGAATGTTCCATTGAGGACATTTTGCCCCCTGTGGTGCTAGCGCACGTTTTTTCCTATGTAGAGGTTCTAACGGATTTCTTGTCTATCTCCAGAGTAAACAAGCGCTGGCGCGGGGTTATCAAAAGCGGGCACTGCGAAATTCTCTATCGCGTTGTATACGACCTAGTGCATCCATTGAAGGGGTGGGCGGTACTTCCTAAACTTTTTTGGCCATTTGTGCGCCAATTGCGTGTCATGGACATAAAACCGGACTGGATAGAGATGAAATTCAAGAGAAATATTCCTTTTACTGATTTTTTGTTTGCTGCTCTCAAATTGATAACTGCCACCTGCAAAAACATCATTTCTCTGGAAATTTTCATGCTTTGGGAGCCAATGATAACATTTTTGTTGTATATGAAAGATGGCGGCCATTTATCTTCTCTCGAGAACTTGACTATTCGAGTGACGGACCTCTTCATTCATCTCAAAATAATAGATATTTTGTCCGAGTTTCACAATATCAAAATTTTACACATCGATGGCCTATCCGAATTGGCATTATCCCCTTTCTATAACACCTACAAGGTAATCAACCTACAGAGCTGTCACTCTCTCGCCTCTTTGCGCGTAAGCTGGTACATACTGCTCGCCATGTTGCATTCTGGCAACGCGTTTCCTGCCTTAAAAGAGCTCCACGTCTATAAGAACCATAAAATCAATTTGGATATACGGGAATTGTGGGATCTAATTTCTGCCAAGTTATCCCGCGGTCAGCTCAATGTTTTTTCTGTTGCCGGTTTTAACACGGATTTGATTATTCCTCTTCTGGGGATTGCAAATCCCGTAATCGCCGTTGGAGGCACAATGGTTATTGAGAAGTGCGTTGATGGCTCGATTTTGCCTGATCTTTCACAAACGGTCGGAAAACTAAGTGAGGCTGTGACGACCCTGACTTTTAATGGTTGTTCATTTAAGAATATGGCGTGGTTGGTTAATTTGTTTGTTAATCTTACTGATCTGAACCTATACCATTGCTCGCTTTTTGTTACATTTTTGAAGGTTCTGCCTACACTCAAATGTCTAAAAAGTCTGGATGTAACCCTTTGCCGTCCTGCACCTCAGGAGGAATCACTCTGCACCCCCATTTCCATTGCCAACTCTGTTTCAACTATCGAGTGTGTCTTCTGGCAGAACAGTTGTATGTTCTCTGATGCCTTCGACCTCACCACCATACTGGAAGAGCTCATTATAGCTGCTTCCAAAAACTGCCTGCGTGAGGTCTGCTTTTGGCACGGTATGCCCCGCCACTGTGTTGACCTCTGTAAAATTGTTAACCAAATTATAGCTTTTAAGTGTTAACGTTTGTGCAAACCGAGTCGATTTGATCAATACAACTGCGTTTAGACTGCAATTCTTTTCTTTTTTTATGTATACAAACGATCTTACCTACCGAGGTTTCAATATTTCAAACAATTCAACGAGTCGAGATCGGTTCAACACTGGCCGAACTGATCGTTGTGGAATTTTCCATTATTTTTTATAAAACTTTTCGATCTCATCTCATCTTATCCCAATTTACAAAATTTTGTAGAAACCCTATTTATAGTGAAAACGGATGAAACCGGACAAAAACAAAAAATGAACCGAGCGCGTTACGGCGGATAACAGTGATGCTAGTACAACCACCATCAATCGCGATGTCCGACTGCCCCACCCCCACAAAATTCGGCCTATCCTTGCACCGCCCGCCACGCTCTTACGATGCGACCAACAACGACCCACTCACAACACCGACATA
>Ga0105097_10000011_pt1 | contig 64275 bp, 87 predicted proteins | sample PPLLak12cMay2015_FD_87035 | JGI IMG/M metagenome (GOLD analysis project Ga0105097, IMG submission 87035) | Freshwater sediment microbial communities from Prairie Pothole Lake near Jamestown, North Dakota, USA - PPLs Lake P7 Core (1) Depth... | ecosystem: Environmental > Aquatic > Freshwater >...
CGAAGCCACCCCCGGCACAGCGCTTGTGCTTGCGGACTACTGGCGCACCGAGGCGGAAGCGAACGACGAGTGGATGACCGCCAACATGAAGGTCGGCAAGGCCCGGGCCGTTGCGCGCAGCAGCATCCACGCTGGCTCGTACCACGCTGGCAAAGCGCACGCGGACAGCATTAACCTGTCCCGTCAGCTGAGCGCCGGCAAGGGTGCTCCCCGACTCAAGTAACCGCTTGCGATCAAGCGCAGGAGCCGCCTACTATGCACACACCCCGGGCAGCGCGGGAAATCAGCTGCCGGGGGCAGGGTCGGTCCGGATGAGTACAGTAATGTGAAAACCGGATTCGCCCCTGTCCCATACTTTACTGGACCTCAACGGGGTGCAGGACACCGGGCAACCGGAAACAAGTACCGTTGCGCGAAGTCCGACCGAGGGATGGGTCGCGCTATCCTTCGGGACGACACCCGTAGGCGCGAACCCTGCGGTCACGGCGGACGGGTCGGGGACTGGTGCCTCGACCCGTCTTGCTCTAACAATAGACAAGGGAGTGGACGGATGCTGATTTTGACTCGTAAGCCCGGCGAAACCATTTGCATCGGGGACGAAATCCAGATTACAATACTCGGTGTCTCGGGGCATCAAATACGCATCGGCATCGATGCACCTCGGGACGTGCCGGTCGACCGCAAGGAAGTGTACTTGCGCAAACAAGCTGAAAAAGGGATTGACAAATGACCACACATGAGCTCAAGGTTTGGCCCGAGTTCTACGGACCTCTGCACACCGGCGACAAGCTGTTCGAGCTTCGCTATGATGACCGATACTACAAGGTCGGCGACGGTCTGGTGCTGCGTGAGTTCGCACCGTGCCGCGCATGCCATGGCAAGGGCCAGCAGCCCATGCTCGGCGCAGGGATGGACCCGTTTGCGTGAGAGGAGTGCAAGGGAACCGGAGGTGCGTACACCGGGCAGTCCATCCGGCGCGTCATAACGTACATCCTCAAAAAGCACGTCGCACTCCAGTCCGGTTACGTTGTGCTCGGCTTGACGTAGCATGTTCATCCCAAGCTGGCAAGAGAAAATGCTGGACCGTGCCGCAAGGCACGTCCTGCTGCCCGTTTGGGTTCGCGCTGACGGAGGAACCATTTGCACTCACCCCGGATGTGGGCTACCATATCGGGATCACCCGCAAGCGGTGCCGCACATCACGCTCACGCTGCTGTGTGACGGGAGGTACGTGAAGTTATGACCATCAGTACACCGCTCGAAATGATTGCCATTTGGCGTCAAGGGTGCTCGGTGTCCGCAGAGCGCACGGACCCGGATGACTTGAAGCACGAGGGTCCGCAACCCGAGCTCTGCCCCGAATGCACACGGGGACTTGTCGACGGGCTGGAAGTGTGGTTACGCATGCCCCTCTGGAAGCGCGTGTGGCTTCAGTCGCGCGGTTATGTGTGGCTGCGCAAGTACGTGGCCTGGAAGATGAACCAACATCCTGACAAGCGAGGAAGCGAAAATTGATTACCGTTCTCTGGGTTATGCTTGGTGTGGCTGTAGTCGCTGGAATAGTTGAAGCGGCTCTGACGGTGTGGCGTAACGAGGAGTAAGCAATAGCTATTGCATGATGCATAGTCGGTGCGTATAGTGTGCCAGTATTGATTTGATTACGGAGCACACATGGCAGTCGCGGGTACACTTGGGGGCGAGCTCCACCTTGTAGCGCGGCACGGCCACACCGTTGGCGCGTTCACGGTAACGTGGACCGATGCGAATGGTGCAGTCGACTACACGGGCGCCACGTTCGACTCCGCAATCAAGCCCACATGGGACGACGCTGCGGTCGACAACTTCGACATCGCGCAGACCAACGCTGCTGGCGGCGTGTTTGAATTCGAGCTCCCCTTCGGACGCTGTGCTGCGTTGACGGAGGGTGCGAAATACGTGTACCTGATCAGCGTTACCTTGGGCGGGAAAAAGATTCCCCTGCTCCAAGGCACGCTCGATCTTAGGGGCGCGTGATGCTGACGGTTGTCCCACAGTGGGGGCAGCTACAGGTTAACGGCGGCTCGGCGCAGGCTTTGCAAGTTACCGCGCCGAACGGTGTGCTTCTCGACGTTGGAATGTCCAGCGTTACGAACATTGACGTTGGACTCCCCGCAACCATCAATCTAGATATCGGCGTGCAAGGCCCTCCGGGCTCTGGCGGCGCAGGTACAGGCAACTCCTATTTCCCGAGCGGTTGGTAACGCCGCGCTCATCCAAATTTTTTATCGAGGTTCGCCATGACAATTGTAGCAGCAGACTGGAGCGTTGACCGCACCACCAAGAACGTCCGGTACATCGGTGACGACCATGTGCGCTTCGGCGGCACGACCCCGAGTTATGCGACGGTCATCGAATTTCACCGTTGGTTGCAGGACTTGGCGGATGACGCCAGCTACGCAGGCAACGACGAGCTCGACATCACGGACGTTACCCCGTCCGAGCGTGCAACGGACAACTTCGTCACGCTCATCAACGGGTACAACATCGACGCCACCACGGCGGAGCACTTGTACGACGGCTCCATTGTGCAGGGCGGCGGCACCGACATCTGGGACGGCATCGTCAACTTCGGTAACTCCGACGTCCAGATCCAGCTCATCCAGAACGGCGCGGTGCTGGCGGACGATTGGTGGAACACTGCGAGCGGCGGTCTGAACTCCGACGCCACTGCGGGTATCTCGCACCGCTTCATGCTCAAGACGCGCACGTCGGGCACGGACATCGACTTGCGCAAGATCCTCGGCACAGCGCGTCGCTTCGGCAAGACGTACAGCGAGTTCAACATCAACGGCACCTCGCGCGGTAACAACGTCCTCGCGTTGGCAGACGCCACCGACTTGAACAACGCGACGGTCATCGGTACGGTCGCGGGTTGGGCCACGATTGCCAATATCACGGAAGGGTACAACCCCATCGACATCGACAACGATGGCGACAACGAGTTCCTGTACAGCGAATGGAACCGCGACATCTACTCGATCAACCAGTTCTACGAGCGCATGAAGTGGCTCACGCGCGACGGTTCAACGGAGACCCTGTACGGCCTGAGCGGTGAACTGTTCCGCGGTATCACCCACGAACTCACGATGACCACGCCGCGCAGCGGCACGTTCAGCGCGTTCGAGGCAGTCAGTTGGTCGGGCGGCACGGGCCAGATGCTTGCGGTGAACGTCGCAGCAGCGGCCACCAAAATCTGGATTCAGCTGCTGACGGGTACTGCCCCGGGAACGGGTGTGCTCATCACGGGTGGCTCGTCCGGCGCAACCGGCACGACCAGTGGCTCCGCGCTCGAGCGGCCTGTGTCGAAGCCCTTCTGCGGTGTCAGCACGGGTTCAGCGCTCATCGGTGCGTTCGGCTTCTCGCTCGAGTACGCTGACCTTTCGAACACCGACCTCATCACAGCCCTGGACGGTGTGACGTACAGCCCACCGAACAACGTCACGTTCAGCGTCGGCGGCCTGGTCGTAGGCGAGGACCGTGTGCTCGTGGGACCGGAGCTCGCAGGCGGCTTGAACTACGGGCAGTTCGCGCTCAACGGTGCGCTGACAGGTGCAGCGGTGACCGCTGTGGTCATCACCGGCCCCATCCCTGCGGACACGCCGAGCAGCGGCACCATCCGTATCGAGCGCGCGGACGGAGCATACACGCTGCATCCGTACAGCTCGTGGACCGGCAGCACGTTCACGATCACCTCGCACAACTTCAGCACGAACAATGCTGCCAACGCTGCGGACGTGTTCATCAGCTACATCGACAAGCTCGCAGCGAGCACGACCGAGTCTTTCACGGTTGTGTATGCAGGCTCGCCTCGAGCGCTGTTCATTCGTGTGCGCGACGGTGGCACGGTTGGCGCCAGCCCCATCAAGACCTTCGAAACGACGGGTTCGCTCGGTGCAGCAGGCGGCAGCACGACAGCGATCCGCACGCCCGACTTGTAATAAATGGCAGCGGCAGCCTACACCACAGACCTGACCGATATTGATACGGCTGAAACGAACGGCACGTACACCAATATCGGGACAGGTGCGGACGCGCAGGAGACGGACTACTTCATCCAAGGAAGTGCGTGCGTCTCCAAGCCGTTCAACATTACTGCGGGTGGCATCTACCACAACGAAGGCGCGGCAATCACGTTTGCCACGGACGAGTGCTACTGGCTGTGGACATACTTCGGCGCACCGAACGCGCTGCTGTCTGAGACCGCAGGCGGGATGCAGGCGTTCGTGGGCTCGAGCGGTACAGCTTACCGTCTGTGGGACTTGTACGGCTCCGATAACTACACGTATGGCGGTTGGCGTTGCTACCCCGTTGACGTTGTCAACGTTGCAGCAGACGACACGGTAGGCGCTCCGACAGGAACGCGCCAATACTTCGGGTGCTATGCGCGAACCTCCGTTGGCATCGGCAAGGGCAACCCGCTCGGCTTGGACGTTATGCGTAAGGGGCGCGGAGAGCACCGCTACGCGAACGGCGACCTCGCCAACGGTTACGCCACGTTCGCAGGCTTCGAGGCTGTTAACAGCGCGCAGAGCGCTCGTTGGGGCTTGTGCCAATTCGAGGATGGCAGCTACCGCATACAGGGAATGATCGTGCTCGGGTACGTGAACCCCGTGGACTTCCGCGACTCGAACAAGAACCTCGTCTGGAACAACACGAAGAAGGTCACCTCGGGCTTCAACCGGATTGAAGTGCGGCAGGCCGGTTCGCGCGTGGACTGGACGAACATCAATATCACCGCGCTTGGCACGGTAGCGCGCGGGAACTTCGAGTGCATTGCCAATGCGGACGTGAACCTCGATACGTGCGTGTTCACCGACATGGGTACGTTTATATTCCAGTCCGCTTCAACGATTGATACATGCACCTTCCGCCGCTGCGATCAGGTGACAGCAGGCGGCGCAGCGTTCACGGACTGCACGTTCTCGCGCACGACAGCAGCTTCAGCTGTGTCCGCGACAACGCTCAACATCTTCGACAACTGCCAGTTCACTTCGGACGGCAGCAGTCACGCTGTGAACCTCGGCACCATTGCTGCGACCACGGCAATGAACTGGAACAACTTTGCGTCTGGGTACGCAGCGACCAACGGCAGCACCGGCAACGAAACGATCCTCGTCAACGTGGCATCGGGGCAGACGCTTACAATCAACGTTGGCGCAGGGTACACGACGCCCACGTATTACAACACGGGTGCAGGAACCGTGACGGTTGTGTCCGGGCAAGTTACGACGGAAATCACCGTCATCGACGTCGTGACAGGTTTGCCGCTACAGAATGCGCGCGTGTACCTCACTGCGACGGGTGGCGGACCGCTGTCGGATGGTACGGTTATCTTCAACACGCTGACCGACGTGAACGGGCAGGTGAGCGACATCCGCTCGCTTGCTGCGAACCAACAGGTGACCGGATGGGTGCGCAAGTCTACGAGCGCACCGTTCTATAAGAACTCACCCATCACCGGCACAATCAGCAACGCGACCGGGCTGTCGCTCACCGTGCAGATGATCCCTGATGAATGATTCCGTACACCTCCGCAACGCGAAAGCACTGAACGAGCGCAATAAGCAAGACCGTGTGCGGCACGACGAATTGCTTCAGCGCGTCCAGCATCTCGAGAATCAGGTGACCATGCTGCGCTCGGAAAACGAGCAACTCAGACAGCAGGTTTACGGTATCCTAGCCGCACGCGGCACAGGGCCGACCTCTAGGAGTAGCGGGTGATCACAATTAACTGGAGCACGCGCGAAATTTTTGTGCCAACAGCGGACCTCACGTTGGTGCAGTCTGTCCCGTCGTTCATTTACGAGCTTGACCTTAATACATTTCGGCTCGTTCTGAAAGACTTGGAAGACAACGTCGAGGGCATGCCCTACCCGACAACGCATAACCACAACACTGAGGTCAGCGTCGCTGGTGTGACGCTGGCGCGCGTTATTGAAATGATCAACGGGTACACCGTCACCTTCGAAGACGGGCAGTACGCTGTGAACCTTATCAACGCGAACTCCAACGTCGGTGACGTTGTGAACGTGAACCAAGTGTCTGTGCGCGTAGCCAACTCCGCTGGCTTGATTACTGTGGGTGGCGCGAGCCCGTGGACGGAAGTCATTGAGAACGGCGTTACCGCTGCCGGCATCCTACGTCTGCTCGCAGCGGTTGCAGCAGGCAAGACAAGCATCGTCAATCTTGGCAACGGGTTTGCGACGGTCACGTTCCGCAGCTTGGCAGACGACAAGGACCGCATCGTGGCAGACATGACGGGCAGCGAGCGCAGTGTGGTCACGCGAGACGTAACATGAAACGACCGGACCCGATTCGTCTGTTGAAAATTCTTGTCTTGGCAGGCGTCGTCGGGTACGTCGTTTGGAACTTCCCGCAGCTCGGATGGCTAGGCGGAGGCTGACGCCGCTCGAGGAGCATCTTGCATGGATCTTTCAGCATGGGGGATGGCGACGCGCCATTCACGCATCTAAAGAAGATTCAAAAAAGGATTTCAGCGAAGCACCGATCAAAGCCTGGTGCGACGCACGCGAGAAAAAGCCCCGCCGCCGGAAGGTCGATGCACGCTGATTTGCCCCCTCGAGTCTTAGCGTGGAAATTTCCGGCGGTGGGCACCTTAGAGCCTGTGGTGACATGCTGCGGAGTGCGGTATAACGTAGCATGGCAACACCAATCACCCCCGAGTACCTTGCTCGCAGCGGCACCGAGCACGGCGAGCAGGCTGCCGTCTTCTGTTGGGCTGCACAGAACCGAACCGAGTTCCCAGAGCTTCGCTGGCTGCACGCTATCCCGAACGGTGGCGGACGCAGCATGGCGCAAGGTGCAGCACTCAAAGCTGAAGGCGTGAAGGGTGGCGTGGCAGACGTTTGCCTACCTGTGGTTAGACCGGGGCGCGGCAACACGCAGTTCGTCGGGCTTTATATCGAGATGAAAAAGCGGGACGGCGTCCCTTCAAACGTGTCGGCTGAACAGCTCGACTTCGGCGCGTTTGTGCTTGCTCAGAGCTATGCTTGGGTTCCGTGTTTCGGTTGGCAGCAAGCGACACGGCTGATTCAATCGTACCTGCGAGCCGAGCTGTATGTCCACTCCGAGCACCAACAAACCGTTCTGAAAAAAGCATGGGAGCTATCGCGTGCCACGTATACCGAAATCTGCCCAACGTCACATTGACGCTCTGAACCGTATCCGTCGCGAGGGTATGGCCAAGCTGAACAAAGCAATCGAGATGAAGGTTGCTGCATACGACGGTCCGGTCCCTCGCCGCATGGCAGTGGACGAGACACCGAGCGGCATGCACGCTGCTCACGACGTGTACCTCAACGGCGTGAAGCAACGCTTGTGCATCGTTGCAGACATGGACAAGGGTTACGTCAAGCGCTACGTGTCCGGGGTCGGTAACATCCCGCTCCGTAACCGCAAGGGCAACACAGACACCGAGCTCCTGTTCGGTGACGTGCAGATTGTGCGGAAGGGAACGAAGCTTGGATCGCAGTAACATCGAGCAGAAGCTGCGCGACGCACTGGTGAAGCAAGTAGCGGTCCAGCACCAGATGGACGGGCTGCGCAAACTGCATGACGCAGCGATGGTCATGGACAACCGTTCGCTCGTTGCAGTGTACCGTCAGCAGATGCACGACCTGCTCGACTTGCAGCTTGACACGCAGTCTGAAATCTGCTCGCTCACCCGTAACATAGTCAACTTCTAATGAAGAGCTGTTACACGCTGCGCATGCCCGACGGGCATAGCATCGCAATCCTGGACCTGTCAAAAGTCCGGGGGCGCGTGTACGAGATAAACCGGATTAACGTACCAGAGCGCCACAGGGGTCGCAGGTACGGTGCAGCCCTGCTGCGCGAGGTGTGTACCGAGGCTGACCGCTGCGGCGTGCTGCTGCGCTTGGTGGCGATGGCAAGCGGTGGTATGAGCGCAGCGGAGCTCGAAGCGTGGTACACCCGTCACGGTTTTGTGCAGCGCAGCAACGGGTATTCCTATCGGGAACCTCTAGGGGCTTGACCCATGCTTGCGCCCTTGCTATGCTTGGGTCACTTAGATAAGGAGATTGACATGGAACTCGTGATTCTTGCCCTTTGCGCCATCCCCGCTCGCTTCATCGGGCACTTGATTGCTCGCATGCTTGGTCTCTGACCGTGCGCAAGGTTCTAATCGCTTTCGTGCTGTTGTGCGTTGCTGTCGTGCTCACAGGGCTGAGCTACCGCGACACGCTAGGCCTCAAGCGCTCCGAGTGGCGCTGCATTGCCCGGGACGTTGGGTCCGGCCAGTGCGACGTGTACGAGCGCTTGGCGCGCGACCGGGGAACGGACTGATGGCTAAGCTCGTCTGGCGTGTGCAACCGGCGCCGACCGGGAAGTACCGCTCGTTCCAGAAACGCGGTTGGCCGACTGCATGCTACAAGGGGACGGAAACCCCTGCTGCGTTCCTGTGGTGTGAGGACGATTACCATCCGGCACGGGTACGGGAAGGGCAGCACAGGGAAATCACGATTACTGTGCTGCACCACAACCATCCGGAGAACCCCCGGTCGTGGAAGCAATTCGCACTCAAAGCGAAGTCGGAGACCCTTGAGGGTGCAAAAATGCTGGCACAGCAGTTCTTGGATGTCCATCCCACATTCCATCCTAGAAAGCCAGTCCCGCTGTGTGATATTTGCAACAAACACCCGGCAGTCACGCTCACGCAGGTCCATGGGATCGATACACAGGTTTGCGCTTCGTGTCAAGGAGGGGATGCACCATGATCAAGAAATGGGTTGGCCGGCTGCTGTGCAGCATAGGTTGGCACGACTGGAGGGAGTATTATGGAGCGGAAGGGTGCTCCCGCTGTCCAGCGTTCCGGAGACCCTAAAAATAGTTTGAAAGGGGGCTTGCCATGTAGTTCCGGTGGAGGTACAGTACACCCATCGAACAACACGTGACTTGGAGAACTCAGATGGCACAGCTTAACTTCGACGCGACGACCCGCCCGGTACACATCGAGCCGACCCGCACATGGTCAGTGCATCAGGAGCGAGTGTTCAATTTCGTTGAGCACGGCGTCGGGAACGCCATCGTCGTCGCGGTCGCCGGCAGCGGCAAGACCACCACGATCGTTGAAGCGCTGAACCGCGTCCAGGGCTCAAGCATCTTCCTCGCGTTCAACAAGTCCATCGCCGACGAGCTGAAGGCCCGTGGTGTCAACGCTCGCACGTTCCACTCGCTCACGTACGGCCCGGTCATGAAGGCTCGTGGTCAGCACACCGTCGAGTCGAACAAGCTGCGCAAGCTGTGCGACCAGTACATGACCGGCGAAGACAAGGAACTGTACGGCGCGTTCGCCACCCGTCTGGTCGGCCTTGCCCGTCAGCAGGGTGTTGGCTTCCTCGTCGCCGACGTCGAGCAGACGTGGATCGACCTGTGCGACCACCACAACATCGAGCTCGACAGCGAGTTCGCGGACATCGGTCGCGGCATCGAGCTCGCCAGCAAGCTGCTCGATGCTTCGAACGCTTCCAACATGGTTGACTTCGATGACATGCTGTACTTTGCCGTCCGTGACGGCCTGGTGCTTCCGAAGTACGACTTCATCTTCGTGGACGAAGCGCAGGACACCAATGCAATTCAGCGCGCTATCCTGCGCAAGCTGATGAACGCTGGCACCCGCATCATCGCGGTCGGCGACCCGGCGCAGGCCATCTACGGCTTCCGCGGTGCGGACAGCGACTCGCTCGACCTGATTGCAACCGAGTTCAACTGCACGCGCCTGCCCCTGTCGATCAGCTACCGCTGTCCGCAGGCTGTGGTCAACTTCGCGCGCCAGTGGGTCTCGCACATCGAACCCGCTGCGACCGCCCCGGAGGGTTCGGTTGAAATGCTCGGAACCAAGTGGGACTCGAGTGTGTTCCAGGCGAACGACCTCGTTGTCTGCCGCACGACCGCCCCGGTCATCACGCTGGCGTACAGCCTGCTGAAGGCTCGCGTGCCGGTGCGCGTGATGGGTCGCGAAATTGGTCAGGGCCTCAAGAACCTGATCAACAAGCAGAACGCCCACACGATCGACGCACTGGTCGAAAAGCTGGAAGTGTACCGCACGCGCGAAGTCGAAAAAGCGACCGCCAAAATGGAAGACGCGAAGGCCGAAGCAATCAACGACAAGGTTGACGCGGTGCTGTGCCTCATCGACGGCTTGGACGAGGGCGACCGCAGCATCAACTCCCTGATGTCGGTTATCGACACCCTGTTTGCCGACGGTGTGAACAAGACGGTGCTCGCGACCATCCACAAGGCGAAGGGCTTGGAAGCCGACCGCGTGTTCTGGCTCAACAGCAGCGCTTGCCCCGCCAAGTGGGCACGTCAGGATTGGCAGAAGCAGCAGGAACTGAACCTGTGCTACGTCGCCACCACCCGCGCCAAGTCGGCGCTCATTCTGATCGAGGCAGGTAAGTGATGGACGAGTACGAAATCAAGGGCAAGCGCACGGAGGGAACCTTGTTGAAGGTTCCCGTCCCTCGCCTTACCAAGAAGTCGGCGTTCCTGCGCAAGCTGGAACGCATGCAGAACCCTCCCGTGCCGAAGGGTAACGTTACCCCGCTGAAGCGCACCAAGCGCTCGCTATAGCGCGATCGGTTGCGAGGTGCTACCCTTGCCCCGAGTCGTGCTTGCGGCGTGCTTACGCAGCGGCCAACGGCCAGCTAGCGTTCTAAACTGTGCGCTAGAACACGGAGTCGGGTCTTGCATCTGCTCAAGGCCCATCCTACACTGCCTCATGTGCAGGGGTCGCCAGCGTTAGGCGATAACGGGTTAGATCGAAGCAACCCTTCCCCTGCTACCTTTTTCACAGGAGAACATGATGAGCAGTGCCGACACCACTCCCCGCATTTCGGGCTTGACTTTTGAGCAATGGGCAACCCTAGCTGCCCAGATGCCCGACAGCTATGAGCCAACGTATGCCGACGCCATGCGCCTCCGGATAGACTGGCTTAAAAGCGAGAACATCCTTGACATCCGCCTCCGGAACGTAGACTACGCTCACCGGCTCTTTTCTAACGTGAGAGCAAATACGTTGACAAGCTTGTGATTATTTGTTAGTCAGCGCTATGCTATGCGGTAGGGGCCTAGGAGCTTACCATGGCGGATAAAATGACTCATTGCTTTGCCCATCCGGAACAGTGTAAGCCTGAAGTATTTCACTGCCGCAATTGCATTGTCGTTCGTCAGGCAGCTCGTGTGGCAGCTTTCGTAGGCTTCGCTGTGTTCCTCTATTTGTATTGGGGCCACGCGCACTGATGGAACCGTTAGCATGGGGCGTCCGGGTTTCGTCGTCTTTTCGTAACCACATCCGACGCATGGCCCAACGCCTCATGATGCCGCCGGAAGGTGCGCAGTGGTTGATGGCGTGCATTGCTTGGGAGAGCGGGGAAACCTTTTCCCCTTCCATACGCAACGCTGCCGGCAGTGGTGCAACCGGGCTCATCCAGTTCATGCCTGCAACCGCACGCGGCCTGGGCATCACCGTCGAGCATCTAGCACAGATGACGGCAGAGAGTCAACTCCTTTACGTCGAGAAGTATTTCCTGCCCTACCGGGGGCGGTTGAACACATTGTCCGACGTCTACATGGCTATACTCTGGCCTGCTGCAATTGGCAAGCCTGAGAACGCTTTGCTGTGGGATGCAGCAACCCGCCCCACGACATACCGTCAGAACGCAGGGTTGGACGTTAACAAGGACTGGCGCATCACCAAGGAAGAAGCGGCATCCAAGGTAGCACGAAAACTCAGAAAAGGCTTAGCTCCGGAAAACGCTCTAGCTTAGCATGCAACCCTGTGCTACCATGACACTACTCTGAGCATGGCCTCGGTGTGCGTTTAAACGTATTACGGGAGTCCATGATGGATGAGAATAGTGTGATGGCCTGGTGGGCTCGCGCGACTGCCTACACTGCGTTCGCCGCATTAGGCGGAGCGCTTGGGCACCTCATGCGAACGTTCGACAAGCGACCTTTCAGTTGGGCACGTTGCTTGCTCGAAAGTCTTGCAGCGGGGTTTGTGGGCTTGCTAGTGCTGCTGACCTGCCAGGCCATGGAGCTGACTGAGCAGTGGACGGGGGTTATCGTGGGTGTGAGCGGTTGGCTAGGCGCCAATGCCACAATCAGGATGCTCGAGTCCATTGTCCGCAAACGTCTGGGGCTAGACCCTAGCGTGGAGACACCGAATGGTCCTCCTAACCCTCCTTAAAACCTTCTGGAAGCCACTGCTTGCGTTCGCGGTGGTGGCGCTGCTCGTTTGGCAAGTGTGGTCAGCAGTAAGGGACTACGGGCAGGAGCGCTATGACGCCGGGTACAGCACGCGGAGCGCGGAGTACAAGGCAGCAGAGGACAAGCAGAAGGACCAACACATTATCAACGTCGAGAAGCGCGAGGTACGCACGAATGAACTTGTTACCGACCTCGGGCAGAAGCTCGACGCCATTGCTGCTCGTCCTGTTGGCAAGCCTGTCTGGATGTGCCCACAACCCGCCAGCGTGTCCACCAACCCCGGACCCGCGCCCGACGTCAGCACCTCCCGCGCTGATGAAGAAGCACAAAGCAGACCTCCGGGACAGGTTCGAGATATTGGTCCAGGAACCCGCGACATCCTTGACGACGGCGACAGTGCCATTGAGCAATTGACGTCGCTGCAAGCTTGGGTGACTCGCGAGTGTTTACGTCCGCCTACCTTGCCAAACTGACGAGCTTGCCCTGACTTAAAACCGGCACGTACACTGCCAATCAACCGCTCGGGTTATCCGAGTATTTGGGGGCAGCATGGCTGGCCACGACTCCGCACGTTATTGGGATCCTCTTGTAATGCAGCAAGAGATGCCCGCGTCTGAAAAAACGTTGCGTGATAACTTTGTCACCGAGTACCTCAAGGATCACGACGCTTGGGCGGCGGCTGTGCGCGTGGGCTACCTGCACAACGTTGCGCACGAGTACGCATCGTTCTTGATGCAGGAACCGTATGTGCAGCGTGAGATATACCGCAGGCAGGCGGAGCTCGCGTCTAACCCAAAGGAGTCGGAGAAGCACGAGCGGCACATGATAAAGCAATGGCTGATCGAGCAGGCGCGGTACAAGGGTCCGGGCAGTTCGCACTCCGCTCGTGTGTCTGCGCTCGCCAAGCTTTGCAACATCCTTGACATGGACGGCACGGCGAAGGTCAAGAGCGAGGTCACGCACAAGGGTGGCGTCATGCTTGTGCCAGCCATTGCTTCCGTCGATGAGTGGGAGAAGCAAGCAACCGTGGCGCAGGACGCATTGATTGCTTCCTCGCTCGAGGACAGGGAAGCGAAGAAGCTTAACTGATGCAAGCGAGAATCCTAACGCAGGATGCCAACCGCATAGTCTGGAAGCCTCTGGAGGGTTCTCAAACACTTTCGCAGTCCTGTCCTGCCAACATTATTGTGATGCACGGGACACGCGGCCCGGGCAAGACGGACTCGCAGTTGATGCGCTTTCGCAGGCGTGTGGGCATCGGGTACGGTCGGTTCTGGCGCGGCGTTATCTTCGACCGCGAGTACAAGAACCTTGACGACTTGATTTCCAAGTCGATGCGGTGGTTCCCCGAGTTCGGGGACGGTGCTCGCTTCATCAGCAGTAAGAGCGACTATTTGTGGCGCTGGCCCACGGGCGAAGAACTCATGTTCCGCGCTGTGAAGAAAGAATCGGATTATTGGAGCTATCACGGGCAGGAGTTCCCGTTCCTCGGTTGGAACGAGCTTACCAAGTACCCGACCGACACGCTGTTCGACATGATGATGAGTTGCAACCGCTCCTCATACAGGCCCGAGGATTACCCGCTGTTCGTGTCTGGTCAAGCGAACGCGGAAGGCAAGCTTGTATTCGTAGACGAGGATGACGCAGACGCTGTGCGTTATCTGCTGCCCGAAATCCCGCTTGAAGTGTTTGCTACATGCAACCCGTATGGCGCCGGACACAATTGGGTCAAGAAGCGTTTCATCAACGCTGCACCTCCGGGGCGTATCTTTAAGCGCGTCATCAACGTGTTCAACCCGCGCACGCAGAAGCGCGAGGATGTGGTTAAGACACAGGTTCACTTGTTTGGCACGTACCGCGAGAACAAGTACCTCTCTCCGGAATACATTGCTGAGCTGGAAAGCATCACCGACCCGAACAAGCGCCGCGCATGGTTGGGCGGGGATTGGGACGTCGTCGCAGGCGGCATGTTCGATGACGCTTGGAATTCACAGCAACACATCCTGAGGCCCTTTACCATTCCCTCAACGTGGCGCCTCACGCGCTCGTTCGATTGGGGCAGCAGCAAGCCGTTCAGCGTTGGTTGGTGGGCGGAGAGCGACGGTTGCGACATACAGCTTCCGGACGGCACATGGCGCAGCACTGTGAAGGGTGATCAGTTTCGCTTCGCGGAGTGGTACGGGTGGAGCGGCAAAAGTAATGTCGGCCTTAGAATGCTAGCCACCGACATTGCTGCTGGCATTGTAGAGCGTGAGCTTACGATGGGAATTCATGACCGAGTGCGCCCCGGCGCAGCAGACAGCAGCATCTGGGACGTGGAGAACGGCAACAGCATTGCTGCTGACATGCTCAAGAGCGTCAAGGTTAAGGGCAGCACGTACCGAGGCGTAGAATGGCGCAGAGCAGACAAGTCACCGGGCAGTAGAAAGGCCGGTTGGGAAAAGCTGCGCAAATACCTGAAGCAAGGTATACGTCAGCATGTGCTTGCACCGGACAAGACACAGATTCCCATACCGCGCGAGAAGCCTGGCCTATTTGTGTTTGACTGTTGCAAAATGTTTATCGATTTATTTCCGAACCTCCCGCGCGACGAAATCGATCAAGACGACGTCGACACCGAGTCGGAAGACCACATTGGCGACGAAGCTCGTTATCACGTTCTCTCGCTCGGGCTCGGTGCTCGCGGCGGTCGAACTAAAGGCACGTAAGGAACCACTATGGCAAGCGCAGGCGGCCTAGAAGCTACTCACCCACACTACGACAGCAACGTCACAGCGTGGCAAGCTATGCGTGACCTGTACGACGGCGAGCGCGCTGTCAAAGCGAAGCGGGACGTGTACCTGCCGCCAACCCCGAGCATGATCCTTGACGGGTTCGGCACGGGCAGCAAGGCTGTCGGTGAAGTGATTTACGAAGGGTATCTGAAGCGCGCACTGTTCCCGGAGTTCGTCAACGATGCGGTGCAAGTGCTTGTGGGCATGCTTAACCACAAGCAAGCGAACATCGAAGTCCCGAAGGTCATGGAGCCGCTGCTGCAAGACTGCACCGTGCAGCATGAGTCCGTGTACGACCTGCTCAGACGCATTCACACCGAGCAGCTGATTACAGGCCGTATAGGCTTGCTGGCGGACTTGCCCTCCGCCCCTACGGTTACCCCTACCGCTGCCGACGGCAACGCGGCTCCGAGCGTTGTGCTGCCGTATATCGCAAGCTACGTTGCGGAGGCGGTTCGGAATTGGGACGAGGCTGAGAGTCAGGAAGGCTACAGCGCGTGCAACCTTGTCGTCCTAAACGAAAGCGGCTTCACGCGCGAAGCGGACTTCACTTGGAAGACCTTCAAGAAGTACCGTGTACTTCAACTCGGTGCGCTTGGACCCAACGAGGATGACACGGGTGGCGCCCCGTACCGCATGGGCGTCTTTGACGACCGTGTGGGCGCGCTGTCGTACTCGGAAGAAGCAATGGTGCCCCCGATGTACCGGGGCAAGACACTGACGGAGATTCCGTTTGTGTTCGCCAACACGCGCGACCTTATGGGGACGCCGGACCTGCCCCCGCTCGAGGGGTTAGGCAAGCATGTGCTGGCGATCTACCGTGGCGAGGCGGACTACCGGCAAGCGCTGTTCATGACCGGGCAGGACACGCTCGTTGTCATCGGTGGCACGCGCGAACCTGACGGGACTGCGGGTGTGGATGACGGTGCAGTGCGTACAGGTGCAGGCAGCCGCATTGACGTCGATATAAACGGTGACGCCAAGTACATAGGCGTCAACTCCGAAGGCTTGGGCGAGATGCGCAGCTCGTTGGAGAATGACCGTAAGTATGCCCAGATGAAGTCGGGGCAGCTAATGGAGGGCAAGTCGAAGCAAGAGTCTGGCGAGGCAATGAAGACCCGCCTGACCGCGCAGACAGCGACGCTCAACCAGATCGCGCTGACCTCCGGCAAAGCGCTCGAAAACATCCTCAAGATTATTGCCCGTTGGATCGGTGCAAACGACGAGGAAGTGAAGGTCACCCCGAACATGGAGTTCGGCGAGCTGAGCCTGACCGCCACCGACATCAAGGGGCTCATGGAAGCGCGCCTCACCGGCGCACCGCTCAGCAAGAAGTCCATCCATGCGCTCATGGTCGAGAAGCGTCTCACGTCGATGACGTATGAGGAGGAAATGGAACAGATTGCTGAGGAAGATGCAGACATGCCCCGCACTGCTGCGGGTGCAAGCACGCTGACAGCAGAGGAGCAACTTGCGCAGCAGGACGCTGAGCGCGAGCGTGCGGATGCGGATGCGGAAGACGACGACGCGCCAGCCACTCAGTAATGGCTAAGACCGCGAACGAGCTTTTTGAAGACGCACTGATACGTCACCAGACGTATCTGTTGCGCTATGCAGGCTCCGTGCGCAATCGTATCTGGGCAATCCTCGACCGTACCAACGAAGACATCTCCGACAAAATACGTTCACGCCTAGCGAACAACGTTGGTTTGACCACAGGCGTTGAAATGCGCAGGCTGGAAGCGTTGGTCGATCAGATTAAAGCTATCCGCGCGCCTGCATGGGTCGAAGCCACCTCCGTGCTGAAAGAGGAAATGGTAGGCTTATCGCTTGCGGAGAGTGTAGCGCTGAACGGAATCGTCAGCGTGGTGCTTCCGGTTGTAATTGAAACAGCGCTGCCGAGCTCGCGTATGCTGCGCAGCGTCGCGCTTGCCCGACCCTTCCAGGGCCAGATACTTGCGGATTGGGCAGCAAGCATGGAAGCAAACGACCTCCGCTTGATCCACAACGCTATCCAGTTGGGCATGACCGCTGGCGAGTCAATGGACGTTATCACGCGCAGAGTCATTGGCACAGCAAGCATGCAGAACGCTGACGGTGTGAACGCAATGACGAAGCGGCAGGTGCAGGCTGTGGTCAGAACAGCAGTGCAGCACGTTGCCAACCACTCGCGAACCGCTTGGTTCAATGAGAATAGCGACATCGTAACAACCGAGCGGTTCGTTGCAACACTGGACTCGCGCACGACTCCGATATGCCGCGCTACCGACGGCAAGCAATTTCCGCTCGGCAAAGGACCGATCCCTCCGCTGCATTGGCAGTGCCGGAGCTTGCGCATCGCTGTGTTCGATGGTGTACTGTTAGGCGATCGTCCTGCCAAGCCCTACGTTGAGCGCGAGCTTGTCGAGGAGTACGCAGCAGCAAACCGGCTCGGTGCAATCAAGACACGCGCTGCGCTGCCGCGCGGGACGAAAGGGGATTACGACAAGTGGGCTCGCGGTGCAATCCGTAGCAGGGTCGGCCCTGTACCTGCGGACACAACTTACGGCGAGTGGTTGAAGGGCCAGAGCAAGACGTTTCAAGACGATACGCTTGGCATCGCGAAGGCAAAGCTGTTCCGCGACGGTGGGCTGACGCTAGACAAGTTTGTCAACCGCAACGGTGACGAGCTTACGCTGGCACAGCTTGCAGCGCGCGAACGAGCAGCGTTTCTGGCGGCAGGTTTGAACCCGGACAAGTATTAGGCTGACAGCGTGAGCTGTGGTCAACAACCCGTCGCATGGGCGACATTTAACGGAGCATAGCATGGCTATCAAGGCAGTGGTCGAGAAACTGGATGAGGTCGACGAAAGGTATCGTGACCTGTACACCGAGCGCAACGGCAAGTTCGAGCTCACGGGTGTCGAAGGCATGAAGACCGAGGCAGACGTTACCCGTCTGAGCAGCGCGCTCGAGAAAGAGCGTAACGACCACAAGGGAACGAAGAAGCGCTTCGAGGTTTTCGGCGACCGCAAGCCCGAAGACATTCTGACGCTGCTCGACCGCATCCCGGAACTCGAAGCTGCTGCTGAGGGCAAGCTGGACGACAACGCGATCAACAAGATCGTGGAAACGCGCATCGGCGCGAAGGTCGGCCCGTTGGACCGTCAACTCAAGCAGATGGCGCAGCAGAACGCTGAGCTCCTTGCTGAGAACAACGGTTACAAGACCAAGGAGATGACCCGCACGCTGCACGACTCCATTCGGGAAGCGTTCGGCAAGTCGCAGGGCATCCAGAGTGCAGCGTTGGAAGACGCGCTCATGCTTGGCGAACGCATGCTGTCGCTCAACGACGAAGGCAAGGTCGTTACGCGCGACGGTGTGGGTGTCACGCCTGGTGTCGACGCTGTGGTGTGGCTCACCGAGATGCAGCAGAAGCGTCCGCATTGGTGGGGTCCGACACAAGGCGGCGGCTCTGGCGGGAACAACGGTCGCCCGGGCGGTGACGGTGGACGGAACCCGTGGTCGGCTGACGCTTGGAACCTTACGGAGCAGGGTCGCATCTGGAAGGAGAACAAGACCCGCGCCGAACAACTCGCTCGTTCTGCCGGTACAACGATTGGCGGCGCAAAGCCGCTTGCAAAAAAGTAACCGCTCAGGGCTTGCGTAGTCAAAAGGCCCATGCTACATTCCGTGCGTAGTGTGGCATGGGCCGCAATCAGGATCTCAAATCGATGCCAGCCATGGGGTGTAGGCTTCGAGTTTTCTCAAACTTGAACCATCCCCACTCAAAAGGAGTGCTATCATGGCCGTTGGTGTCGTTCGTATTTCGGACATCGTTGTTCCGGAAATCTTTTCCCCGTACTCGCAGCAACTCACCGAAGAGAAGTCGCGTATCATCCAGTCCGGTGCGCTCACGCGCGACACGGCATTGGACAGTGCGCTCGCGGGTGGCGGCCTGACCTTCAATGAACCGTCGTTCAAGGATCTCGACAACGATGCCGAGAACGTGAGCACGGATGACCCGGGCACCTCCAGCTCGCCGAACAAGCTCGGCACGCTGACGGAAATCCAGGTCCGCCTGTCGCGGAACAACTCGTGGTCGAGCATGGACCTCGCTGGCGACCTCGCCGGTGCGGACCCCATGAACGCGATCGCGACCCGCGTCAGTGCGTACTGGACCCGCCGCCTCCAGGCTGCGTTCGTCGCAACGATGAAGGGCGTCTTCGCGGACAACGCTGCGGCCCCGACCGGGACCGAGCACGTTCAGGATGACATGACGCACGACATCTCGGGCGCTGGCTTCGTGGACGGCACGACCAACTTCAGCGCGGAGGCGTTCATCGACGCCACGCTGACGATGGGCGACAGCATGGGCGACCTGTCGTTGATTCTGCTGCACTCGATCGTCTACGGTCGCATGCAGAAGAACAACCTGATCGACTTCATCCCGGACGCGCGCGGCGAGATCATGATCCCGACGTTCCTCGGCCGCGAAGTGGTCGTGGACGACGGTGTCCCGTTCAGCGGCGGCATCTTCGAGTCGTGGCTGTTCGGTCGCGGTGCGGTGCGCGGTGGCATGGGTTCGCCCAAGGTGCCGACCGAAGTGTACCGTGCGCCGGCTGCCGGTAACGGCTCGGGTCAGGACGTGCTGCACAACCGCGTCGAGTGGTGCATGCATCCGGTCGGCCACAAGTACGCTGTGGCGAGCCCGGCTGCGGGTGGCCCGTCCAACGCGGCGACTGCGGGTAACCTCGCCCACGTCGACAGCTGGCAGCGTGTGTTCCCGGAACGCAAGCAGATCAAGATCGCGCGCCTCATCACGCGCGAGTTCTAGTCTGCGCTGACGACCCAACCGAAGGGGGCAGCAATGTCGCTGCCCCCGTTCGGCTTGTAAACCTCGGAGAAGTAAATGACCACTCCTGCCCAGATCAGCGCTGCACTTGTCAAGCTCGAAGTTGGAAACGACAACCATTGGACGGGCGACGGCCTGCCCCGACTCGAGACGGTGCGCTTGCTGGCAGGTGACCAGAACATCACGCGCGAGGCCCTTACCCTCGCGTCCCCCGGATTCTCGCGTGCAAGCGCTTACGCTGCCGCACAGGGTAACCCCTCACCAACCCCCGACCCCGCACCGATCGCAGCGCCTGCGACCCCTGCGGCGGTTACAGCCCCCGAAACAGGGGGCGACGAAGCTGCCCCCGACGAGGGTGCGGACGAGCTCGCTGCTGCCCAGGCTGTTCTCGCAGAATTGCGAAAAGTCAAGGCGGATGCGGACAGTGCTTACGCCGCGCAGGTTGCTGCGGTGGACTTGCTGATTCTTGCCCGGGAAAAGACCGGCGCAGCGCTGCAAAGCACCCCGCTGGCGATCCAGCAGTACCTCGCTGCACAGCGCGGCAACCTGCAAGCACGCGGCCAACAGATTATGAAAGCCCGTGCGTTCGAGAAGGAATCGGGCGTCAAGCTTGCAGACCTCGTTCCCAAGCGTGCGCCAATCGACGTTGCAATGGCGCGCAAGAACTCGCGCGGTTCCAGCCGCCCGGGCAGGTAAGGAGTCGCAATGACGCCTGCACAACTCCTCCAAGCGCAGCGCAAGCGGAAGGAACGTGCAGCCGTCTCAGCGTTTGCTTCGCTAATCGCTTCCCCCGCTGCGGACCAGTTCACGATGCGCGCTAGCGCGCGTGTCCGCTTGGTGTCGCTTGCCGGGTGCGCTGCCGGCACGACTGCTGCTGTCTTGACAGGGGCAACCGTCCGCACCATTCAAACCCCACTGCTCACCGCAGGCGGGTCCGTGCGCTTGGACCAGATAGAGGTCGACACTGTGGTCAACCCCTCTGCTGGCTTCCGCGTCGACCTCGACTGCGGTTACGGTGTCTGGCGTCCCATTGCAACGGGTGCGTGATGGCATTCACAGTTGAAGACGGCACAGGGTTAACCACAAGCAACGCGCTCATCGACGTTGCTTTTGCGGACGCTTACTTCGCGGACCGGGGCATCGCAGCTTGGACAGGTGACAATACAACCGTCAAGCAACCCGCGATCATCCGTGCCACGGACTACCTGTGCAACCGCTTCACCTTCATTGGTGAGCTCTACAGCGAAGACCAAGCGCTCGCCTTCCCGCGGACGTACGACTACCTCGAAGCTCCCGAGATGCCTGTCAAGATGAAACAGGCGGTCGCGGAGTATGCGCTGCGTGCTTTGACGCAAACGCTTGCCCCGGACCCCGTTGTCTCGGACACGGGCGGACAGGTAATCGAGAAGCGCGAAAAGCTCGGACCGCTCGAGGAGCAAACGAGATACGCTGAAGGTGTTGCCAACGCAGTGCTTCGGCCTTACCCTGCTGCCGACATGCTTTTGCGGGGGCTTGTTGATAACACGCGCAGGGTGATCCGGTAATGGATTACGCAAGCGCAGCAGCGCTCGCGCAAAGGCTGATTGAAAAGAACGGTCGACTGACGAGCTTTGAACGGCTTGAGTCTGCCGTAGCGGATGTCGACAAACCGTGGAAGGGTGCAGGCTCTCCCTCGGTTGCGGAAACGGTTGAACAACGTGCGGTCTTCCTGCCCCATTCGGGCGTGGATGATCTTGGCAAGTACCTTGCTGACGACGAGTTGCTGAGACGGTGTGAACAGGTGCTAATGACCTTCGTGGGAACAGCAGACCTCACAACCTTCCAGCGTGTGCTCGACAGCGGTACAGCTTGGAAGATTAACTGGACGAGGGAGTTGAAGCCTGGTCCGACGAGCTTGCTGTACGTGATGGGAGTGAGCAGGTGACGTTTGATGAAGCACGCGACGCGATGCTCGCAGCCTTCAAGGCTGCATGGGATCCTCGCGTAGCGCTTTATGCAGACGTCCCCGGCGAGCCGCCTACCGACTCGGTAGTGTGGGCTCGGGTTAAGGTGTTGCACGCTGTAGGGCGGCAGGGGTCGCTTACAGGTGGGCTCGGGACCGTTAAGTACGAGCGCCAAGGAATTTTGTGGATACAGGTCTTTTCTCCTGTTGGTGACGGGAACAAGGCCGGATACGATGCCGCGCAGTGTTTGGTGAATGCTTACCAAGCTGCACGGGGTAGCATCTGGTATCGGAACATCCGTATGGACGAGATGGGCACCGATGGCGCCTTCGAACGGTTCGACGTCAAAGCGGATTTCGAATACACAGATGTGAGGTGATTTATGGCTGACAAAATTGATAGCAATGTCACCGGACTGCGGTTCGCCGAGGAGTCGTCCCTCAAGACGCTTCCGGGCTCCCCTGTCTGGTATCCGCTGGAGCCGAACAGCTACAGCGATTTCGGTGGACAGCTCGCGACCATCGCGCGCAATCCCATCAACCCGTCGCGCCAGCGCAAGAAGGGCGTCATTACCGACCTCGATGCGAGCGGTGGGTTCAATCAGGACTTGACGTTCAACAACACGACCCGCCTCATGCAGGGTTTCTTCTTCGCAGCGATGCGCGAGAAGTTCACGACGCAGACGCTGAACTCAGCTGCTGTGGTCATGACCTCCATCACCGCAGCGAACGACGACTACACCGCAGCGTCCGGTCTGCTCGGGTTGGTCTCCGGTGACCTGCTGTTCGCGGAAGGCTTCGGCGTTGCAGCGAACAACGGTCTCAAGACTTGCAACCTGACGTCAACCGCAAACGCTCTTAGTGTCAGCGACTCGTTGGCGGACGAAGCTTCCCCTCCGGCAGCAGCGAAAGTCACCCTCGTGGGTCGCCAGTTCGCGTCTGGGGATCTCAGCATCGTGATGAACGGTACGCTGGCCCGGCTGACCAGTCTGGCAGTGACCATGACCACACTGCCGCTCATCGTGGGCGAGTGGGTGTTCGTCGGCGGTGACCTTGCCGGTGAACAGTTCGCGCTCAATGCGCCGGGCTTCGCACGCATCAAAACCATCGCCGCCACGTACATCGAGTTCGACAAGACGACGTGGGCGCCGGTTGCTGACGCGGGTGCAGCGAAGACGATCCGCCTGTTCTACGGCTCGGTCCTGAAGAACGAGAGCGACCCGAACCTCATCGTCCGCCGCACGTACAACGTGGAGCGCACGTTGGGCCTCGACGCCAACGGCACGATGTCGGAATACCTCGTGGGTGCAGTACCCAACGAGCTGACCATCAACATCGCCCAGGCGGACAAGGTGACGATGGACCTGTCGTTCGTGGCCTGCGACAACGAGCAGCGCACCGGGCTCACGGGTGTGAAGAGCGGCACGCGCCCCACACTCGTCGCTCAGGACGCTTACAATACGAGCAGCGACTTCGCCCGTATTAAGCTGGCAACCGTCAGCGACGATACGGACATTGCCCCGCTGTTCGCGTTCGCGACCGAAGTCACGCTCACCATCAATAACAACGTGTCGCCCAACAAGGCGGTCGGTGTGTTGGGTGCGTTCGACACGAGCGCGGGAACGTTCGAAGTGGGCGGCGCGATCGAAGCGTACTTCGCCAGCATTGACGCAGTGCAGGCCGTGCGGAACAACAGCGACATCACCCTCGACATCATTTTGTCGAAGGGTAACAAGGGGCTCATCCTCGATGTGCCGTTGCTGTCGCTCGGTGACGGTCGACTGAACGTCGAGCAGGACCAGGCGATCAAGCTGCCCCTCGAGAACATGGCAGCGGAGTCGAGCTTCGGCCATACGCTGCTGTTCCAGAGCTTCCCGTACTTGCCGACTGTCGCCGCGTGATGGTAGTGTGCGGGGTGAGTTGAACCTCACCCCGCATACCCTATCAACACAAGGTGACAGCATGAGCCTTTTCAAACAGTTCGAAACCGATCCCACGCTCGAGAAATCGGGCATCATTGCGGATTACGGTCCGAACAAGGACTTGCCGGTTAACGAGCAAGGCGAGCACCCTTCGATTCAGTTTCGCCTCGCACGCGCCGGTGGCGCCAACGAGACGTACACGAAGCGCTTGGAGGTGCTGGCGAAGAAGCACCGTCGCGCAATCCAGAACGACATGATCGAGACTGCGGTGCTTATGAGCATGACGCAGCAAGCGTTCGTGGACACTGTGCTCCTCGGATGGGACAACGTAACCGATCGTGATGGCAAGCTGCTCCCGTTCACGCGGGAAAACGCCACTGCACTGTTTAAGCAACTCCCCGACCTGTTCAACGATTTGCAGGAGCAGTCGAACAAGGCTGCGCTGTTCCGCGTTGAGCTACGGGAAGCCGACGCGGGAAACTGAAAACGGTCCTTCTGTACTTCCTTGAACAGGGGCCGACTGAGAAGGCAATTATCCAAGCGTGCATGCGGGACAGGCAACCCCTCCCCGCACGCATTGCAAACGCACCAGATATCTGGCTCGGCTTGGAGATGTATTACAGCGCGTTCCTGGACCTGACAACGTGTAGGCCGCAGGGGATGACGGAAGGACCGATCAGCTGGATGACGATTGCAGAGTATGCGGACCGGAAGGAACTAAGAGGGGCGCAGCGCGAAGACCTGTTTTATTTTATAGCTCATCTCGACGCAGTGTACTTGGATCACAAGACTAAGAAGCTCGAGGCGAAAACGAAATGAGGTGAACGGTGGCCAGTGCCCCGGAGTTTGCGAGACGGATGAAAAAGGTTGGTGAGCGTATCGAAAGGAACGCTGACCGCCTGGTGCGTAAGTGCGCGCTCGCTGTGGATGCCACCGTCGTTCTCGCAACCCCTGTTGACACTGGTCGCGCCCGTTCAAACTGGCAGGTCGAGCTCAACGGTCCCAACCTAAGCACGCGCGAGCCCTACGTGCCGGGCAGCAAGCGCAGCACCGAGGGTGAGAACTCCCGTGCTGCGTTGGACCAAGGCAAGGCCGTTGTGGCGCAGTACAAAGGAGGGGTAAACGCCTCCATCCACATCACGAACAACCTGTCTTATATCGGCAAGCTCAACGAGGGATTCTCTGCGCAAGCCCCTTCCGGCTTCGTGGAGAAGGCGGTGATGGTTGGTGTTCGCGTTGTCAAAAATGCTAGGGTTACGAGGACCGTCGGACCATGACTGTTGAACGCATTGACATTCAAATCCGTGAAGACGGTTCCCGTGTGGTCAAGCGCAATATCGAGTCCATCGGTACAACCGCGAAAGCTTCTGCTACAGGCGTGAACATACTGAAGAGCGCCCTGCTAGGCCTGGGTTCGCTGCTCGCTCTCAACGAATTGCGCAAGTATGCGGACGCATGGTCAGCCGTCAACGGCATGGTGCGCGTCGCCACCGCTAGCACGCAAGAAGCCACTGCTGTCATGGACGAACTTTTCAAAGTTTCCCAGAAGACGAGGCAAGGCGTCGTTGACATGGTCGAGCTCTACAGTCGCCTCGCGATTGCAGGCAGGGAAGTGGGCGCCTCGCAAGCAGACCTTATCAAGTTCACGGAAAACATCGGCAAGACACTAGCCTTCAGCAATAGAACAACGGATCAAGCACGCGGCGCACTGCTGCAACTTGGCCAAGCAGTTGGCGGAGTCCTAGTACGGGCAGAAGAATTCAACTCTATCCTTGAAGGTGCTCCCGCGATCTTACAAATCGCTGCTAACAACATTGACGAGGCGGGTGGCAGCATTATCCGTCTGCGACAAATTATGATTCAGGAAAGGTTGACTTCAAAGATGTTCTTTGAAGCAATCATGGCGGGTACGGACGAGATCAATGCAAAGTTCTCCAAGTCAGCTTTCACGATCGGACAGTCGTTCATCATCATCCGAAACGCATTCACGAAATGGATTGGTGAAGCGGATGCTGCAATAGGTATCAGCAACGCAATCGGAAAAGCTGCGCGGTACATTTCCGACAACATGAGCGACCTGCTGGATACCATCGTCAGGTTGACCAAGACCGTGGCCGTTGCTGCGGTAGCGTATGGAGCCTTCTTGCTGGCAATGAAGGTCAACGCCATTGTCGAATCTGCGAAAGCATTCCTTGGGCTTACCGCAGCAGTCGCCTCGGGCAATGTGGTCATGCTTGGAAGTGCAGCAGCGAACAGCCAGAAAGCGATCGCGGTGCTAGCGTCTGCTGAAGCGGACCGTGCTGCGGTTATCGCTGCGACGCTGAAGGCTGACGCAGAAGGAGCGGGGATTATCCTGACGACTCGGGCAGCGGTTGCTAACGCTGCCGCCGCAGCGGACCGCATCCGATGGTCGCAGGCGCAGCTTGTGTCCGAGCGCGAGTTGGAAATCGTCCGCATGAAGGCCCAGATAAGCGACATCGGTCGCATGCAGTCCGCCACGCGGCTTGCGGGTATCCGCACGTCCGAACTGGCGATGACCAAGCTGCTGACCACAGCGGAAGCGGAGCTCACTGCGGCGAAGGCTGCCGCAAGCGCTGCAAGCTCAGCACAGCTTGCTAGGGCAACGCAGCAGTCGGCAGCGCTAGCAGCAGCGGGTGCCAACGTTGCAGCGGCACAGGCTGCGGTAGCGACCACAGGGGCAGCGGCAGCGGGTACGACTACCGTGTTCGGGCAAGCCATGCTGTTCCTGCGCAATATGTTGAACTCGGTCTACACACGGGTTGTCGCCCTGTTCGTCTTGATTAACGCGCACCCATTCGTCGCGCTAGCAACCGCAATCATTGCCACGATTGGTGTGCTTGTGGTATGGGGCGACAAGCTGAACGCTGGCGTTGACGACCTGACCACAATGAAGGACGTTGCGCTTGCGGTGTGGGAGCAGATACGGGCAGGCTTGCTTGGGCTGTACGGAATCCTGAACGACGTGTTCGGAGGCATCCTGTCGGTCATTGGTAACGTGCTGACGACCATTACAGCCGTCACCGCCGAACAGATTAAGGCGTGGCTGTCCTACTTCGACGGGTTCTACGACGGGGTTGGCAAAGGCTTTGCAGGGGTTGCCCGGAGCGTAGCACGCACCATGGACGCGATCGCAGGGTTGCTGACAGGCCTGGGCATCGGTGTGGTCAGAGCGTTTGCAGGCATCCCGGGCGCGATCAGCGAAATGTTCAAGCGCACATACAACGTCGTCATCGGCATTGTGGAGAAGCTTGTCAACGTTGTGGTTGACGGTGTCAACGTCATGCGTGACGCGGTAGGCATGTCGCTCATCGAGGTTGTGCAATTCGAGCGCATGGAAGTCGACAAAACGTTCTTCGAGGACTACGGCAAGAACATTGCTAACTCCATCAACGACGGGTTCACGCAGCAGGGTGGCTTCCTCGAGGGTTGGGTTGACGGTGTGCTGAAGCGTGCGCAAGAGATTGCGCGTGACCGTGCGCCGCTGGAAGACATTAAAGTCGACCTCAACCGCAAGCCGCTTCCGCTGCCCCCGTTGGCAGGAAAGCCCGACCCGAACGCGGACAAAGCGCTTCGCCGCCTCAAGGAATCACTGCAAAGCCTGCTGAACCAGATTGCACCGATCGAAGGGGCAATGATGGAGATGGCAGCCGCAGTTGAAACTCTGGACGCGGCGCGCAGGAAGGGGCTCATCACCGCTGAGCAGGAGGGTCGTTACCTCGAGCTCCTCAGTCGTTATTACATGGACATCCTGAACCCACTCGGCGCAATGAACCGCGAGATCGACCAACAGACTGCGCTGTTAGGCATGAGCGCTGCTGCGCGCGAGGTCGAGGGGCAGGTGCTCGAGGCGACGAAGGAGTTGCTGAAACAAGGTATCATGCTGACCAAGGAAGAGACGCAAGCGCTGCGCGACAAGCTCACAACGCTGCAAGAGCTCAACCGCATCACGCAGGTCCAGGACGAGATACTTGCCAACAGCGTAGGCGCCCGGCAAGCGTACATCGACCAGTTGACCGCGATCAACAAGCTGCTGGCGGAGGGGCAAATCACGAAGGGTGACGCCACTGCGCAAATGATGCAGAGCACTCCGGAACTGTTCGAGGGTACGCAGGAAGCAATCGACCTCCAGATTGAACGCTTCCGGTATATGTACGAGCAGATCGACCTCATGCGGCAAAAGGATTTGATTAGCGACGCAACCGCTGAGCAGATGCGCGCGAAGGTGGCGAATCAGCAGTGGGAGGAGCGGACCAAGAACTTCCAGTCGTTCTTCGGTAACATGGCGTCCCTGATGAAGTCGGGCAACAGCAAGCTCTTCAAGATAGGCCAAGCTGCCGCTCTTGCGCAAGCTAGCATCGACGCAGCGAGTGCAATTATGAAGGCATACAGCAGCGCGCCGTACCCGTACAATATCGCGCTGGCGGCTGCGCAAGCGGCTGCGAGTGCGGTACAGATTGCCCAGATAGCGGGTGCGACGCCTGGGTTCCAAACGGGTGGCGAGTTCAAGGTTGGTGGCTCGGGTGGTGCTGATAGCCAGATGGTCGCGTTCCGTGCAACCCCGGGCGAGAAGGTTGCAGTGAGCACACCGCAGCAGCAGCGCAAGGGTGATCCGAACAGTGGTGGAGCTTCGAACCAGAAAATCGAGTTCAAGCCGCAGATCATTAACGTGCGTGACCCGAAGGAAATCCCGAATGCAATCGAGAGTGGCGAAGGGCAGCAGTCCATCCTCAACGTGATCGGGTACAACATGAACGTCATCCGCGAGATGCTGAAATCAGGTTAACCACACATGCCTAACGCAGTTGGATTCGTTGACGATACTTTGGGCTACGCCAACCGGGCGATGCTCGAGTACATCCGTGACTTTGTAGACACGAACGGCTGGACCATCCTCGAGCAGGACATGGCGTCGGACACGCGCTACTGGATCGCGGAAGCGCCCGGTTATGTGGGACCGGACGGCCCTGTGCGCGCCTACGTCGGCATGCGCTCGTATCAGTCGGTCCCGTCGGACTATTACAACCTCTCGGTCGCAGTGTTCACAGGGTACGTCCCGGGCAATACGTTCACCACTCAGCCGGGTTACGTGGAGTCTGGCATACCCGCGCACAATCAGCGCATCGACTACTGGCTCACGGTGAACGACCGTCGCGTGGCGTTCGGGCTGAAGGTTGGAACGCCTGTTTATGAGTGTGGTTACGCAGGGTTCTTCCTGCCGTATGCTAACCCGCGCCAGTACCCCTATCCGATCTGCTGCGGGGGCATGCTGAGCGGTGTCCCTGCTACGCGCTACAGCGACACGTCGCACTCGTTCCCGTGGAAGGGTTCGCGCGCCAACTTGCAGATACGCTGGATCACAGGGGCCTACCTCCAGCCGCAGACTTATCCATGGAATAACGGCTACCTTGCAGGCGGTCAAGGCATCCGCCCTGCGGACGGCACTGCCACTGCTAGCTACCCGCTGCCCCGTGTGGTCATGTGCGACAGCTCCCCGAACATTTACGGCGAGCTCGACGGCATCCACTACATCACAGGTTTCAACAACGTCGTAGAGAACACGCTTGTCATCGGTGGCGAAACATACATCGTGCTTCAAGACGTTGCGCGCACCGGCTTCATCGACTATTTTGCACTGAGGCTTGAAACCTGATGGCATACGCTACAAGCTCAATCGCGGACCTCGCGTCCCTCCTGACGTTCATTCGTGATACCTGTACGTTGAACGGCTGGACGCTGTCAGGCAACGTACTGCACAAGGGCGACACATACGTTGAGGTGATGCTTGACGGTTCAGTTGGTGTCCGCATCCTCGGTGGCAACGGCAAGGACGGCAGCAACCTTCTGACTACACCAGGCCCTCAGTATGCGTATTTCGGAACGATAGCGGGTATCCCGCTCACTTATCCGATGACGTGCGATATACACATCAACACAGCCCCAGACGAAGTGTTCGTCGTTATCAACTACTCGACAAGCTATTATTCGCTGATGGCATGGGGCAAGTCTGACGTCCCCGGGCTTACGGGAACGGGAAATTGGTATCATGCGAATCGAACACCGCAACAGGGTTCACGTGAATACCAATGCTCTCCAGCCGGCATTGATACGCAGACGAACTTCGGAGTCAACGTTGACGGTTGTCCGTTATTCCATGTCTACACAGGCGCCCCAGGCGGCAACAGTAGCGGAACGAACAATAGTTTCATCCACGGTGACGTTGATAGCGGGGGGTGGCACGGCAACACGGGTTCGTCAAACATGGCCAGCTCTAATCGTTTCCTTAGCCCGTTAATCGCATATTCTCCGAACCTGTGGAGCGGCGAAGCGTTGTTGATACCGTTCCCAGTTTATATGCCGCGCTCCTCGGGCAGCAAACAGACGCTTGTCGCGGACCTCAAGCATATCCGACACATTCGCATCGACAACATTGTTCCCGGCGATATCATTACGCTTGGACCGGACGACTGGAAGGTGTACCCGTGGTTCCGCAAGGACATCACGGAACGAGACGGCGGAGCAGAGAACACCCACTCCGGAACTTTGGCGTATGCTTTGCGGTACACCGGGCCCTGACCATGGCAGTTCTTGCTGGCTTTGTTCCGTTACCGGCTGAGCCCTTGCCCATCAACCCGTGGCTCTCGCACGGGTTGAATGCCTTTGAAACGGATTACACAGCATGGTGGCCGACAAGAACCTCCACCGTGGGCATGGGCAGCGACGTCGAAAGAGGCGCGCATACGGTAGTTGATAATGTTCCGGTTTCAATGTACCCGGACCTGCTCAGCGGTACGGTCCCGCGCGCCTACTCAGACGACTACTATAACCGCATCCACATCATACCAACGAGCATTGAGCTCGGTAACCTGCTCTCGACGCAGATTCGGTACTTCGATGTCTGGAATGCGTACTTCGTTCCGCGCACGCTGAACGCTATTGTCGAGACTGACACCGACGGGTTAGCTATCTCGGGACCGACTGCTCCGCTTGTATACGAAGCGCTGCGTATGTCGGAGTACGAGCTCACCATTCTAACGTCTGGCCCTCCGGTCGTTGATGCGTTTTACACGTTTGACTTTGACGTTGGGGACTACTCCATCAACGTCACGGGTTCGCGCGTTGTGCTGTTTACGTTTCAGCCTGACGGGCCTATGGTTGAAGAATTGCAATGGGCAACAGACGTCATGACCTCGTACAACGGCACGGAGCAGCGCTCAACTGTGCGCGGTGCGCCTCGCCAGCGGCTGGACTTCGAAGTGCTAACCGACGAGGTTGAGGATGCGAAGCTGCGCGCGTTGCTGTTCGACTGGCTGCCGCGCACGTTTGGCGTCCCCCTATGGTTCGAGCAGCGGCGAGTTACGTCTGCTGTCACAGCCGGTGCAGTTTCAATCCCTGTCACAACCGCATACTCGGATTTCCGTGTTGCTGGCCTCGTAATGATTTATGAAAACGAGGACAAGTATGAAGTGATGGGCATTAGCTCGTTCACCGGAAGCGCAATCACCATCGAAGCACCGCTGCTCAACAGCTACACGGTGAAAGCTGTGGTCATGCCTGTGATGGTTTGCTACGCGACATCACCCGTCAAGCGTAACGTGTTCCCCACTGGCGTGGCAAAGACCGCTGTGAGCTTTACGGTGATCGACAACGTGAAGCGCGCCAGCACAACGGGTTCGACGCTGTACGACAGCAAGGTACTGCTGGCGGACGCGAACTTCATGGGCGACACGCTGGATGAAACGTTTGACCGTCAAGTCACGGTCGTGGATACCGTTTCTGGCAGGCTAGTGCAGACGAGCGGATGGGACAGGTCCAAGGTGACTACGCGCAAACAATGGCGCGTGAACCATAGCTTGCAAGAAGTATGGCGCATCCGGCAGCTCTTGCACGCACTCGACGGGAACAGAGTATCGTTCTGGCTGCCGAGCTTCCGACCAGATTTGCAGTTGGTTGAAACGGTTCCTCCGAACACTCCTGTGATTCGTGTTGCCGGTGCAAACTATTCCGGGTTCTCCGCGAACCGGAACCCGTACCGTGACATCCGCATAACCTTGACGAATGGGACCATCTATACGCGCAGGATTGTGAGCAGCTATGCAGACGGAAGCGACGACGTGCTGACACTTGATTCCGTGCTGCAAGCCAGCGACCTCACCGTTGCGGACGTTAGAAGAATTGAGTTTGTGGGACTAATGCGGATCGCTAACGATAAGGCTAAGCTCACGCACTATCGCGCAGGGACCGCGCAAGTTGATATCCAAGTCAGCAGTGTCAAAACACCGAGCAACTAATGGCCTTTGAAACATACGAAGACAGTGACGAAGGTGGACAACCAGTAGAGCTCTATGAGTTTTACTATCTGACCCAGATATCAAGATGGACAAGTTACCATGCAGATATCACCGTTGCGTCAACCGTATACAAGAGCGCGTCCCTGTCCCGCAGCGACGTGACGGATGCTGGCGGCACGCTGTCGAATCAAAACCTTACCATCACCTGCCAGCCCGACTTCCCGATCGCCGAACTGTTTTCGGTGAGCCCACCGTCCGATGTGGTTAGCTTAATCATCAAGCGTGTGCAGCTGAGCGACCTCGCTGATCCGAGGGTTATTTATCCCGGACGAGTGCTGAGCGTTTCGTGGGCGGAGGACGCAGCCAAGCTCACTTGCCAGAGCATCATCACCAGGCTGAAGCAACCCGGACTCCGGCGCATCTACGGAAAGATGTGCCCTCATTTGCTTTACGGGCAAGGGGACGGCGAGTGCAATGTGAACCCGCTAACCTTCCAAGAGAACGTTGCCCTAGCAACCGTGTCAGGTATTACAGTGACCTCTGCTGCGTTCGCAGCTAAGCCGGCCGACTACTATACCGGGGGCAAGCTGGAAGTTGCTGTGCCGTCGGGCTATGCGCGCAGGGGCATCCAGAAACACGTTGGCGACACGCTTACATTGACGCACCAGATTCCAGAGCTAACGTCGGGTATGACCGTCAGGGTGTTCCCGGGCTGTGACCACACTCGCACCACTTGCGTCAGCAAGTTCAACAACGAGCCGAACTTCGGCGGGTTCCCGTTTACCCCGCAGAAGAATCCTTTCGGCCAATCATCGGTGTTCTAAATATGGTCTGGGGATATATCATTGTAATGGTGGTGACGCTTGTCCTCGGGATAGCGTTAGCACCGAAACCGCAAGGCCCGAAGTCTGCTGCACTGGACGACTTCGAGTTCCCGACAGCGGAGGAAGGGCGCCCGATCCCTGTGGTGTTCGGTGAGGTAGACATCCGCGGCTCGAACGTGCTGTGGTACGGTAACCTCAAGGTCAAAAAGATTAAGAAGAGCGGCCTCTTTTCGTCTACGACAGTTGGCTTCAAGTATTACATCGACCATCACGCAGGGTTGTGCCACGGACCAATCGACCAAGTCAACCGCATCCTCATCGGTGAGAAGCAAGCATGGTCCGGTGCAGTAACTTCTAACTCCACAATCAACATTAACCTCAAGTCGCTGTTCGGTGGCGAGAAGCGCGAAGGTGGTGTCGCAGGCGACGTGTCGTTCATGTTCGGCACGCAGGCACAGACTGCGAACGCTTACCTCCTTGCACAGACGGGCTCGAGCATTGCCTACAGGGGCATCTTCGCATACCTGACAGGGAGCGCAGCATCCCCCTTCTACATTGGTACGACCGCCTACCCGAAGGTCTGGGCAGTGCGTGTGCGGCGTATCCTGTCAGGTTGGTACGGTGGAACAGCATGGTACTCCGCCAAAGCTACCATCAGCACGAAGCTGATGAACCCCGCTCACATCATCTACCAGTGCCTCACAGACCCTCGGTGGGGCATGGGCGTCGACACTGCGTTGATGGACAGCACAACGTTCACCGCAGTAGCGGACAAGCTGTTCACCGAGAACTTCGGCCTTGCAATTAACTGGAACCAAACCGCGTCGATCGAGCAGTTCATCGAGATTATTCTTGACCACATTGCCGGCGGTCTAACGCTCAACACCGCGACAGGGAAGTACGAGCTCGTTCTCGTGCGCGGTGACTACAGCATCCCGGCGCTCCCGATATATGACGAGTACGACATCCTTCAGCTGACCGACTATCAGCGGCAAGCGTGGGGCGAAACGGTCAACGAAGTAACCCTTATCTACACGGATCCGGACAACGGTAAGGACACCGCGATCTCGCAGCAAGACCTAGCGAACATTGACGCGCAGGGTGCGCGCGTTCCGGTGAAGCTCGAGTACAAGGGCATCCGCGACCATACAGTCGCGCGCACTGTGCTGGCACGGGAGCTTGCAAGCCGCGTCACACCGCTCAGCAAAATCACGTTCGAGATTAACCGGCGCGCCTGGAGCGTGAAGTTTGGCGACCTGTTCAGACTCAATTGGGCAGCGCGTGACATCAACGGCACGGTGTACCGTGTAATCAAGATTTCGAAGGGGACGCTGCAAAAGGGCTCGATTAAAATTGAAGCGCTCGAGGACATCTATGCGCTCGGTGTGACCAGTTACCTCGGGACCATAGCGAACCCGGCTGTACCGGGCGACCCAACGATGCCAGCGGAGTCCGCGGACACGGGTTCCAATGTGGTCAGCACAACGCTAACCACTCCGCCCGTGTCCCCTGTCGACGGTGACACGTACTTCATCCCGCTCACGCCTGCTGCGACGGGTGCATGGGCAGGTCAGAACGGCAACTTCGCAACGTGGGACGCGGACAACGCGGAGTGGCTGTTTGCTGACGTACCGGACCACACGCTCGTCTACGATCAAACCGCTTCAGCATGGTACGAGGTCAACGCAGGGGTTGCAGGTGTAACGCCTTGGGTTAGCGAAGCTCCAATTGACGGGGCGCAATACGCGCGCAAGGATGCAGAGTGGGTGCCTGTGGTTGGCGGAGGTGGCGGAGGGGGCGGGGGCGCGCTGCAATTCATGGGCGAATCCGTAGTCACCGGATCGGCTTCAACCACACTGACCATTAGCGGTCTTGATTTAGATAGTGACGAGCATTACCTCGTTGAGCTCAAGCTGCAAAATGCAGGCTCGTCACTGATGACGCTGCGACTGACATATAACGCCGACACCACGGTTACGAATTACTGGTATCAAGCGACCGGGGCAAACAACGGATCGGTCTATGGTGGTCGGTCTAACGATCCTCACATCGGTGAAATCCTTGCTAGCTCAGGGTCTACTTTCACCGCAACAGCTAACCTCATGCGCAACGCGGCAGGGCGTGTTAACTTTGAAGGAAGCATTGCTCAAGGTGACCTCAGCGTCGCTCGAAACTTTCTTATCAACCATAGTTGGGTCACGACCGGCGTCAACGTCACTTCGCTTACATTGACGACAACGGTTGCCGGTGGTCTAGCTGTCGGATCGCGCATCCGTATCTGGAGGCTTAACACTAACACGCTCAGCACCATTGATGCTGAAATCACCGCAGACGCCCCTCTCGGATGGTGGAAGCTCGATGAGGCCAGCGGTGCCTTCGCGGACAGCAGCGGCAACGGGTACGACCTTGCAATCACAGGGACGCCGGTGCAGGCGTACCAGTTCTCCGCACTCGACTCGAACTTTCCCGCACGCAGAGGTCCAGCTTCAACTAACGGAGGTCAGGCGAACTACGCCGGCAACACAGCCATCGCCACTGCGCTTGCACCCATCACAACCCTCACCGCGGAGATATGGGGCGCGTGGACGGCAGCCGGGTATCTGATGGTGATGGGTGGCAACGGCGAAACACTCGCGACGAACATCGGCTTCATGTTAGATCTAGCTGCCAACGGAACTGTGGGAACGCTTTGGGAATACGGTGCAGGCACGAACGGCCCAGCTCTTACTCAATATCTTGGTGGCGCGCTGGATGGTAAGCTGCACCATATTGCATTCGTCAAAGACGCAGCAACACTCACCGCCAAGATGTACATTGACGGGAGGCTGTCCGCGCAAGTCACGTACACAGGCGGTCAGGAACACACGGGCGGAACTACTGGTTCGCTGTCCATCATGGGAAACCCTGCTGGCGCAGTCGCAGGCGCGGATGGTGTGTATTCTGGTGCAGCGTTTTACACTACCGCTTTGACCGAGGAGCGCATTCAAGCGCACGCACGAGCCCTCGGTGTGTACGGTTGACGTTCGGTTGCCGGTACTCCCGCAGCAGACGGTCAAGCTGCCGGGCGTTGCGGTTGTGGTCATACAGGGTGCGCTCGGGGGCATGCACAAGTGCTGAAGCATCGAACCCCTGCGACCGCGTATAACGCGCTGCCTGCTCGTTACCCTGCTCCCGGTACGGTAGCACCCCCGGCACCCCGATCGCAGCGTGCCCAAGCTGTGCTGAGCGCGTAGCTAGCAACGCAGCTTGTTGGCTAGCCGGTATGTGGGCGTACCAATCCGGGGGTTCAGCCCCCTGTGCAGAAACGCTTGCCAGACACAGAATAAACATGCTAGTCTTGATCATTTGAGCTCCGAATAGCCCCGGTCGGGTCCATGTGACCGGGGCTATATTCCTCGTCAGTTTGCCGCGTGGCTGTTTGCGCGCCAGCGGTAGTATTGGATGCGTGCTGTGTTGATATTCCAATGCCGACGCTTAGCTAGGCGCCGAATCTCTTCCAGCGATGGGGCAGCACCCTGTTCGCGGCTTACCTTGTCCAAGGTGTCCCAAATTTTGGCACACCGTCCGCCCTTCACCGGGCGGGAGAACTTGGAACCGCTTTGGTCTTCCGGAGCAGGCGCTTCACCAGACGCGATCGCGTTGTGAACTGCGCCAAAAACAATCTCCGCCAAGGGCGCTTGCAGTGCTTCAAGAACACGCTTGCTGATTGATTGCTCTAAGTTAGAACCAACCATTAGGAACTCCTTTTCTAGATCGCCATGCAGACGGCTTGTCTGCAATACAAAGCTTATGCGTGAGTGCATATAAAAGCAAGCCCTTACAATGAGTGCTTTTACCCTTCCGTGTAGCCAATCTCCCGGAGGATTTTTGTGGCTTCTGCGATATACCAGTCGTAATCCACATCGTCAGGAAGTTGGGCAGGCAGTTGCATGAGCGGCTTCGCTCCGTCGCTGCGTGGCACCTTGTTCCCGCTGCTGGCGTAAACCATCTCGCCCTCGTTGTCGGTGCTGTAATACCAACGAATTGAGGCGCCGAGGTATACGCCGTTCTTGACTGCTCCGCCCTTCACCTTGCGCACGCTCACGAACTTGCGGACGTCGGTGCAAGCGCGAATGGTGTCCGTCACGGGGATGTTCTTAGTTAGCAGCATCTCCACCGCGTCGATGCAGACTGTGGACTTCGGATTCATATGCAAGCGAAAGATTGCTTGCTTTGGGTCGTTCCATGGATTGTTGTACGCACCCTTGGACTTCACGCCGACCTTGCCGTCCTTGTCCGGCACCTTGACCGCGATGTAGTTATTCACGTCACGCGAATAATATGCAGCGTACTCGGTTTCCTCTGTCTGGAACCCCGTGTCGCGTTCCCATTGGTGGATGACCCGTTCCATGCTGTCGCGCTGCGCACGCTCGCATTTGATGACCACACCGTCCGTATTCGCCGACACGACCTGCACACCGCTGAGCTCCAGGCGCTCGATAAGCATCAGCAGCGCGAGTTGCCCGGTGACGGTAACCTGTACTAGCAGGTCCGGGGAGTACAGGATGCTGTACTTGCTTCCGAGCTTGCCGAACGAACCGTTCACCACGATCTTCAACGTGTCTGCCACCACGCGCATGCCTGCGGACTTAGCAGCAACACGACGGTTCACGATGTTGCTGTACACGCGCAAGAACTGCGGCCCGAGGTGGTGCGGGTACAGTTGCTGATTCAAAATGATTTGAGGGTAGTATGACGTCACGTCGCGGTCGACAATGCAATGCGTTGTCCCTGCAACGTGCGCGATTGTGGTCTCGGAACTGTGCAGTCCACCGATGCCCATGCGGTACACGTTCCCACCGATGCGCAGGTGCAGCGCACCGACCTCCGGGGGCATGCCTACCGACCCGTGATGCTCTACGACGAACCAGGCGTTCCGCACGACCTCGAGCGCCCACTGCATCAACGGGGACTCGTACTTCAAAAACGAAGGCACCTTGTAGCGGTACGAGGTGCCGGGCTCGATGACAGGCTTGCCCGGGCGGCTGCCGTCCAGCCGGTGGAGCTCGTTCGAAATAACCGCTTCCGCGATTTGTGCATCCGACCTCGAGCGAAGGTCGATGTCGTACTCGCGCCCCAAGCTCTCACGGAGTTCAACCTGTTCGGTAAGCGACTCGAGGAGGAACCCTGTCTGCATGAGGTCGTTGACGTTGTACCATCGCACGATCGCCATCTGGTCGGGCGACAGCGTTGCCTCATGGTGAAAGGGCAAGTCCTGCATGCGAGGCGTGTGCAACCGTCCACCGTAAATCTTCAAGCTCGCGGTGAGCGGTGCTACTTCAATGAGGTCGATGTGGTCAATGTTTTTGAGTGCGCGCACCTTGTTCTGCTTCAGCACGTCGGTCGCACGCCACTCCTCTTGGATGATGCGGTTGGTGGCAGTCTTGATCTGTTCGGTGTTCTTGCCGGCAAGCGCAAGCGCTGCCATAGGCAGGTCGTATCCGTAGCTGTTGAAGCCAACGAGGGTGAAGCTGCGCATTATCCACTCGAGCTTCGCGCGCTCCGCTAGCTCTTGCCCGGAGGACATTTCAAAGTAGACGATCGCGCCGGTGGTGTACGACGCGAAGCTGATGAGGAAGTAATTCCAATATGACTCCACATCGAACAGCAGCTTGTCCCGGCGCAGGCGTGCTTCCGCGAGCTCGGGGTCGCTCATCACATGCACGTTGAAGCGCAGCGCGTCTTCCAAGCCGGGCAGGTAGTCCGAGCGTAACCACACGGGTTCCGGTGGCGTGCGCTTGGGTGCAGCCTCCTTGACCGCTTTGACGATTGGTTCGTCGCGCCACCACAAGCCTAGAGCGTCTGCTCTCACATCCGCATTCCTACAAGCGCACCACGCAAGCGCTCCCCGTAGAACACGCTTGGGGCAGGGTACGTGCTGAAGTCGATGTGCGTTGCGACGTTGCGCAGTAGCATGAGCATTTCGATATTATAGATGCCTTCACACTCGAGGCCTGGTATCTCGAAGCGTGCGCCTTCATCCTCTTTTTCGCCGGGTGCAGTGCGTAGCGTACCACTTCCAATAAACACGCGCCCTGCCTTGTCTACGAACCGCTTCAGCTTTTCCAGCCCGTCGAATATGCGCTTGTCGATCGCGGTAGCGTTGTCGCTGTTGGCAAACAGCTTGCCGATGTCCGGCCACTCCAGACCGAGAAGCTGGCTGCGAATCCAGCGCTTGTCGGTGTAGTGGAACGTCACCGAGTTTTCGGTGACTTGTGCATGCGTCGGAGGCTCGTTGATGCGCAGCATCTCCGCAACCGCTGCGCGAGGGATGTTAATCTCGACTGGCATGGTTGCTTCGGTCCAGTATTCGACCGCGACAACGTTGTTCGTTGCGAACACGCTTTGACCGCGCATCAGCACACCGTTGCACCACTGGCGCGAAGCGTCGTCGCCGATGAACGGCTGCACCACTTTCAGCGCACGGAGCACAGTCTCCCCGTCGAAGTCCACACGCTCACCCTCGGGTTGTACGTGCGGGGTTTCCTCGGCAATGCAGTCGACAAACGCTTTGAACTGACCGCAAGCAATGCGCAAGCGACCTGCTGGCGTCATTGCGAGTTGGATGGGGTAGTCGTGCCCGTTCTCGTCGGTGTCCGTGCATTGCGCGATCGCGTTGACCAGTGCGGCGGCCTTGGGTTTGCAGTCAATGTTGAAAGCAATCGGCGCGCACAGGGCGAGCGAACCGTTGTACGCTCGCACAGCACCGTCCTCGATAACGAAGTGCGTCATTGCAGGCATGAAGTCTTTCTTGGCGACTGCACCCTGTACGAACCGCAATTCCTTCAGCATTAGAAAAGCTCCTGCACGCGCGCACGAAAGACTTCGCTGTGCGATGCGTTGATCATTGTGTTTATCACGCCGAATGCCCACAGGTTGTAAGCTGCCCGGGCCTCGTAGACAGTGCTCAGCCGTTCATACGTGAAGCCTTGCTTCTCAAGCATGCGGAACAGGTATTCAGTCTCGAGCGGCGTCAGTGTGGTTATGTGCTGTCCGGCGTCGTGCCTGCTTGGGCTTGAGCTCGACACCTTGATGGGTCCGTGCTCTGGTGTCATGACGCTACCGAACGCAGCAGCTTGAATCCACGACGACGAGTCGCACGAATACCACGGGTAAGCTTCCATGAGCGGCACGGACGTCATACCGAACCCGTGTACCTTGACGCGCGCACGACCGCTGCCGTCCGTTAGATACTTCTCCCATATACGGTCGAGCCACACTTCCAGCTGAGCAGCGCTTGTGCCGACCATGCCACCGAGTGTGATGTAGTCGTAGTTCGCGACGTAGTATTCGAGCGCAGCTTCGGGTTCACCCTTGTGGAAGCAAGGCAGAGGGCGCACGCCACGCTCCTCCATCTCGAGTTGGTTGCGGTACGTTCCCTCCGCGGACGCTGCGTTGCCACCGATGCTGTCCAGCACCGACGCCATAAGCGCACCGTCCTCAACGCGCAGGATGTCCATGTTGCGCTTGATATACTCGCAGTAATCATACACGGTGAGCTTGACGCCCAACGTCCACGCAGAGAACGCGCCGGAGTCCAGAAAGATTTGCGCCTGCTCGCGGCGCATGTCGTCAACGTACTTCTGCTTCCCGACGTAGTGCCATGATTCAAGGAGGTGCGGCAACTCGTGGACGATGTTTTTCTCGTGGTCGTTCAGCTTCTCGTAACGGCTACCCTGCCCTCGCATGTAACCGTTCGAGTAAACCGCAGCGGTGTAGATGTGCATCAGCGGCCTCCCTGCTGCTAGTTTACACCAAGCGCAGGAACTCCGCACGAGCACTTGCGTCCGTCTTAATGACGCCGCGGACCGCTGTGGTTATCGTGTGGTGCCCCTGTTGGCACACGCCACGCGACTCCATGCACAGGTGACGCGCCTTCATGATGACACCGACACCGAGCGGGTTCAGGTGCTCATGCAGCGCGTCTGCGATCTGGTCCGTCATGCGCTCCTGCACTTGCAAGCGACGTGCGAACACGTCCGCAAGGCGCGAGAGCTTGCTGAGCCCGACAATCTTACCGTTCGGGATGTAGCTGATGGTGACCGTGCCGAAAATGGGTGCGAGGTGGTGCTCGCAGTGCGAGTAGACCGGGATGTCCTTCACGGTGATCATCTGGTCGTGCTTCTCCGCACCGTCCTCGAATACCTTGAGGATGGTAGCAGGGTCGACGCTGTACCCGCTGCACCAATGCTTCCAGGCTTTCGCCACTCGCGTCGGTGTTTCGTGCAAGCCACCGCGCGTCGGATCTTCGCCGACAAACTGGAGGAGCCTGACCACATTGTCCTCGAAGGAACTGAACTCGTTGCCCTCCCACGGGAACACGATCCAACGCTTGTGGAACTGCCCGGGCTTGCGCTTGTCGAGCAGAGCGTGGAAGGGTACGTGCGGGTATTCCTTGGTCCACTTCCGTTCGGTGGAGCCGCTGTCAATCAAGTCATCGATGATGACTTGCGCTTGCGCGGGATCGTCCACCATTTGCAGTTCGCAGTATTGCCCAACCGCAAGCGCTGCGGAGATGCCACCGCGCGGCACACCGAAAGCACGGAGTGAGGTGTAACCAGACTCATCCATCTGGTCCACGAGCTTGTGAGCAAGCGCAAATGCAAGCTCGCTCAGCGTCTGCTGAGTAATGTGTAACTTCGACACGGGTCACCTCGAGTACGATGCGGAGCACTTGCGCGTCTCTTCGATCACGCAAGAAATAAGACGGATGCCTGTACCTTGGAGTTGACCCGGGCCAACGACGTTGACCAGATACTCCGCCATGTTTTCGGCAGTGGGGTTGAACGGTACGCCGACAACACCCGCTGCGTCAATTTTCATGAGCCCGTGGAGCATAGGGTCATGCATCCAGATGAGCATCTTGTGGTCCCACTCGTGCTCGACCCACATGCAGAGCAGTTCCTTGATCGCAGTGAAATCGATAACGCGACCGATGTTGTCGAGCGCGTTACTGCCCGGGACCGCTTCGCATACGAAGTGGATGCGGTAGTTATGTCCGTGCAGGTGAGCACACTTGCTCTCGTGACCGTGGACACGGTGACCGCAGCTGATGTCGTGATACCGTTGTGCGCGGTGAGCCATTACACGGCGCTCCGGACTTTGTCGTAATTCTTGGTCTTGGGCAGGCCCATGAGCCCTTCACTCACCGCACGTATAACAAGCGGGTCTGGCTCGCCAGCATCCAAGAAGCCTTGCGCGCGGAGCACGTTTGCGTGATTCTTGTCGGTCGGCGGATACTTGCCGTCATAGCTCGTGTGGCTGTACGCCAGCGCCTCCCAACAGCCCGGAAGGGTTTTGGCCAGCTTCACCGTGTCCGCCTTGCTCTTGTACATGAGCGGGGCGCGGAGGTGCAGCTCGTAGTTCCCGAGCGACAGGGTGAATGCTTCCTCTATCGCACGCCGGTATTCCTCGGTGCAATCCGGATAATTCGCATTGTCTTCCTGACAGATACCTGTTACGAGGTCGTGGCATTCAAGCGCGACCGCACGGTTGGCAGCAATGGTGAAGAACAACGTATTGCGCATCGGCACGAACGTGAGCTCGACACGGTTGCCGATAACCTTGTCCATCTGCTGGAACGTGTCGTATCGCTCGAGGTCGTTGCTGCTCGTCAGCGGGGACGTGCTGCGCAGGCAGTCCGGGACACGAACAACCTCGTGAGTCAGCACGCCTGCCATCGCAGCGACTTTACGCGCGGCGTCCAACTCTAGCACATGACGCTGACCATAGTCAAACGTAATGGCGTGCAGGTTGGGAGTCAGGTTGTGCTTAGCCCAGAACAAGCACGTTGTCGAGTCCTGTCCGCCTGACAGAACCACTAGAGCTTTTTTCATTACAGCACCCCGAGAAGCTTGTGAAGTTGGATTTGAAGAATGTATCCGTGCTCCATACACGAATCCATGCATGCGCGCAAGTGCCTTGCATTGTCTTCCACGTTCTGCTCGTCCATCGGTTGCAGGTACACGGGACGACGAAAAGCAACGGGCGGACGCGCTACACGAGGCGCCGCACTGTGGTCAAGAGCCAGCACGGGCAACCCGTCGCGCGGGTCTACGCTGTCCGCGCTCATGACGTACTTGTAACAGCACGCGGCGTCTATGGTCGCGGGGTGGACTGCCCCGGTCTTGGGGCTACATACCACAAACGCACCCCGACGGCTCGAAGTATTCGTGTGGATGTACTGCATCGCGTTGATGGGCGGGGGAAGCGTGCCGTTCGTCTCAATCTGGACATAGTACGCTTCAGCGCACAGAGCACCGATTAGCGCGCCGATGTCCTGCCGGAAGGGTTCGCCCCCGGTTATGACCACAAGTCCCGGTACACGGTTCGACGCGAGCTTTACGAGGTTGACAACGTGCTCCACTGTGCAGTCGGTTCGACCGGACGTGTAGTCGGTGTCACAGGCCGGGCATTGCAGGTTGCACCCGGCAAGACGGATAAATACAGCGGGGGTTCCGCAGAACGGGCCTTCGCCCTGAATGGTGTCAAATACTGAGTAGACGGAGAGGTGCGATTGGTGTACACGCTTCTCCGGTGCTTGCTGATTCAGCTGCATCTAGACTCCCTGCATCGAAGAAAAACAGGGGGCGCCGAAGCGCCCCCTGTACTGCCGCGCATTGTAGCGCGAAGCGCTTACGCTGCGCTCGCGGTTGCCGGCTTCTCCGAACGGCCCGTGACGCCGTTGAACTTCCGCCACTTGGCGTACTGCGTCCGCACGGTCGCTTCCGCCATGCCCGGGGCGCGCTTGATCGCGTCACCGATGACGGCAGGGGCGCCCGTCTCGCGGCTCAGGGCATCGAAGATGTCCCAGGCGTTGCCGGTCGTGGTGCCAGCCTTCGGGCGCGTCACGCCGTTCTGGGACGGCTGCTTCGCGCTTTCCTTCGCAGCTTCCTTGGCGGCCTTCGCGTCAGCCTTGGCCTGGACCTTCGCGTCGGCCTTCGCCTTGCGCTCCGCGTCCTTGGCTTCCTTCGCGGCAGCCTTCTCGGCAGCCTTCGCAGCCGCAGCCGCAGCCTTCGCGGCAGCTTTCTCTTCCGCCGTCGGTTCGGCGGCCTTGGTCTCTTCGGTCATTTCGTCTCTCCTCGGTTAAAAAATCTGGATCACTAACCCATCATTCGGGCTCTGGAGCATACTAGCCTGTCCTCTGCGTGTCCGCAATCCCTAGGACAAACTATTTGCCTTGCGCCACGCTGCACCCTGCACGCTCACCGTGTTGGGGTTCCATCCGTGCTGTACCGCGAGCTCTTTAATCCGGGCTCGGGACGGTGCGGCACCGTTGTTGATTGTTCGCTCCGCGTCGAGGGTTGCCCAGATTTGCTGGCATACCCCACTTTTCGGACGTGCTGCTGTCGCTGCCCTGCGCGGTGCGTGCGCTGCGCTGCGCTTGGGTGCGGCTTCGGTAGCGGCTGCGGCGGCTGCGTGCTGTTGCCCACGCTGTAGCGAGCGCGCAGTGTGCTTCTGCACCGTTGCCGCAACCTCGGCAGCAGTGGGGGCAGGTAGCGGGTCGCTGAACAGCGTCACCTCCTGCCACTTGGGAACGGACGACCCGGCAACGTACGAGTATCCAGGCTTCCCGTCGGCGCTCTTGCGCTCGAGCCACTCCGCTTGTGCTTCCGCTTCAGCGGGGTCCGCAGCGCTGACCGGGAACCGTTCAGTGAGGTCCGCCAGCACCATGCGCAGCGAGTGGCTGATTGCGGGGACGTGGTCCGCGTGCGTGGCGTGCTTGTACAGCAGCGCGAGCTCTTGGTCCGTGAAGTCCTTGAACAGCCCTGGATCATCCGTCAGACCGAGCGTGGTCTGCTTGTGCGCGATGAAGTCCAAGTTCGCAACACACCGATAGTCGGCATGCTTGTGAAGGAACTGCATCTTGTCCATGTCGATTGAAATGTACATGGCGGAACTTTAGCCCATGGTTCGTTTAGAAGCAAGAGGGAGGGGAGGGTATTTCTACCCTCCCCGGCAGGTCACTCCGCACCTTCCTCGTCGGCTTCCGGGGCGGCGACGACCACACCGTTGAACTGCTTCCAGCGCTGATACTGCGTGTAAGCCGTGTTCCGCTGCCAGCTGTTGGCGCGCATGAGGTCGCGGACCACTTCGAACGTCGGGACCGACTTGCTGCTGACCCGGACCGCATCGAGCGCGTCCCAGATTTCGCGGCAGATCGAACCGAGCGACGGCTTGGTGACGCCGTTCTGCTTGGGGCGACCCTTTTCGATCTTGAGCGACTTCTGCACCACCACTTCGCCGGCCGTCTTGGCGCGGATGCTGTGGGTCGGCTTCGGCTGCGGGGCCGGTGCGGGCTCCGACTTGACTGCGGGGGTCTGCACCACTTCGAGGGCGGCCAGCGCAGCGCGCATGCCGTCGTTGTTGAGGTTGCCGTACTTGACGCCAGCGGCCTTGCAGGCAGCGCGGAGTTCGACCTTACCCATTTCGTTGAAGTTCGTCATGTTCCTAATCTCCTGTTTCTGCGTTGGTGGACCGCAATGCGCTGTCCATGTGTGAATACTAGACGCCTCCCGATCCTGCGTCAACACCTTTTTCAACTATTTTAGGCGGATTGAGCTAAGTGGCTGATTTTATTCAGATTATAGTTGGTTCAGAAGGGGATATCGTCGTCGTAAAAGTTCCCTTCCGTGGGTGTTTTGGCGCCCGGACGGGGTGCTCGCACCTCAATTGTCGGGGGTTCCATGCTGTCGGAAGCTTCCTGCACCCCAAAAGCGCTCCCATCAAAGCACTGACCGAGGATTTCTGGGTATTTCTTATTGACCCAGACCCTCAAATGTGTTGGGGCTTTGAGCATTCCTGATAACTCGATGCCAGCGTTGGTCGACAGCGGAGGCAAGCTTTCACTTCGCTCACGCCACCAGATGCGCGCCTTGCGACCTGCATACCCGCTGTGCTCGAAGCAAACGAATTCATTGAAGTGTTGCAGACCGCAATAGTACGTCACGCGCATGGACGGAGGTGCGCCGAGCTTGGTGTGGAGGCTGAAGGTAATGTGGTCAACCTTGAAGACGTCGACCTGCGGCATCTCTCCGGTGATTAGTTCTTCGCTGCTCGCACCTTGCTTCAGCTTCGTGCTAATGGGGAACTCGTAACCACAGCCTGCGCAGATGCGAGCGCTCGCGTGATTGTACGTGCCGCAGCAGTCACAAATCTTAATGGGCGCATCGCCCGTCTTTTCGCCGCGTCGCTTGGGGATGACGGGGTCGTTGATTGGTCCGAGCCTGCGAGTGTTCCCCGCGTAGTCGAGCACCATGCAATTCCGCTTGCCGCCTAGGCGGATTGCTTCCATGCGCTCGTCATAGTCGGAGATGTTGAAGCCTGGTGCATACAGCGGACGTGTACCGCGCCCGAGCATCTGCACCCACAGCGGGGTCGACGTAGTGGGACGCAGCATGAGGATGAGGTCGATGCCCGGGAAGTCGATGCCAGTGGTCAGGATGTTATTGCTGACCGCGCATTGGAAGCGACCGTTCTTCCAGTCCTGAATCGCGCGATCGCGTCCGTCCATTTTATTGTGGATAGCGATAGCGCTGACACCGAGCGAGTTCAAGATATCTGCGGTGTGCATCGCGTGCTCGACGCCTGCACAGAAGCCAAGCCAGTGGTGTCGCTCCCCTGCTGAGGCTTCAATTGCTTCCCTGCATGCGCGCTCCGTTAGCTCGTCGCGGTCAACTGCGTTCTGCAATTCAGCAGGAATGAAGTCACCGCCGCGGATGTGTACACCGTCAACGTCCAGGATTGTTTGCGTGCGCCTGGGGATAAGCGGACACAGGTAACCTTCATGAATGAGGCGGTTGAACGCTTCCATGTGTGTAATGTCGAAGCAAAAGTCCGTGAACAGCCCACCCTCCGTGAGCTTGCCGAGCCCCATGCGCCACGGGGTTGCAGTGAACCCTATTACCTTGAGGTGTGGGTTCACCGAACGCAGGTCGTCTAGGAACGTGCGGTACATGGTGTCATCGCTTGGGCTGACGAGGTGTGCTTCATCGATAAGCACAAGGTCCACATGCCCGAACTGCGGTGCGTACTTCGCCACCGACCCGATGCCTGCGAAGATGATAGGATTCACCGTGTCGCGCTGCCGGAGTCCCGCGCTGTTCACGCCAGCGGGTGCGTGCGGCCACAGGTGTATGAGCTTCGCGTAGTTCTGCTGAATAAGTTCCTTGACGTGCGTGAGGCACAGGATTTTCTGTCGCGGGTATTGCTTGAATACCGTCTCTAGGAACAGCGCAATGACAACAGACTTGCCCGTACCAGTGGGCATCGCGATAAGAGGGTTGCCCGTCTTACCGGATGCGAAGTAGCTGAATACGGATTCGCTTGCTTCAACTTGGTATTGGTGCGGGACTAGACGCATCAGATCCCCGGCTTGGTTGCGTAGTGCTCGCAGCCCGTCAGCTGCGTCGCTTTGTCCAACTCGATCTCACGCAAGCTGCAATGCCACTTGGCGCCCGGAACGCCCAACACAGGTCGGCTGAACGCGCACGTTCGGCAGTTGACTTCGGGTTGCTTGTTGAGGTGGCAGACTGGCATGTGGTCACAGAACTTGCACTTCCAAAAGCCGGGCGACTCGCTGAGTCGCTTCGGGGGTTGGTCGAGCGCGATGAGTTGCGCACCCCTGTCAAGAAACTGGTCAGCGAAGCGCGTGTCAAGCGGCACGAGCTCACAGTATATATCGTCCGTGTTCTTATTCACAGCGACGTACAAGCAAACCGCAAGACCCATCTTGCGCATGTACACTTGCATCTGGACGTAGTGGTCGGGCTTCGCTTCCTTGACGCCTTCACCGTCGAACTGCACGTTGGCTGACTTGAAGCCGAACTTATAGTCTAGATGCTTGCGCCAACTTTCGCCGGCAAGCTTGGTGAATGACTTTTCGTTGTGCGTCTTGAACTCACCGAGCACGGGTGTCCCGGGCTGCACGTCAGGCAAGCGCATGACCACACCGTCGCCGCTGCCACCCATGTGACCGTCCGCGTGCGTGATGCGGAACTGTTTACCGTGTTCGTCCTGCTGATACATTTCGCAGCCCATCGTCAGGAGCAGCGCAATGAAGCGTCCCTCCTCGATGTGACCGCGATTAAACAAACGCAGCATCTGTCCGCTGAAACTGGACTGCGTAGTCCAGCGGAAGTCATACCAGATAGCGCGAGCACAGTCCTTGCCGACAATGCTTGCGCCTAGATGCGTGCGAAAGCCTTCCTCATCGCTGCGGTATGCGTCGCTGATGTGCGGCAGCACCTCACGCAGCTTCGCGCGGTAAGCATTGCCTTGATCAACGCGGATGCAGCGGTCCATCTCGCGTAGCGTTTCGTATGGGAGAATAACGGAGGCCATGCTTACTCCAGATAAAAAGGGGCACGCTGTTTAGGCGTGCCCCTGTCGACCGCAACGCTCAGTCAGTTACGAGCGCGGCTGCTGCCACGGAGGAACTGCGCCCTGCGCCGGGTGTGCCGGCTGCGGAGGCGTCGGTGCGGCAGCGGGTGCGGCACCCTGCTGCGGGGGCTGCGCCTGCCAGGCTTGACCACCGTTCGGCGGCGTCCACGGACCGGGAGCGGGTCCAGGGCCTGCCTCGGGTGCTGCGGGTGCTGCGGCCCACGGCTGAGCGGCTGCCGGAGGTGCCCAAGCACCCTGTGGCGGCTGCTGCGGTGCTGCCTGCGGTGCAGGAGGAGCACCCCACTGCTGAGCAGGGGCAACCGGCGGCGGCGCACCCCAACCCGCAGGCGCTGCGGCAGGGGGAGGCGGATACGCGCCCGGCTGCGGGTACGCAGCGGGAGCAGCGGCGACCGCGGAACTGCCAACGACCTCGTTGACGTTCTTGTACGAGGTGACCTCATTGTTGTCCTCGTACTCGCCGTCACCCTTCCGCAGCTTGACCTTCAGCTGGAGCGGGATGCCGTGGAGCTGCGAGCTGTCCGCGACCTGCAACACGCCGACAGCGTGGGCAATCGCGCTGAGCTGCTTGAACCCGATCTCCTGCGCGACAGCGTTCGCGTTGCGCAGGTTGAGGCGCGTGAACAGCTTCCGTCCCATGTAGGGACCGTCGATGATGGTGAAGCGGCAGTTCAAGTAGGCGCCGTCGCCAGCCTTGGTGGGCTTCATTTCCGATTCGTCCATCACCGCCTTGTACCAACCTGCCGGCACGGGGTCGAACCCGATGTCGTGCGGGACGTTGGTTGCGTCGAAATTCAGCTGAGCCATGTTGTCTCCTGTTTACCTTGTGAACACATCGATTCCGCTTGACTGATGCAGCACGCCTGCAAGCGTGTTCCAACCATTCGCCGGGGGCGCTGGAATCGTGTATTCCCCCGTGATGCCAAACCTGTTGCCTGCAATATAGCCCGGCGTCCGCGAGAAGCCAAGGACTCGTCCCTTGTTCTGCGAGACTGCCTTGACCATACCTTCCGCTTTGCTAACGAAGACGGGTTCGTACAGGAAGCCGACGATGTCCGCCCACTGCGTGATGCGTTCGCGCTTGCCGTACGTTTTCTGATTCTTGGGGGAGTGCAGCAGCAAGTCCCACGAGTCGTATTCACCGGACGTCGGGTCCATTACTTTGGACGCGAATACGTGGCACGTTATCACGATGTTGATGCCTGCATACACAGCGAGCGAGTCGCACATTTGCAGGAACTGGTCGAACTCCTCGTTGGCGAGGTTGTACGCTTTGCCGTAGCCACCGTGGGCGCTTTCCATGGTGATGACTTTCTTGCTGCCCGGACGGTACGCAGGGTCACGCCGAATTATAGCGTCGTGGATGGAGCGCTCGAGTGCAGTACCGCTGTCGAATATGATTGTGCGGTAGGCGAACTGACCGCGCTGTGCAGCCTGCGTCACCTCCGCCATGAACTGCAAGAGTTCTTCCCACGTCTGAAGCATCGGTGTCTTGGCGACGTTCACGCCACCGAACCCAACCTCGAGCGGGACAAGCAACGCGCCCGGAGCACCGGCGCACAGGGTTGTCTTGCCCATTTTTTCTTGACCTGCGACGACGATGCGGAGGCCGCTACGTGTCACGCCAGTTGAAACCGATCCGAGGATGCTGCTCATTGTTGTCCCTTAGTAGAGCGAAACATTATACGGTGTTCTCGTAGTTCCTGCAATGCAATCACGTTGCGAGCGTAGCTCCGCACTCCGGGCATTCTGCGGGGAAGGTTTCTATCTTGTCCTCCGCATCTTGAAGTTCTTCTTGCAGCGATAACTCCATTTCTCCGCGACGAGTCAACACTTCCTGCATGTGCGGACCCACACCTCGGATCAACCTGAGCTCCGCATAATGCTCGAACTCTTCAACGGAGAGGTGCTTCGCCTGTTCCTGCGTAAATTTGAACTGATGCATGTTAGAGGTCCGCGCTGTCTCGGAAGCCTTTGAACACGGGGAAGCGCGGCGCCACTTTGACACCGAGCTCGAACGACTTGTACGTCACGAGCATACCGATGAGCGCGTTCCCCATCGTCCACAACCGCTTGCGCAGCGCGTCGTCATAGCCCGTGCCGATGCTGAACTCAACCCCTGTCTTGATGTCCCTGACGCGCAGTGCGCCAAGCGTGTCCATCGGTACGAGGTTGGCCTTGTGCGAGCTACGCTCCGTGCGGCCGAGCGCGTTGATGGTGGCCTCGTTGCCGTTGTGCATGCGCTCCTCCAAGCCGATGACCACAGCTTCCGCGTCTGCGAATCGCTTGACCTTGAGCAGCGTTCCTTCGCGTGCGGTGCTGCGACCGTACTTGTATGGACCGTTTACGCTGCGCAGCATCACGCCTTCGAAACCCTGCCCCACGATGCTAGACTCGTAGACGGCCAGTTCTTCCGCGTTGTGGAGCAGCACTTGCGTGAGCAGTCGCACGCGCGGGTGACGCTCGAGGAACGCTGTGGTCAACCCCGTGTGCAGACCCTTCAGCCTGTAGCTGTAGGGCTGCGTCGGGTCGTTCCAGTAGTCGAACACCCAGAACACGAAGTCCGGCACACCGTCGCGCGACATGACGCCGCTCGTGGTCGCTTGCATCACGTTGGGCGCGTTAGCGGGTCCAACCGTAAGCTCACCGTCGAGGCCTTCCAACGCTTCCAAGTCCATCGAGTCCTGTACGAACCCGTTCGGTATCGGTTTGAGGGAGCGGGACAGGAGCAGCCCGTCCTTCACTACCGCACGAATCCCGTCAATCTTCGGACTCGCATAAACAGGGAAGACTATTTGGGCAGGGGCCTCGACGGCAAGCATAGGTTTCATGCGATTCGCTCCATTCGGTACTGCATTGCACCGTTAGGCAGAGGATAGCAGAACAAAGCTGCAACGGGCAAGCCCAAAGTTCTACGCACAGCAATCGTAAGTGGCTTTGGGGGAATCACACTTACTTCTGAATCAGCTATGAACTGCTCCGTGCGCTTGCGAGCAACACGTTCGGCTTCTGCAACCTGCCATGACTTCATTGTTCTAACCCCTTAGAAAAGTTCCCCCGCCGAAGCGGGGGAACTCTCATTCATCGATCGGCTGAACGTCGAACGTTAGGTCAACGCCGATCTTGAAACAGCCGATTGTGAGTCGGCCCTTTACTCGACCGCGCCATCCGTCGGGGCATCCGGAGGGCTGATGTCGAAAGTCTGGTTGTCGACCTCGAGGAAACCGGACTCGTTGCCTGCGTCGTCCACCGCAGTGATGTGGATGTCGTACTGCCCGTCCAGGCCCTGCGCCTGCGGGATGTTCGAGAACGGGATGCGGCTGTAGCCGTCCGCGTCCACCACCGGCGGGGGCAGGTCATCGAACGGGGTGTCGTACACCGCTTCCGTGTTCGCCGGGCGAATGCGGATGCGGTTCAGCACCACATCCGCAGCCGTCGACTGACGGAAGCGGAGGGTGAGTTCCTTGATCTTGGCCATGTCGTCGTTTCTCCTGTTACGGGGTTTCGATTGCACCGTCCGATGGCGCCTCAATTGTGCCATCGGTTGGTCCGGGGAATCGGACAGTCGTACACGCGACGCCCGAGTAATCTGATTCAGCGTTCTTAGCGTCCACCGCTGTGACTGCATAACACTGTTCGCCGCGCGGTTCGGTTACGAGCTTGAGCTCGAGCCCTGCTGTTTCTGCAAGCCGCGTAAAGCCGTCTGTGACCTTGCGATATACGCGGTACTTGACGGGCTTCTGGTCTGTCGCGATGACGGTGCTGTCTACGTTGTGCGTCGGTGCAGTCCACGACAAGCACACCTCATGCGACTTGCATGTCAGCGTCTGTGCGGGTGTGACCACAGCGTACAGCAACGCCGCGAGCCCGAGTATGATAGCGTAGCGCAGCGGCATGCAGAAATACCCAACGGGCGGCGGGGACAACAGCTTGCGCGCAAAGCTGCGCACGGTCAACCCTGTTCTGCTTTACGACGCGCACGCATTGCGGTCTTCGCACGTTGATCGCATGCACGGTTCGCAGCGAAGCGCGGCTCTGCATGTGCGGTGTGCCCCTTCACATGCTTGAAGCGGACGGTGATCTTGCCACGCTTGCACAGCGAGTGAAACACGTCCGTGACTGGACACTTGGGAGTGGCTTGCAGCAACTCGATGGCGCCCATGCAGTCCGTCTGGATTAGCACCTCGTCGCCTGCCTCGATTAGCTTGTGCTTGAATCCATCGAGCAGCGCGTTACAGACCGCCATCATCTCCGCAAGCATGGAGCTCGACACCTTGTCGCGCATCGGTCCTCCGCCCGGGAGCTTGCCGCGTTCGCAGGCTATCCAATAGCCGTAACCTGCGACGCGGTGCTCGGGGCAGAAAGAAGCGTCCGCTATGATGGTGACGCGCATTCGCTCACGTCGCAGCTTTCGCCGGCAGCACAATCTCGAGCGACGGGGTTTCCGACGGCTTGACGATCAAGCACTGGTCGAACAACCGCGTCTGTTCCGTCGTGAGCTTGCGGTACTCGCGCACAGCGAGCTCGGGCTTGCGCACGATGAGCGAGTCGACTGCAATGTGCTGCTCGCGGAACGAGGGCGCGAGTGTGGTCAACGCTGCCTCGTCCACCTTGCGTTCAATCTTGTACGTGGCCTTCAGCGCATACCCGTCCGGGAGCGTGAACGTGTTGGTGCCTTCGCTCGGTGTTGGGAAGTAGTGACCGAAAATCTTCTTCCGCAGCAGCACCTCGCTCGCTTTGAGCTTCGCCAAGTCCTCGTGCATCTTGTACCAGGCCATCAGGTCGTTGATGGTGACGGGGTTGTCGGGGAGTTGGGTCATTTCGTTTTCTCCACCGTAACAGTGAAGCCTGGGAGGTGTATTACGATCGGGTCCATCGGCGCGTCTGATGACTGCGGACCTCCTTTTGCAATTGCTTCCAGGATTGCGGAAGCGGGGAGCGAGCCCACAACCTCGCGCTCGATGGGTTCAATTGGTTCGGGCTGTCCGAAGAACTTGCGCTCGATGCCCGGCGCCTTGTCCGCTTGTGCGTGCGCCTGTGCGTCGCTGTACTTGCCGTCAGCGTAGCGCTTGCGCAGCTTCAGCACGTTCTGCGCGACCACCTCGTCGTCGGTGATGTCCAGCATGTTGAGCAGCGCTTGGTAATAGAAGCGCAGGTCACCGAGCTCCTCGATGAGGTGCGCGATGTTCAGCGGCTTATTGTTTGCCCACACTTTCTTGGACAGGTCGAGCAGTTCGCCTGCTTCACCTGCGATGCCCGTGCAAGCGTGGTGCATTTCGTCCGCCACTGTGGGCATCTCTTTCATGAGGTGCATCACGAACTCGTGGTACTCGGGCAGCACTTCCTTCGCCATGGAGATACCGACGTCTTCAGCGTCGAGCTCCAAACGGTTATGCACTTCGGCCGGGACTTGGATCTTAAATTTCGCCATCTGCGGTCTCCCTGTTAACTGAAACGAATTTTACGAGGTGCAACGGAATCACTGCAAGCCCTATCCACCGTTGCTCGGGAACGCTTCGAGGATGCGGTAGCACTTACCGTGAAACCCGTAGGCGTCGACCATCTTGTCCTTCTGCACTTCCATGACGTAACCGTTGTCGACCAAGCTGCGCATGACTTGCTTCGTTGCTTCCGTGCTGCCACCCTTGTGCGCTGTGAACGCAGGCAAGCGCTGGCACTTTTTCTGGATGAGCGAGTGCGGGAAGATTGCATTGTCGCGCATGGCAGGCGGAACCTTGTACCCGGGCGGCACACCGTTCAAGAAGTAGTCGCGTATGATGCTGACGACCTTGTTCTCGCGGCTCGTGTCGTCCGTACCGACGTCACCCTCGTCCAACTTGCGCTGCATGATACCGATGTCGCGGCGCACCACGAGCAGCGCCCACTCCAAATGCTCGAGGGTTATGCATGGGTGCGCGAAGTTGTCCCCGACCGCGAGCAACGCGCTGAGGCGCATTACCTTGAGCGACGCGCGGTTCCACATCTGCCGCCAGCTTTCGTCCTTGGTCTTGTTGATCTGCGTGTCGCACTCCTGCTCGAATGCCCACATGACTTGTGCAGCGTCCGCAGCAATGCTGACGGGTACGCTTTGGTTCGTACCGATTTTGCCCTGTGCAGTGGATGCCATGGCGCCTAAGTATTCGCTTACGACCTGTGGCGGCTCGCGGAGTTGGTTGCGGTTCAGTGCAGGTCGTTCGCCCGTGTACTCCACAATGATGAAGCGCGACAGGAACCCGTCCTCCATCATGGACTCGGTCAGCGACGTGTAAAAGGTCTTCGGGGTCGTCTCGCCAATCATGCTGTACGCGACACCGCTCACGCTCTGGATGTTGCTGTCCTTGTTCGAGTACGTGATGCCACCGACGATCGCGCTCGGACCGGACTTCTGGTACAGGTCCGTCATTGTCCTGCGCAGTGTGGACATCGAGGTGTCGCGTCCGTCGTCCACAGCAAGCCGACGCAGCTTGTGTCCCCACTCACCGCACACGTTCACGAAGCATGTGTTCGCTGCGCACGCTTTAATGAGCGCAGGCCCGGAAGCGAAGTCGCTGAAGTCCACGAACATTTGGATTGCTGGCGAGCGTTGCGACGCTGCCTTGACTAGCGCGCTGACGCCGCTGTGCATTGCTTCCTTGCCGATAGCAGACTGCGCGACGAGGATCATGTAAATGTTCAAGCCGCTGTTCGGGATGTGCCACGCCTTAGCGCTCAACCCTGCAAGCAACCCCAGAGCACCAACGATTGCGACCTCCTTCACGGGGCGCGGTGCGCTGTCGTATATGAACTGCGCTAGCACGCGCGTGAACCCGGGCGGCCATGGTAACCCCTGCTCCCCTGCGATCGCGCTCGCAGCGCTAGCGGGTGCGGCAAGCGCTGCTGCGACCGGGGGCGGCACTGGTGAGGGTTCGGCAATGGTCAGCTGAGTGCGGCGCATGTCGCCGAGCGCACGCACGCTGCTGTCGATGCCCTTGACTTCCGACTTGTCCTCGTTGGCTTGGCGTGTGCGGATGGTAACGAGCGTGAGGTTGAGGTATCGGTCGTTCTTCTGCGACTTCTCCCGCTGCCCGAGCGCCGACTTGCGGAACAACCTGCGGCACTGTTCGTTCGACTTGCTGTAGAACGTGAACATGGACATGAGCGCAAGGTCCGCTTCCGACTGCGAAGGGTAGCCCAAGCGCTGCCACTCGCCGCGCCACAGCGCTTGGAAGTTCAGCGCGTTGTCTGCTGCCCAGGCGCGCTCCATTAGCACCTCGTCGGTGATGGTTGCTTCCACTTCCTCGAGCTTGATAGCGTCGACACGCTCACGCGCTGTGAGGTACATGGACGCGAACGCATTCACCCACTCGTTGCGCTCACGTATCGGACGGTCGAGCGCGATGTTACCCGTGCAGATAATGTAGCGGCCCGACGTGTACGCTTCGACGTTGTCACGACGGTAACCCTTGCTCAGCGTTGCACGGGTCCAGATGTGCAACCCCTTGCCCGACTGCGAGGTCTCCGCATACGTGTCGAAGTTCTGCGCAATCTCCCATATCCAATTGAACTGGTCCGGGTGCGTCCACTTGGACTCGTCAATGGGTTCGCCTTTCTTGCGCTGCGACTCCGCGTCGCGCACGTCGAAGTCGATGCAGCAGTACGGGTCTGAGTCGCAGAGCACAAACCCCACACCATACCCCCGCTGCTGCGCGTGGTGAGCCGCAACCTCGAAGGGTAACCATTGCTCGGGGTTAACCGAGCTCGCTGCGTATAGCTGTCCGTGGGCGTCTACCGACAGAGGGGTCTTGTCCGGGGCTGCGATAACCCACTGCGGAAGACCTCGAAGCTCTGCGGGTATGCGGCCCCAATTGGCCGCTGATGTCACGCGCGTTTCTCCCGCCTAGCTTTGAGCTTGTGCTCCCACGCTTGCAGGCAGGGCTCCGCAGCCGCTCGCTCCCACACGTAAACCCCACCCCCGACGGTGATAGGGGCAGGCAGGTCGCCGCGCTGCTGCGCGAACGTCAGCGTGCAGTGCGCAACGTTTAAGCGCTTGCGTATCTCGAGCCCGGAGATGTACATGAGGTCGAAGCGATGCTGTGCAGCTTTATCAGGACTAGCCCCGGGCATGATTATTCTCGTTGCGACCGAATGGTGAGGGGGCACGCATTATGTGGGGTAGCACACACAAGCTGCAAGCGATTCCTTGCGGAACTCAAGCGGGGCGAACAGGTCGCTCCGTCGCTTTCGCGCGTTTGAACTCGCTACGTGCTTCCTCGACGTAGCTGTCCCACTGCGCAAGCGCTTCCTTGCGCGCGGACACACGTCGACGCCACTCGATATTCCAGCCCTCAATCCACGCCTCCCGCGCTGCGCAGTCCTGCTCCCACGCCTCGAGCGCAGGGTTGCTGAGCACAGTCGGCGCAGGCTTGTCAACCTTTTTAGATTTGCGTCCAGGCTTGCGCTTGGTCTGGTCCTTGGTGTATCCTTCAGCATGGATTTGGAGCGCAGCCAAGGAGAGCACAACCTTCCCGCCGATGTACGGGGACGGGCGGTTCCAGCAATGTGGCCACCAACTGAGAATGAACTCCTGCTGATCCACGGGGAGCATCTTGATCTCAGCGTACTGCTCCGCGGTCGGCCCCTCGGAACCGCCGCCAAACACAAACGCTTCGGGCGTGCTTGTAACGGGCGGGAGCTCGTTGTGCGTGATTGCAGCCGGCGGCAGACCCGTCGTGCCTTCTGGTAAATCATTCGGAGGCGCTCCGAGATCAAACGGAACGCCGGGAGGCCTCATATCATTTGCCATTTTTGAGATCCAATCATGGTTTGAAAATTTTGAGATCTTATCAGACTTTTTGAAAATTTTGAGATCTTATCACCTTTTTTCAAAATTTTGAGATCTTACGGGGTTTTTGGATTTTTGAGATCTTACGGGGTTTTCCAAATTTTGAGATCTTATCACCTTTTTTGGAAAAGTTGAGATCTTACGGGGTTCCCCGGTCAGTCGCTGCCCTCCTCGGCCGCCTCGGTCGCCCGGAGCGTGATGTCGTTGTGCCCTGCATCCTCGGCCTGCCGGCGCACCATGCGGTTCGCGTCCGTTTTGGACCGAGCACGTACCTGCACCACGTACCCGTCACGCTCGTCCCACGCAGGGTAACGGAACGTGACCTTGACGTTGTATTTAAGCCACGACACGGCAGTCACTCTTGAGCGCACCAAAAGGGGCACCACCGCTGAAGCGGGACGCAAGCTTGTACAACCTGCTGTCCCCGATGTAGCGGTGCTCGAGCACAGTGTAAACCTGTCCACGGTACTTGACGCGCATGTTAGCAAACCTCCCGGGCGAACTGTTGCGCCAGCGCAACCCACTCGTCAACCGAGAGGTCGCGCACGTAGCACACCATTTCGGAGCGCGTGTCATACAGCACCCCGTCATTGAACACAAAAAATTGATAACCCCTGCCACCCCGGAGGGTAACGTGGGGCAACCCCGCTGCGCGGATTGCTTTGTTAATGCGTGCAGTGCTTGACGTGTGTGTCATGGTTACATCCCGTTGAGCAAGCGTACCGCGTCGGCAAAGCTGTCCGCCTCACCCGTGTACCCGCGACCCTCGACCCAAAAGTAGCCCCGGTCCTGCTGCTTGACCACATGGTCACCGCAGTTACGGTGCGTGACTACAAGGTAGTTCCCAAACAACCCACCCGAGCGCACGAGGCGCACGTTGGTGAGGTTGCGCATGTGGGCAACACCAACGTAGATGCTGCGGTCACCGCAGTCGACGCTGAAAATGTTGCTGTAGATGCGTGCCATGTCGAACTCCTTACCTAGTGCAAGCATAGTAAATCAGGATGCACGGTAGGTCAAGGGGTTTTCGAAAATTATTCCGGCACCACGTCGACCCACACGTTTTGAAACGTGCTGTGGATGCGCTTGGTGAAAGCTGAAACGCGGCTGCTGTCCGGGAATGCAACGAACACACCCTTGTCACTGCAACCGTCCAACGTACCACCAAACTCCTTGACAATTGCTTCGAACTTGGTGCTCTCAGCTTTTGTGGGGAGGTTAGCGTGTTGGGTGTTGACGTGCGTGAGGGTTGTCATGTGCATCTCCTTACTGTGCAAGCATGGTAACGCAACCCAACCGGACGGGCAAGCTTTTTATTAAAGTTTTTATTTTATTTTGTGCTTGACGTAGCAGCACAATTCAGCTAATGCAGTTTTTTATTTTTTGGTGGTGCTAAAAATAGCCATTAGCACTGTTTTGCGATTACCCCCGGCTATATGCCGCGCACGCTTTTAGAAAAAGATTTATGGCGCGGCATATACAAACAGGGTGTCCCTACTATTTTATTTAATTACTATTATTGTGTATAAGTGCTTGCTTTCATTGGGAGTTCTGTGTTATCCGCTGGATTTAACGCTGCTAATTGTAGGTCAAGCGGTCCACGGCACGCGCTAGCATGTGGTTATCCATACGTCAAGCGCTTTGCAATTAAAAATAATTCGTCCAAACCCCTTGCATCCGGATTAGGGGTGCGCTATAGTTTGTTCACGGTGGAGCTAGGGAACAGGGGAAGCAACAGGGTGTAAGTCCTAAACGGCAACCCTCCCCAACCTAGCAAAGCCGCTGGACTAACACGTAACCGGAGCAGCACATGAACAACGTCAAAGCACCCGCCCACCTCGACACACTGGTCGTTTTTGAAACGCGGGAAGAGGACTACGAAGGGAACCTGCACTGCGCACACGGTAGCGATGGAAAGTTCTACTTGTTTTACGAAGGGGGCACTTTTAACGACGGCAGCGACTACTTCCAGTTCAACACACTGCCCGAAGCGTTTAAGCGCGCAGCCGAGTTGACCGCCGAGCTTTTGGGTATTGACGACTGAACCCTTGCAACATCCGGACCAAAGGCGCCTGAGGGCGCCTTTTTTTTGCTTTGCTGCACTGCGCTGTGAATAAGTCTGTTCATAACTCGCAAGGCGCGTCGATCGGGACAGTACCGGGGCGGACGTACAGGGTCACCCCTCAAAACGCACAGCGAGCTTTATAATGCGTTCTAGCGAGAATGCAAGATGTGGACCAACTTTGGGTCCAAAAATATCGAAAATAAATGCGAAAAGGGGTTGACGCACCCCTAGTCTTGATGCACAATTGCGTCATGGTTCAGCAACGTGCTGCACCACCAAACGGAGACCGAACATGCGAACCTTCAACTACACCGGAACACTGGTCACGCGCTGCCGCACCACTGGTCACACCGATGCATTTAGCTTCAGCGGGTTCACCTCTTGGGACGGTGTGGTGCGGGAGCTCAAGTCGCGCGTGCGCAACCCGAACTGCGAGCTGCGCAGCATGGTCGGTGTGGTCATTGAGGACTGCAAGCACGTCGACACGTTTGCCTACAATGCGGACGAGCTGCTGGAGCTCACCGGCACGGGGTCGCTCGACGTTGCGCAGTTCCGCAAGCGCTAAAAATAAATGCGTCCGGGGGCTTGACCTGCGGACGCATCCGGATTACACTGTATTCACGGTGGAGCAACGGGTTCCACCCAACCGGAGCAAAGCAACATGACCACCCAGACCCACGAACCGCACGGCACGACGTTTATGCGCAAGCTCAAGGGCCGCAAGCTCCAGTTTGCAATCGGCGGACCAACGCTTGCCGAAATTCAGCGCATGTGCATCGCGGGTCACGAGGACGTGTTTGTGTGGCAGGGTGACAACAGGCAGGAGGTAGTTTTCCGCAAGCTCGCGGACGGGTCCATCGAAACGCTCAGCGACCGCTTTATCCCCTAGGAGGTGCAAGATCCAGACCAACCAAGCTCAATCCCGAGCGCAAAAGGGTCACTTCGGTGACCCTTTTTTTTTGCCTAAAATACTTGCCTCTACCTGAACTTTCGTGGTACAATGGTCCAAATGCGTTTCGGACGCGCAAGGCCCCGGATGCTGTGGGGCAGCAAAAATAAATGCGTCAAACCCCTTGACGTGTGGATGCATCCGGATTATCCTGTCTGCACTAGGTAAGCAGTTCAACAGGAAGTAACCAAATGTCCACCCGCGCCATGACCCTCCGCAACGTCACCGCCCTGCGCAACAGCCTTGGCAGCAAGCTGTTCGACCGCACGTACCGCTTCCTGCGCGAGGAAGCAATGCGCTCCTCGGACGGTACGGTCCGCACGTTTGCCATTTTCGAGGTGCGCTAAAATGTACGCACGCGACCTGAAGGCCGGTCAGCGCTTCCAGTTTGTCAACGCTTTTGGCAACGTCCCCGTGAGTGCCCCCGTGTACACGGTAACCCGTGACGCGCAGCGCGCAAGCGAGCCCGGGTACTGGATCGTCCACACCAACCTCGAGCGGTGGGCGGGTCGCGGTCGTTCCCCTGTGGTGCTGCTGTGACCGCAAAGCGCGTCACGCTCAAGTCCAAGGGGTTCGACCGGGCATACCACGTCCTGCTGGACGGTGTCAAGGTCGGCGAGGTAACCCGGCAAATTGCTAGCACCACGTACACCGGCAAGGTGAACGACGGTAAGCGGGACTGGCAGGTCTGGGGGTTGAACCAAAAGGAAGTCATTGCTGTGGTGGAAATGTACCTCACGTGACCTTCCCAAATGGAATCACGAAACCCTTGACAACCGGATGCATCCGGACCATACTTGCGTCACCTACTAAGGAGACCGACATGCCCCAAGTCAAAATGACCGAACTCCCACGCACCGAGCTTGCACAGTTCGACTGGATAGTTGGTCCGGTTTATGCAGCGCACGTTGCGGACCTGTACGACATAGCGCTTGTGTATCAGGGTCCGGGAGCGTATGCAGTGGTCCGCCCCTCGCACCAGGCCTACGTCGCATGCTGCCCCAACGAGCGCAAAGCGCAGCAACTCATCGAGTCGCTTGCTGACGCGCTGTCCGACGACGAGCGCACCCGACCCGTCTAACCCCTGCAACATCTGGACCAACTAAGGGCGCGGAGGCGCCCTTTTTTGCGTCCAAAAGACTTGCCCTCCCCGCGCGGTTCATGGTACAATGGTCCAAACGGGTTGCGCCCGGGTCGTGCTGCACGGCAGCGAAAATAAAGTGGACGCACCCCTTGCCTCCTGCATCCGGATGACCCATACTACCAACAGTTCAACAGGAGACCCGACATGCCCCAAGCCCACACCGCTCGCATCGTTACCTTCCACCGCTCGCAGGGTTGGACCACAATAACGCTTGACCTCACGAAAAAGTCCGTGGCGGTTTGGGCGCGGTCGGTCGGGTACACGGTCACCGGCGTCAAGGAGCAAAGCTCCAACCCGCGCATGCAGTTCCGCGCCGAAATGGTGGGTGAACCCATTATTGCGGAACTGGTCGGTCCCATGTACGACGGGGACGGGGTTGTGCGGTACGAAAGCACCGAAGCCTATGACGCGCTGTCAAGGTAAATAAATCAGCGCGGGGGCTTGACCTCCCCCGTGCGTTGACCTAAGCTGCTCACAGTTCAACAGGAGCCCCGCAATGACCTTCGACCTGCACATTGACGCAAGCATCCGCGACCTGCTGCTGCAAGCGCTCGCGCCCCTTGCCACGCCCGGTTCCGAAGCGGAAGCTGTAGCTGACATGCTGCGCGACCTCGAACCCACTGGTCTCAACGACCTCACCGCCTAAGGAGTTGACATGCCCCTCCGCATCTGCTATCACCCGCTGCTCGCGCAACAGCAAGTCAACACGCGCATGCTCCCCTTCGCCATGTTCGGTATCACGGGAGGGTACGGTCGCACACGCGCTGCACTGGTCGACGCTGTGCGCAACGGGAACCATGTGGTCGCCCGGGGCTTGTTCGACAAGCTTGTGCTCGAGGGTGTACGGGACGACGTTAAGGAAAACGGAATCACCGAGCGGGAAGCGTACGACGGTCTAGCCCTTGCATGCAAGAACGAGACCATGTTCGCCGGGTTTGTGGTGGAGGGTGCGCTGTGACCATCCTCATGACCATTAAGGTCCACGAAGGGGGAAACCCGAACAACCCCGTTGTCAAGCTCCACGTCGAAAGCGACGGGACCGGCCACAGCTTCACCGTCCGAGCCGGCGGGAAGGCCCTGCTAGCGGATGGAAGCAAGAATCGTTCGCATCCGGTGCTGAGCGCAGCGACTCAGGATGCACTGCGGGAGGCGACCGCTGTGGTCACCGACCTGTAGAGGGTTGCAAGAATTGGACCAAAGGGAGCCTCCGGGCTCCCTTTTTATTTTTCACGCAGGGGCTTGACGTGCATCCGCTAGATGTGGTACAATGGTCCAAACGTCTGCGCGACGCGCCCGAATTGCTGCGCTGCACTGTGGATAAATCTGTTCATAACTCTCACCATGCGTCGATCGGTCATGCCCCCTTGCGTCGGTACAGGGTCGGTCGAAAATCGCTTAAATCGCGTTAGGCGCGGTTCTACGTGGAATGCAAGTCTTGGACCAACTATTTGCCGAAAATAGTTCGAAAAAGGGTTGACGTCTGGATGTAGTTGACGCATACTTGCTTCAGGTTCAACGGGAGAGCGACATGACATTAGAAGTAGGCGTTCGAGGATGGCTCCGGGCAACGAGCAAGCGCACCGAAGACGGTGACGTGGTTGTGGTGGAGGACTTCAACGTCATCGCTCGGGACGCTACTGGTCGCCAGTGGGTCCATGAGGTCACCTTCGCGGGTCGCGTTGGTGAGACCGAGGAAGGTTTCGGTTACGGTGTGGACGGGGACGAAGCTGCTGCACAGCGCTTGGCGGACCGCGTCAACGCGCACCTCGCTCACGAGGGTACACTGGACGCGCGTCGCTGGACCGAAATCGAGGCGGCTTACGGTTCCGAGGCTTATGTCAACGGCGGGGGCGAGGAAGCGCTTATCGCTTGGGAGCGCTCGGTCCGCTGAAAATAAAGATGCACGGGGGCTTGACTCCCCGTGCATCCTGACCCACACTACCTCCATCGACTACTGGAGCACGACATGAAACCCGAACTCATTGGACCGCCCGACCTCCGCAGCATGACGCAGCGGCAGCGCTTGAACCACCTCAAGGCGCAGGGCATCGAGCTGGACCTCGCTACCTCCCACGGGGGCGGGAACCGGGACCACGGGACATGGAGCGTCGAGTTCCGCGGACCGGGACTGCCCAACCGCTACACCCAAATTCAGGTCCGCTGCCGCACGTACAGCGGCAAGTTCGACGGGAAGCGCGCGTGCGAGCGGGAAGCCAAGGAGCTCGCGGTCGCTCGGATGCTCGGGTTGGACGACTGAAAATAGTTCGCCCGGGGGCTTGAACTCCCGGGCGTGTCGACGTACAATGGGTCCACGTTAACAGGAGACTGACATGGCCGAACTCGAAGGTGTGCAGAGGGAGAAGGTGCTGGACCGCGTCCGCAAGATGCTGGCTCTGGCGAACGACGACGGTGCAGCCGAGGGTGAGCGGGACAACGCGCTCCGCATGGCGCACAACACGCTCGCCAAGTACGAAATGACGCTCATCGAGCTCGACGCATTTGCGCGCGAGAAAGCGGACCCGCGCGGACGCTTCGACACCGAGGGTTGGAACCTGCTGTGGTGCAGGTACATCCGGCAGACGGTCGCCCGGCTGTTCGGTTGCGAGTACCTGCAAGGGGGCAAGATTAACGCCACGCGCGGTCGGCACATTTACATCGGTCGCACAAGCAACACCGCGACCGCTGCGTACATGAGCGACTTCATTATCCAGGGTGTCATCCGCGAAGCGGACAAGCGCTACGGCCACCGGCTCAACCCGGAAGGTCGCTCGTTCTGCACCGGCGTGAGCGACCGCTTGCGGGTCCGCGTGCGGGAGCTACAGGAAGCGAACCGCAAGGAACTCGAAGCCACCCCCGGCACAGCGCTTGTGCTTGCGGACTACTGGCGCACCGAGGCGGAAGCGAACGACGAGTGGATGACCGCCAACATGAAGGTCGGCAAGGCCCGGGCCGTTGCGCGCAGCAG
>Ga0105097_10000012_pt1 | contig 63580 bp, 107 predicted proteins | sample PPLLak12cMay2015_FD_87035 | JGI IMG/M metagenome (GOLD analysis project Ga0105097, IMG submission 87035) | Freshwater sediment microbial communities from Prairie Pothole Lake near Jamestown, North Dakota, USA - PPLs Lake P7 Core (1) Depth... | ecosystem: Environmental > Aquatic > Freshwater >...
CCATAAATGGTATAGACCTTGCAATGAAGGGGACTTTTACCCCTGAGTGTGGTAATAAAATAGCTCGGATAATAAACGCATTAGATTTTGCTAATGATAGAGCTAGATACTTTCATCTTGGTGTAGATTGGAGAACAGATAAGAAAGTACAGCGTGTTATTAAGGAGGATAATAATGGCTAGAATGTGTCCTAAGTGTAATAGTACCAGATTAACTAAAGAGGGATGGAAGAAACTTAAAGGTGGTAATAAACAGCGTTGGCGTTGTAAGAACTGTAATCATGGCCCATTTTATAAGCCTAAGTGGACTGGTAAGAAGAAAGATGCCTCTAAACAACATCCCAATAGCCCTACGGAGGATTTAGATAACAAGAAGGATAATAATGACAATAGATGAATTGGTAGAAAAAGTATTTAAACGTTGTTGGTGTTGCTCTTTTAGTACAGAGAAGGAAGCTAAAGCTGAAATTAAAATGTATATAGAGCAATATCTAAATAAGATACTATCTCCAGATATGAGTGGATTTAGCGAAACTGATATTTTTAATATAAAGCAACAGATTAAAAAGGATACTAAGATTAAAAAGGACGGTGCTAATGACTAAAAAGATTATTGCTATGAATAAAGAATACACCATGATAGAAGACAACCACTATATTTATATAGTTAACAATGAAACTGGGTTTGAAGTTAAGTGCTTTAAACATCTTACACTCAATGATATTCAAAGAGGGAAACAATTAGCTGAGAAATATGGATGGGATATAAGGTAATGGAAGAATTAAAGAAAGAAATATTATCTATAGAGAAGCGTTTTACTAATGCCAATAAATGCCCTGATTGTCCTAGGGACTCAAATATTAGTATCCATTGTTGGGAATGTGTCTCTAATCAAGTAATTTCGAGAGTTTCAGAATATATAGATAATAAATTAGATTCTATGCCAGATTATCCAACAATGTATGCCTATCGCTATAAAGATATAATAAAGAAGCATTTTAAGGAGGACTCTAATGGATGAATGTAAAGATTGCATAGCACTAAGAAAAGAACTACTTGAGTGGGCTATCGCCAAAAGGAAAGCATATCAAAAGAAACGTAATGACCAAAAGATACTTGACCCTGAAGATATACAAAATCAGATAGTGCTAGGTTGTGAGATAAATGCTTACCAAAAATTGATAGACCAAATAATAAGATTCTATGCAGCTAAAGGAACCCATATCATTGTTAAGGCAAACAAAGGAGCGATTATAATAACAAAGAAAGATGCCTCTAAACAACCCGTTGAAGGCTCTGTAGTAGTGTTAGATAACGATGGGGAGGTTTAATAATGTTTATCTTACAAACTGGAAAGAACAAACACGCAGAATGCCCTTATTGTAAACATGGCACAATATATGAAGATAACGTATTCGCTTTAAATGGCAAAAAGGCTTTTTGTACCAAATGTGGCGAGCCTCTATTAAATAGGGCTGAAGAATGGTATATATGTTCTAATTGTAACAATAGAGTTAGAGATGCCGATACATTCTGTATATGGTGTGGCACTCACAGATAATTTGTAGTGTTAGATGATGAGGAGAGGGATTAACTATATGCAGAATCCATTGATACAATTTCGCAAAGAATCCGTTGTTAGAGCCGCTTCATACCAAAACAACAGACCACTACAAGAAACCTACCACGCTTTTCTTGAGCATCTTATAAAAGCTAAATATACCTACAACTTTTTCTGGCTTGGTGTTCCTATTATCCAAACTCCACAAGATATACAAGCCTTACAAGAAATTATTTGGGAAACAAACCCAAGCCTTATTATAGAAACAGGGATAGCACATGGCGGTTCTCTAATTTTCAGCGCATCTATGTTAGCGATTCTTGAAATGTGCGGCAAGATTCAAGACGGACGAGTTATAGGCATAGATATTGATATTCGCTCTCATAATAAAAAAGCTATTCTTAATCATCCTCTAAGTAATAGGATAACAATGATTGAAGGCTCTAGCATTGATAGCACTATTATAAAACAGGTTAAATCGCTTTCCCATAAGAAAGACAGTGTTATGGTCTGTTTGGACAGTAACCATACCCATGACCATGTTCTAGCAGAACTTAGAGCGTATGCACCTTTAGTTAGCGTGGGGAACTATTGTGTAGTTGGAGATACTGTTATTGATGATTTACCTGATGATACAAACTTTAACCGACCTTGGGGGCAGGGTAATAACCCCAAAACTGCTATGTGGGAATATCTAAAGGATAATAACAACTTTATAATAGACAAAACAATAAGTTCAAAACTTATATTGACTAATATAGTTGATGGCTATTTAAAACGTGTGCGATAAATATTAAGGAGAAATTTTAATGTGTCATAAATACCAATTCCCTAAAGTAAGCATTGGGTTGCCTGTTTATAATGGAGAACAATATATCAGAGAAGCAATTGATTCAGTAATGGCTCAAACATATACTGACTTTGAGTTAGTTATATCTGATAATGCTTCAACGGATGAAACAGAAGCGATATGCCAAGAATATACAAATAAGGATAGCCGTATTAAATATATTAGACAACCAGTTAATATTGGCATTGTGAATAATTTTAATTATCTGCTTAATCATGCCCACAGCGCTTACTTTACATGGCTTGCTCATGATGACTATCTAGACAGTTCCTTTCTTGAGGTGATAGTCCGATATCTTGATAAACATAATGATGTTGTTCTTTGCTCTGGTGATTTCAGGACGAATGAGAATGGGGTTATCACTCGTAACGTAACCCTTGATGTGGTAAGAGCTCATAAGAATTGGGAGAAGGCCAGACGTAGCTTATTCACGTTTTCACGCAATAACTTGATTATGATTTATGGAGTGTATAGATTGAGTATTCTGCAATCATATAATATTTATCTACCACACGGTTTTAGGGGCAGGCTCCTCTTAAATGGAGGCGAATCCGCAGTACTTTCTAAAGTTGCTCTATACGGTAGAATAGTCTCATTACCAAACATACTACGAACATATAGGATACGCCATGATTCTGCTGCTCATACGGAAAGTATAAATATTGGGCCTTTACTTCGTATTTTAAATGTTATATATGTCAGTTTTAAATATCATTTCCTCGTGGTCGTTTTTAGTAAATTAACCATTCGACAGAAGATGCTTGCATTTTTTGGAATATTTTACCATGATACGCAAGATATTATTAAAACAATCGTTTTTACTATATGGACAATTCTTCCTAACCAATGGCAGCAATCACTTCTTAGTATAGAATGCCTATATAACATAAAGAGGAAAATAATACTTTGATAGTAAATGGAATTAGGAGGATATCAATAGTAATTCCATCTTTGGAGATACTATGACTGAGTTAAAGTTTGCAATTACTGGTGCTAGTGGTTCCATCGGCAAGTATGTATTGCTAGAACTACTTAATTATCCAATAGATATTACTGTAATTACTAGAGATGTCTCTAAGTTTGCTAACTTTAATAAGGATATATCTATAGTTGAATTTGATATTTCTAAAGATGATATTAGGAATTACCAACAATTCAATAATACCGATATACTTATTCACTTAGCTTGGGATGGATTGCCAAACTATAAATCGCTACACCATTTTGAAACTGAATTACCAAGTCAATACATATTTTTAAAACGATTTGTTGATTCTGGACTAAAATCATTGTTTATTACTGGTACTTGTCTTGAGTATGGTATGCAAAATGGGGTACTGTCTGAGAAACTAATACCATTACCTATTACTCCTTATGGCTATGCTAAAGATGCACTAAGAAAACAGCTTGAATTACTCCAATCCAAACATCCATTTGCACTAACATGGGCAAGACTTTTTTATATGTATGGTGAAGGACAGCCGAGTACTTCACTCTATCCTAAGTTAAAAGAAGCCGTACTGAGTGGTAACAATGTTTTCAATATGTCTGGTGGTGAACAATTAAGAGACTATCTTCCCATTAATGAAGTTGCTACATTTATAGTTAAGTTAGCCTTACTACAAAAAGATTTAGGAATAGTAAATATATGTTCTGGAACTCCCATATCAATCCGTACATTGGTAGAAAAATGGCTTTTGAAATATAAATGGGATATTAAGTTAAATTTTGGATATTACCCTTATCTAGACTATGAACCGATGGCATTTTGGGGTGACAATAATAAACTTACTGCGGAGTTAAAATGAATCGCATTATATATAGAATAGAACAACTACCAATTTACCAGAATTGTATGTTTAACACAAAGTCTGCTGCTATTTCTTGTACTAAAGGTGATGTTGTTTTAGTACAGGATATGAAAACTGGTTTAGTATATAATTCTACATTCAATCCTAAACTAATGGAATATAATACAGATTACCAGAATGAACAGGCATATTCATATGTGTTCAAGAAACACCTTGATGATGTCTCTAATATCATATCCCGTAATTTTCTTGGCAAGAGGCTTCTTGAAATAGGTTGCGGTAAAGGTTATTTTTTGGAACATCTGCAAGTTCTTGGATTTGACATTAATGGTATTGACCCTGCTTATGAAGGGACTAATCCGAATATAATAAAATCTATATTCAGCCCATCGTTGCGTGTGCAATCAGATGGCATCATATTACGCCATGTATTAGAGCATATACCAAACCCGATAGACTTTCTTAATACTATTAAAAAGTTTATTCAAGGTAAGATTTACATTGAAGTACCATGCTTTAATTGGATACGACAACACAATGCTTGGTTCGATATTTATTATGAACACGTTAATTATTTTTGTATGACGGATTTTCAGCGTATGTTTGGGACAATACATGATGCTGAATATCTTTTTGGTGGGCAATACCTTGCTATTGTTGCCGATATTGCAACGCTAAGAATCCCACAAACTACTAATAATGATTTACAAATACCTACCCATAATTTTCTACCTAATATCAAGGATGAAGTTTTAAAACCAAATACACAAACTGTTGTTTGGGGAGCAGCCTCAAAGGGAGTTATTTTTACACTTATACTACAGAGACTAGGAGTAAATATTGATTTTGCTATAGATATTAACCCATTTAAACAAGGTAAATATCTTGCTGGTAGTGGGATTAAAATTTATTCCCCTATGGACGCAATGCAAATACTTGATACCAATACTACTATATTTGTTATGAACCCTAACTACCTAGATGAAGTTAAACAACTGACTGATAATAAATTTAAGTATATACCTATTTAATAGATTATATGATGAGGAGAGGGATTAACTATGGAATGGTCTAAAATGTCTAAATCACAAAAACGTAGGGATATACTTATATTTACATCTATGTGGTTATTTATAATAGGGGCTTTAGTTATTGGTGGAGTAATTTATAAAGCAACTCACCTCTACCAGATGTTTATAATTGTTGAACTAATGCTCACTGTTATGTATTCGTGTATATGGGGATATATAGATACCTATAAGAACTAATCTGCCTAAAAACAAAGAAACCCACCTGTTGCGGTGAGCTTCCTTGTCTGACCCTACATTGTTGACAGAGTGGCTATAGCGTTTAGTATTATATCACTTTGACATAGGGTTGTCAACACCCTTCCCTTATTATCTTATATACGCTTCTTACATCCTTAAATCCTGTTCTCTGTAATATAACGGTAACTGGTACGTTCTTACTATGTAGGTCTAATACTTTCTGGTGTGCAGCATTGATGCAACTACGTTTCTTCAAATCCTTTAGCGATGCTTGGCAATCGGGATATGGACACGAACTGCATGAATAATGAAGTTTACACCCATCAGGTATATTGTAAAAACTCTCTCGTTCCTTAGTCATTTCCTCTCCTAAATATTATTATAGTTACTTCCTTACTATAGAAAGTGGCTACCCTTGATAACTCGTAATCGCTTATCTTAGAAGCGTTACCTTTAACTATAGTATATCGGTTATCGGGATTAGTAGCTGCTGTCTGAGGAACATTACGGAAGATAATATAATCTCCATCTACCTTGTATTCGTTGTCTATAAACAATTTATATATATCGGGATTGATTTGAGTAGACACGCTATAACTTCCATTATGGCTATTCATAAACGCTATGGCTTGTTGGTCTATTGGTGTTATCGCACAATGGTATTGAAACCAACCATACAATGTAGGCACACAAGCCACTAGGATGATGAAGATTATTATTTTCTTGGCATTGATTATCTTGGGTAGTGTTCTAGTATGGTAAAGGGCTGTTCCCATTGCTCCAGCATAGAATAACAATAGTATAATACCCAAGTCCTGTGCTGACCTTGCAGGTTCAAAGCGATTTATTAAAATACTCACCACAAACACGAAGATGAAGGACAATAGCATCCATAAACCTACAGGAGTTATCTTTTTCCTCAATACATACCAAAACCCGAATGTGCCAAATATCAACAGCAATAAGCTGGTATCTTGTGTAAAGAAGTAATACACAGGCACAACGCTATGTATTCCCCCTACTGAAACAGATGCCCCTGATACTACTGCCTCGAATAATCCTCTAGCCTCTAAGTTTAGTGTGAATATTAAAGCCCCACAGATAAGGGTGAAAGCCGATAGGTATACTCCAACACTAAGAACCTCTGCCCGTTTAAAGGCTTTGTATATTACTGTAGAGACAAGGAAGAAACCTACACACATATATATCTCTAAACCTGTAGAAGAATGGAACAACACGCTAATCATAAAGAGCATCATTGAGATAATAGCGTAGTAGAATCGTTTCGTTTTGAGCCAGTAGATTAAAGCAAGACAACCCATTAACCCGAAGCCTAATAGATTAATGATGTTAAATATCTGGTCATAATAAGAATACCTTAAAACAGGAGTTGCCCCGAACATAACAAACAGCACCCCTATATAACCCGTTAGTTTATTGAATACTTTCGTACAGAACAGCCAAACACAAATAGCTATCAGGATTAAGGCGAAATAATGAAATACATAATAAGTCCAATACGGGTCTGAATGAAGAACTCTACAGATTAACCCTATAAATGCAGGTGCGGCACCTCTATAATTACAAGATTCACCGCCTAATATGGGGGAACAGAGCCTATAACTATCCGCATCGGATAAATCTCCATGTGCTACTTTCTCAATAACCTGTAGATATGCGGGTACATCATCGCTGATTGAGGGATAGGGGTATTGATAGATGATTGCTGGCAAAATAAGAATGAGGGACACCACTATTAAAAACAGTAATGCCCCTCTATTCTTACACATATCAATTACGGGATGTTTACTAACGCTGTCTCAAAGAGATAATTTGCAGGGTTCCATGCTGTCATTTGACCGCCTGAATAATCACTGGCTGGTACTATCCAAATCTTGCCGCCTTCATTCTTATCGCCCTCACAAGGGATAGACTGCCACGAAGATAGCAACTTATTGGGCATTATTTGTGCTGTCCCATGACGGTTTGTGGTAAACCGCAGTAGTTCTCTACCGCCCTGACCAGCCCAGGGGTCTGCGTAATAGATGATTGAGTAGGATGTTTTGGGTTGCAAACCTGTAGCACTAAGCCCTATAAAATAAGCCTCTCGGATACAACTTCTGTAATAAGAGGGTATTCGGGTTGCTAATGCCGTCACAGACATATGCCGAATAGTAACCGTAGCCTTCATGTCATCGGTTACTGCCCATGTTGAAGAATCTTTACTGGTAAGGGGTATAGTCCATACCCAATTCTGCACATTCAGTAGATTCCTTCCAGTTGGCGTGTTGTATGTGGAGTATGTAGGAGTAATGCCATCAGCCGATGCCACACCTACTGGCACAACTGCCATTGCTATAATAGCCATTGCCACTAATGCTAATACGAACTTCTTCATCTTATTCACTTCCCTTCACGAGTTTAGGATTACCCTGTTGCACATCTATACCACCAAGAGCTTCGATACCCTTGATGATTTCCTCAATAGGCTTGTCAGGTGTCCTATCCGTAGGGAATAGGAATTTAGCTTTAACTGTCACTTCTAGCTTTTTTGCCATTTCGCCATCCTTTCTTTAGAATATATACCATAGCCCCAAGTGAGCCTACTACCGCTATTATTCCAAGAATCAACCCTTCAGTCTGTTTGTAATTACACAACCCCACGATTCCCATACTTAGGATGAATATACAAATCACAAACGAGACTATATCAAATCCTTTTCTCATACACCTATTATACATACATTATGCATACTTGTCAAGCCTTTTTACTTTCTTCATCTATAACTTTGCCAATTACTTTCCGAATATAATCATAGCTTATGCCCATCTTGGTATAGAAGTCTAAATTATCTCGGCTTATATCCGCAAATATGCTCTCAACCGTAGGTGTGATGCCTTTATCCTTCTGTTCTTTATATCCTTGCTTAATACACTTTGGCAAGCCTTTGATAAGTGCTGCTTTACCAACTTTATAGTTATAGTCTGTTAGTTTTTCCTGCATTTTTTTTGGACTTACCATCTTACCTGTAACTTTACCTAGTATTCCCATAATTCCTCCTTTTAACATACATAACTGCCATAATCCAAACCCCGAATAGTATCATTGGTGCTATCAGTAATAAGGCACTCACATCAACTCTGCCTAGCCATATACAAATCCCTACTACCACTCCAGTCCCTATCATTGCAGTTGGAATAAGATAGTTCATTTTTTACCTTTTCTTCTAATTTTAATAGGCTTATATACTTTGTCGCTTCCACAGACACCAATAGCCATTATCACGAACAGCAAACTTATTACTACTATCCAAAATGTTAGCAAATTACTTCACTCCTTGCAGATATGCTGTTCCATACCTTTACAGAATGGGCAGATTATATTCACACCTAATCCACCTGCGGGTATCTTGCATACACTACACGCTGTATGAACCTTCTCACCAATAAGCAGTTCTGTTATCCCTAATGATGGATTTGGTATGGGTTTAAGTATCCCTTTATATTCATTGGGCATTGATATTATTATCTTACCAGTACCTTCACGCCCATCATAAATAAACTTAATCTTTGCTTCCCTCAAGATACCGTCAATAACTATTGCAGTTTTGTAGAAGCGTGTTATCACAGGCCCATTTTCTTGTTCTGTGTCTTTTACCCATTTACTGAATAAAGGTTCATTGCCATTTCTTTTCAAGAGAGACAAATTAGGGTCGCAACCTCTGATTATACTCTCCCATAGTAAAACTTCTTTGATTGCCCCTTTAAGTAATCTGTGCGTATCATCAACCATCTACTTAACCTCCCTGTTCTTTTTTTCTTCGGCAATCATTTCCGATTGCACTTCATTCTGTAATACCTTGTATTTCTTTAAAGCCTTTAAGGTGAATGGCAAGCACAGCAACCCTAACGCTAAGAATACTGAAGGCACTACATTATTTACATTACTCATAAACAAGAAAGATATAGAGAACACAACTACTACAGGGGGAGCCATTATACTAAAATAAGCTAACTCTGTCCTTTTCGTTTTAAACAACCTGCCCCATGTCCTGTGCTTTAGGATTAATCTTGCTTCATCTGTACTGATTTCTATTTTCACTCGTCCCTCCTACTGATACATTTACCTTCGTTATCCATATTGGGTGTTATCTGACAATAACCGAACAAATTATTTTCACATATCCTGACACCACATTTAGTAGTTGCCCTTGATTCATTTGGCTTTTCATCGGGTTCCAACTCCAATCTCTTGCTTAACATTTTCCCTCCAATAGTTTAATAAATCTTCCAGAGTATCATCTAACGAATAACTTCGTTCCCAACCTGTAGTATTTTGGAACAGCGTGCAGTCTCCCAATAATAGCGGAACATCTGACGGCCTCATCCTACCCGCATCTTGCACTACTTCCACCTTAACTTTAGACAGCGATAATAGCCTATTTAATAGGGATTCAATGCTTATTGCCCTACCAGAGCATATATTATAAGGAACACCATATTGACAGAGCTTTATAGCTAATAGATACGCACGTACCATATCCCTAACATCTGTAAAATCCCGTTGTGCTTTTAAGTTTCCTACATGAATGATAGGCTCTGCCCCGTTCTCAATCTCTGCTATCTGTTTCGCAAAGTTTGAAGTTACAAACACTTCTCCCCTACGTGGCCCCTCGTGATTAAAGGCACGAGTACATACAATCTTCATACCGTAGGACTTAACGTATTGATAACATAACTTTTCACCCGCAATCTTTGACACAGCATACGTTGATTGTGGAAGTAAGGCTTGTTCTTCTATTATCGGCACTTCATCTTCACGCACAAATCCATATTCCTCAGAGCTTCCAGCGAAATGTATCTTCACTTCTTTATCTAACTTTCTTACAGCCTCGAATAGATTGATTGTTCCATTCACGTTAGTCTCTATAGTATCGCAAGGTGCTAACCAACTCATAGGCACAAAAGACTGTGCAGCTAAATGGAACACATAATCGGGCTTTATACCTTGCATCAACTGGTCTATAGAATGTGAGTCTCTTAAATCGCCATATACTAAGTTAAGTTGTGGAATAATGTGTCGGATATTATCCAACTTGCTTCTATATCGTATCAACCCATATACTTCATAATCTTCCCTTAAAAGAAGTTCTGCTAAATGGCTTCCCGTAAAGCCCGCTATTCCTGAAATAAATACTTTCATCTTACTCCTTATATTCCTGCCCCAAACATCGGCGTACCAGTATGAATAAACATTTCAACTAACATCACGATAACAGTTATAGTCAATATCTCTTGCGATATTCGCAACTTAGTTTTTCTGGTTATTGTCTTACCAAAGAACTTGCTATCCTTAAACTTTCTACCGAAGAACAACATATTTATCTTGGGTATCTGCCAGCCAATAAATCCCCACATAAATATGTAACCCGCCGATAAGTTGCTCTGTATGTTATTTATCCACCTTGTATAAGCTACTTTCCCTTGAATAAGAGTTATTGGGCTTGCAAACCCTGTTTCTACTATTCCCTTTGTTACAGGATGGACTAATACTGTTGTCCTTGAGATATAATCCCAATCGGTTGCGTATGTCCCCTCTGTTACTTTGCGATTAGTAAGTGTCAAATCACCATGTTCGTTATACCCGTAGTCCACTACATACAAGTTATCCTCAGCCCATGCCTTTTCAGCAGCTTCATAGTTCAACGAAGCATTATATACCCAAGACGGATAAATCTTTATGTTAGAACCATATGTATCGTTATGATATTGAACTCCTACATTAGCACCTGAAATAATACCTGCCCAAATAGATGCGTTGGCTGGCATATTCTCCAGAGATTCGTAGTATCTCTTTGCTTCAAGCCCTACATCGTTGTTTCTACCTATATCAAAGAAGAATGAGTTGCCGATTATGAATCCCACGCAACATATACCTGTTACTATTGGAATCGCATATCGAGTTTTGGTAGTTAAGCATATATTCCCTAAATGAGATAAACGATGCCTTATCCGATTATAGAACTCCTTATACCAAGTCTTGCCCTCAGCTTCTATCGGCTCAACTGTACTATACCCTAATATCCATTCCGTACCTTTAACTACAAGCACACCACCAAAAGCAAAAGCCATCATGGTATAAGTGTAAACCGAAGGGTCTATGTTTATCAGATAATGGATTATCGGGATTATCACCAAGAACGCTAATATAAATCCTTCGTGGTCTTTATGTTTCTTTATATGCCACAAAGCATACCAAATCAACAGTGAACAAGCCCCAAAGCTATAACCAAGTATCGTTATACCGTCCTGAAGCCTTTGCAACCCGTTCTCAGTGAATATAGCCAACCCACCTATTAAGTTTCTGCTACGGAAGAAATAACTTACATAATCTCCAAAATCATTACCGAGAACCATAGTGTAGGGCGGTTTATTGACCAATGGTATCCATATATAGAACAATATCCCCAATATCGGGAGCAACATCTTTTTAGTAACTAACCGAGTCTTGGCTTTCTTGTGTTTTGCCAAATCGTGTATGAAGATTAAGAACAACGGAAGAATTACAAGATGATGTACCCCTACACCACACATCAATACTATGTACTTCCATTTATCCTTTCCGATGAAGTGAAGATAAACAGATAGCGTACAGAGCATAGTTATAAGGGAATATTGTTTAAGAACAGTGGCTTGCGACAACACAACTGCGGAGGCGCAGAAACAAAGTGGCGCAAGTAGGGCAACCCACCATCGTTTAGTATACCTACGTGCCATAAGATATACGAGCATTGAAGTTATGCCCGAAAAGATTGCTGTAAAAAATGATAATCGCCAAAAGTCATTCCCAAAAGGCAATCTCACCACTAACGCATTAAACATATTATAAAGTGGCGCACCTTGCGTTGGAGTAACTACGATATTTTCCGCTCCTGATAGGTAGTGCATTGAATCGCAATCTACATTAGTCCATGTTATATCGGGAGCGCACATACTTACGAAGTACACGCACGATAAAGCTAGAACAAGTATTGCTACCCAATTCCTTTTTATGAACCCCATAACTTTTTAGCCTCTTTCGGAGTTTTCTTCCTATAAATAACTAATAGCCCAATACATACAAGGCTCATTAACCCAAATAGACTAAGTGCTACCCAATCCCAAAACCTAGACACTTGTGTTGTTATTCCTTTCTTTCCACACCCATCTATTAACTACAAAATATCTTGTAATAAACATAATAAGTATGGCTAAAGCAGCAGCTACCGCAGGATAAATATGCCCATAGTCTACTAATAAAAATAGCAATATAATATCGAAGAACACAGTTATAGCACAGGCTAACATATACCTTATATAACTCTGTTTATATGTTTCCTTATCTTTGAATGTCCACGCTTTATTTATTAAATAATTTGATGTGGCTGCTATGAACGTAGAAATAAGGAATGGTGGTAGGTAAAAGTGGGTATTTAAAAAAGTAACATCACTCTTAAATATCAACATTAATGGATAATATATAGCCATATTTATAATATAGCCTATCCCCCCTACAAACATAAAATTCAATATGCGAATTTTTGGTTTTATATCTTTACCGAATTTAAAGTTCCTATTAGTTACTTTATCAACCATATCAACACCCATATCAACTACCCATACTATAGGTTGGAGTATTGTTATAATAATAAAGAATACTAGCATTACCAATCTATTATCAGGCATAGGGGAATTATCTTCTAAGTGGTACTTCATATTTATACACGCTTTATCAGACTTATTGGACACATAAAGATACTATATACTAATACCAAAATAAGGATTAGATATAAAGCCATAAGGCTTTTAGGTAAATCATTTACTATCATTTAATAATCCTTACCACTAACTTTATGTCCAAGATTTCTCAATGCCGATAATTTCTTAGAACGCTTTTCTCTTACTTCATCTTGTGTTTCTTCAGGTTCTTCCTCAATAGTCTCGTGCTTTTCCCTGAACCAGAACACGCAACCGATACAGATTATCGCTAATACTAAGTACACGAACCCAAACCAATACATCATATCGGCTGTTGTATATTGCGTAAATGCAAATGCCATAAGAATAAACCAAATTATGCCATCGGTTATAAATATCCACCACTGTTTCTTCCATAACGCTAAACCTAACATAATAATAGCTATGGATATTCCTATTGCTATCCCAAATAGACTTGTCATTTTAGTGCCTCCTAACGATAGATTTGTGCAAAGTGCCGAATAGTTGCCAGCCCCATCTGAACCCCAAGCTGTTATCGTATAATCGTAGTAGTCTATCTGCCAACCGCATGAATTTACAAAACTGCTACCATTCCCATTATATATAACCATACAATCTGTACTGAGATTGGTTGTACTCTTATTAGCACAGGGCAATACACTATCCCTACAGATAACAATGATAGTCTCAGGCGAGTTCACTCCCTTAGTCCAAGACAGATTCAAGCACCAGAAGGAAGTATTGCCACTGGTGTTCTCGGTCAAAGTAGGAACCAGATTTGTAGGTGGGAATAGTGATAATGAACCTACAAAGCTGCAATTGATAGAGTAGTTACCGTTCATTGTTATAGTTGTAGTCTCATCGTTTACATCTAATATAGTACCTGTATCGCCCGACCAACTGGAAAAGTTATAACCCCAATCGGGAGTTGCTGTCAGATTCACTACTTGACCGCAGTTGTAAGCATGAGTCCCCTCTATTGGGGTTGTGACATCACCGTTAGCCCCCGAAGATACGTTCAAGGTAACAGTATCTATGGTAAAACTGGCGGTAAAGGTCTGATTGGTAGAAGTCCCTATATCAGTTCTTGTTGCCGAAGTATTGGCATCAGACCATGTAGTAAAGTGATAGCATGAGTTGGGGATAGCTGTAACTGATGTGGAACTTGCCCCGCAGTTTACAGTCTGAACAGCAGTTCCGTTTATCGTTCCGTTTGCCCCTGCTATGTAGGTTATCACCGAAGTATTAACAGCAAAATTAGCAGTATAACTTAAATTAGCACTAACATTTACCTCGTGTCTCGGATTAGCGGTAGAAGCATCGCTCCAGTTCACAAACTTATAACAAGCATTGGCTGTAGCCATTACCCAACTGCTGTTATCACCACAGTTTACGTTCTGAGGCCAAGAGCTATTAACTGCCCCCCCTGCCCCTGCCACATAAGTTACAGTGTATACATTAAAGGCAAAGTTAGCGATTACTGATATGTTACTACTTACACTTGTGTCTTGTCTTGGATTGTCTGTAGAAGCATCACTCCAATTAACAAAGTGGTAGCATAAATCTGGAGTTGCCAACACCCACGAACTGTTATTGCCACAATTTATAATCTCAGGCCAACTGCCATTTACGCTACCATGCGCTCCAGCGATATATTCAACTGATTGTAGGTCTATCGCAAAGTTCGCTGTGATAGAGTAGTTCCCGTACATATCAATGACAGTGAGCGAATTGTTAATACCGTCAAGCGTTGCTGTGTCACCTGACCAATTCACAAAATGATAACAAGTATCCGCTTCTGCTTCTATTGACACTGGACTGGCACAATTATATGTATGAGTACCCTCTGTTGGTATTTTAACATCTCCCCCGTCTGTAGAATTAATAGTAAGTTCATATTCTATTATTGCGAAGTTGGCAGTAACAGATATATTTGAGGTCACATTAGTATCTTGTCTTGGGTTATCTGTACTGCTGTCGCTCCAATTCACAAATTCATAACAGACATCGGGAGTAGCTTCTACCCAACTTCCATTACTTCCACAATTAACATTTTCAGGCCAAGAACCATTCACAGCACCATTAGCACCTGCTATGTACTCTACTGTTTGCACATCTATATCAAAATTGGCTGTGTAGCTGACATTCGCAGTTACATTTAGTTCTTGTCTAGGATTATCGGTTGAACTATCATCCCAATCCACAAAATGATAGCATGGGTCTGCTGTAGCCTCGACCCAAGAACTATCATCGCCACAATCCACGTTCTCAGGCCAGCTACCGTTTACTGCTCCATTTGCCCCTGCTACAAATTCCACTGTGAATACATCTTTGGCAAAGTTGGCGGTTAGACTAACATTTGATGTAACATTAGTCTCCTGTCTCGGATTGGCGGTAGAAGCATCGTCCCAATCTACAAAGTGATAACACGCATTAGGACTTGCAAGCACCCAAGAACCATCGTTACCACAATCCACATTTTCAGGCCAAGAACCATTAACAGAACCACCTGCCCCAGCAGCATAAGTTACAGTAGATACATTAATGGCGAAGTTTGCAGTAGCAGACTTATTGGAACTACCCATACTGATATTAGTAGAGATGGCATTTACATCTCCTATGTCTGTGGTATTGCCCGTCCAGTTGACAAAATGATAACACGCATCTGCTGTAGCTGAAATATTCACTACTTCACTTACATTATAAGCCCAAGTTCCTTCTGCTGGTGTAGTACAATCCCCTCCACTACTGGATGAGGTGGTAAGATAGACATTAGTAGCTGCTGGTGCTATGTATGCTACTACACTTGCTTTAACTCTAACCGATGTAGGCGAACTATTAGGAACACTTACTAGACCAGCAGTATCACCAAATGCAGCAACATAGCTATTTGCAACATCATTACCTGAAGTGGCTACTGCCCCTGCTATATTTACCGTTAACCCAGAAGCAGCACCAGCATTTTTATTTACCGAGATTGTATAATCATTACCTGCACCAGCAGCAGCACTTAATTGAACATATAGATTTCTGATAGTACAGGCTTGCATAGTCGAATACATAGTAGCTTCTGTTGTAATCCATAAATCAGCACCATTATGAGCAAGAAAATTGTACTCAGTTTGTGAGTTTGTTACTGCATCACTCGAACCTCCAAAGATACAACTTTCTCCATCCGTATTAGAGATAAATACTATGCCAATGGCAATATAAGGAGCTGCCGATGGAGTATCTACTGGATATACACCAAAATCAACTAGATTACCTGCTACTACTGCATCTGTTACATTGGTTATGCTTCCTGTCTTATTATCAGCGATAACAGTAACGGTATTACTGCCATTTACTCCCCCATTTCTAAAAATTACTGTGTACGCATCTGGAGCAGTTCCAGCATCTATAGACATATTAACGTACATCTTGGAGAAGTTACCATTTGTAGGCATTGGCACTTGGGCAACTGCATCTGTAGTAGCATAGATATATCCACCTAGCGAATAATATTGCGTAGCTGTGGTACTAGCTAACCACATAGACATAACTATACTTTCGCCTGTAGCCGTACTTGTCCATAATGTAGACCAACTTGCCGAAGCCGAAGCGGGGTCAGTAGCAGTAGCAACACTCCTGATTGAAACCATATCACCTGCTACTAAACTAACAGCATGGGCAGGGTCAACATCACTTCCTGTAGTTGAACCAGCAGCAATAGTACAGGTTAATGAAGTTGCTACACCATTTTTCATTATAGTGAAGGTATAACTGGAATTAGCATTAGTCGGGTCAGCAGATAGCCTTACATATAAATTACCTATTGAGCCATTTGTAGGGATAACTTCCCATCTGGTGTTTTCGGTAGCACTCCATGTAATACCACCCATTAACATATTATATTCTGCTGTGGTAGTAGCATAGTTTAGGGCATCACTATGCCCACCTAATATCGGTTGTTGCAAACCGCTAGTAGCTTGCACAGTCTGAGGTTGAGATATAAAAGTAGGCATCAATACAGATGCCAATAGCACTACTAGCAGTAGAACCTTTAAGAACCTATTTCGCACTAGGATACCTCTTTATAAATATCCAACAGCCATTACAATACCCCTCTTGGCAGAGTATATCTTTATAAGGACATGTCTTACCTTTATTATTTTTCATAACTATCCTCTAATATAACGAGAATACTGAGCCACTGGCATTTTTATAACAAAGTGTATTACTATCAGTTGAGAAATAAAGACTATTATTCACAGCACTAACATCTGCTATCGAAGCAGGGGCAAATGACCCATCTAGCCTTAATGTAGCACCGCCATAAGTCAAGTCTGCTACAGCACCAGTATAAGGCACAAACTTCTCCACGCTTACAGCCCCTACAGGTAAGACTAACCTCGTGAATGTCGGCCCCTGAATCTGAGCCTCTATCGTAGGAGCAGAGCCTCCACCAGTTACATAGGCATATCCTTTTATCTTTAGCCTATCGCTGGTATTAAGTTCTACCTCATCCGCTAACGCCCACATCCTGTAAGTAGCGTTTACTGCGGTTAATGGCAAACTATACTCGCTGGTGGATATTTTGTTTATCTCACCGCCGCTACTATTACATTTCCAGACCTCAAAGTAATATTGTGATACCTTAGTCCCTGCTGTTTGTCTGCCAGTAACATGAACTCTCATATTGCCATCAAGTAAGTTCTTTGCAGGTACGTTAGAATCGGTTATCCACGTTCCCATTAATGTGTTGCCACTTGATAGCCCTGAGCCTGTAAGCACTACTGTAGAAGAATTATAATTAGAGGAAAGCCTCTGTTGCCCTGCTACATCAGGCGAAGAACTATTCAGGAAGTAAAGGATTAGCTCCCCTTGTGTAATACCTGTAAGATATGACCCATCTCCTATAAAATAAGTGGCTGTTGCATTATTGGTTACTGATATATTCCCAAAAGAGCCATTATTAGTGACATTGATATTAGTGAAGTTCCCTGTGGTAGCGGTAGTAGTGCCATTAACCACAATCCCTGCGAGATATAGCATATTGGCATATAGGTTAGTAAAATGTCCCTCAAAATAAGGGCTGCCATTTGAACCTATAGTATAACTACCGTTGCTGTCAGGGTATAAATTATGTGTCCACTGGTCTGCTATCGGGTCATCATTAACGCAAGCAGAGGCTAACAACCCAACACACAGTAACAAAGACACAATAATCTTTTTCATATTTTACTCTTTTCTATCATACCACCAGATTGAAGTAACACATATTATAGCAACTGCTAAGTACAACCAAGCGTAGTACCATAGCATATCATCTTTAGTATAACTATTAAAGGTAAATGCCATTAGTATGAGCCATCCTACACCTGACATATAGAAAGCCCATAATTCCTCTTTAAAATAACCTAAAAGCATAAAGAAGATGTTAAATATCAAAGCGATATATACTGAATCCATAATCACCCCTATATATTTGTTTGCTTTACCAGATATTTCTTTGCTAAGTTTTCGATAAGTACATCTGTTAAAGAAGGCTCCATATTAGCCACTTTTGCTACTTGCCTTGAAGTCAAAGGCCAACTACTTCCAGCGATGATATTTAATACCTTATCTTCTTTCTCGCTTAAATGTCCTTCGGGTACTGTGTCTGTTGCTGCATAAGTAGCTGCCCCTTGCCTTTCTCCGCTTTGCTTGAATCTTTCTAGGAAAGTCATGCTATACCTCCTGATTTTTCTAATTCATACTTACGTTGCTCCAACCATTGACCTATTTCTTGTTCATCTTCATCAGATAATTTAACATTCTTGAATTTCTCAAACCCTACTTTGGGAGTTATTATGCCTTCACTCTTGAATAACTGCCCCCATTTTGAGGCTCTTAGTTTTCTGCGATAACTTTGGTGTGTTTTAAGATTGTCTATATCATATAAACAATACAATTCACCAGAACCCATATAGTTTTCCCGTCTTGTGCAATGGACAGCGTGAGTAGCGAACTTATTTGCGTATTGTCTATTAATCTGGTTAGCATCGGGTGAAACAATCATAATAACGCAACCATTGTGTCTATATTGGAGTGTCATAAAGTTATACGCTTGGCTGAGTTTATCGGCTGTTTGGTGAACTGATAGTTTCCCATATGCTTCATCCCAACATACTGCTTTGCGATAAAGTTTAACCTTTGCATTTGCCCAATCTAGTTCTTGTATTCTCCCTAATTTCTTGTAAAGTTTGATTAACCCAACAAGTTTCAACTGTTCTTTTACGAAATCCTCATCAAGCATTAATTCTGCTTTGCCATATTCAGGGGTTAAGTAAGGAGAATCTATGATAGTCTCCATGCCGAAGTATTTCCTTACCTTAAATGCTAACCAGACCATATACATAGATTTCCCACCGCCCAAATCCCCCCATATAAGATGCACACCTGATATACCACCAGCAGTATGCAACATTTGAGAGAGTTCCTTCTTTTCCTGTATCTCCCACGCTTCTAATTCTCTAGGTTCCGTTGGCGGGGATTGTAGCAACTTCTGTAATGGAATTAATATATCCCCATTTGGCGATATTAACTCTTTTTCCTCTGGAAGTATTAAGGGATTATCAGATACCATTACCAATTTACTCTCCAGTCATTTCATGTATAATCTGATTATCTTTTTCTGATTCAAGGGCTTTCATTTCTACCGCTTTTTCACCAAGCCAGCCTTTTTCTGCCCTCTTTACTATCGCATAAGAATCTATCAATAATTTTACTACATCGTAATCTTCGCCTTTAATTAATGCTTCTTGTACTCTTTGCCTTGTAACTACAATAGCCCATTGATATGCCTTATTCCCCGATGGCATAATTGACATTTCAGACCGTTTTAAATAATCGGATGGCCCAAATAAGGAATCTACTATTTGGTTATAGCCTACCTTTTGTTGTTTAGGCTTTATTATATCTTCTTTATCATCAAATCCTTCAGTCATTATATCCCAAACCCATTATTGATACGAGTAAATCCACCAGACATAGCTATATAAGTCATAACTCCTAAAATAATAAGTGCAGCTATTCCAATCAGAGTTATGATATCCCAGATATTTACTTTTTGCTTTGACTCAGGTGCATTTGAATTTTCTGTAGCCATTTGTCTGAATAGTTGTACTGTATCTTTATTTTTGAATAAAGCTGCTAAAGCTGCTGGTGACACACCCGATTTTTCATCTATATACCCAACGAACTCACCTTTGATATTAAACCCTAATGGCATTGAAGAACCAACGTGATAAATCAATTCAGGAATAGGAACTTGCGTTTTCTTACTAGCTTCTACAGGCCACATAGTATTAGGTACATTTGCATTAATCGGTATAATAAATCCCTCTAACGGGAATGGGATAGGTGGCTCATTCTTTTCGTAAAACTTCTTATCCGCTTCATCTGGTTTGACTATTATCCCGCCATCAGCGTGCATTACTTTATGCCATATGCGACCCGGCCCAAAAATAGTGCAATAATAACTACCCTCGCACATTTTGGAGTTCTTAGAACGCTTTATTGTTACTCCACCAAAGAAACCAGCCACACCTACTAAAACACAAATAACTATAATAACAACTACTGTCATAGCACCTTCCCTTTAAAATGCCTTTTCCTTATATCATCTAATTGAATCTGGTATTTCTCCCACATTTGATAGTTTATCTTACCTTTTAGTTTATCTTGAGGTGTCTTATCGGGAATTTCTACTGTGTAATATTGTTCTCCACCACTACGAACACAAGCCATTTGCCCTGTATGTATAGCTTCCCCTTCGCTTACAAACCCGCCGAAGGTTGTAAAGCTCTTTCCTGAACGAGACTTAACTAAGCAGTACCACATAAAACACCTAAAAGGCACTAACCTTTTGGTTGTGCCTCTAATAACATATCAATCGCTTTACGAACTAATTCTGACCTAGATTCTCTTGGCTTTACTAATTTACCCAATTCCTCCCATTGTCTAAGTTCTAGAAACAAACTTTTACGAACTAGATTAACCTTATGTGTTTTTGTTGACTTATCTGTTTTAAATATTCTACGCCATTTCATGTACTTATTATACATACATTATATGCACTTGTCAAGACTGTGTGAACGCTTGCTTTGTATCAATCTTCTTTTTTGCTACTGCACCTCTCCCTTTTCTTTGCTCACGTTCTACAAATTTAATCTCTGGTTGCCCATTTTTATCCGCATCGGTTATAACCAAGTCCATCATTCCCATGTGTCTTGTTATATTGGGCGGTATGAATCCTTTGCGTGTCCTGATTATAGTCTCATAAGCAGAACGTATACCTTCTTTTATCGGGATGCCCTGTATTGGAGTTCGGCTGTTTATTATATCCTCTTGACCATAGGGGGGATAGATATACTTAAACATTATACCTTGTTTCCATCCTATAGCACCTTCTAATTGTTCTTTTGTTAATTTCTTACCACCGCCTTTTGGTATTATTAGCCAACCACCTCTACCACTACCATCTTGGGTAATAGTTTCTGTTATAGGAGTAGGAATTGGGATGGGAATAGGAATTGGCATAGGTTCAGGGATAGGCTCAGGTTCAGGTATAGGTTCTGGTTCTGGAATTGGCTCGGGTGTAGGAATAGGTTCTGGAATAGGAGTAGGTTGTGGTGTTGCTAATGCTTGTGCTAATGCTGTTTGCAAAGCAGTTAAAGTAGCAAGTTGAGTTGCCAATTTGGTCATTAGCTTAGTTATTGTCTTGGTTTTAGTCTGAGTTTGTGTCTTTGTCTGAGTTTTAGTTTGTGTAGCTGTTTGGACACTTATTTGGGCAAGCGTTTCTTCCATTGCAGCAGTTTGTTCTGCTACTTTACCTTGTAACTCAGTTATAGGGATAACAGGTGCTTGAATACCTTCAAGTTGCACACCTACACCAGCAGTTTCCATTGGGAAGTTAGCAAATTCCTCGTAAGCTGCCTTTACTCGTTCTCGCTCTATATCTTGAAGTATCTTATCCCTTGCTGCTTTATCCCAAGTATCTTCTAATAACTTATTCATGCGAGACATCCATAACTTACGAGCTTCAGCTAAGAAAGCCTCTCTATTATTGCCAACTTTTTTGAATATCTCCCAAATATCAGATTCACTTAACCCGTATCTTTCAGCTTCTTCCCTTGAAATAGGTATAGTCATTGTCTGTACCCGTTCTCTAGGAGCCATTATTACACTAGGTGCTAGTTGTGGTTGTTCTCTATCCCCTTGTGTTGGGAAGTATGGAGTAACTACAGGAGAAGCTACCCCTGCTGTGATTACAACTGCCATGATAGTACCATCTGCAAGTTGTAGGTCTACATTGCCTTCTTCTGGTGCAATTGCCCCACCTACTGTAATTTGGCTACCTTGTATGGATATTGGGATAGTTGTAGGTGTTGGCATAGTAGTAGGAGAAGATAATACCATTGTAGCAATCATAGGGTCTAACCTAGATGCTAATTCTTCTGGAGATTCTACCTTAATCTCATACGGCAAGCTCATTGTTTGCGTGTTGACATTATAAGTACCGCCATCTTTGATTAGGGTATCTATCTGATTCTGCGTAAGGATAGAGGTATTTATCGCTGTACCACCACTATCAATAGGATTAATCCTGAGCATCATTCCACCAAGTATAGACAATCTTGGCGGTTTAATGGGCTGTCCAGCACTAAGTAGTTCACCATAAGACATAGTGTATGGGTCAAACCCTTGCTGTTGAGTGGTAGGCCACCAATGGTCAAACTGTTCTCTATAGGGTATCTGTTCCATTAACCCTGAGCGTTCTAGGGCTACTTCGTATGTTCCTAAGTCAACCATCGGTTGCCCATCAAAATACTCAGATACTTTACTTCTAACAAGGGCTTCCCTAGCATTTTTCTGCTCAGTTGTTAATAGGCTATAATTTTCATCAGTAACACCTAAATAATCATCAACTTCTTTTTCGATACGGTCATACACTTTAACGTAATCATCTTCGTTATACATCATTGTATATTTACGCTCTATGGCTTCTTCTACTGACTTATTTATCTGACTTTCCCTGAAAGCCCTGCCTTGCTCAAATACTTGAGCCTGTTGCTTATTCCTTAATTGCTGTAATAGTTGAAACTGAGGGTCATTTATTATCTTCTTAACCACAGGGAAATACTTAACAACTATATCTTCACCCCATCTATCTATTGCCCCTGTAATACCTGTAGTCTCTATCTCCCTACGAATAACACCAACGGTAAGCTGCTTGGGTTCATATTGTGGTAGCTGTTTACCACTAAAAGTTTCCATCCCTATAACAGTTGTATCAGAATAAGGACTTTTGATTCTAGGTATTGGAAATTCTCCACGCATTATATAACTGCCATCAGGCCAAGTGATAGGTCTACCATATTGGTCAAGTATCGCATTAGCGGGAAAGCCCCTACGAGTTACATAAGTAGATACACCTTTTGTATATAGTAATGGGTCTGCCTCAGTAGTAAGCCCAATACTACTTGTTCTAACTATCGGATTTCTAAATCTTATTACTGGCTGTGCGTATTCTGCTGCTTTTCCCCCTGCTGTCCATTCTCCACCAATAGGAGTTTGCCTTAAACTTCTGATAAAGGGAAAGTCCTGTTTAAAAGGCCATTGCAGATGAGAAAGTTCTCCTGTTAATTCCAAAGGAGATTGAACCTTTAACCCCATTGCTGATAATGGAGAACGTAATCCTGCCTGTATTTTAATACTCTTGATTCTGGCAACAGTAGACTTGGATAGTATACCAAAGTCCTTCATTTCTTGACTTGCTATCCTATTCAACCCTACAATTTCCTCATACCCTTGCACACTATCAGCAAAGGGAGTGAGTTTATTAGTAACTGCATCAAGTTTCTGTAATGCTACTTGAGAAGCTACTTTGTCAGCATTATTTACAGCAAGTTCCAGCCCTTCAACTAGGTTATTAACCTCACTGATTTTTGTTCCTATATCAGCATTTAATCTAGCATCTGCTTTAGCTATAGCAGAATCGGCTTTAAGCCCAACATTCCCCCCACCATCCACTAATTTTACAAATTCATCTTCTATCGCTTGCACATTATTAGCATAATATTGCATAGCTTCAGGACTTTCTTTAATTAATCCCTGACTTTTATATTGTGCGTATTCCTTTGGAGTAATTGTATTATAGTTAATCTCACCAGATGGTGTTTTGGGTTTTGATAATATACTTTCAGCCTGTTTAAGTGCTAACGCTTGGTCTAAATCTGCCCCTTCTAATTTCGCTAAATCATCTAACGCACTTTTGCCCCATATATTTACTGTAGGGGCTTTTTCTTCTAAGATAGCACCTGCTTTAGCCATATACGCTGCATCTGGAATACCTTCACTTACAAGTTCTTCGCCTAATACTCTTAGTTTAGTTCCTGCCCCTGCTAATCGGGTAGCATCGCCACTTCTCATCGCTAAAGATATATCTCTACCTATATTAGAAACAATATTGGTAGCACGTTCCCCAATATTAGTCATCATCATAGCCTGTGATGCTAGTGCTGATAGTGGGCGAGTAAATGGGCTTAATAGTGGAGCAACAAGCAATATATCACTTACTACACCAAATATCTTTTCACCTGTAGATAGGCTATCCCAATTCTTGATTTCATATAATATTGGGATATGGGCAGCATCTATCGCTTGTTCTAATCCACTAGCGGTAGGAGAATAATTCAATAATACAAGAGCCTTTTCATTGTCTGTAAGATTTGCCCAAGTAGCCTTTATATCAATAAGTTTAGGCCATCCTACTTGATTAGCCCCTGCTAATTTAAGGGATTCTGTCATTTTTGCCTGTATTGCTTCGGGAACATCGAAGAATACCTTTTTTTCAAATGGTATATATTGAAACGCATTATTTACGGCGATAATATTCCAATCTTGCCTACCTGCTTCGGGGATTAGAACTACCCTCTCATTAGCTGAAGGACTACCATATTCCCTAAATAATTTCTGTTGTGCTAGTTCACCATATGTAGCTTTACCGCCAAATAGAGGCATAGGAGTATTAAGCCAATTAATATATCCTTCTGGTAAAGAACCGCCAATTGCTTCTTCTCTAGCAAGTGTTAGTTGTGCTTCAGTGGTTGGTGGGAATATCATAGGATGCCCATTTTCATCCACTTCGCCAGCATATGTAGAACCTTTTTGAATGACATTATTATCTAATAGCCATCGGAATTTATCCTCTGGTTTGTCTAACCTATAGTAATCTCCCATATCACTATTTAATAGGAACATCTGTGCAGATTGTGATAGTTTATTAAAGTTTGGTTGCCCTTGTATTTCTGTTATATCCATCTCTTGAGTAGAACCAAGTTGTTTTAAGTATATCGCTTGGTCTACTGGTGCTAACCCTTTGTAATAACCTACATTACCACCAACTCTGCCAATGTATTCTTCCAAGTCCATTTTCTGAGTAACATCTATCTGTTGTAAGTATGTTGCAACAGCAGTTCCAGTTTTACCAGTTTCCTTTAATGTTAAATCATCCGCTTCTTGTAATTGGTTAAGGTACGTTAAGGCTGGTTCTCCACCTACCTTTTGTACATATTCCTCTACATCCATATCTTGCGTAGTACCTAATTGCTTTAAGTATATCTGTTGGTCTGCTGGAGACAGTCCCTTGTAATAGTCTACATTACCCCCAACCTTACCTATGTATTCCTCTACATCCATTTCTTGTGTAGCACCTAATTGTTGAAGATACGCTTGCTGGTCTGTAGGGGCAAGGCTTTTATAATAGTTTATATTCCCCCCGACTTTACCGATATATTCCTCAATATCCATCTCTTGTGTAGTACTTAGTTGTTCAAGGTATACTTGTTTATCAGCATCAGCAAGACTATTGTAATAATCTAAGTTACCACCAACAGCAGTAATATAATCATTAACAGACTGTGAGTCTAACTGTTGAGATATTTCTGTTAGTTGTTCTTTTGGGTATCCATGACCTAAAACTTTATCATAGTATTCACTAACACCCTTAGCTAAAAGTCTCGCATATAATACCCTACCAGCAGCTTCAGCCCTGCCCTTAGCAGTTTTCATGTCTGGTTTTGGTACAATTCCAGCCACACCCCTAGTTTCGGGGTTTTCGTAATATCTTTTTTGTACTTCCTTTATAATTTCGGTTTGACGAAGTTGCAATTCTTTAATACGTGCTGAATTATCAACTTTATTATCTCTTGCTTCTATAGATAATCTGCGTATTTCTTCACGACCAGACATTCTTTCATTAAGTAACCTAGAAGTAGTAGGGTCAAGTTTTTCTATGCCCATTTGCCTTAATATTAGAACTGCTGCGTTTACGTTATTTTCTGTTGGTATCTCTCCAATATCGGTAATACCTACGCTTAATATATATTCTCTTAGTTCTTCCCAAGTATGTAATTTCTCAAATGGCGAATCATACACAGAATTATATACACGTTGTTCACTAACAGTAGGAGTTTGCTGTTCGTTTGACATCAGCCCCATAGACTGTTCCCAATCTTTTATACTTTTTTCGGTTTTCTCCCAAAGTTCATCTGCCATTTAATTTATCCCTTTTGCTTTTTTGTTTAAGATAGGCAACTAGTATCATAATCAAAGCGATTCCGCATAATAGCATCCCACCCCAATAATATAAAGTATTCATTCTTCCTCATCCCATCCCTTAGGTTTTCCTCTTTTTGTCATCTTAATAACAAGCGCAACTAATATAATAGAAAGCGTTAAGAATGGCAAGAAAGTCAGAAAGTCAGTAAGCCAAACTGGTGTACCTACTGGCATTAAAGGCGCAATCAACTGTAATAAATCAGGGAACCATAACAAAGAAGTCCCTAACATAAATACAGCCCCTAGAAATGTTGCTAAACTAATAGGTTTCATCCATTAACTCCCAAACGGCTTTAACATCCTAAATATATCTACCATTATCTGTGCTAATATAGCCATATTTATAAGTATTAATAGTATCTGAATAAACTCAAACCCATCAAAGAAACTGAAATTCCAAAATATACATTGTCCAAAAAACACAAATAGTTGAGATATAAAATCCAACCCCTGAAATATCACATCCCAAGCACCTTTATATGCTTCCGCAGAAAATGAATGTGCAAATTTTTCAGCACTTGTAGTTAAATTAGACCACGTAGGGTCTGTACCCAACCAAGAACATAGAAAAGCACCTATCCCCATAAGTAAGAGTAATCCAATAAGATATTTGACATTTACGGTCATCTGAGTTCCTTCCAACTCATCCCGATACCCGACAAACCAAACACCCACAGTATCCAAATCGGGAACATTCCCATATTAGCCATAATAACACCTGCTATAATCATTGCACCTAAAGATAACAGTAAGTTTCTTGACCTCGTATAGATAAACAATCCCGTAACAATCAGTATCCCAAGCCCCACGAGCATCCACCACGTACCTTGAGGAACGCTAATAGCAGCAGCTTCTTGATTTCCTAACGTATAAAGAGGATTATTAGTCAACGCAGAGCCATTTGGTGTAGTAGTACCACCACTGAAATTAACAGTAGGCAATGGGGCAGGTGTAGCAACAGACGAACCTGCTGTAGTAGTACACATAGTTGTTACGTTAGTTGTGGATAATATGCCACCATCTTCTCCCCAAAGCCTGTAATAATAGGAAGTTCCCGAAGAAAGTCCCGTATGAATTAAATTAACTCCAGATTGGTTTGCTACTGCGTTCCCGTCTGTTGCAGATGTTGGATATCCACCTGTTTTATATCTTATATAAGTATAAGATGAGTTACCACCTTTTACCCAAGATAAAGTTACAGAATTAGAATTGGCACTACACGATACGTTAGTAGGCACACCTAAAGTTACTGAAGTATTTAAGAACACCCACGCTCCCCAAGAAGTGCCGTAGGAGTTTGCAGCTTCCGCTTTATATCCGTATAACTGATTTGCAGTTAAGCCTGAAACTGAATTGTACCAGCTATCTCCCGTGTTCTTTGATTGAGTAGCAGTAGTAGTAAATACATCTCTGACAGGGGCAAAAGAGGTAGGTAGCATTAAGGTAGTATATGTGGCATTTACCCATGCAGTAGAGCGGGAAACATTAGATATACGAACTTCCGATATATTGCCGTCAAATGTTCTATCTGTTGCGGTAGACCGTTGCCCGATACAAAGCACATTAGTTGTTGTTATACCAGCAGGGTTAGCACTTAAAGTTAATGTTCCCGTTGTTGCTCCTTGTGAATATGGTTGCATCCAACCTGTACTATTCCATGTTATTCCTGCACTTCTCCATGTGCTATAAACAACAGAGTTTGTTGCTCCATAGGTTGCTGTTCCTGCATTTATTGTACCAGCCCATTGATTATTCGCATGATAACGTATATTAAATTTATAACCATTTTGAGCAGTTGTCCCTGTAGACTTATCTACTATATAACCACCACTCTCATTATATGAATTAGCATATATTATTGATTCAATCGTTCCACCAGTTGTAAGTAACTGATTTGTGTTATGTGATATATTTATATAATCATCAGTGGCATCAAACTGTTGTGCTTTATCACCACCAAAATTACCATTAACGGCTAGAGGTTCATCGACATCTTTTTTAATACCAGTCTGTGCGTTTACTGTAGAATCGGAAATAGCAGAGGTATTTAAGTCCCCCATGTGCCAAACTGCGATGTAATTCGCATCCCAAGTTTGTACCGAATTACTCTCGTTATAAAGAGATATATTTGCAGAGTTGTAGTACATATAGAACTTGGTATTGTTGGTATCATCTACCGCAGTTACATTTACATAGCATTCCATTGATTCGTTTGTAGTATCAATAGACACTAATTCTCGATTGAGTTTGGTAATACCGTCTGAGGCAGTGAATAAAATATCGGAGCCGTTCACATCTACTGTTGTCCAGAAATCGGGGTCTGTAGTATTCAACTGTGTGCCAGTCACAAGAACGGGGAAATTGGTTAAATTTGCATCAACATAAGAGGCATTGATAGTAAACTCTATACAATCCAGCCAGCCATCACTATACCAAGGCTGATAGTTAAAGGACACTGTGTCAGCCTCACCGCCGTCTGCGTTCACATAGCCATTAAGTTGTGCTGTTGTTTTAGTAACATAAGTAGCAGGGTTTGTAGTAACTGTTGGTACTCCACTTGAAGAATAAGTTACTTCAAGATAGGGGCGATAACCAGCACCCCTTTCATAAGCACTAAACTCTAGATATTCACTACCTGTTGGTGCTGTACCATCTATATCTTTCTGGCTTCTTAGAGTTAGCTTTGTAGTGCCTACAAGACTTATCCAACTTATGCCACTTGCATTAAGGGAGATATTTGTATAGCCAGTAGTTATAAAAGAGGATGTATTAAGACTACCACCTATTCCAGAATAATTTGTTTTATCATAATCTCCTACCACTAACGGGTCATGCGGATATGTAGGTTGTCCATTGGTAATTGTCATATTAAAATCTGTAGTAGTTAAATCACCACTACCATATATAGATACATTAGCTGCTGTTATACTAGCACTATCTGGAATAGCAGATGTATCAAAATATAGATAAGCCCTATATATGTTATAACTACCTCCAGATTTAAGCTGCCCGAAGTAAGATACTGCACCCCCAGAGCTTACATCATCAGCATTAACTTGTATCCAAGCTGTAGCATAAGCAACAGGGTCAACAGCATGAGCATATCCATCGCTTGCCGATGTAACATATACTTCAGTTGGGTCTATAGTTACAGGATAAACCGCTTTCGCCATATCTGAAGCCATGACTTGCTTGTACTGGTTAATAGTAATAGCGTTTCCATCCGCATCATAAGCATAAGGGGCAATCGCCCAAGTAAACCCTGCCGATTTCTGAGCATTATCCTTTATCCAAACAGTTCCCTTCGGGTCTTTATCAAATATCCAAGTCTCTTGAATCAGTCCCTCTATAACCCGAACCCTGCGAACACAAACCCCATAATCCCATTCAAGGGTATTGTTATTGTAGTTCTCGTTTATCGGGTCTGCCGACAGAACCTTCGGGCTGCCCTTTGCCACATACTCTTTACTATCTACCAATACAACAGGATTCCATGACATTGATTGCCCCTGATATGTGGTCGTGATGTATGCACCTATCACCTGAGCAGAGAATACGTTATTTATAATGATATAAGCATCTTCCGAGCCATGCCAAGAGCAATCAACCAATGAACCATCATCGTTATAGATAGGGGCTTGACTGATACGAGCTATATACTCGTACTTATTATTCCCGTTCTCTTTCCAAGTCTTGCCTGTATAGGTAACATCTACATTATTATCCACTACTACGGACACACCAGCAGAGAAAGCGTAAATATCGCCTTTCTTACCGCTATCTGCAAGCGTCAATTGTGGCAAGCACATACTTACCAACATTACGATTAAGAATAAGATATTTCTCATTAAGTTGAACTCCAGAACAAACTTCTAATAAGAACAACCGCTTCAATAAATACAACCAAGATAACAGTTGCCATTGGGAACACACCAATCATTACACCGCCAAGTATAACCATAAACGCAATAGATTTCTCGATAATAGCAAGAGATAAGAACCCTAATAGAGTAAGTAACGCACCTACCATCCTACCACCATCAACCCCAACAAACCCAAAATAAGGGGCTACAGAAGTTAAGGAAGCTGACACTTCGGGGCCTAAAGTTATGTCCCAATTATCGTATAAATCATCCGCATAATTTGTATCTCCTGTAGAAACTGTGTAACCTAACGGAAATAGGTAATGAGTAACTTGGAATATATCAGGTCTATAAGTGCTTAATAACGAAATACCTCTATCAAATATACTACCGCCAACCATTGTTAGAACATCGTTATCTGGTGGGGGTACAGTTGTTACATAGTCTATGCCATCATAATCTTCCATGATTTGTGCTTGTTGTAATACCCACTGGTCTAACTCTCCAGCATCTACTTCCCCTCTCCAATCGGTAGCAACTAAAGTTCTGGAAGCATTGGGGTTAGGAGTATTGAACGCACCGTAGATTTTAACGCTATAATTACCACCAAACAAGTAAGTAGCAGCTTGTGTAGCGTTTACACTTATGCCAAACGGCCTCATGCCTTCTTGTTCTAGTTTAGCGTGGGTTTTAATGCTTCCATCGGAATTATCTATAAGTTCGATATACCACGTGTAAGCAGGGGGTCTAAAACAAGAGGTATTGGTACAATCGGAATAGTTGCCGCCTGATATATTATAAGTGGCAACTATTAACCAATCATCTGTTTCGTAATAGTCTGTATATACTTTGACATCATCAACTGAGGGGGAAGCAGCAAGAACAATCCCACTTGGGATAAAGAATGACATTAGAATTAATAAAGCAAATAATCTTAAACATTTCATGTGTTCACTACTTAATTTATTCTATCTCCCCATTTATTGTACTTAGGTTTCTTGGCCTCTAACTTTAACCTAGCTGTTTCCTTTTTTATATTAGCTAATTCACGTTTTCTTTCATGGGCAAGTGTCTTTTCGTTTGCTCTTTGAGCCTTATTTACTTCTTTTCTTTTGACTTCTTTAGTTGCCTTATAATGGCGATAAGGTGCTTTAGTCTTATGACTGATACTTTTATGAACTTTTGATATACCTTTCTCTACATGACGGCTGCCCCTTTTTACCTCGTGGACAGCAGCACCTAACCCCGTACTTTTAACATCTAATATACTACCCACTTCTCGCCATCCTGAAAAAGTAATTAGCATCCTGTCTCGCAAGCTCTTTAGTGCGTTTGTCAGCCGTACCTTTGGAAAGGAAGTCCATAGCTTGAGCCGATTTCAAGTAGTTACCTCTGTGGTTTTTGAGCACTATAGTCCTTCGCTTTTCCATTGGCAAGCGTTTAGACCAATGAGAACCGCTTAAAGGTTCAAATAGTGGCTTAACTTCTTTTTTCTTCATATGCCTCTCCTCATTGGTCTAATTTCTTACTTCTTCTTTCTGCGACTTTTCTTCTTATGCTCAACATAAACCTTTCGGCCTTTTACGATTCTATAAGAACCGCCTTTAGGGCCTCGATGCAGTTTATTCGCCATTTTATTTACCTCCTTTCTCTAATTATAGTAATATCTGAAATCTGCTAGTAAAGTAGCTCCTGCCGTTTCACATTGCATCCTGTAATAAACAGTTTCTCCTAATGGTATTACAACAGAGTTGAGGTCAAGTACATAAGTCCAATCTGACCTGATTTTCACTCTACCTACGATTGTTTTATCACCGCCATACGCAATCTCGATGATATATACTTTGTCTGCTGCATTATAGTTATGGGTCATTATCTCTGATAAATAGCCAGCATGAGCAGCGAACACAGAGGATAGAGTAATACCAGTGCTAGAGTTTATTTCTGCCCAATTCCCATAGGTATCTACTCCTCCACCAGCAGTAAATGTAACATTCGTAGTAGACATATTAGGATACAGGTACACCTCATTTTCCGTATGTAACTTTAATGTATTAAGAGTAGCTTGAGATAAGCCAGCAGCAACCGAAGCATTGACAGCAGCAGCATCAGCCCTAGTAGATATATTACTCAGGGCACTCATTATATCTGCATATTCTCCAGCAGCGAATACAACATATCCCGAACTAGATACTTTGCTTAAAGCCCATTCCAACGAAGGAGGACTACTAAGTATACCGACTATAGCTACCGTACTGACCGCCACTAGAGCAATCAGCATCATTGACCAAGGATTAAACTCCCCCTTCTTAAACATTCTCTTTTTCATTTCATTTCCTCCGATTTAAACCCTCCAGTAATCTCTTTGCCTTTAAAGCGTTCTCATGGTTTTTACAATGCTGTTTAATAACCCACTTGCCACGCTTCTTATGTTCCAGATTTTTCCCCATAACACGATACGGCATCTTCAACTCCTAAAAGAACGCTATTAATATAGACTCTGCTATTACTATTGTTATTATACCTATTACTGCTACTTTAGCACCTTCGGTAAAACCTTGTCTCTGGTATTCGCTATATGAATATCCCATCAGCATAAGGATAACGATTAACCCAAACACAATGACTACTATAGTACCCATTGTACCACCTATAGATGCTGGCGTAGCGGGTGGAACAGGTGTAGCATCGGTAGACCCATTGCCTTCTCCATAAGTTAAAGACATGGAGAGAAGCCCACCATCAGAAGCCAGCGACCAGCCTCTATAATAATAACCTGTACTGGCAGATAGCCCCGTATCATCAAATGTAGTGCCTGTATCGAAATAAACTACCGCACCATCCGCAGGATTAGCAGGATAGCTCCCTGCTTTTCTAGTAATGGCTGTAACGGTTGCCCCTGTACCCTTATTGAAACTAACTGTCAGAGCAGAATCATTAATTGCTACCGCAGTTAAAGTATTCGGCTCATCGGGATATGTAATAAATGTAGCATCGCTACCATTGCCCTGCCCCAAGCTATTGTTTGCACTAGCCATATAATGATAGTGCTTCCCTTTGGCTAGTCCAGTAAGTGTAGTAGTAAATGTATCTGCCATGCTCATACTGCCAGCAAGGGAAGAATTACTTGTATAAGCACTACTTGTTCCATAATAGAACCTGCCCTGTGTAGTAAGCCCGCCATCTGAGTAGATTCTACCGTTCAGCGTAGCAGCAGTACCATTTATAACAGTTGCAGTTTTAGTCTGTGCCTGTGGAGAAGTCTGATATTCAATATGGATAACCGATGCAGCTTTTGCTAGTCCTTCGTAGGAATAACCAGAAGAATCATTATTATAAGCAGCATCTACAATACCAAGAACCATCATATTCATGTTGAAGGTTGCTGCCCTGCCAAGATTGGAAATCTCCTGTGTGATTGCTGTGGTAAGTACACTTGTACTCCAATTGTCTGTAGAATCAAGAGTTGCAGACCAGTTTACAAATGAAGTAGTCTGTGTTCTGTTGGTATAGATATACTTAATAGTATTATAATCTACGGGAGAAATGTTTTTTTCGCCATAAATCTGTCCTACTAAATCATAAGCCCCATTCGCATAGACACTGAGATAAGACTGAGTGATGTTGGCACTTAATGGAATACTGACATTCTGAAACCTAAAACCACTACCATAAGTATACCAATCACCTCCTGTTGAACCAACTGCCCAAGTAGCCGTATTATTATGGAACTCTGATTTGTCTTTCATCTCCCAAGCATCATCATTACCCGTTATTATTTGGGCAGAGTAAGTTACACCATTTAATATATTTAGTATCTCGTTCTTATACGCTTGAGCAGAATTAGGGTCATTGGGATTACTACTGGCTGTCCAAGTATTAAACAGCACAGATTTAGAGTCTGTAGAGCCATTAAAGGCATACCATCCAAGATGAGGTACGCCAAGAACTGCTGCATTTTTTTCTGTTACTCCTACCATAGCAGGTGTAACTCCACCTAATGCTGCACCAGTATCCATTGACCCTGACGCATGAACTATGCAATAAGTCTCATTCCCACCATAAGTCATCATTCTGGTAAACCAAGGGTTTATAACACCTTGTATATCAAACCCGTAGCTATCGTCAACCAGTCCATCCTTAGTTAAGGCTGTTAGTTCGCCATTAGTAAATTCATCTATATGTATATTAGGGAATATCTTCAAAGTAGGATATAAAACCTTTAAATCTGCATACATCTGATTATGGACTGTAGTAAATTTACTGATATTATATAGACTGGCGTTCCAGTTGTACCCAACACAAGGTTCTTCCTCGCTTATAGTAAAGGCATATATATTTGAATCACCTTGATTATCTATCGTGGTAGTTAAATATCCCATAGCTTCATTGTAATAGGACTGATTGCCAAGTAAACTATTATAAAGGTCAGTCCAAGTTAAATCATAGGTACTAAAATTACCTTGATTAAAGAAGTAGCATTCGAGGATAACATCTTTCCCACCTGCATACATCAAACTTGAGAAGTTATTAACTACTAATGGGTTGGATGGGTACAGTATCCAATCAAAGTTACTATCTATATACCAATTTACATTAGTGGAATAATTTGCGTAATCATAGTATTGAGCCGTAGGTGTACAATACTCAATCATCCCATAACTAACATTACCCGTAGCACTTACAGGGCTTATCGTAAGACAAGGAAGTAGGCTTGCCATTAAGACAAGCCCTACAATCCCTAATCTTATCAACTTCTTCATATAACCTCTAAAGTAGAGCTTCTACTATCATAGCTGCGATTATAAGAGTTAATAGCCCGATTGCACCTATCTTCACAAATTCTGTGCTGTGTCCTTTTATAGACTCGCTTGCACCATAAGCAAGTAATATAAGGCATATTAACGCACCGAACACCAGAATAACAATCCAAGCCATTGTAGTAACGCTTGCTGGTACTGTACTAGGTACAGGAGTAGGTGCTGGTGCGGCTGGCCCGTACAGACCATACATTATATTATCATCGGTAGTAGTACCATACAAGAATCCTATATTGTAAGTGTCATCTATATCGTACATATAATCTGACATTGTACTTACGAGCGGGATATTTGTATCCGCATATTCACTCGCAATACCACTCCAGCTACCATTACCTGCTGGTAAATAGTCATTTGACCAAACATCTTCGGATAGAGCTTCCATATCCCAACCAGAATAGACTATACCATAGGCATTATTTCTAATACCGATAGCACCTATGTATTCATATGCCCATCCACCTGCTCCAAAGTTCTGAGCATATGTCGATGCCCAAGCATCGGATTCATTACCTCTCCTATTAACAAATGTGCGGAAGTCAGTACCATTCGTTTGCCCACATTGAATCACAACATCATTATCGTTTATAGTTGTATCAATAGAAACAGCGTTATAGTTCCACTCAAAAGCTGTAGGTAAATACCAATCACTTGTATCTATACCATAGTTTGCGCCTTGTATCCATTCACTACCGTCCCAATATATAGCGGTTTGCTCAATCTTATACTCGCTACCGTTATAAGCTGCGTATTGGACAGATACGTTATCAGAAGTCCATAACGGTATTACAGAACCATACATAGACTCATTACCTGTTGAAGATAGATTAAACATCGGGAAATTAACTTCAGGAACCCAAGGGTCATCGGCAGAATTATTAGTTGTTACTACATATACATCGCTAAGGCTGTTATTTACATATCCATAAGTAATAAAGGGGGATTCATTATTAGTTATACAAATAGTAGGATTGCGATAAGACACATTGGCAACACCTTCAACTGCTACAACCCAAGCACCATCTATTGTAAGAGTATGTAGCGCAGAATCTACATCAAATGAGGCATAATTAATATCACTATTATTCAAAGATGTGTTGACTACAATAACATGGAGGGCATCATCTCCAGAATCCCACCACGTATCAAACTGACCACCAATTGTTTCTGCGGTAGACGCATTACAATAAGCTATAATATCACCCGCTACCCAAGTTGTTCCATCATCAGACCATGTAGACAGAATCATCCCGCCACTGTAGTATAGTACCCAATTAGTTCCATTATCTATAAATGAATGATGCTGGAACGGTGAACCTAGACCATCTTCAGCAGAACTAGCAGCTACAACGGCAACTGATACAGGTGTCTCAGCATAAGCTACGGATGCTGGCAAAGCCAAGCACACCAATAAAAACACTACCGCTAATACCCTTACAAATTTCTTCATTTCTTGTTCCCCCTTGCTTTCCTACGTTCTTCCAGATTTTTGCGATTTATACATTTAATAGCTTTCCTTGCGGCTAACTTTTTCGCTTTCTTATGTCCTGCCCTACTCATCTGCCACGATTCCTTTCGTGTAATCTATAAAAATAAGAGGAATCCGAATTTGCCTTACGGCGAACCTCATCAGTACCGCCATATTTCGCCATATTTTGTAAGATTCTCGCTGCTTTTAAAGGTCTATTATGACATTTCTCTAACATAGTAGCCCGTCTACGGGTTTGGCTTACATCTTCATCCCATCCCATCTGTCTTGCCGATAAATCCATCTAAAATACCTCTCTGTTAAGATTTAGGGGCGATAATAGCGTGTCTACTACCGCCCCTATTACTTCTTCGGGGTTACTCATCTTACATCGTTGGTATCTTAACCACCAAAATATTCAAAGATACCCATTACGATGCTCGCAGCAAACACGATAGGAATTAGCGTCCCTGCAAATGTGCAGACAGCAGCATTCCAGCCTGTGGTCGTGATGGTTGTGACCAAAGTCTCGATTACGACTAACCCGATGATTCCTGAAACTACCAGTTTCTGTGCGCTCATCATTTTATTCATTAATATTTCTCCTTATGCTAATTCAGCACAACACTATTTATAGTAGGTATCTTATCCACCGAAGTATTCAAAGATACCCATAACTATAGAAGCAGCGAACACTATCGGGATAAGTGTTCCAGCAAACGTGCAAACGGCAGCATTCCAGCCTGTGGTCGTTATGGTTGTGACCAAAGTCTCAACCACAACTAGGCCAACTATTCCTGAAACTACCAGTTTCTGAGCAGACATCATTTTATTCATATATTTCTCCAAATGCTAGTCCAGCACATAAAAAAGAGGAGACAAAATAAATTGCCTCCCCGATTTCCCTTTTGATTATTAAGTTTTTCAACTCAAATAGTTCATACGGCTAAATTCAGCCTTTCTGTATATGATATTACATTATTAGCACACTTTTAATGATTTGTCAAGTCTTTTTACTGAGATACAATAATCTCGCCAAGAACAAAGCTATCCCTATCAATGTTATACAAGCTCCTAAAATCGGTAGGTTGAAGTTTACCATTATTCCAGAGCCTATTCCCATTATAATTGCATTTATCCACTTCATTAATACCCCCTAAAAAGCGACAACCCCCCACTGGTTAGGTACGGAGGGTTGTGCTGAAAAGGAGACCCAGAACGGTTATTGCGTTTTAAACCACCAAGAGCTTGATTTATTACCACAAGGACTTACTGCTACTACTTTCCAAAAATAATAAGTGTTCGGCAATATTTCGTCATTGTAGAACATTGGAATATCTGTTGTATTTGCTAAAAGTACCATACTGTTTGAGTTATCCCCGAAATAAAAGTTATACGATGTCGCATTACAATCTGACCATTGGAACATTATACTGCTGTTAGATACGTTTAAATCACCGTTTGGCGGGAATATGTTAACAGGCTTGGTTACTAACGTACAATTTGGTGTAGCAGTTGGAATAGGAGTTGGAGTAGGTGTAGAGCCATTAGGAGTAGGAGTAGCGGTAGGACTAAACTTTGCCTCTAACGCTGTTAATCTTGCTGATATATTATAGGACTCCAGAGAAGTTACCCTTACTGCAAGGAAAGACAAATTCCCCACGACATCAGCAAATCCTAAAGATTCCAACACACCGAGCCTTGCTTTTATAGGAGCATCATCATAATGTGATACAGCCGCTATTTCGCTAGTTATACGATTGGATAAATCAAATAGGCTTTGGTCTTGTGCCGCATCTTTAGTATCAGAGGCGTTTACCCTGTCCGTCAATAATTGCATCGGAGTTTTAGGGGTTACTTTAGGTGTGGTAGTAGCATCCTTTTTAGAACACCCCACTAAAGGGATAATCATTAAACAACACAAGACTATTAATATTTTAGGCCACCAGCTTTTCTTCATCTATTCACCCTCTGTTTAATACGTTCTTCTTCATCCATAATTTCTTTAAGTAATTTAGGTGCGTGTTGACGGCAAGTGGGGCATGGCCCATATTCCCTACCTTCACTATTAACCATATCTTTAGTTAGATTCTTTATTATATAGGGGTCATCAAGTACGGGTGTTCTCACAAAATCGCATAACATCAAGTGTATCGCATAGCCTCTTTCTCTTACTATTACAGGCTTGCCTATGTATTGCTTGTATATCTTATCATGCATCTTAACCCCCAAAGAACTCTAACAGATTTCCTTTTGAAGCGAACCAGACAACCAAGAAGAATATTACCACTATTACCATCACGACCCAGAACCATTTGTTACTAAAGCACTTCATTTTCTCTCCTTTACAGATTTATTATGCCACTATATAGTATTAAAACTACTATCGCAAGAATGATAAAGAACAGTATCTTTGCGCCTAATCTCATACCACGTTCTTTAGGAGTTACGTTTTGCTCTTTTTGAAAAGGAAACCTAAAGTGTCCCATATTATACCACCTTTTTATCGAACTTTTTAATAAATGGGAACCATCTCCTTAATTGCTCTTTGGATTTTATATCTTGGGCTTTATTGTATTCTTTTTCTTCATCCGTATACTTTAAAAAGCCTTCTTTATCAAGTTTCTCAGTCCAATTAAAATATATATTAATTACTTGAAGTTTTTTCTTTCTTACTGCAACATTTAGTGCATCCATCACTACAATAACAACAAATGAAAACAACACTATATCAAACATCAGAGAAATCCCACTTGTTATAGTTATAACATCTACGCTTGTTGTTGTTTCTTTTAACATCTCATTACCTGCACTAGCTAGTATTAATACCATTAATATATTAAATGGCATCGCAAACCCTAAAAGTAGATAAGCCCACCGATTAACACACCTTTTAAATGCAACCTTTCTAGTCGGTTTACCTATTAAAATAGAATATATTTCCCATACCATTCCTAAGAGAATACAAATTGACAAGAAATACCACATTATATTACACCTCGTTAAGTTTATTATTTATGGCTATCCTATTACGTTCATCTGCTCTGACTAAGTTATATGTGTAGTATCTATATTGTTTTTGGTAAATTATAGCAAGGCGAAGCCATAGACTATAATATACTAAAAACAATATAACAAACAAACCCATCAAATAAGTGCAGTAATTAGTAAATATGAATGGATATAAAAGTAGCATAAACCCAATAAGCCCTATTAACAAAGATAGGAGCAATAACTTATCTTGCTTATCCCCAATCTTTTTCTGAGCGTACTTATATATTTCTTCGTTTGTCATTAATGCTCCTTAAAGTAATACCGTATTGTATATATTGGGAATATTACCATAAATACTAAATCAATCAAAAGAACTTCAAACTGCTCTTTTAATGTAAGCTCATTCATTGGTTTAAATATTACATCAAGGTTCATTAGTCTTTAGCCTTCTTAGCCTTCATCCTATCCGATATTTCTTTCCCTATTGTAAGACCCAAAGCTACACAAGTGCTTACAGATATAGCTATACCTACTGCGGATACTCCTAACTCCCACCCATTACCAATATGTAGTAAATATACAAAACCACCCATACATATTAAAGATACTATAAACCCAAATATAAACGGTTGTAAGTCTATTTTCATACTTTATCTTTCTTAGCCTTCATTACTTGATAACCTAACCACATACAATTCTTATAATAATATTTATGATTATCAATAAAACTAATACCGCATATACCCTATGCTTATCTCTCTTGAATTTATTATGAAACTCACGAGATTCTTTATATAATGATGCTAACTCTGTTTCCCTGCTCATGCAACACCTTCATCTGGAACAAGAACAACTTCAACAACATTTTTGCCATCTTTTTTGACATTCACTGTTTTAGTTAATCGCACCTTTTTTTTATCCCAATAAGGAGATTTACATTTTGGGCAAATTACAACTTCTGGAGAACGAGGATACCATTTATGTTTGCATCTTTCGCAGGTAACTTGATTAATTTCTATTTTCATATTTCCCTCACTTATAATCATACAACATATATATCACCTTTGTCAATACCCCATGTGTCAATCGTGGTTGGAATCCAGATTCTATGAGTAAAATTCACAGCCACTTTCCGAAGAAATTTCCGATGCCGTAGATTCAGTAGGGCAGGGGTAGGGGAGTGGTTTTTGCCAAAAGTTCCAAAGCTGGTAGGGGAGTGCTATTCTGTCAAGTAGTGTCAGCAGGGCATAGGTATTATATCAAGTAGCACGTCTTCACGTCTTCGATTAGATGCCCTAGAACGTCGAAGAATTGCCCTATTTTAACGTCTTCACGTCTTTGCCCTTATCCTTGATTCTTGACGTTCAAAGACGTTAATTTGCCCATCAAAGACGTTAGCCTATACCGCAGACGTTCTTGGCTATTATTGAGGAATTAGGCGTAATTTATGCAAATAAAGTATATCGGGGTATTCTTCTGTTTCAGGTCTAATAAAATCGAATAATGGAAGATGTTCTTCTTTTGGTATACCCTTTTTATTGCCCCCATTTTTGCGACAAAATTCTATCGCCTTTTTCATGTTACAATTATGGCACAAGGTTTGGTAACCTGTTGGATAATTTTGATTCATTAACTTTTGATATAATTGATAACCTCCAACTCTACCGCCATTTTGCCGATGATGTGCATCATTATTAATGTGGTCTAAACTCAGACAATCAATGTCCATTTGCCCACATTTTACACAAGCACATTTGCCATTCCCATAATGCGTTAATACACCTCTTTTTAATGTTATAGCTGCCGATGTTTTTATATTAGGTAGTCGAGTATCTCCAATCTTTTTTGACTTATGCTTATCATAATATCGTTTAGACCTTAATCTGTGAAGTTCTGCATTGTCTTTATGCGTTCTGCGATAGTTCCTTGAATATTCTGCGTGTTTCTTTTTTTGCTCCTCATACGATGTTGCCATTTTTACGCCTCTTTTCTTTTGACGCTAAACCAGCTTTTTTTGCATCTCCTCTTGGTAACTTTTTCCAGTATCCTTTTTTTGATAATTCCTCTTTTAAGATTTTATAGAGTTTTTGTTGACGGGTCATTTTTCTGATTTTTTGACGCAAAATTTCGAGGTCTAATGATTTGTTTGGTTTCGACTTAATGCTTTTTTTCATGCCCCCATTTTACATGATTTTCACTGAATTGTCAATTTTTCACTTTCCATAACATATAATAGATACCTGTTACATGATATACGAAATTACGATTAAAAAACCAAATTCAAGAGATTCAGTATTGCCACATGGTTTTATATAGGTATATAGTCGCAATGGCATTTCTTTGTCAATATTAAGACGTTTTAGTCGATTAACACAAATACGAGTATTTAGCTATGATTTACTCGTGAGACTGTTTTATGTTGGTTCGGATAATGTTAATATTTCGGTTTATGGTAAAGTATATACTATTATTTATTGAGAATTGACAACTGGTTATCAGTTCTTAATAAATAATGTTTATATGCTATACATATATATACATTGTTTATAATCCATCGTGTAAAATCAATTTAGCTATGCGACTATAATATCTCAGATATGACTTAGCTATAATAAATGACTTTGGTGAAATTGAGTGATTAGGGTATTGACACAAAGCTAATCATGTGGTAGTATGGACATATCAAAGAGATGGAGGCAAAGCAATGAAGGCAAGTATCGTAGCAAAAAGATTACAGAAACAATTCCCAAGAATCGAAGGGATACACTCAGAAGTTAGTGAGAATGGCAACGAATACATACATCTTGGAAACGCTGCTGAAGGCGGATTAATAGATGATAAAGAATTAATAGCACAATGCAAAAAGGATAGCGAATTGGCTACAATAATCGGTAGTGACTTTGGATTACCTGCTGCCGATTACTACGGAGAATTTAAAGGCGGTTATCCTTATATTAATCCTGAACTTGAGGAAGCTGTATCAAAATATGGCTATGCAATCGAATGGTATGACGGAGGTACTTTGCAAGCCTTCCAGAAGTAGTTTAACCTCTACCGCTACTCAGTAGAAATATTGGGTAGCGAAGGCGGTTAAGCCTAATAAATAGAAGGGGGGACAAAATGAAAAACATCGAACTAACAGAAAAAGAGGCAACACAGCTAATGGTAATGCTCAATGGTAAAATCAATGCCATTGAGGAATACATTATCAACCATAAAGATGATTGCGAACGGGAAAAAGCTATTAGGAGGATATGCCAAGATATATTTAATAAATTGACACAGTAGTTTAACCTCTACCGCTCCCCCATGATAGATTACGGGGTAACACTATACAGCATCCGTTATCGTGGGGGAGGGAGCGATTAAACAGCACCTTAATAATTAAAGACCTTTAACCACCCTGAGGCGGGTGATGAAGGAGTACCATGAATAAACAGAATCTTAGTAATGCCTTGATTAAACTTGAGAGGTCACTGGAAACAGGAGTTGACCCAATATCAGGCTTCACCACAAAAGATATACTAGAGTGGATTGAGGAACATGAGCCACTTGACCCCATAACGAGTGATGAATGGTCGAAGATAGCCAAAGCCTCAATTCGTAGACTAATTGCCAAGTCAGAGCAAATAAGCCTCAGAAACAGGCAAATTCGAGATTTGCGTCGAGAACTACGCAAGTAAAATAAAAAGTTCTCCGTAGGTCATAACCACCCGCCGTAGACTGAAATTTTATCATCAGTCTCAGGGTGGTTTTTTATTTAGGAGTGAAGCGATTAAACGCTAATATAAGAATGGAGGAAAGTATGTCAACATATTATGGTTACTGGTCTGTCAATCATGGGCAGAGTTACAATCGTGAGGCCTACACCTACACCAACAAGCGGTCGGCAGTAGCGTCTATTAAGACTGTTGCTAGGGGTAATTGTCCCATCGGGTCACATGTCTCGTGGTCAATCTATGATTGTGATAGGAGCCAATCAATAGGTGATGATGAGCCTATACTCTGCGGAGTTATTAGACGTTAGTATCTTATATAAGAATGGAGGAAAGTAAAATGACTCATATATATGCTTGGGATTTAGTGTCAATATGTCAGACAAAATCTAAAATCGAGGAGGCTGAACAACAGTATAAAAAAGACGGATTAATAACTAGCATTAGAGAATCAAGAGACGAATACCACGCAAAACAATTAAACTTTAATATCCCTTTTTACGAATTGAGAGTTAAAGAACAACCTGAATGGATTTCATTAGCATAGTATCTTATATAAGGAGGGAAGGAAACATGAAAACAATACAGGAGTTCATCACAGAAAACAGAATAAGTATTAAGTCAGAATACGCTGACGCAAACAAAGCCGCACCGGATTGGAAAGACGCTAACCATTATAAAGTTACCCTTAAATATGGACGTAGACAATACACTACCTATTTTTCGCAAGGTTACGGTATTACTGGCGATCCTGACGCTGAGGGTGTCTTAAACTGCCTTGCACTAGATTCTAGCGGTATCGAAAACACCAGTAGTTTTGAGGGTTGGTGTTGTGAATACGGATATGATACAGATAGTCGCAAAGCCGAGAAGATATTCAAGGTATGCGAACGTCAAGCCAAAAAGCTCAAGGTGTTTCTAGGTGAGCATCTATATCAACAGTTGTTATTCAATACAGAATCATTATAAGGTAGTCTATAGAGTATTAAATAGGAGGTGTATTATGGATGAATTAATCAAAGTACAATCAAAACGAACTGAGCGGGTTGTTTATTGCGATAGACAAGACTTCAATAACTCAGAAGGCTCCTGCCGAATGATTTGGGGACAAGTGAGCCGCTCAGATGAAAGCGGTTGGTTTTTCAATCGTGAAGATTTGGAGGCTCTGGAAGATTAGCCTTAGAACGTCTCAAAAATAGTCAAGGTTAGGTATTAAAATAATTTGGAGGGGAATATGTCATTACACGCAGAAAAACAACTAGAAAAAATGGGCTACAAATATGACACAAGTTTTAATAGCCCTACAAAAGCAAAAGAACACGCCAAATATCTACGTGAAACATGGGGGCAAAAAGCAAGGATATTAGAACATTCGTCCAATGTTATTGGGTTACATTCGTGGTCTGTCTATTATAAGGGAAACCCACATCTAATTAAAAAGGGCTAGAACGTCTTAAATAGACGTTTTTAAGGGGTATAAAGCATAGACGTATAGAATATCATTATGGGAGGTTAAAATGCAACGTGCAACAGATAATAGTAAAAAATGCGGGGAAACTAATTGTAAACCTGCCGATTCAATAAACTGTTATAGAGCTGGAGAGCCTACAATAGCAGAATGTAAAAAGTGTATGTGTTACACCTGCACAAAAGGAGCTTGTAAACCTGCACATGATTGGAGGATAAGTTAAGACATCGCTACAATGCCAAAATAACGGCATAGATAGACGTAGGCTATATAAAATCATGGGGGGTAAAATCAATGCGTATTAATTCAATCAAGGGAACACTTAAATGCAGACCGATTATATTTACTATAACTCAGTCTGGAGGTAAGAAACTTAATCAGCCTATTCAATGTCTTAAAAAAGTTAAGGAGGTCTATGGCTTGAGCGGTATCAACTAAATTTGGTTCGGAATCCAAGATTACAAACCAAATTTAGTTATATAGGCGATAGGGTATTGACAATCGGATAATCATGTAGTATTATATGTAGGAATCCAAATTAAGGAGGTTAGGACAATGAACTGGCAGACTAAAGTTAAGATTAAACACTTACTAAACAACAAAGAGGATTGGGCATCTGTTAGTAATAATATGGCTAAAGTAGCGAACGCATTAAGCGATTATCCTTGTTTCTCTACCTTTGATAAGTCAAGGTTTTATGAGATTCCTCATGGGGATGGAGTAATAACCCCTACGGATTATGCGAATAAGCTACTTGATAATATGTATAATTATGCAGACGCACACAGAATATGGATTGAATAACGGGGGTAAATATGAATGAATGTAGGTATCACGCAGTAGGCTCTGAGGTATTTTACAAAGGCGAAAAGAAAGTAAGATGTTACGATGAATCGGAATCAAGAGCCGAAGAAATGGCAAAGGATATAGCCAAGAAGTTAAACTATGACCTTGAAACACTGGAACGGTTTGAGCCAAAAAAGAAAGGGGTAAAATAATATGGTAACAAATTTAGATATAGCAATCAAAGCCATTGAACATAGTATAGAAGCCCAAGAAGGTATATTAGCAAAACACATAGAGTCTGGTAAATATATCACCGCAGGAACTACACAAGCATATATATCGGGGCTATCAGTAGCATTAGAAATAGTAAAGGGTTGTAAGTAAAGGTTAGGAGGTAAAGTAAAATGCAAAAAATTAAAGGATTGCCGTTTAGTGTTAAACCTTATATTGGTCTACAAAAGAAAACATACTATGAGATTATAGACACTGATGGCTGTGAGTTTTCAAGTGGCTACACAAAACAAGAGGCTGAATTTTTAGTAAAAGCCTGTAATAACTATGATAAGTTAGTAGAAGCATTAAAACACTGCATTATTTGTGCTGAATCTTACTCAGATGCTTCCCGTATGGGACAAGCTGTTATAACTATAGCTAGGTTAATGCTTAAGGAAGTAGGTGAATAAAATGATGAAGAAATTTTGCCCACTCATACGAACGGATTGTCTTAGAGACAAATGCAGTTTATGGGTAGTAGACGGTCAAAAGGTTACAAATGTAAAATCAGGCAAGTCTGGTATCAAAGATACATCGGCTTGTGCCATCGCAAAAATGGGAGAAGAATCCGCAATGAATATCTGGAATGAGACAGAGAGGATTATAGGAGATTCAAATGCTTAAAGGATATGTAAGAAACCCATCCGATGCGTTAATATATATGATTTCTTGCACACTTGCTACGGTAAGCGATTTAGCGATGAAAAAGAATAAGCCAAAGCATGAATATGAGCGACAAATATCTATCGCACAAACAGGGTTAGATTGGCTTAAAGAGTTTCATATCCAAACTGAAGATACACGAATAATAGATATATTAACTAATCACAATGGTAGTGTTAAAGAATGGGCAAAAAGATTTGAACCAAAGGAGCCAAAATGAGCATTAAGTTACATCAGCTAACGGATTTGGGATTGAACATTCAAGACGCAATCGAGAACAATCCTGAGTTCGACATAACAAAAGCCTTGATAGACTTTCAAGGTGAGTTTAACAACAAAGCTCTTGACTTGGGAATGGTATATCGGAACATAATCGCAGAATCGGAAGTATATAAGACGGAATCCAAACGGCTAAAAGACAAAGCGGAATCTCTTGAAAAGAGGGCTGAAGGACTAAGGGTATACATAGAACAGCAGATGGAACTATTAGGACTGGAATCAATCAAAGGCGATACGTTTAGCGTTAAATTCCGCAAGTTACCACCAATGGTAATCATTGAGGATTTAGATAAGATACCAGCAAGTTACAAGCGTATTATTCCTCTAAAGGTTGAACCTGATAAGGTTAAACTTTTAGAGGATATGTCAAGTGGAATCAAGGTAGAAGGTGCTTCATTAAAAACAGATAGAAGAAAGTTAGAGATTAAGTAGGAGGTTTAGATATGGCTGACATGGAAGCAAAGATAGCAGAGATAATACAGAGAATTGAAGTCGCTTCACATAGGGATGAGCGTGAGGAAATCGAAGAGTGCAAAGATGAAATCCTCGCCCTCATCGCCGCAGACAGGGAGCCTTTGGTGGAGGCACTAGATTTAGCAAAGAAGCAGATACTACACATGGAAGAATGCTTCCAACCAAACGAGAGACTAGGCACTACCGAGAAGGCATTAGCCAAAATAGATAAAGCTCTGGAGGTAGGGAAATGCCAAGAGACGAAATGAGAATTGCTTTAATAAAAGGAAGTGCAAAAAAGGCTAAGAGGTACAGAATGGATAAGAAGATGATGATATGTAAAATTAAAGGTGCTTGCCCAATAATGGACGGGAACCCTTGCTTCTGGCAGAAACCACACGAGCATAACAAGGCTTGTGATATTGGACACAACACGCCAAAATGCGAAACCTGTATTCCTTATGTAGAGCCATCCCCTGCAAAGGCTCAATGTGTGGCGAAAGGTGGCCCTTGTCAGCCAGTAGTGAATAAAGATGAGTGTAAGGGTTGCGATTGTTTTAAAGTAGCTCCACAGCCTGAGCCTATGCCACTAATAGAACAAACAACAGAGCAACAATTAGCTGACGGAATAGCAAGACATCTATTAGCTGAATGGTTGGCTATAAATGCAAATAAGACACGCTTGGAAGCAGTTGAACATTGGGAGGAAGCTCAAGAGTTACAAGATTACCTCAGTATTATTGGTTATAGAAATATAGCGAAATCTCCTGACGAGACTATAGAAGCCCACGACCAGCAGGTGCGGAAGGACTTGATAGACCAGATAATTAAAGAACTAACTGAAAAGCCAACAAGCAATCGGCAGAAAGGGCAACCCAATACATTTGAAGTTGGAGCATTTTGGCAGAATGAGATGAATATAGCCCACATACGGGCAATGGCAGGTGAGCGATGAGTGACTTTTACCATAAAAATACATACCCAGAATCAATGAATCAACTATGGGAAAAAGAACCAGAAGAAGGTCAAAGAGTAGTAGTTGATTATGGGATTGCAACTAATAGTAACGCTTGGTGGAAAGATGGGAAGTTTGTGAATATGTATGGGTTTGAATTGCATCAAATTATAGGTTGGAAGCCATTTACTAAGGCAGAGAAGGAGTAGACCATGACATTCAAGAGTAAGGTAGAGGAGATATGTATGGAGCTGACAGGTGCAAAACCTTGTAGTGTAGCACCTTGCCCGTTTGGTGGAGAAGAACACTCATTATCAGAAGCCGAATGTGCAGAATGTGGGAACAAACGCATCCTAGCAGCCTACAAGGAGGCTGTGGAGGGGATGCCCAAACTACTTACAACAACTGACGGAGGTGATTTTGCAGTAGGAGCTAATCATGGGGTAATGTGCCAGCATAATAGCGATAGAAATTATCTTCTAAAGGAGATAGAGTGATGGAACTTAAAGATGAGGGGATAGCATGAAACCGAACCAAGTAAAAGCGTTAGATAAACTATTCTCAGAAGTAATTAGGCTTAGGGCTAATGGATACTGTGAGCGTTGCCATAAATATGTTAAGAATGAAGGCATTAATGCAAGCCACTTTTACGGGAGAGTTCGGCATTCGACCCGATGGGATGAAGATAACGTGCAGGGCATTTGCTCCCCTTGCCACGCAGGATTTCACGATAATAGGCTGAGTTACTTTGAATGGCTATTCCATAGGCTCGGAGCAGAAAGAATGTGCATACTGGCAGATAAAGCGGAAGTTATCACGAAACAGGATTACGAAGCCATAAAAACTCAGTTACAAGATAGGATTAAGGAATTACAAAGATGAGAATAATAGCGGTAGTGTGTATCTTAATAGGCATCTTGATTCCAACGCTGGTTATCTATGTAGACCAACAACCCGCCATTCGGGTTGAGATTCTATCCATCAAGGAAGCTGCCTTACCTACGCCCGTTCCCTCTATTACACTACTGCAAAACAAGAGCCAAGTAGAGGCTTTCATGCTTGCAGATACCACAAGCCAAATCCCGTATACCGATACATACAAGTGCGGTAACTTTGCCAATGATGTAGTAGTAAATGCAACCGCCAAAGGCATTGAAGCTAAAGTTATTGTTGTCCTATGGGTTGGAAGCTATGTTCCCCATGCTATCGTATTATTTCCTACTGCCGAAGGGGACGTATTCGTAGACGCTACTTCAGGCGATTGGTGGGTGAACTTCGGTTTGGGAGAGGGCGAATATAACTCTTACTCAATGGTCTGTTCCTCTTGTTACGGGTTTAAAGATAAGACGGTTGAAATGTACGGTATTAAAGAAAAGGGATATACAAATTGGGTCTATGTTAGACCACTTGCTTCTATACCAACTCTTGTACCCACGCCTGTACCCACTCCTACACCTACTCCCTATCGCCCTTGTTCTACCTGTAATGGCTCTATTGTAGAAGAATGGACTAATATAATCAAACCTACAGGGTTTATGACCTATTACCGTTGTTCTACTGGACAGCCATTGCGTAATCGGGAAGAAGTTTACCAGTTTATGCAATTTGACCAGACAGACAAAAACCCTTTTATCATGGGTAATTATGTGTGCGTAGACTACGCCGAAGATGTAATCTATAACGCTGCTGTTTACGGTATTAATTGCGGGATAGGCGTGGTCTACTTTACCAATAGTGTCTGTCATTCATTTATAGTGTTCCCAACAATAGATGACGGTGATGTTTGGGTAGACCCAACCGCAGGTGATTGGTGGATATACACAACTGAACAAGGTGATTGGAAAGGTGTAAATATGCTGGACGCTAACTGGCTGTATCACAACGAGACAAGAACCATCTTATACATAGAGAGAATAACTTATTAAAGGAGAAGATGATGAAGAAACGAACTTATATTGTACCACCTATTTCAAAAGAAGTCAAGGAGAAGTTCTTAAAGGATGTACTCTTGAGTCCTGATGATATACAGGAATTGGTTGAACTCGATGAAACCTTTCAACACGATGCTTTGCAAAAGCAAGTATTAAAAGGTTTCATCGAATACCTGCGTAGTCCTTGCACAGAAGAAAAACATGGACACAACGAACATTCTCAGATAACACATGAGATTTGTTCTTGGTGTAGAAGAATAGCGTGGGAGAGTTTAAAGTAATTATGAATTGCACTCAATCTACTTTCCTAGATTCGCAACAAAATAATATACAGTTGCACAATGATAAACCTAGGCTATATGGCAATATCTTAACGATTACCTCAAATATGAAGGGGGTAATAGATATTGACACTGTAAAGGGTTGCACTTTAGGAATGGCTTCATATCCTAAAAGGGGTTGCTATAACGAATGTTATGCTAATAAAATAGCCATTCGCAGGGGTTATGATTTCACAAAAAGTATTAGCCGAAGGTTTTTAGATAGGGAACATATTGCTACCGTTATTAGATTACTAAATAGTTATAACACTACATGGTATCGTATTGGTGTAGCTGGTGACCCTTGTCATAATTGGAATAATACCGTAGTTGTATGTAGGGCTTTAAGACATACATATAAAACACCAGTAATTATTACAAAACATTGGACAACTATTACAGACCAACAACTACAAGAATTAAAACCATTATTGCCAGTGTTTAATACATCAATAAGCCCACTTGATACTAATGAGGAAATTGCACACCGATTATACCAACGAGAACGATTATCTAACTTTGGTATAACAAGTGTTTTAAGGGTTGTAACTTGTAATTTTGGAGGAACAGAATGGGCAAGAGAACGAAAGGAGAAACAAGATTATTTACTATCTTTAAAACCAACTATTGATAACCCATTACGAGCATCAAAAACTAATGACCATGTTGCCAACGGTGATATATTATTAACACGCAGAAATGGGGCTGTTGGTGGTGGACACCTTGTTTCGCTACACAATCACTTGATATATCTAGGTGAATGTAAATTATGCCCTGACCAATGTGGAATAAAAGAAGGAGAAAATACAGTGAAAGTAAAACAAATTCAAATGTTTACAGACAAAATAGAATTTATCCATGTACCAAGTGTTATAGGCTCTGGTTTTGAGCAAGATGTAGCAACCTTAGCCCTTGAAGATGGTATAGCACATCGGGCAGCACGTAAGAATATGCAAATTCATTCAGCTATAATATTAAAAATAAATGGGGAATTTGCAGGTTTTATGACATTCCAGAATAATGATGAGTGTAAAGAGTTCTGTTTACTACAATCAGTTATAAAACCAGAAACATATACCGATGAACTTTACTTACAAATGGTGCAAAAAGTTATTGACCAAAATACTAAAAAGTACCCTGCAATTATGACCACTAATCCTAAAAGTAAATTTGAAACGCCAAAGCTATATGAAAGTTTAGGTTTTGTAACATATTTAGCTATGTCTGGTTTTTGTTATATGGTACATGGTGAATTATCAGATGTTAGGATGAAACTTTTAGCACATATAACAATGACAAATCTTTGGAACTCAACTAAGGGAGAATGGCTTAAATTAAAGGACACTTGGAATACACGAATAGAAAAAGCTGGTGAAGAATGTTCTATACCAAACCCTAAATTTGCAACTAGGGAAGGTTGCTGGCAAGGGGAACATGGTTTTGCAAACGTAGTAACAGGACATTCGCATAACGGCAATGCTTCAGTACTTGACCCTGTGGCTTGTGAAGTGATATTACGAATGTTTATTCCTAAAAATGGCAAACGTATTTATAACCCGTTTGGTGGCGGTGTCCAATTCGGATTTGTGGCTGGTGCATGTGGTTATGAATATGTTGCTAGTGAGATACGCCAAAATCAATGCGATGCAAATAACAAATTATGTGGCGAATTTAAAAACGTGAATTGGATTAAATCGGATAGTTCAACATACGAACCAGAGGGTATGTTTGACTTAATATTTACTTGCCCACCATATTATAGAGTTGAAAAATATATTGACTATGATGGTAACCCACCAGAAGGAGAAATAAACACACTCCCAAATTATGAAACATTTAGAGACACACTATTTTCTGGATATAAAATAGCCATATCACATCTAAATGATAATTGCTTCTTTGTTGTAATGACAGGAGATAGTAGAGATAAAACTGGGGCATATTATTGCTCTGAGGCTGAAACTGAGTTGTTCTTTAAAAATAACGGCCTTTCTGTATATAATAAAATCGTGTATTTAGAGGGAGAGTTTACTAGATTAGCACAAGCAAAGAAAACCCTTAATTACCGCAAATTCCCAAAAAGTGAACAAAAAATAATTGTAGCTTACAAAGGAGACATACAAAAAATAAAGGAATACTACCAACCTATCGGGAGGCTCTAAAGTAGGGGTGTTGACAAAGAAGTTTTACGTGCTATAATACGTGGTATCGAAACTAATTAGAGGTGTTGTAAATGACTGAAGAACTAACTATACCTGAATGTATTTGCCTCAGATGCAACTGGAAATGGATACCACGCATACCAAATCCAAAAATTTGCCCAAATCCTAAATGTCATAGTGTCTACTGGAATATTCCACGCAAAGTAAAGGGCAATGGGAATAAAGAGGTGTCCAATGCCTAGACCACAAAAAGAAGGATTAGATTACTTTCCACATGATGTAGATTCCTCAAGTGACCCTAAAGTTGAAGCTCTTGAAATGCTCTATGGTTTTGAAGGATATGCGTTCTTCTTTAAAATACTAGAGTGCCTTTACCGCACACCTAATTGCGAGATAGATATTTCTGACGCAGAAACTAAGGAAGAAACTCTACAGATATTAGCCAAGAAAACAGCAGGAAATAGACAGAAATTTGACAAGATGCTTGACACAGCGTTAAGGCATGGTTGTTTTGATAAAGAGGCTTTCGTAAATGGAACATTAACCAGCAACGGAGCAAAAAAACGTGCAAAAGTTGTTATTGAAAAGCGTGTAGTACAGCGTAACCTATATAAAGAGCGTAATAGTAGTATTATAAATAAAACTAAAGATAAAGAAAAGAATAGTAGTAGTAAAGTAAAAGATTGGACGAGTATCGGACAGGTTTCTAACACAGAAACTACACAGAAACCAAAAACTAAAGCTAAAGTTGAGACTTTAGACCAGTATGTTGAAACAGAATTACCACAATTATTTCCTCAATTAGACATTAAACTACAACTACATAAATTTAAATTATTCAATAAAGAAAAGGGGTATAACCCTACTGATATAAAGACTAAATTTATATCTTGGTGCGAATTAGCAGAAGAATATAGACTAAAACACAATAATGGCGATAAAGGTAACTCTGGAGATATGGATAAGTATGTCAAAGGGAAATACGGTCACGTAGTAAAGAGGTAATTATGCAAAAGACTGGTGTTTCTTATAGGGAATATTTAGAAATCGAATTTGCAGATATGTTAAAACGTAAACACGAATTTTATAAATGCCCAACCTGTAATTGGTTTGATGGAGGTGCAAGTATAGAGGGATTATGTAACCATCCTGATACACAAGAACTTACACAAGCAACGCATAAGGAATGTCCGTTCAAAATAGCAAAAGGAGGTTAGGTAATGAGAATAGAGACACGCCCGTATACAAGAGCCTATACACCACCAGCAAAAGAAGATGAGTTTGGGTTTGCTGGTCGCAAAATGCAACACCAACAGGCACAAGTTCTAATCCCGCAAAAAGGTTTTATTAAGTGTCCACGATGTATAAATGGAGTTGCAAAGCAATCAGTAGATGCAAAAGACTTAGTTTGGGATTGCGTAATGTGCGGATGGAGCCAACCAGTTCGGGAACCAGATAAAAAGACTTACGGAATGAGAGAGGCAGGTAGCTATGATACCAAGCGATATTAAAGCTATTCCGTTTACACCAAGTCCTTACTGCAATCCTGATATTGCAGAGCATCGCAGAGTAGAGAAATGCAAAGATTTAAAAGGAGACAAGGAATTTAGGGCAATCGGGATATGCCAGCATAGGGGATGCAAAGGTAAAAAGTTTTATAAGCACTTCATGGATAACCAATGGGCAGGTCAAGTAGTGCATCAGGGACAAACTACGATGAGGACACCAGACAGATGAACGCAGATTTTGACAGATTATATCTCGAATCGAAGCAAGGGGATGCTGTAATTATGGGCAACGGGAAGATATGCGGTCATGTAATCGGCAAAAAGTATATCAAGCAGATACACAGCCAGCATTTAATGACCGTCCCGCCAGCGATTGCGATAGATAAAATGGTATTCGTAAGACATATCCAACCGCAATGTGACAGGATATTTATTCTAAACGTGGATAATGGGGAGTTCTTTTCTACATCGGTAAGTAATTTCTTAAAGAACTCTTTCCATCTGGACAGGAAATTTGGCGAACAGTATGCGATGGCACTCGAATTTTGGTCTAAAAATGGGGGAGTAGTGCATCAAGTAGCACTCCCGATATAGAGGTGAAGTATGGCGATGATAATACACATACCAGAGTTGCTAATTATTTGGGCGAAGGCTATCGGTAAGGCTTTTATGGATATTATGTGGCATGACTGAGGTTTTGAAGTGTTGGACAGGGGTAATTATCCCCCTAAACAACGCTGTATGTCAATTTTACAGGGGTAAAAGGGTTGGGTGGTAGTGGGATATGGAAAACTAAAAATAGGGGCTTTAAATCAAAAAGGGGGATTATGGAAGGATTTAGTAAAAAGTCTCAAGAGATTATAGACTATCGGGCAGCTCATAAGCATTTACCGATGGAAACAGTTGCTCAAAAGTTTGGCGTTAAGCGACAGTGGGTCTACATTCTTTGCAAAAGGGCAGGGGTGCAATCCGCATCCGAACTCTATGTTGGGATGGATTGTCATTTAAAGGGCATACCAAGAGATTTAGTCGAATCTGTGAAAAAGAAATCTCATCTTGAAGGTATGTCTATGAAGCTAAAAACTATCCAATTATGGGAAAACTACATTAAAGGGCTTGACAAGAACTAGACAACGTGATAATGTAAATAAAAAGGTGGAATATGAGTAATAGATATTTCAGGGCAACTCTTACAGCAGGGTTAGGAATGATAGCAGTAGGAACAACAGCGATTGTGCTTGGGGGTGAAACAAATATAAAGGGGCTTATATACAGTTTTTGTGTATTTGTTATTTGTGGTAGTCTTGCAATATGGGGAATAGTAAATTTAATAAAAGGGAGATGTGACAATGGGTAATCTAACACAGCATGACAAAGATGTATTCAGTAGGTCAGGATTCATTAAAGAGGAAATTGATGGGTATGATAGTGCTGTACTTGAGAATGGCGCACCAGCCGTAATCAAACTTGATAACGAGCATTGGAAGCGTGTATTAAGAGACAGAGAGCGATTCCGTCACAATTACATGAAGGGTGGAGCTTCGCAACAGCAGTATATCGCAATGATGAAAAGGGACAGAGAAAAGCGTAAAGCCGAAGGTGTAAAAAACCCTGAGTGGGAGTTTCTAAGGGCTGATTATGGCAGGTATATAACACCAAGTGCAAAGCAACCAGTCCCATCCGATGTAAGGGCTGCTAGAGCTATCACTAAAATAGGTGGTAAGCGGTATTGGAAGGACTGGTAGAGTAATGCATACTTTACTCACAGTAATATTTTGGATTGTATTCAGTATATCAATGGTAGCAATATTGTATGCTTACTATTGGGTAATTAAGTATATTATTTTAGATAGGGACGATAAAAATAAATGAAGATTGAGTTAGTTTGTGCAATATGCCAAAAAAGTCTCGCAATAAGTGAGATAAAGCCCGAAGATTGCGTAAGAATACCAAATGCTTGCGTACAGATAGAATCGCCCTTTTGTAAAGAATGTGCAAATCGGTATATGTATACTAACGGGACTATGAAGGAAGAACTTGCGAGTGTGTCATTTAGTAACCATGAGAATCAGTTAGGTTAGGAGTGATATGAAAAAACAAACGCAGATAAGCACAAGCGCAGTATTATTCTTAACAGGTATCTTTATATGGAGCATACCATTCTGGATAGGTATTTGCGATAATATGCCTAATTATAAGGCATGGTTAGGGCTAATGGTTTTATGTGTAACAATTTGGTCAGCAGCACTGTTATATTTGGAATTTGCGAAAAATCGTATTAAGAAATAGAGTGTTAGGTTAGGAGTTTAAATGAAGGAACATCCGATACTTTTTAGCACAGATATGGTCAAGGCAATACTTGAAGGGCGTAAGACACAGACTCGGAGAGTAGTAAAAGCAATCAATGAGGTTGGTAAAAATAAGAAAGAGCCTAGTGATAAAGCTGTTGGTTTTATTCCAAGTGCTGACCCTGAATGTTTTATTGAGCAATTCCCACTTGATTTAACCTTAATGTATCCTCAAAGCAAACCTACAACAATGAATGGTGGTAGTTATCGCTGTCCCTATGGTCAAGTAGGCTCAAAACTATGGGTACGAGAGACATTCACAACCATAAAGACTAGGGATAATAGAAGATTTTACCTATACAAAGCAGGTTTACCGCCAAAGGAAGAATTATCAACTGAAAATTTACGAAGTATTAAATGGATGCCATCAATATTTATGCCCCACGAAGCAAGCCGTATTACTCTTGAGATAACAGATATTAGAGTGCAAAGATTACAGGAGATAACCGAGAAAGATGCTATAGCCGAAGGAATACCAGCATTTGCACCTAATGGAATAATACGGAATTATAAGATACCACAGATGCAATACGAGGTACTTTGGGATAAAATCAATGGCAAGAAGTATTCGTGGTCTGATAACCCGTTCGTATGGGTAATATCGTTTAAGAGGGTGTAATGTTTGGAATTTGTTTTTTAGGTGCAATAGGGATAATCATGTGTTCTATCGGTATAATCCAAGTTTACGATGAGTGGGGGTTATTAGGAATTGTGGCAGGTGCTTTATGGTGTAGCGTATGTGCGCTTGTAAGTTATAGGAGTGCATCATGCGAATAATAATATACTATTGGCAAAACGGATATTTATACAGTTCAAATAGTGGGAAGTCTCAAGATGCCCTAAAAATGATTATTGAAGATTCATCTTATAACGATTTAGGGAATGAACCTACTATTCAATCATTCTATCATCTCGACCACGCAGTAGCAAATATCTGTAAAGGGTTTACCGAACAAGAAATCCGCAGATTATGGATTCACTCTACAGACAGCGAAGATAAAGTTGAACATGGGCGTGTCTGGAAAAAGATAGATGATATAAACTATGAGTTCAAGTATTTCCCCAAAACGCTGTTTACAGTTGAGAAAAAGGCAGGGGATTATCCGTTTGCTATCGTATCCGATATGACACAATACATGGTCACAAAAATAGACCCTGACTTAAAAGACGGTGAGATTTACGGTAGATTATCTATTGCAGAGCAAATCGCAAGAAGTGTATATAATTCTCTTATCAAGTTAGGATTAAGCCCGAAGTCTTTAGTATCGCCTATAACAGCTTATAAAGACATTATTAAAGCGATGAATCTCCCAACATGGCAAGATGTACCCGATGAAGCGAATCAGTATTATTACAACACTTGCACAGGCGGTTGGATTGAAACCTTTAAAACAGGGCATTTTGATAAAGTGTACACTTATGATTTAAAATCCGCATATCCTTCAAAGATGAGGAATCTCGTGGACTTCCGTAAAGGAACTTGGGAAAAGGTTGATAGCGTTCCAGACCACAAAGCAGGTATGCTTGGAGTGTTTAATTGCACAGCAGAGATGGAAGCTGATTTACACTGTATCGTTTATCGGGATGAACGTGAATACAATTTTAACCCGAACGGGACATATGACACGTTAATAACTTGGAACAAACTTATGTACGCAGATTTTCACGAATGGGGCAAGTTCCACGTTAAAGACGGGTGGGTGTGGACTCCAAAAGACGGGGTAGTATGCTATCCGCTACGCAAAAAGATGGATGAATTGTTTGAACTTAGGAATAAGGCTGAGAATGATATAGACCGTAAAGTTATAAAAAGGATAATGTGCTTTGCTCCTGATACAGATATATGGACTTCGGAAGGTATTAAAAGAGTAAGTGATGTAGATATTAATGATTTGGTGTATTCAATAAATCCGCATAATGGCGATGTTACCTTAAAACCAGTGACAGCTACTTTTAAGTATGATTACAATGGTGAAATGAACTTATTAAAAAATAAAAGTTATAATTTTCTTATTACACCAGAACATAAATTATTGCTTCGTAAAAATGGTAGGTATGATTATGAATTTGTTACAGTAGCAGATATGTATAAATATAAAGATATGGCATGGAGTTTTCCTAAATACAAAGCTATACGTGGAGTAAAACCAAAATATATTTCAATATGGGATTATGTAGATGATGAGGATTTAATAAATGTTCAACCTAATAAAAAATGGGCATCTACTTTTGAAGGTAAAAAAGACTTTAGGTTTATAGGTAATGGTCATGGGTATATAACTAAGAAAAAATATATAAAAAATAGTCCTATGGTATTTGAGAAAAAATATGATTGTAAATTATATGTAAAAAATACAGGTATAACTGGATGTTCGTTGCCATACAGTTTTAAAACAGATGATTTTTTAGAATTAGTTGGGTGGTATGTATCAGAGGGCGGTTTGCATTTATATAATAGTAAATATAAAAACACAAATCCAGTATATAGTGTGAATATAGTTCAGAAACAAATAGATGAGATAGAAAACCTAGTGAATCGTTTAAATCTACCATGCTGTAAGACATATTGTAAGCATAGTGGGGCGTGGGAAATTTCAATTACTCATAAGGCATTATATAAATATTTAGAAAGTAAAGTTGGTAAAGGTTCTGGTAATAAATTTTTAAGCGATGAGTATTTTAAATTAGACCATACACATTTAAAGCACCTATTCAAGACTATGATGGCTGGTGATGGCTCTTTTAGAAAAGATAGACAGATGGATAAATACACTACGGTATCAGAATCTTTGGCTAATGACTTCCAGAGACTTTGTATTCATCTTGGGATAAAATCAAGAGTTATTAAGGAAATTTGCAAAAATACTGGTGGGATGTTAAGAGGTAGGAAAGTAGAAGGGCGAGGTTACATATATAGAGTGTATATTTATAAACCAAATAGAACAAGAGGTACAAGGCGTAAGTATATTTCACAGCAACCTTATAAGGGAGAAGTATTTTGTATCACTGTCAAAGATAATCATACGGTATTAGCTGGAAGGTGTGGTAAATTTGAATTTATTGGGCAGAGTGGGATAGAAGGTAAAATGGGGGAGCGTATATTCTTTGAGAGAAACGGCAAAATGAGTCCTACAACTCTAGGGGAGATATTTAACCCCTGTTGGCGTTCTGAGGTAGAGAACAATACCCATTTGAGTGTAGTAAACTTCTGTATAGAGAATAACATAAAACCTATCGCAATAATGACCGATGGTGTAGTAACCGATGTAGATTTAAAGATACCGTCAAGTACAGCAATGGGCGGTTGGAAGTTAGATTCGGTTACTAAAGGCTTGGTAATGGGTTCGGGTATACTTGCACTACAGGGAAAGCATAAAGAGGGCGATTTCTCGTTAAACTACGATGTTCTAATGGAGAAGATAGACCCTAACTCCACAGAGATAGTATTAGAGAAAGATGGGTTTGTATCAATAGGGGAAGCCTGTGAACGTAATCTGTTCGCAAAATTAGGAGAATACGAAGTTGACAAGCGTGTGATTAAGCTCAATTCGGACACAAAGAGGATTTATCCTAACGAACCCGCAAACTTTGGGGAACTGTTGGAACATACATATGATTCAATTCCGATAGATGTAAGCATGATAGGAGGATAGTAATGCCAAAACATTTAGTTAGAATTAAGGAAAATCCTGAATATGTTAAAACAGCGTGTGGTTTAGGTACTTCAAAGCATATAACCACTAATCCTAAAGATGTATCATGCTTAAGTTGCATACGTTGTATGACACAAAAAGAAGTAAGGAAATATTTAGGGGGCTAAAATGAACACAGCAATAACAGTAGTAGCCATTATCTTTGTAGGATTGTGGGTATTTAGTGGATTTAAGAAGATTATGGGCAGGAGAAAGTAGTGTATTTTTGGATAGTAGTGGTTAGTTTGTTATTTATCGCAATATCTGTCTTAATCTGTATGGAGAAGAAAGAGGTAAAGATGAACTGTGAGCAATGCAAATTCGCACCAGAAGGGGTTTGTCAAAGGAAACCTATACCAACAGCCACTAAAGACGGAAGATGCCCGTTTTTCATAAAGCAAAGAGCAAAGTAGGAGGTTAGGTATGGTTCAAAGATTTGGAGAAGATGGAACAGTATTAGAAGAAGCCGAGAAGTTGTGTAAACACGCAATGCCTATGGTAATAGGCGTTCAGGATAATATATGGTGTAGTAAGACTTCCTTAACGTGCTATAAATGTCTTGGAGAAGTCTGCGACGATGAGGAATTTGATAGTCATGGAATCGTTTAAGCAGAGGGTTAACTCTTTATAAGGAGTAGTTATGTGGCAACAGTATTGGATATATATAAAAGGTCAAGAGGACAAAGATTATTTTGAACTCTTAAAAGAAGTAGTCTCACCGATGTTAGGGTATACAGGACTTGATAAGTTCTTTTTCTTCCGTTATCTTCACGATGATATGCACTATATACGGTTGCGTGTAGAAGGCTCTGAAAGATGCCACGAAATAATAAAGTATGACTTAGATAGATTCCAGTCTGTTGATATGATAATAAAGCATGAAGATAGCGATTATAACGAGGTAGAGGACATAGCAGGTAGGTTTGGGCAGACCCGATATAAAGACATTATAGATATGTGTGAATTAGCCTCTAAGATAGCCTTAAACTTCGCTTGTGGCAAAGAAGTATACGACCCACACCCAAAACAGGTAGGTGGAGTGGCAGGTATCGTGCATTTAATCGGTAACACACTTAATTATGTAGTAGAACTTGAGCCTAATAAGAAATATAACGTAAAAGATTGGGATAGAATACAAAAACGGGAGAATAACGTACCGTAGAGCCTTTAAATGAGACAGTATTAGGGTAGCTCCTTTTTAGTATCTATATCTACCTTAGTATGTTTTACCTTGTAGTATGCTCCTACCAAACTCAATACCACAATAGCTACTATACACCACCATGCAACTTGAAAGATTGACCAAAACGTATTCATTAATCTCCCTTTTTAGTATCTATATGTGTTATCTTAGTCATTACCAACAGACCTTTCAATATAATGCGTACACTTTGTCACAAACATACCTTGCCGAATCGCTTTTAGGTATCCCTCACACATCTTATTATTCACACACACATGACAGAGTGCTTCCCCCGTAGAAGATGCCTCAGTAATCATATCTTGTACGGTCATAGCTGTTCGCTGTTCTACATCACCGCATTTAGGACATTTAAACTCAATAGTCTCATCACCTATCTTACCTTTGAAAACTCGCATAGATATACCACATTCAAAGCAAGCCATTTGAATATTCATTAAACCTTTACTCATCATGCCCGTCCTTAACATCTACTTTAGTTACCTTAACATAGTAATTTTTAATTCTGTGTAGTATTTTGGGAAATTTAGTTATTAACCATATACCTAAATATTTATAGGACTTATATTTTAGTGTAAAATGCCAATATAAAGATGGAATTACTAATAGAACTATAGTTAATATGAACATATTACTATAAGAATCAGCCCCCCACTTTATAGGAGAGGTTAAAGTTATAAAGCAAACAATTAAAACAGCCCAAGCAGACATCAAATATACAAAAAACAAGGCTAAAGGCTTATGAGATTTTATAGAAGCGATTAGTTTATTCATTTACCATTCCTTTGGTTGTTCTTCTCTAAGCATTAGTATCTTAGTTCCTAACTCAAACCAATGTTCTCCAAGACTTTGAGCAAAGACACCTTTATGGTAGAATCGTTCTAGTAGTTCCTTCTCATCATCATTCTCAGGTATTAAACCTATTAAATCTGTAGGATATATATTAGCTTTCATTATTCTACCTCATCTTCTGTTAAAGTATCTTCTGTCTGAAATTTTATACCAGCATTAGGCTCAATACTATAAGCTACAGAAGGTAAGCAAGATAATATAGCCTTAGCTAATTTAAGGTCGCAACCTTTACAGATGTGTAATTGGTAAGTATCAGCTTTATCAAATGAAGATTGGTAGCGAGTTGTAATCTCTATCTTTAGTAGTGTAGGTTTAGAAGTACAATCATCATAGATAATCTTACTGCACATATCGCATAGTGTATGTATACTCATTATTTACTCCTCTTATTTATTTGATTCTGTAGAGTGCGTATTTTTTTACTGCTTTGCCATAGTAAAATAGTTTCAGCAAATATGACAAGCCCCATTCCTAAGAATATTACTAAAAGAATAGCAGTGTCCATTAATCCTCCTTTTTAACATCCACATGAGCTATTTGAGCATAGGCAGATAAAAGCCTATCAATAGCACTACTATAAGAATCCCCATATTTCATAAGTAGTCTTAATTTAGCTATAGTGTCCTTTGATAGAGATACAGTAGTCTTAGTCGGTATTGGCTTTTGGTGTTCTTCCATTATTCTTAACCCCCTTATTAAATTTAGCTCTATTCTTACTACTAAGTCCTATATAGGCATCAAGAGCCTTCTCGTAAATATCACCTATAGCATCACCGTAATTAATGAGTTGTTGAGCTTTAGCCACTGAGGATTTACGAATTGCTATGGTGGTCTTTAGTTCCTTCATAGTAAAAGTATAGCATAGGTATAATGGTTTGTCAATACAAGTCTTATAAGATTTATAAAAGTCATAAGATTTATATATAACGCTTATAA
>Ga0105097_10000013_pt1 | contig 63044 bp, 86 predicted proteins | sample PPLLak12cMay2015_FD_87035 | JGI IMG/M metagenome (GOLD analysis project Ga0105097, IMG submission 87035) | Freshwater sediment microbial communities from Prairie Pothole Lake near Jamestown, North Dakota, USA - PPLs Lake P7 Core (1) Depth... | ecosystem: Environmental > Aquatic > Freshwater >...
CGTTCCTAGACCTTACCTTTCCGGCGCGCTCCGTGCCTACGAGTTCGCGCCTGTGTGTGATAGCCACGAAGCCCTCACGGGCAGTCGTCTCGGTTGTCGTGAGGCAGGATAGCATGTTAGTCGCTTGTGTCCTTCTTCGGCGAGACCAGTCCCCACAGTGGGGGAATAGACAGAATCAGGCAGGCGATCCCGTAGAACGGGAACAGCACGCGCAGGACGCTGTCCGCGGGGGATTGCACCAGGAACCACCAGCCGCAAGCCGTCATCACCACCGCCCGTTCAAGCCGCGTCATTTGCCCGCCTCCACGCGCCCTATCGCTATCAGATCCGCGAGAATGCGCTGGCGCAGTTCATCCCAGGTATTCGCCTGGCGGGACTTCTGCTTTCGGGTGGTCATGCTGCCGCCTCCTTGGCAGGAACCGCCCCCGCGTCTCCCTCGCTAGAAGCGTCCATCATGCGCCGCAGTTCACTGATCTTCAGGGAGCGCACCGTCATGCCGCGGAGGGCATCGCTCAGGAATCCCACCCCCACCCCGATCCGTTGGGCGGCCACCTCTACCCCCGGCCCCCCATTGCGCTTCATCACTCGCCGGCGCGCAGCCGCCAACTCTGCGGGCGTGGCTCGGCGATCTACCTGTGTCAATGTCGTCACCCCTGTCTCTCCTGGCGGCTATTGCTGCCGCGGTACTACGCTATAATATGCCATATTATCTGGCCCTGTCAATAGGGTAGACTGCCCCTTTCGGGAAATTTCTGGAAATATTTTCGGGTATGTGCGGCGTGGTAAGTCTGTCCGTGGTAGAATGGCATCGTGTTTGTGAGGAAGCGGAAGAGAACCCATCCCGGCTTTGGGGCTTTCGTCAAGGCGCGCCGCTACGAGCGGCAATGGACGCAGCATGATCTGGCGCGCCTCTTAGGCTGTAGCCAATCCTACGTGAGCGAGATGGAAGTACACGACCTTACTCCTGATGATCGGCAGTGGTATTTCTCGACGCTACAGCCTACCGAGGAGGACCCCGCCGCGTGGCTCGCCGCGGCCGGCTACGACCTGCCCGAGGAAGTTGCCGAACCCTCCACTCAGTACCCCGCCGCTGAGATCCGCGAGGCCCCGGACAGCGCCCTTATCGAGCTACCTATTCGCGGGGTAATCGGGGACGGCGGCGAGGTGACCCCGAGAGAGAAAGGCAGCTTTCGGGTTTTGCACCTGGAGGGCCCCATGCCGAGCTACGTCGTGATGATCGGCACCTACTCCTTGCAGCCGTTCTGCGCGAACGGCGACGTAATGACAGTGGCGGAACCCGCAGGCGAGGTCGCGGTCGTGTCCGGCGAGAGCGTGATTATCCAGCGCCCGGACGGCACAAAGTGCGCGGCTCAGTATCGCGGCAGGAAGGGCAGGACCTTACTGGTCACAGCACTCAATGCACCCGACAACGCACCACCGGCAGTTATCGAGGGGACTGTAGTTGGGATTCTTGCAGAGAAGTGGAGTTCGCTGCGGAAGAGACGATAGACGCGAGGGGCCGGAGGGGGCCGGCCCCAGCACTTATCTACATCATTATAGGTTGGTGGGACGTTGACGGTGATCGCCGGGAGTCGCAAAGAGGCGGTGCTGTACGCGCGGCGGAGTATCGAGGATCGCAAACGGGGGAGGGCGGACCGCTCTCCCTCTCTCGATTCGCAACTACGCGCCTGTCGGGAGTTCGTGGGCGGCGAGGGGGTGGCGGTCATAGGGGAGTTCGCGGACGACGGGATGTCCGGGGCGAACTGGGAGCGGCCCGCTTTGTGGGAGGCGGTGGAGGCGGCCCCTCCGGGCGGGCAGTTCGTGTTTTTCGACCTGGACCGCTTCAGCCGGGAGAATGAACTGCTGTGGAACGCGATCAGGAAACTACGGGAGAAGCGCGTCCTACCCCGGACGCCGCGCCAGGACTACCCGGACTCCGAGGAGGGCGACATACTCCTGGGGATCGGCGGAGCAATGGCGGCGGGGGAGCGGCGCAAGATCGCGCGCAGGATCGCGCGCTGGAGAGTGGATTACATGCGCGTTGGCAAGCACACCGGGCCGGCCCCCTACGGCTACCGGCTGGCGGGAAGCGGGATACTCGCCCCTGATCTGGAGGGCGCACCCGCGCCGGCCGAGGTGGTCCCCATGATGTTTCAGCAGGCCCTGGAGGGCTGGGGCTGCGGGAGAATCGCCGTGTGGCTGGGAGAGCAGCACATTCCGCCTCCCCAGGCCTCGGACGGGCTGTGGCGCATTTCCACGGTCTATGAGTTCGTGCGCCGCCCCCTTTACGCCGGTTACGCGACCCGGCCCGTCGCCTGCGAGGAGCCGGAGACTTGGCGGGATCGGTGGGAGCTCAATGAGGGCCTGCACCCGCCACTTGTTGACCGCGAACTGTTTGCGGTGGTGCAGGAACTGCTGTGGAAGCGTCGGGGTCGGGGTCAGTCCGCCAACGGCTATCCCTTCCTGCTGACCGGGATCCTCCGTTGCCCCGCGTGTGGGGGGCCAATGAAGGGCTCTTACCAGTATCGCCGCTCGGGACGCTACCCGCGTTACCAGTGTTCGCAGGCCGTGAGTGTGCCGGGACTCTGCGCGCGGGGCCAGGCCGTGGGGGCCAAGCGCGTCGAGGAGGCGTTTCTGCGCGCCCTCGCGGGAGACGAATCTGCTAGGATCGTAATGCGCGAACAGGTAGCCTCAGACCCGGAGGGGGCGCTGCGGCAGTCCCTCGAACGGGAGCGGTTGGACCTGGCACGGCGGCAGGAGAATCTGCTGCGGGTGATCGAGCAAGGGGCGGTGGAACCGGAGATCATGGCGCGCCTACAAGGACGCTGGGCCGAACTCCGCGAACACCTGGCGGAGGTGGAGACCCGGTTTGCCACGCTTGGCGAAACCCGGCCGATAGAGACGGCGGCCGCGGTAATCGTTACCGATACGGCCGCCGCCCTGATGAGTTCGACTGTCCCGCCTAGCCAGCGCCGTCAAATCCTCCGCCGCCACATCGCCGCGTTGGTCCTCCACGAGGGGGAAACGGGCGAGGCTGGCTTTGACCTGACGTTAAGGCCTGTTACTTAAGTTCGGGACAGCCACCTGTCGCTGAACATTGTAACATAGGGCGAACAGGCGGTACTTGCAGTTTGGTAGGGAAGTGCTATACTACCCGATGCAATTCGGGAGAGGAGGCAGTGAGATGCGGATGATGACGTGGGCAGCAGTGGCGTTGCTGGTAGGTGCGGGAGTCGCCCTGGCGGGTGAGACCGTCGTGGTGACCACCGCCGCGGACGGAACCCCGGCGAATGCGGCGATCCAGGATCTGAAACTCTCCGGGGACGGGCGGATTGCCGCCTTCCTCACCGCGGCCGACAACCTCGTGCCGGGTGACACTAACGGGACCTGGGACCTGTTCGCGAAGAACCTGGAGACGGGAGCGGTGACGCGGGTTAGCCTTTGCGCGGACGGGTCGCAGTTGAATGCGGACGTAACGAGCATGGCGGTGAGTCGGGAGGGGAACCTCTTCGCCTTCGGGACTCGCGCCGACGCGTTCACGCCGAGCGGGCCAGAACTGGCGAAGCCCGCGATCTACCTGGTGGAGCAGCCGAGTGGGCCGGTAGAGGCGGTGTTCTATGACCCTACCACGGGGCCGCCGGTCGGGAACATCGGTATGAACAGCGTGAGCGCGGATGGCGGCAGGATGGCCTTCGCCTCAGACTTGCCCTTTGTTTCCGACCCGCTAGCAGAGGCTATGCAAGTCTACGTCTGGGACCGAAGCGCCGCTACCTTCTATCTCGCCAACGTGAATGACGCAGGGGAGTATGGGGACGGCGCCTCTTGGTTGAACTCAGGCCCAGGCATGACCCCTGATGGGCGCTATGTGATCCTCAATTCTCATTCCACCAACCTGATAGAGGGCGATACGAACGCCTCCCCTGATATCTTCCTGCGGGACCTCCAGGAAGGAATGACTACTCGCGCTTCAGTAAGAGATGATGGCAGCGAGATTCCTGCCTATGGAAGTCGAGGCGCGGACTACCCTGCGATCAGCGCGGACGGACGCTACGTTTCCTTCACCTCCTATGGCGCGGTAGTAGTCGGCGTGCCGGAGGGAACCTCGCAGGCCTACGTTCGCGACCTTCAGGAAGGGACTACCCAGGCGGTCAGCACCAACGGCGAGGAGATTTCCAACGCCTATTGCTGGGGCAGTTACGTCTCCTCCGGGGACACTTCTATCGCCCTGTTCCAGTCCGATGCCACTAACCTCGTTCCAGGCTTGACGGACGGGGCAAGCCTGATCTATGCGCGGGACTTGGCCCACGGCGTAACCGATGTGGTGTCCTGCGAATCGGACGGGGAGACAGTTACCCCGGTCGGCGAAGGCCAGTTCTCCCCCGACGAGACCGGCGAGGTGGTCGCCTTCGTTGCCGAATCCACCTCTGCCCTCTTCCGGGCCATGACCACCGGCCCCGCGCAGGGCTACCGGCGAACCCGCGGACCCTTCTGGGATGTTGGCTCCCGACACTGGGCCGTCACCCAAATCGAGGCCTGCTATGCCGCCGGGATCGTCGCGGGCTACCCGGACGGCTCCTACCGACCTGCCCTGCCGGTTACCCGCGACGCGATGGCTGTTTACATCTCCCGCGCTCTGGCCGGGGGTGACGGGGCGGTTCCGGCCGGACCCGGTGCCGCCACCTTCTCTGACGTGCTGACTGACCACTGGGCCTTCAAGTACGTGGAGTATGCGGTAGCGCAGGAGGTGGTAGGAGGCTATGAGGGCGGGACCTATCGCCCGAGCGTGACGGTGACGCGGGACCAGATGGCTGTCTTTGTGGCGCGCGGAATCGCCGGGGGTGACAGTCTGGTGCCGAGCGGGCCGGAGACAGCGACCTTCACGGACGTGCCGGACTCGCACTGGGCCTACCGCTACGTGGAATACTGCGGGGGCGAGGGCGTGGTCGGAGGCTACCCGGACGGGACTTACCGACCCCTGGTAGATGTGACGCGGGACCAGATGGCGGTGTTCGTGAAGAGGGGATTCCTGCCGTAGGAATCTGGCGATTCTACGACGAGAGACGCCCCGACCGCGAGGCCGGGGCGTCGTGCTGGGCGGGGATGGGGCTACTCAGCCGCCGCGAGAACCGCGAGAATGATGGTGCGGATAAGCTCGCCTAAGGGCCGCGCCGTGCGGTAGGCGTCGTACCAATCGTCTGCGCCGACGCTCCGCAGGCTGCCGGTCAGCAGCAGATCGCTGTCGTGCCACGCTCCATCAGCAGCGCCCTGCCACGGCAACTCAAACGTCGCCATGTCGGCGACGCGCAGCCCACCATCGTCGGCGACGTAGACGCGGCCATCCGCGCCCAGGAAACCGACGCGGTGCGCCCCCTCGAAGAGGCAGGTCTCAGAGCATTTGTCTACCAGGAGACGGGCCAGCGCCCAGGCCTCATTGATGCTGGGGCTGTTGCCCGAGGCGTTCGGCGCGGTCTCGGCATCGAAAATCGCCTGTACTGCCTGCTGAATCTCGCTCATCATCTCGTCTCCTCCTCCGCGGCCTTGTTCGCCGCGCGTCTCAGCCATTGGCTCACAGTCATGCCCGCTGCCTCCGCGGAAGCGGTGATCGTCATGTGCTCGGCCTCGGTGACGCGCAGGCGGATGACGCAGGAGCGGGTCGGCCGGTCGGGGGCGTCTCGGAGCAGGCGCAGGATCCGCGCCACTTTCTCCGCAGGGAGGGGGGTCGCCTTCACGGCGGCGCGGAGCTTGGACAGGTCGGGGGCGGGCATGGCTAGGCCTCGGCCTGCACGGGGAGGACGTTCCGCCCGTCCTGGCTAACTTGCAGCCGCCCGCGGCGGCCGACCTTGGACAGGGTATCATCTTCTGCCCAGTGCCATTCGTGCTTGTTACAGGCAGCCTCTAGCGCCTCCAGTGCCGACAGTTCCCTGTCCATTTTGCGGATCAGGGCGGCCTCCTCATTCACCACCTCGGCCTCTCTTTCGATTGTAGATAGGCGGATACTTCCGCGTGTGCTTCTCATCTCTCTCCTCTCTCTCCGGCTGTGCCGGTCTGAGCTACGCACTCGGCCCCGGTGCCCACCTCCGGGGTTGCCGGGAGGTTAGGCTAGAAGGTGTAGTCGTAGTATTCTTGGCGGTATCCGAGAGCGTAGACCTCGCTTCGCATGGTCGTCCCCGCTTCATGCCAGGTCCCGTTTTCGCGCAGAGTGATGATGGTCTTCTCCCCGTCTAGGTTCGGCCTGTACTCGTAAGACTGGCTATCGGTCATTCCTTGAAATAGCGGGATTGCGGTGTCACGCTGGATCACGAGCTTTTTGCCGCTGACTACTTCTATCACAGTATAAGCTCTGCGGTCAGTCCAGCAAAGTTGAGTCACCCCCATTCCGACTTCCACCTTGGGGGTAGGCGTACCCTGCATTAGGTTGTTAAAGAAGCTCCCTGTGCGCGCTGGTCTCATTATCTCTCTTTCCTCTCTCTCCGGGGCTATCACTCTAACCCGTCACAGATAATGTACCACGTTGTACCACGTCAGTCAAGTGGATAAAGGTGCTTTTTTCGCAGGACGTTTGTACAGGTGGCGAATCTGTGGCATAGCCTCTTGACAGGCCTCCCCGCAGGTGATACTCTGCGCCACGAAGAAGTCTCTCCTCTGGTGTAGTAGAATAACATAGGCTGCCCAATCGCAGAAACGTGGTGGTCAACACGATCACAAGAGACCAGGAGCCTCCGACTTGAGCATATCCCCCACTGCCATCCGGCGCGTGACCCTCCCCGAATCAGATCCCGAACCCGAACGAGCAGACGGCATTAAGTGCCGTCTTTGCGCGTCAGCGAACCCGCGCGGGCGGCGTCGCTGCCTGGCCTGCAATGCGGACCTTCAACCCCCCAAGCCCCGGCCCTCAACGCTGAGCCAGTTCACAGACACCGTAGCGCGGGGCGAGGACATGCCGGTGGTCAGTCACTACCTCCACCGGCATGAGTATCTGGAGGACCTGACGCCGGACCAATTCCATGCGTTGCGGCGGAAGCGGGGCCGGCGCGCGGCGGAGCAGCGGGACAAGCGGCTGCGGCAGCGGGGGACCAGGCGGGAGCGGTATGCAGACTGAAGGGCGGGCGATAGCGGACCTGAAGCCCCACTCCGCGAACTACCGGCGTCACCCCGAGGGACAGCTTGCAATCCTGCGGGAGAGCCTGCGCGTTCACGGGCAACAGAAGCCGGTGGTGATCACCCCCGATGGCACGATTCTCGCGGGGCATGGATTGGTGGAGGCGGCGCAGGCTGAGGGTTGGACGGAGATAACCTGCCACGTTTACGACGGGCCGTATCCCGAAGCGTTCTTAGTTGTGGACAACAGGAGCGCCGACCTCGCGGAAGACGATACTATCGCCCTCGCCTCCCTCCTCCAGTCTCTCCAGGAAGACGGGCAGTTGGAGGCGACGGGGTTTGACTCAGAGGGGCTGGCGGAACTGCTTGCGGAGATTGAGGCTGGCAATCCTGAGAACGTCACCTTCCCTGAGTATGATGAGAACCTGTCAGATTCACCAGAGGGCAAGCTGAAGCGCGCTACCTGCCCGGAATGCGGCCATGTCTTCGACCTCTAGGGACTTCACCGTTATCAGCACCTTCGCGGGCGGGGGGGGGTCTTCCCTCGGTTACAAGCTGGCTGGTGGGCGGGTACTGCTAGCGGTCGAATGGGACCCCAAGGCTGCGGCCTGCTATCAGGCGAACTTCCCAGAGACTCCCTTCTATCTCGGGGACATTGCCGCGTTGTCGGTAGAGGAATGCCTTCAACTCGCGGGGATCGCGCCGGGGGAACTCGATATGCTTGACGGGTCCCCTCCCTGCCAGGGCTTCTCGACCGCGGGCAAGCGTGAGGTTTCAGATCCCCGAAACTCCCTCTTTCGTGAATATGTTCGCCTCCTGCGCGGCCTGCAGCCCAAGGCATTTGTCATGGAGAACGTATCCGGCTTGGTCAAGGGAGCTATGCGTCCGGCCTTCCGCGAGATCATACGGGAATTGAAGGCCTCCGGCTATCAGGTGAAGTGCCGGCTCCTTGACGCGAAGTGGTTTGGGGTTCCACAGGAGCGGAAGCGGCTGATCTGGATTGGAGCGCGGGAAGACCTGGGGCTTGTGCCGGAGCATCCGAAGGCACAGGCTAGGCCGGTGACGGTAAGGGAGGCCCTCGCGGGATGTGAGATCGGACCCGTCCCTCTATTCAACGACAAGTATGCGAGGTTGTGGCCTCGCGTAAGACCGGGACAGAGGGCGGATGCTGTACTGGGTAACGCGGGGTTCAATGGATGCGTCAAACTGAATCCAGACCGTCCGAGTAAGACTATCCCGAAGGTACAAACCGGACGCGGATTCGGTACTATATGTCATTGGGCGGTCCCTCGGGCCATTTCCATCCCGGAGGCCAAGCGACTGCATTCATTCCCGGATGACTTCATAGTGACGGGAACCTATCAAGAGCAATGGGCGTGGATCGGCAACTCCGTCCCTCCCCTCCTCTCCAAGGCTATAGCTGAGGCAGTCTATGATTCGGTGATAGTACCGGCGCGGGAGAAGCTGACCGGGCAGGAGGCCGTCCGTGTCTGAGAACCCCACCCTCCTGAAACACAAGACAAGGCGCGACTCACCCTGTAGGCCAGGCCCCCGGGGAGTGTATCTGGGGCGAGAAGGCAGAAGAGGAAGCTGGTAAATGGCTGACGATCGCGAGAGAAAGCCGTGGGAGAGGCGTCGGGAGGAGTCCTTCCGCGCCTATGCAGCCTTCTGCGTCTATCGGAACCTCGGCGCAGATCGGAGCTTGACGCTTGCAGTGCGTCAGTACCTCACGCTCAGTACCCCCAATGCCCGCGCAACCAAGGCACAATCTGAGCGCGCTCGCTATCTGACTCACCCGACTCCCGGCAAGTATCTGCGAAACGTCAGACGCAGGTGGGGTGATTGGAGCCGAAAACATGCCTGGGTGGCCCGCGCCGAGGCCTACGACGCCTGGATACTCGCCGAATCCGACCGGCGCTCTGCCGAGGCTGCAATCGCCGAAGCAGACCGCCAGACTGCCGAGAACATCCGCCGCCAGGCCCTGCGCTTGACCCATGCGCGCAACCTCCAGGATTCAGCCGAGCAGGCGCGGGAGCTCGCCCTGCCGGTGGCGATGATCAGACTCAAGACGGCGCAAGCGGAATTGCTGGAGATGCAGAAGAGGAACGCCCCCCCCTCTGAACTCGCGAAGGCCGCGAAGCAGGCGTCAGAGGATGCTATCAGCATCCTGCATTGGGTGGTCAAGGCGCTTCCGGCTGGGCAGAAAGCCGAACTCCTGAACCTGGGTGAGGTCACGGACCGGCAGGCCCACCAGGTGGAGGGCAAGGGGCTGACGGAGCAGATTGTCGCGGCGCTGGAGCAGGCCCTGGGGGAGAGAGATGTTGACCTGCCCACCCTAGGGGTCCTGCGGGAGCGGCTGCTGTCGGGAATCAATGGCAACGGCAACGGAGGGGGTTGAGCCGCGGGAGGCGGACATGCAGGGACTTCCTGCGGCACTCACAGAGGAGGCGGTGTGCGGTGGATTCGACCAGTTTAAGGCGCGGCACTTCCGCCGCCTCTACCGGAATTGCCTAGTCGAGTTCGCCTTCGACTGCGTCTCCTGGGGGGAGGGGGAGGGGCCAACTCCCTATCAGGAGGAGATACTCGCGACCATCCCGGCAAGGCCCCGGATCGCAGTGCGTGGGCCGCACGGTTTGGGTAAGACCGCCCTCGCCGCCCTGGTTGTGCTGCACTTCGGGCTGACGCGGGACGGCGAGGACTGGAAATGCCCGACTACCGCGTCCGCTTGGCGGCAACTAACACACTATCTCTGGCCGGAAATCCATAAGTGGTGTCGCCGCCTGCGCTGGGAGAAGGTCGGGAGGGACTCGTTTCGGGATGGCCAGGACCTGCTGCAGTTAAGCCTGAAGCTGGGCACGGGGGAGGCTTTCGCGATGGCCTCCGACCAGCCGAGCCTGCTTGAGGGGGCGCACGCAGACAGCCTGTACTACCTGTTCGACGAGGCGAAGAGCATTCCAGCGCCGATCTGGGATGCCGCCGAAGGGGCCTTCGCCTCCGGGAATTGCCAGGCCCTCGCGGTCAGTACGCCGGGGGAGCCGGTAGGCCGATTCTACGAGATTCACGCGCGGCGGCCTGGCTTTGAGGACTGGTGGGTTCGACACGTCACGCTGGAGGAGTGTATCGCCGCAGGACGGGTGTCCCGCGAGTGGGCGGAGCAGCGCAAGCGGCAGTGGGGTGAGGACTCGGCAGCCTATCAGAACCGCGTTCTGGGCGAGTTTGCCTCCAGCGAAGAGGACGGGGTCATCCCCCTCTCCTGGGTGGAATTGGCGAATGAGCGGTGGCGGTCCCTGGAGGAGTCCGGGGCCTGGGAGGAATTCAAGTGCGCCGGCGTAGACGTGGCGCGCTCCGGGCAGGACAGGACGGTGTTCGCCCTGCGGCACGGCTATGCGGTTCGCGAACTACGCCGCTACACGCGCCAGGACACGATGCAGACGACCGGGCTGGTAAGTGGCCTGCTGGCGGCCCATGGCGGCGGGGCCGTGGTAGACGTGATCGGCATCGGCGCCGGGGTAGTAGACCGGCTTCAGGAGCAGGGCCTGACGGTAACCCCGTTCAATGCTTCGGAGCGGACTGACGCAAAGGACCATTCGGGAGAGTTGGGCTTCGTAAACAAGCGCAGCGCGGCCTGGTGGGCCCTGCGGGAACTACTGGACCCGGCCTCCGGTGAGCCGATAGCCCTGCCTCCCGATGACCTGCTCACCGGCGACCTCACCGCCCCAAAGTGGCGCGTGATGTCTGGCGGCAAGATTCAGGTCGAGTCCAAAGACGAGATCCGCAAGCGAATCGGGCGCAGCACGGATGACGGAGATGCAGTGGTAATGGCTTTCTGGGAAGAGCGAACCCCGGATTATGCCAGCGCCTATACCGTGATGTTCTGAACTCACCGGGCCGAGAGGGCCGATCATGCCAGGCTTAAAAGACACCATCGGCGGAAAGCTGGCGCGCTTCCTGGCGCGCTACCAGGATACGGCCCCGACTGCCCCGGCACGTCCGGGATTTGACGAGGCGGGGCTGGTGAATGTCGACCCGATGGCCGCGCAGGTTGACCGCTGGCGGGTAGCGCAGACGCGGGCGAAGCGACATGCCCTCCGCGACCGAATGGACGAGGAGGACGGCGTAGTCTCCAAGGCCTTGGACGTGCTCGCGGACGTGGCGACAGCCCCAGACGACGAGGGCGATTCGGGCGAATCATTCTCCCTTGACTGTGAGGACGAGCGCGCGCTTGCCGAGGCGGAGCTACTGGTGGAGGCCCTGCATCTCCAGGACCGATCCTGGGAGATCGCGCGCCGGATCGCGAAGTACGGCAATGACTGCTTCGAGCCGGTGCTGGATGCTGCGGGAACGCGGGTCATGCGCTACAAGCTGTTGCCCGAGGAGCAGATTTGGAGGCGGCTTGACGAGTTCGGGAACCCGCTGGACCCGCCCTGGGAACAGCGGTCGGCCTGGCAGAGTGAAGGCGCGGGGATTGGGCTGCGCGAGTGGCAGGTAGTACACTATGCCCACCGCGCGGACGAGCGGGCGATTTACGGGCGCGGGATACTCGACTGCGAGCGGGACTGGCAGCGCCTCCAAGACATTGAAGATTCGATGGTCAGTGCGCGCCTCCTGCGCGGCTATGATCGCAACGTCCATTACATCCCGGTCTCGGAGAGCGCGTGGCAGGCGGAAATTCAGAAGGCGATCGAGGACTACAAGCGGGCCTGGCGGAAGCGCAGGGTGCTGAGCGCAGAGGATGGGGTGACGCAGCGCGACAACCCCGGCAGCGTCCACCAGGACGCCTTTGTGCCGGTCCCCATCGGAATGGAAGTGGCGAAGCTCGGAATCGAGAACATCAGTCCCCAGAACGTACAACTCCAGAACATCCGCGACGTGGAGTATCTGCGGGCGCGGGTGTTGGCGCGCCTAGGGGTGCCGATGCGCTACCTGAACATGGGCGGCGGGGAGGCCGTCCGGGCGGCCCTGGGCGAGGGCGGAATCAGCCAGGAGGATATTCAGTTTGCGCGCACGGTGCGACAGATTCAGAAGGTGCTGCGGGAGGGGCATAGCCGGCCACTCAGCCTGCACCTGATTCTGCGCGGCTACAACCCAATCGAGAAGCCGGTAGCGCTCAAATTCCCGGTGATCAGCACGGCCGACGCGTCGCGCAATGCAGACGTAGATCTGAAGCGCGCGCAGGCCCTCCAGATTGTCAGCCAACTTCTCTCCCTGCCCGCCGAGATGGTGGTAGACCACTACATGCGCCTCTCCGCGCAGGAGAAGGAGCGGTGGTTTGGGGAGCAGATGGAGAAGCTCCAGGCCGCGGTGACCGTCAAGGCGGCCGCGCTACCTGCGCCCGAGAACCTGGAGCGAATTGCGGCAAGCGTGCTAGTGATGGCACAGGAGCATCTGCATGGCAATGGCAACAGCCGCGCGGGAGTCGCTGGAGCGGACCTGCGCGACCTGCACGCATACCCTGCACCTACTCGCTGAGGCGCGGTTACCCGAGGCGGGGCCGCGGCGCAAGCTACAGGCCCTGGTCGCCTCGGTGGCCGGAGAGTGGGAGCGTCGCTTCTGGGCGCGGTGGCAGCAGCCCTCCCGGTCGGCGTTGCCCGCGCTCTGTCTCGACGCCTTCGAGCAGGACCTGGAACTAGAACGGTTGCGCACGGAGTGGCGACGGATCGTCCGCGCGGAGGCTCCCTTCCGCGGGGTGCGGGCGGAGTGGCGGGATCGCATTGCGGGGCTGAAGTCTTTGTCCGAGTTGGAGAGGCAGGCCTTGGCCGCGCGCTTGCGGGGCCGGGGGATGCTGGAGGCGGCGATGGGGCCGGGCAGCGGCGACCCCGGTTCCCTGGAGGTATTGCTGCAAGCGGTGGAGTTGCCGGAGGGCCTGAACGGGAGGTTTCGAGAGGGGTTTGCCGAGGCCTTCGCGGAGGCAATGAGGAACGGGGCAGTCAACACCGTCGCGCAGCTAGGCCTGGGGCAGGAGTGGCTGCTAAAAGACCCCCGCGCGCTGGAGAGCCTGCGAGAATACGCTGGGTGGTACGGGGACAGAATCACGAAGCTGCTTCCGGTAGCCTGGCAGGAGGATCTGAAGCAGGAGGTCATCGCGGGGATGGACGGGGGGGAGTCGGCGCAGGAGATGACAGCGCGGCTGACCGCGCGCTTCGAGGGATTGAAGGGATGGGAGGCAGAGCGGATCGCCCGGACGGAGAGTGTGCGGGCGCGGGTCGAAGGGCGCATGGGCGTCTACCGGGTCGCCCTGGTGCAGCGGGTAGAGTGGATCACCGCGGACGCGCCCTGCCCGATTTGCAGCCCTCGTAGTGGGAGGGTGTATGACCTGGAGTCGGCCCCGCCGATCCCTGCTCACCCACACTGCGAATGCGATTACGCCGCGGCCTCCGAGGACCTGGACCGCCTTCGCCGCGAGGCCTTAGCAGGAACCGGGCCGATAGTACCGTGGCCGATAGACTTGCCCGCGCGGTATGCGCAAGGAGGCATAGCATGAACCCCTGGGAGATGGCAGAACTGGCCGCGCGGTTGCTGGCCCAACGCCTGGGCGGGACCGCGTGCGTAGACGTGCTGGCAGCCGTGCAGGACGAGGAAAGCTGCACCTTTTCGCTGCGGGTGCGCGCGGTAGAAGCGCAGATGCTGATTGAGGGAGTACAGGCGCCGGCCGGGTCGGCGCCACAAGCGTAAGTTCTCACCCCATAGCACGCCTCACGGCACGGCCTCTCGCCGTGCCGTTGTCTTGGCCGGGCACCGGGCAGCCCGTACTCATGGAGCACGGCCATGTCGAAAACGAAGAGTAGCAAGAAGCGGGAGCGGTTGGAAGCCCTGCTGGAATCCCAGGAGCGGCGCGGCGACGGACTGGGAAGCGGGGGAGACCGCCAGGACGACGGGGGAACGGAAACCTGCATCTGCCCTGAGTGTGGGGCTACCGCCTCTCATGAACGCGGCACTCCCTGCGCCGAAACGAAGTGTCCGCAATGCGGCACTGCCATGCGCGGGCAGGAGTCTCCATCGCCGCAGGAAGCGGTGACCGAGAGCGAACTGCGCGAGACGTTCGACCCCGCCCTACCGCGGATCGTCGAGGAGATAGATTCCCCGGCCGGCGATCACCTGATGGTGATCGAGTGCGTGCTGGGCAACGCAGACAAGCCGACCAAGAACGGACGAGTCTACACGCGCGGCCTCTTCGAGAAGTTGGTCGCAGAGTGCGCGGCCGGGACCCCGCGCTCGGGAACATGGCTGATGGAAGCCGACCACCCCGAGAGCGGCCATGCGCGCCTCTCCGCCACGATCAGCACCCCCTGGCGTAACCTGCGGATTGATGATCAGGGGCGACTGCTCGGGGAGACCAGTATTATTGACACCTCCCTGGGCGAGGATGTGCAGAAGCTGATTCGCAACGGCGTCCCGGTGCAGGTATCGAGCCGGACCTTCGCGAGCCTGACGCAGGAGGTGAGGGACGGTCAAACCGTACAGATCGTAGAGGAGTCATCTGCCCTGGAGCACTGGGGCGGGTGGGATGGAGTTCTCGGCGCGGCCGCTGACGGCGCCGGGGTGACAAGCTATCGGGAGGCCGACGCGCCTGCGGCCGTTACGCCTCCAGCACTGGATGTCCCGGGCAATCCACTGGACGAGGTGCTGGAAACTATGGACATGAAGGAATTAGTCGCACAGGTTAGCGAGGGCGTGAAGGAGGCCCTCAAGCCGCTGATGGAGAGCGCAAAGCCGGGCGAGAGCCCGCCCGCCGAGAAGGCCGAAGAGAAGGCCGAGGCGGCCGCTCCCGATCTCACCGCGAAGGTCGAGCAGGCGATGCAGGCCATTGCCGCGCTGACGGAGCGGGTGACGCAAAAGGACCAGGCTGAGGAGAAGGCAGTCCTGGAGGCCGCTACCAAACAGGCCTTGACGGAAGCGGTCAAGGCCATCATGGAGGGCGAGGAGCTGAAGGCCTGGCCGGAGGCGGCGCGCAAGCTGATGGAGTCCTCGCTCGCCGAAGTCACCTCTCCCGGGGCGCTGTCCACGACTTTCGATCGTATGCAGCGCAACCTCACTGAGATTGGCCTGGTGGTGCTCAACGGTCACCCCGCTGGCACTGGTATCGCCGGGGTGCATGTGAGTTCCAGCAAGGAGAAGAGCTTCGCCGACCGCGCCAAGGAGTTCCAGGCCGGAAAGCTTGACCCCAAGTTCCTACCGGAATCCCCCGCTGAGGTACTGGACCTTCTCTGCGAAGGCATTCCCGACAACGGAATGCGCTCTAACTCCGACCCGGATGACCCGGTGCGCAAGATGTTGGGTGGCAATGTCTTCTTCGAGGGCTACCACCCCGGCAACCCGCGCCACGCCTTCCGGGCCGTGCTCCTTAACACCATTAAGGAACATGAGGAGTACCTCAGAACCAACCTGCGCGGCGAGCGTGGGCCCTTCATGAAGATGCTGGAGTACACCAGCCTCTCGGGCGTGACGGCGGCGACGCCGTTCATGCTGCCGATCATCCGCCAGGTGTGGCCACAGTTGATCGCCACGCAGATCATGTCAGTTCAGCCGATGCCGAGCACGACCGGCAAGGCTCTCTACCTCGACTTCCAATACGATCCGGGCGGCGGCGACCCCTCCGTGCCGGGCGAGTTCGAGAGCGAGTACGGCAACAACATCTCTGAGCAGACGGCCATCCCGGAAGTGAAGATGGTGATCTCCGAGGCCGATGTTGAGACGGACATTAAGAAGCTCAAGGCCGACTGGTCTACCGAGGCTGCAATGCGGCTCCGGCTTGACTACGGCCTCGACGCCTCCTCGGAATTCGTCCAGTTCATGTCCGGCGAGATTGCCCGCGAGGTCAACGCGAAGCTGATCAACTCTATGCGCCTCGACACCGACCCGAAGGGCAACATCACGGCCGGCAACATCAACTTCGGTTGTACGGCTCCCGCCGCTGGCTATACCCAGCAGGAGTGGGATCGGGAGATTTGGCTCTTCCTGTTGCGCACCAACGCGCTGATCACGGCGACGCGGCGACGCCCGGCGAACTGGGCGATCTGCGGCGAGAACGCGCTGATGCGATTGCAGCGCAACGAGACCTTCAAGCTGGTGCAGCAGGACGGGGCCGGCCAGAATTACGAGACCGGAATCAACCTGGTCGGCGTAATCGAGGCTGCCCCGCGCCTGAGCATCTACTCCTGCGCCTCGGACTTCTTCCCTGCGGAGAGCGTCCTGCTCGGCCGCAAGGGGCCGGACTGGTACGACTCCGGGGCGGTCTACTGCCCCATCGTGCCGTTCTACGCCAGCCCGGTATTCGTGGACCCGGACGACCTGTGCCAGAAGCAGGCCGTCATGAGCTGGTTCGGCTACAAGAAGCTGGTCGGCAACGCCTTCGCGACGCTGACCTGTCAGGCTGGAACCACTGGAACTCCTTGGATCTAAGCGCGCAAGCGCACTGACCCCTCGGAGGGGAGGCCTCTTGCGGGGCCTCCCCTCCCTCATTTCCTTGAACCACCGTGGAGGCCGGGCATGGGCGACGAGATGGTGATGGTGGAGAATATCTCAGGCGTAGACCAGCACATCGGGATATGGGTGCTGAAGGCCAGGGCAACCCAGCCGATTCCGGTGCAGATGTTGGCGCAGGCAAAGCCTTACGTGCGTATCGTATCTCCGCCCCGAGGCGACCTGCTGGCCATCTACCGCTCATTGTGCAAGCCTGGGTGCGGACACTCCCTATGCAGCCTGACGCGGGGAGTAACGGCCGCCCTGGAGCACAACGGATTCACAGTGAACCGCGCGGACTGGCGACGCCCTGACCAGCCGCAGATTGGACGTAGCCACCTCTGCAATTCGGGGACCTTCGAAGGGCCGGCCGGGAAGTTCGCGTGGCCGCACCCCGACGCTGACATCTGCGCGCGGGCGCAGGCCGACTACTTCCGGCGCAGCTTCGACGGGCATATCTGTTCGAGCGAGGCGATCCGCGCTGCCATGATCGCCTCTGGTATCCCGGAGAATCGCTGCCATGTGGTGAACGACGCGATTGACGTTGACCTCTTCACCCCGGACGGCCCGGCATTGGAGGGGTGGCCAGGGCGATTCGTGTTCCTGATGCTGGGGGCGCTGAACCCGCGGAAGGGCTTCGACCTGGCACTGGAGGCCTACGGGAAAGCCTTCACCGCAACCGATCCGGTAGTGCTGGCGCTGAAAGATTATGACTATGGGTGGGGTCGTAGGGGATGGTGTCAAGAGCAGGTGGCGGCCTGGCAAGCCCGCCTGGGCGAAGCGGCCCCGATGGTCGAGTACGTTTACACCACCTGGGACGAGCAGCAGATTGCGGCCGCCTATCGCCGTGCGGCGCAGCATGGTGCCTACCTCATGCCCTCGCGCTGTGAGGGGTTTGGGCTGACTGGGGCGGAGGCGATAGCGTGCGGGTGCCGCGTCGGAATGACGGGATGGAGCGGGCAGCTCGATTATGCTACCCCGGAGAACGCCACCCTCTTCGCCTACACCCTCTCGCGGAATGAGGCGAACCCACAGGCCTATGAGCGCGACGAGCAGCCGAAGTGGGCGGAGGCGAAGGTCGAGGACATCATTGCGTGGATGAGCCGGGTAGTAGTAGAACGGCCCGATCGGGAGCGACTGAGGCGGAACTCGGAGCAGGTTCGGGCGCAGTTCACCTATGAGCGGATGGCCGAGGAGTTGGCCTCCGCGCTGGGGCTGGAGAAACCGCGGGGAGGTCGCGCTACCCCCGCAACAGAGGAGGAGAGTGGCGGCGGCAGAGTCTTGCCCGGGACATCCACCGCCGCCGCTCTTCCCATTGCTGAGCATGAGACCCTGGGAATCGGGATCCCAACGCGAGGCCGGCCGGGCTACGTCGCGGCTCTCCTGGGCGGGCTATTCTGCCAGACGAAGCGGCCGGACGCGCTCTGCCTGGTGGATGATGACGGCGGCCTGGAGAAGGACTCCGCCATTGTTCACCTGCTTGCGCTCTTTAGGCGGCAGGGAACGCGCTGCGGGATCGTGCCGGGGTCGCAGAAGGGGGCTAGTCCGAATCACCAGATTGCGATGGAGTGGCTGGAGACTGATCTGGTCTTGCGGCTAGACGACGACCTCATACCTGCCTCCCCGGACTACGTTGAGAGGCTGTACCGGCTGATCTGCGGCCAGGCTGAAATTGGGGCCGTGGGCGGAACCTACCCGAAGCTGGACGAGGAGCCGCGCGACTACCGCAAGGCGCTCGGCAAGGCGGGCATGACCAATCGCATTGAGGACATGCGCGCCGGCCGGGTAGACCTTCAATTCCGCAACTGGCAGGAGGCAGGGGAGCCGGTAGAGGCTGAGCATCTCTACTCCTCTTGGATATATCGGCGCGCCTACCTGGAGGCGGTAGGGGGATTCCCGGACTGCTACTCGCGCTTCGGGCAGCGTGAGGAGACGGATGCGAGCGTGCGACTATGCCTGCTTGGAGGCTACAAGCTACTGGTGGACCCCGGCGCGAAGGCCTGGCACTTTCTGGCGCAGGGAGGTCGCCGACCGGAACAGCGCGCGCTGCTGGCGCGGCAGGATGTGCGGACGTTTGAGGGGCGGCTGAAAGAGTGGAGGCATGAACTCCTGAAAGGAACGGGCAACGGGCAATGAGTCACAAGGTATTTAACAACGCAGAAGAGCTCAGGGCGGCTATCTCCAGTGGCAGCATTGATAAGGGAACCTTTACGCTCGGCGATGGTTACTGGGACGCCTGGGACGCTGAACTCGACCGGCAGAATGGCAAGGACCGCCTTCCCCTGTTAGTGCAAGCGCAGTATGAACCCATCAGGGTGGAGGTGGCAGAGGCCCTAGGTGAGGGGGCGACACAAGAGCAGGTAGAGGTGGAGGCGCGGCGTTGGCAAGAAGTGTGGGGGGCACACCTGCTCTATTGGTACGCCCGGTGCGTGCACGGACGAGAGTGCTCCGCGTACGGAGAGGCGCACGGAAACGGGGCCGAGGAGGCATATCGCCGCGCCTCGCTTCTTCGCTACGGCGACGCGGCCCTGCGGGATATTCCTCCCGGCACGTTGGTTTCGTGCCGAAGGCAGGGGCGGCAAAGGACACTTTATCTCGTCGGGCCGACCACCGAAGACGGCCTAACCGAACTGACTGTGGCTATCCAGGCGTCATACGCATACTGCGAGCCAGTCGGTTACGTCTACAAGGAGGAAGGCTGGCTCCGCATTTTCGAGCCAGCGACGGCGGAGTCACTTACCGAGGCGGTGACGATACATGCCCGCCAAGAAAGAACAGAAAGGGAGCGTAGGCAGCGCCAGATGGACTTAGAGCGCGAGCGGCGAAGGCAGGCCGATGCTATCGGGCGAGACGCGGCAGCCAACCCAAGGCCCGTCACGCTAGGGCGCCTCATAAGATGGTTCTTCGGGGGTGGGGGCGCGCGATGATCCTGATGATCGGACTCGACGCCTACCCCTATCAGTGGCGCTCCCTGCTGGAAGAGCGGGATTACCGCGTCGCAGAATTGCACTCCCCCCATGCCATGAGCGCGCCGGCCTGGACCTCGATCATGACAGGCCTGAACGCGGAGACGCATGGGGTGCGCGGGATGTATGCCAAGGATTGGACCGCGGAGGCGGCGGCGTGCCGACCCCGCTACCTCTGGGATCATCTCACGGCCGCGGACCTGGAGAGCGTGGTGGTGAATCTCCCTTTCTCCTACCCGCCCGCGCTGGTACGGCGCCTCTTGGTATGCGGCTATCCTGCGCTGCCTGAGCATTTCACCTTTCCCCGTCACAGGCAGACAGACTGGGAGTTCGGCGAGCTCGACCTGTACAATCGCCGCCGTGGTCTCACCCATCAGGAGGTGCTGGACCTAGATGAGAAGGCGATCCTGGAGGCGCATCGGGAGGCGCGGTGGGCGCTTGCACACCGCTTCCTGCTGGAGATTGGGCGGGGCAAGCCCGACTTCGCGATGTTCTGCCTCACCGATCTGGACCGCCTCTCCCACTATGCCTCCGGGGCGATGCGTGCGGAAGAAGTGCGGAATGCGGTGCTGACTGACATTCTGGAACTGGTGGATCGGCTGGAAGTACAGATTGCCCCGGAGTGGTTGCTCCTAGTGTCGGATCACGGAGTAGACCTGCGCAAGCCGACGCGCGAGGACGGCTGGCATGTCGCGCATGGGCCAGACCTCAAAGAGAGTAAGCGAGGCGTATTCGCGTGGAGACGCGCGGACGGGGCGCACCTGGACCGCCAGAACGTAGCACAGAAGCTGCGGCTGGAGGACATCACCCCTACTGTCCTCTCGCTCCTAGACGCAGCTCCGATCTCGCGGGTCGAGGGGAGGCCGGCGCTGTTCCCGGTCGCGCCACTAGACGAGCAGGCGCAGATTCAAGAGGCGCTGAGAGGAATGGGCTATGTCGAATAGGCGGTTTCGGCCGGAGCGCAGCATGGGCGACCTGTGGGATGACCTGGCGCAAGAGAACGCGCGGTCAGCGATTCTTTACCACGCGACTCCGGAGTGGTTTGAGGAGAGCGGTAGGCGCGACGCGGAGGGGCTTTACCGGATCATGGCTCGCCTCCATGTCACCCGCCCCTGCCAGGACGCGGGCAACCGGACCATCCTCGACCTCGGCGGCGGGATTGGGCGCATTGCGCTCTATCTCTCTCCGGTCGCCGGTCGTTACTACCTACTCGACGTGAGCCGGGAGATGCTTCGGCAGGCACGGGCGTGGCTAGACGGGCAGGAGAACGTCTCTCTTGTGCAGGGCGACGGGTTCACGCTCGCGGGCGTCCCCGACGACTCTGTGGATTTCGCTTTCTCCATTATGGTCTTCCAGCATATGGACCGCGAGGTGTGTGTGCGCTACCTGATGGACCTGCGGCGGGTATTGGCGCAGCATGGCTACGCTTACCTGGGCGTTCCGATGATGGAGTACCCGACGCGCTTTGCGGAGGCCGAGCGGGGGGACTGGCCGGCGAACTTCCGGCGCTGGCACCCAGGCGAGTTCCTGGAGGTATGCGCGCGCCTGGGCTACGCGATTCTGGAGGCAGACTGCGACCGCGGGCTGTTTCTCTTGCAGCGCGGTGCTGACGCGAATCTGACATGGGAGAACCGGGCAAATGAAAGGGCGACGACGGCGAGTGACAGGGCGGATCGTGCTGGAGGAGACGACGCAGGGCTGGGTAATGCGGACCCAGCGGCGACGCCTGGGGCTGTGGAGGACGGCGCAGCGGGCGGAGTATGCGGGGCTGGAGGGCTGCCTGTTGGTGCTGAGTCAGGCCTATGCGACCGCGACGCGTAACGTGAAGGGCGTCCTGGTAGGGCGCAAGCTGCGGCGCCGGACCGCGCAGCAGATTGTCGCGAGGCTGCTGCGGCCATGATGACCTACTGGACTGAGGCAATGACGCAGAACCGGATTGCCCAACTGAAGGCCGATGCCGGACAGTTCTTTGGCTTGGCGCGCGAGCAAGTGGAGGCCTGTATCGCGGTGAGTCCGGGGCAGGCGACAATCTGGAACTGGCTGCACTGGGCGTGTTGTGAATGGGAGTATGGCTGGCCGCAGAGCATCGCGCAAGCCTGCTCCGACTTCGGGATTCGCGAGGTATTGGACTTCGGTTGCGGGGTGGGGGAAGTGGGCTTGCACCTCGCGGCGCAACTTGACGTTCCGGTGACGTTTTGTGACCAGCCGGGGCGGTCGCGGGAGTTTGTAGCCTGGCGAATAGGGCGCACCCTCGACGGGCAGATGCGCGGGCCGATAGACCCCGAGGAGGTATGGCGCGAGGGGCTATCCTGGGATGTGGTCTTGTGCCTGGAGGTGCTGGAGCACATCGGTGCCGCGCCGATGGTGCTGAGGAAGCTGCTGGCGAGGACGCGAACTGCGTTCTGCATTTCGGGTGTGAGCGGGCGGCCGCCGACTGATAAGGACCCCCTGCACGTCTATCGCGATAGCCTGTTGCCGGTGCTGGAGCGAGAAGGTTGGGCGCTGGTGAGGGGCGGCGGAACGCCGTGGTGGTTCATGCGCAAGGGGGAGGCGAAGCGGCGGGGCTTGGAGGTGTTGGGGGCAGACGGAAGAGGAAAGGAAACGGGCACGTGACCCTCCATCACATAGCTTGGTTCAAACGGACGCCTCCCGACAATCATCCGGGCGGCGTTCCTCTTTTCGGGGACTATCTCCGGCGCGTCCTTGGCGCGAGGCTCTGGTCCTGGTCAGACTACCCGAATCGCGGGGCAGTAGACGAGCCGGAGGCGGCGCGGCTGCTGGGGGAGTATCTGTCGGTGCATCTCCTGTGTCCCGACACGGATGATGATATCGTGATCGCTGATGGATTTTGGGCGCGGGGGATACTTACCGACCATCACAATTTCGGCAGGATCATCACCGTCGCCCACGGCACATGGCGCGGGATCGCCCGGGCCTTCGGGTCCGCGCAGGCCGCCCGCCTCGGCGATATTCAGGCAGTCGAGTATGCCCGCCTGCCCGTGGTCGCGGTAAGTGAGTCGGTGGCGCAGGAACTACGCGACCTCTACGGCGTGGAACCGGCCGCGGTGATCCGCAACGGCGTGGACACGGAGGAGTTCCGCCCGCGGGAGAAGGCGCCGCGGACGCGCCCGGTGATTATCTACCCGTCCGACGCGAAGACCAAGGGCGGCGATATCGTGGCAGCCCTGCGCGCTCGGCGGCCCGACTGGGAGTTTCGGCGAATCGGCGCGGAGATCGGCGCGGAGGCGGAGGCGATAGCGCAGGGAGATGTCTACCTGCACCCCTCGCGCTATGAGGGCTGCTCCTATGCGGTCCTCGAAGCCCTCGCCTGTGGGCTGCCGGTGGTGGGCAGCGGCGTGGGGATGCTGGCGAACGGAGCTCCCGATCAGACGCGCCGGGATGATTCCTGGGGGATAGTCTGTGCGCCAGGAGTGTCGCTGCAAACCTGGGAGCTGTCACTGGAAGAGGTATTGGCGAGGCAGAGAGAGGCCTCGCTGAATGCCCACGCCTGGGCCGTCGAGCATGGTTCCCTGACCCGATGGGAGCGCGAGTGGCGTTCCTTCCTCCAGGGCGTGCCAGTTTACGCTGGAGCGCTACGTCCAAGGAGCGCCTGATGGCTACCCGACTGCGTGATATCTTGCCTCGCCTCTCGCGCCCCGCCGCAAGCCAGGGGCAGGGTACGGCCCTCCCGACCGAGACCCTGCCCCTGGGAACTTGCGGAAGCTGTGAGGCGGTGAACTTCGCGGCATTCCGGGAGGTGGCAATGGGCGAAGAGCGCGTCTACAAAAGCCCGGATCGGCGCGCGGCAGAGGTTGGCGGCACCCCCCACCCTGTTCGCTTCCGGTGTCGTAGCTGCGGGAAGATAGTGACGCATGAGCCGGACCGGCTCGGGGAAGTGAGGTCTATATGACTTCGGCGGAACTGATTGTGGAACTGAAAGCGCAGGGCTTCGGCACCTCTCTCACCGAGACGCAGTGGGGGCAGGTGGTGACGGACGCGCTCGCGATGTTCTCCCGGCAGCGGCCCCAGTATGTGCTCGATACCTTCACCACCACGGCCGATCTCGCGACCTACGATCTGCCCGCGGGCGGCTATCTCTGCCTAGCCGTATCTCCGCAGCAGACGATAGATGACCTGTGGGCTGAACTTACTGGCACGTCTACCGACTCGCCCCTGATCGGGGACGGTGACGCGATTGTGGATTTTCACCGCCCCTCTCTCACGGACGCATTTCGCCAGAAGCTGGAGGCCTGGGCGCGCCAGTTTGGCAGTGACTTCGAGCAGCCGGAGCCGGGCGGGCCAGTGCGGCTGATTCCCGCACCCTCGGAGGCGCAGGAGATGGCCTGGTACTACACGGCCCTGCATACTACTGTTGACACAGTGCCGGACGGCGCTCTCGACCTGCTGAAGATGGCTGGCCGGGCCTGCGCGATGGGAGCCCTGGCGCTGGGAAAGACGATCTCGGTATTGGACTCAGGCGGACGACTCACGCTGGGGCCGTACACGAAAGACACTGGGAGTTCAGCCTCGCTGGTCGCCAAACTCTTCGGGGAGGCGCAAAAGCTGGAGGAGGCCTTCTATCGTGCCGCCTACCTGCCAGCCGGCGCGATCAGGGGCTAGGCGATGGCAGACGCGGTTCTCCAATCCATACTGACGCATATCGTGAACGTCTACCACCTCGTGCAGAGCGAGGACACGGACGGCCAGGTGCTGGAGGGTTACCCGGATCGCTGGTCGCCCGACATCCTGAATCTGCCTTGCGCCATCGTGCAGGACGGGGAGACGCTAGCGAAGTCCGCGGTTGGCGCGATCATCGGCAGTACCATGATCCTCTACTGCGAGGACGCGGATCTTCGCGAGCATGATCGGGTGCACTGGAAAGAGCATGTCTACTGCGTGAACGGGACCCCGGCCAAGTATATGAACATCTTCGATGCGGCGAATGCGAATACGCCCCACTTGCTGGAAGTAGGGCTGATCGAGGAGAGGGCGGACCCGGCATGATAGGCGTCACTGCAACGATCACGAAGCAGGGCCAGATTCGCGACTGGGCGAGACGGATGCCCACGGAGTTTCAGCGCCGTGCGGTCAAGCTGGTGACGGCCCATGCCCTGGCGATAGAGCGCACCGCGAAGCGGCTTGCTCCGGTGGACAAGAACGTCCTCAAGGCGAGCATTCACACTGACCTGCGCGTGTCGGGAAGCCATATCTCCGCCGCAGTCGGAACGGACGCGAAGCATGGGGCCTACCAGGAAATGGGCACCGGACTGTATGGGTACAAGCATCGGGAGTACGTAATTCGGCCGAAGAACAAAAAGGCCTTGGCGTTCGTGGCCCGGGCGGGAACGCAATTGGCGACGGGACGCGCCCTCTATCGCTCAAAAGCAGGGCGACTGGTGACCTCTCGGAAGCGCGCGGCGCGCACTGTGGTCGCCTACGTCATTCACCCCGGCGTCCGGCCGCAGCCTTTCCTGGGGCCGGCCTTCGACCACCAGATGCCAACCTTCCGCGCCGATCTACAGAACCTCGCCCGTTTGGGCTTCCCGAGGTAAGACATGCCCCCGCTTACGACTGGATTCAACTCCACCACGCAGGCGAATGAGATACTGGAGGCCCTACGCGACGCCTTGGCCGCGGGGACTACTGTAACGCGCGGCCCCCTCTGGGCCTTGCCGGAACGCACCTGCCTGGTGCTGACCGGGCCGGGGGTAGAGACCACCCCCTTGGGCCTGAACGTCGAAGAGGCGCGCTACGAGTGGATGATAGTCTCGGTGCGCGCGGTGGCGGATAACGACCGGCGGGCAGACGAACTCGACACTCTCGCCGACACCATCATGGCCGCGCTGATGGATCTGATGCGCACCTCTACCAGTTTCTCCTACCAGAGCGGAGACGGGCCGCGGCGTTTGCGCGACATGGAGATGGCGGAACTGGCCGAGCGACAGCCGCGGCTTGACCCCCTGGGAATCGTGTTCTACACCCGCACGGAGGTGAATCCTCCGTGCTGAGGCTGCGCACGATACGACGCGTCAAGGGCGCTCGCCGGGTAGTAACCGAGGCGGGCGCCTTCCATTTCGACGAGTCCCGCGGCGATACCGCCTGCGTGCCAGAGCCGGTTGCCGAAGAACTGGTGGCAGAGGGCCGCGCCTACCTGCCCTCTCCGCAAGAGCTCTGTGCGGGGAAGTGGATTGTGCGCCGACGCGCAGGCATGGGGGACGTACTCTGCTTGTCTGCTGCCCTGCGGGAGGTGGTGAAGTTCGGCGGCGCCGTGGAGGTGATCGCCCACGCGAACTACCGCACGATCTTCGATGGATTCCCACAGGGAGCCGGGCAGTTCCAACATCGCCCGGTGTTGTTTGACGGCTGGCTAGAGCGACACCCAGGAAGGCGGGGCCGACCGGCCGCAGCCTGCTTGGGAGACTATTGGAATCTCGACTTGGAGGATATGCGTCCGTACTTCGCGCTCTCCGAGCAAGAGCGATCGCTGGGGCGCTCCTATCTCGCGCAGTTGCGCGGGGGGAGCGAAAGGGTGGTTGCCTTATTCCAGCGCGCGGGGTGGGAGACGCGCACCTACCGGCACTGGCGGCAGGTAGCGAAGGCGTTGGCGGATTCGGGCTGTACAGTGTTGGGCTTCGACGGCGAGGTGCTGCCGTGCTGCAAGCAGCCGTTCCCCATGCCACTGCGCGCCCTGGCTGGCGTGATAGCGGCCTGTGATCTGGTGGTGACGGGAGATAGCGGGCCGCTGCACTTGGCGGCCGCGGTTGGAACCCCTTCGGTTTCGGTGTTCTGCTGCACCGGCGCGGCCGGGTCAGTTGGGCGCGGCTATGACACTGAGTCGCTGGAACCGGAGGGGATGGAGTGCTGGCCGTGTTGGGCGGCCAGTTGTCGTGTCGGCGAGGTGGATGTCCCGGGCAGCTGTGTTGAGGCGGTGTCGCCTGAATCGGTAACACAAGCAGCCCTGGGGCGTCTTAAGGCGCTCTCTGGGCACAAGGAGAGTGCAGATGCAGGGCTTCTACGGTAGGATTTGGTACGGCGTGCAGGGAGCGAAGGGGACGGCGGCTACGTCCTTCGCCCCCATCGGGATTATCGGCCGGGCAAATCGGCGAATCCCCGCGGGACTTGAGAAGCTGTTTGGCGTCGGCTCCTGGAATGCGATGGAGCTTTCTGAGGGCATGACCCTCGGCGAAGTAGGAATCTCCATCGCGGCCCTGGAGGACCCGCACTTCTGCCAGTACGCGCGGCGTAGCGACGTGACCGGCGAGCTCACCTGGCTGACCATCAAGATGGGCTACGTGAAGGGCGCGGAGGTCTACACCTCCGTCATTCAGGACTGCAAGATGGACTCGCTGGGCCTGCGGCTAGAGGCGGGCGGGCGGATCTCGGTTGACCTCTCTCTGATTGGCGGCAAGGTCACCAACACCGCGGCCGATCCCGGCGACATGTCGAACCTCGACGCGCGGGCTTACCGCTCGTTTGAGGCCGTATGGGACGAGGTGCTGGACCTACGCGCGTTCTCCCTGGACGTGCGCAACAATATCAGCCCGATCCCTGTCATTGCCGGGTCCGGCACGACCCGCGACCCGGATCGAATCTGGGATTACCTGGACGAGGGCCGCAATGACGTGGGAGGTTCGCTCACCTATCGCGCCGGCGATGTGACGCGCGACCTTCAGGACTGCCTGCTGACCGGGGCGGACCACGACCTGGTATTCACCTCGTGCGGGGATATCTCCCCCGCGCAGAGCATGACCATCTCGCTCACCGGCCTGAAACTGGAGAGCGAGGACTTCCAGCTGCAGGCCGATGCGGACGTGCTGTTCGAGTGTCCGTATCTGGCGACCGACTGGGAAATTACCGGCTAGGCCGGATAAGGGAGGCGCATATGACGGGCAATGACGAACTGACCACTCCGGGCAATGTGATAGTTGACCCGGAGGCTCCCACCCAGGAGCAAGACCTCGATCTGGTGGCGCTGCTTGACGCAGAGCTTCGCCGCGAGCGCATTCCCCTTCCGGGAAGCGCGGACGGCGCGCTCTATATCGAACTGCAAGCCTGGACCGGCGCGCAGAAAATGCGCTACCTGAACACCGGCATGGAGTACGCGGTGCCGGTCGGGAAGGCGGCCGCCACCAAGGCCACCTTCCACATGGACACCATTGAGCAGGCTCGCGCGCTGCTGGAGAGTTCCATCGTGGACTTCCGGCTCCGCTTGCGCGGGAAAGAGGTGCGCTATACCGGCGCGCAGTCTGTCTGGTCGCTCCTCTCGCAGGTCCCGTCCGAAGTGCTGGATTGGGTTGTGGCGCAGGTGCGGCGCTTCCAGGGCCTGGAGGTAGTAACCCCCGAGGGGGAAGCCTAACCGGGCAGTTCCTCTCCTACCTGCGGCGCGCGGTCCGCGCGTTGCTGAGTGAGGAGGTGCTGCCCCCAGGGCGCGCCCTCGCGATAGTGCTGCGCTACTACCGCCACTACCGCGAGGGCTTTCTGCCTCGCGCGGGCGGAGTGGGCGAGCAGCCCGCATTCCTGCTCGAGTGTCTGGAGGCCTGTGCCGACGCGCAGGCTGAACACGAGGCCCTCAAGCGCCAGGAGCAGGAAACGAGCTCTCCTGGCAAGGGGCCGCGCCGGGTAGGCCGTCTCTCGGCAGAGGACGCGGCGAAGCCAGACTGGCACCGTCGCGTCAAGCCGAACTGAGGAAGCCCAATGGCTCTTGCTGGTGGACCGACAATCGAACGCGGCCGCATGGAGGTCGTGCTGGAGGCGCAGAACCGCGCGCAGGGAACCTTGCAGCAGTTTGGTTCGCAGGTCTCTCGCACGCTAGAACAAGCGCGCCGGCACGCGCAGGAGGCAGGGCAGTCCTTGCGCGCATCCGGCGAGCAGCTCTCCGCTATGACGGGCCGAACCACCATCCTCGGCCGCTCTATGATCTTCCTGGGAGGGGCGATCCGTTCGCCCCTCCTTGGATTGCTGGCCCTGGGGCAGGTGGGGGCTACGGCGCTCGGCACACTCCTGGGCGCACTGGGCCGCCTGGTAGGTGCCGTCGCAAACGCGGGTATGGCGATCCTGCGCTGGCTGGGACAGACGGCCGTGAACGCCGTCAACTCCCTGGCGAAGGCCCTCACGGCCTTGGGGGTAGCGGCTACGGCCGCGCTTGCCCTGGGGACGCGGGCCGCAATGGAGTTCGCCCACGGAATGCGCTATGCCAACTCCATCATGCAATTGAGCGAGGCGGGATTCGCCGATATCTCGGTTGAGGTCAAGCGCATGGCCTCCGAGGTTGGGGAGTTCCCGGCCGTGCTCGCGCGTGGCCTCTATGACATTGCCTCCTCGGGCTTCAAGGGCGCGGAGGGAATGGACGTGCTGGGGGCCGCGGCGAAGGCGGGTGTAGCGGGACTCACCGAAACCGCGACCGCGGCGCGCGCCCTCACTGCGGTGCTGAATGCCTATGGCATGGCCTCCTCGGAGGCGGGTCGGATCGCCGACATCATGTTCAAGTCGGTGGAGGTGGGCGTCTTCACCTTTGGCGACCTGGCGCAGAACATCGGTGATGTAGTGGCGTCCGCGGCGGCCGCCTCGGTGCCTTTCGAGGAGATTGCCGGGGCCTTCGCCACTATGACCAAGGGCGGCATCACCGCCTCAGAGACCGCCACTGCCCTGAACCGCATTATCCTTTCCTTCCTCGATCCGGCAAAGGACTTTGCCGCGGCGCTGAAGGCCATTGGTATTGAGAGTGGGGCGGTCCATATCCAGGCGACCGGGTTGGCGGGGGCGGTGGAGGCGTTAAATCGGATCGCGGCCGGGAATCCCCTGGTGCTCGCGAACATGGGCCTTGAGATGCGCGCGCTGAAGGCGGCCCTCTCGCTGACCCGGCAGGAAGGCCGCGGGTTCGCCGAAGACGTGCAGGCCATGACGAACTCGGCCGGCGCGATGGCAAACGCCACGAGTCAGATTGAGAAGTCACCGGCGCGCGCCTGGCAGCGAATGAAGGTGGAGGCACAGCTTGCCCTCGTCGCGCTAGGGGAGGCCTTCGGCCCGGCGCTTACTTCGCTGATCGAGGGGGCGGGCCGGGCCTTCTCGCGCCTGGGCGAGATCATGGAGCGGGTGGCGACCTCGGACCGTTGGCAGGCCTTCCTCGCGACCTTGCAGGCCGTCTTCTCGCAGGCCGAGGGCACGATCATGGGTTGGCTCGATTGGCTTTCCGAAAATTGGGGGCAGGTCTGGGATGAGGTGGCTGATCGGGTCGGCCGCGCCGCGGACTGGATTGCCGGAGCGATTGGGGGCGTGATCGAGGTGATTCGCTCCCTGGTCGCGAACCGCGGGGCGATCTGGGATTGGGCGCAGACTATCATTGACGCGGCCTTCGCGGTGGGGCGAGCTATCGAGCAGTACGTGATAGATACCATTCAGCGTCTCCCGGAGAAGATGGGGAGGGTGCTGGGGCAGGTCGGCGGGGCGACAGTAGGGCTCATCACCGCGCCTACTTCTATGCGCCCTTGGGGAGAACACATTCGAGAGAGCGCGCAAATTGGCGGGCACGCCGGTGAGCGGTTGGGGCGGTGGGCCTCTGACGCGACCGGCTATGGGGAGGCTGTCGCCAACCTCCCGCGCCTGAGTGAAGTTCCGCCGCGCCTGCGCGCCTGGGCAGAGCAGCAGGGCCTGATCGTCGAGGGTAGTCCGTGGGCAGAAGTCTCCGGCGCGTGGGGCCGCGGTTCCCAGGCCGGCCGCGATTGGCTCACGAACCTGCGCGCGGGTGTGGCGGGCAGCGCGGTGGCGGCTCCGGCCGGCCCCTGGCAGGACCTGGGGGACGGGGCTTGGTTTATCGAGTCCTCGCAGAACCTGAATGAGGCGGCCAATACGATCAAAGAGGCGGCCGCCACCATTGCCGAGGCGGGGACGCAGCAGATCAGGACCGCGCAGGAGCAAGCAGGCTACTTCGCCAACGCCTCCTCGCAGATCACGGCGGCGAGCGGGGCGGCGAGAGGCGGCGGGGCCGGCGGACAAGTTCCGTCCCTGGCAGAGTTCGCGCCGGCCGCGGTTTACCAGACAGCCCTGGGTGAGATGGAAAAGGCGCGGGGCAACTTTGAGGGATACCGGGAGGCCCTGGCGCGGCAGGCCGCCTCTCTGGACGAGGCGATAGACCGGCTGTGGCCGCAGATCGAAAATGACCCGACCACGGAGACGCTGAGTCTGCTTGCCGACCTCTATGACCAGCGCTCCGCCGCGCAGAAGGCCTTCCAGGGCTCCCTCAAGAGCGCGGCGGGAAATCCCCTGGAGGGCTGGGATCCCAACCTCGTGGCGCAACTGGGGCGCGCCGTCTCGGGCGAGGAGTTCTCGCAGGCGATAGCGCGCGTAGCGGCGGCGGATGCTGCGGCTGCTATCCCCGCGGCCGCTGCGGTCACCACCGCCTCGCCCACCTACGGCCCCGGCATTGCCCTGCACGACAGCTACGTCCCCACCATCGCCTCTCCGCAGATCAACATTACCATCGGCACCGTCAACTCAAAGCAGGAGATGAAGCGGATTGTCTTCGAGGCGGTGGACGAGAAGTTGGACGAGTTCTGGGAGCAGCAGATGGGCTATGAGGCGGCCGCGACTGGATACCAGAACTGATGGCAGTCTACGCAGTAGAGTTCGATTTCAACTTGGAGGAGATGGCCGGACTTCCGGCAAGCGGCTGGGCAAACATCTTCTCCTATGCCATTGCAGAACTAGGCTGGGAAAAGACGGCGGATACTCGCATACTCAGGCTAGAGCTTTCTCACTGGCTTTATTATTGGGTCTGGAATCCTGTCGGCGGAAGCCCGATCATCTACCAGAGTTCTGGCAGTAGCCTGTCCATAGACAGGGGGCTTGGCTTGGGGGCAGAGGCGCTGTATGCGGGCGCCTTGACCTTCGGAGAATGGGCTATCGCCGCCTCATTCGATGATGACACCAATACCTATGCGGTCACCCTCCAGGACCCCAACGGGGATGAGCATAGCTACAGTGGGGCGATATCCCCTCCATTGTCTCCCCCCATCGCGCTCGATTACCGCAGATTCGGGAGTGGGGTGAGGAACTACGGTAGTGTCGGGGCTGAGTACCTAGCGGGCTGGATAATCGGGTCCGCGAAGCATAGCATAGATGCCGTCTCCTTCGCGGTTGATGGAACTCCTGATACCGAGGAAGATTTCGAGGATGAGGCCTTCGACCCGCCCTGGGAGTGGGAGTGGGCGCATGTGCTGCCAGGCGAAGGGGCGAATAGCTGGAGTTGCGTAGATAGCAAGCTGACCTTTGACTTTTCGGGGCCAACGCCGCCCCTGGAGGAGTCACCTCAGACTGACTATCTGACTCTGACCTCGATAGAGCCGACGCGAACCTCCCCCCGATCCTTGTCGCTCTGTCGCCTGTCGCCCTCTGCGGTAGTAGCCGTGCTCGCGCCGGAATCAGAGAGCGCGCTAGCCCAGGGGGGCATTCGTACTGAGTTGGACGGCGCTTGGGAAAAGGCCACGGTCATACACTGCTCTCCTCACCCAACACCTACCGCCTGGAAGAGTCCGTCTTGCTGTCCGAGACAAGGGCGCTTGTGGGTGGCCGGAGTGATTCCTTCGCGCAACGCGGCCAGCCTTGGCGCGTTGGATAGCTCTACCTGGGAGACTGAGGCTGACCTAGCCGCTCTCGCCGACTCCGCTTGGTCCTGGTGTTCAGCCTCCCTGCGCCCGCTTTCTGGCGGCATAGACGTACTTGCCCTGGACGCGCCGGACGGCGGACCCTACACCTGGTATCAGGCCGTCGCGCTGTGGAACCACGAGGGGGACGAGCTCACCTTCTCCGAGGCGGTGGATACTGGGATCGGCGGAAGCGCAGATGCTGCGGGTAGTTTGCGGCGCTGGGTAGGCGGCGGCCTCCTGTTCGCGGCGATAGACGATGCAGACGACGCCCACCTCTGGCACTGCCCTTGCCTGTCGCCGGAGGCCGCAGGAGAATGGGAGGACCTCGGCACCATCGGCTCGGGTTATGCGGCAGTTGAAATCGAGGCCCTCCGCCCGCTCGGCCCGGTGCTGGCCATGCTACTGGACACCTCCGGTGAGGCTCCCGTCTGGTATCAGAGCTACGGCCTCCCGGAGGTAGACGGCTCCGCCGTCACCTTCTGCGAGCCAGTCCTTTCTGACGGCCTCCCCAACTCCGCGGAAGTGCGCGGCGGCCTACTCCAAATCCACGATGGCTCCCTGCTGTTCGCGATGGTAGACGACGCGGATGACACCCGCTTTTTCACCTGCCCGGCCATTGCGCCGGACGGAACCGGCTCTTGGACTGAGGTGGCGACCTAATGCCAGATAAGGTGTACCCGATTGCCAGACTACGCGCCTACCCCCTTGGGGCAGAGGGCTATGTCACGGACCCCGGCTGGGCCTGGTACTCCCCGATGGCCCAAGACTACGGGGCCTGGTATGCCGCCAACGGCTATCGGTGGGGGGCCGGCGCCGGCGCGCAGCCCATCTACCCCTTCGAGTGCGCCACCTTGGGAAACCGGGCATCGGTATTCCCTCGCCCGATCCCCTACTGGCAGCACACCGAAGAGGCGCAGTGGGTTCAGGATGTAGGTACATGGCACGAGGAGCCGAGCTTCCAGGGCCTCGCGTGGAACGTTCTGCATTGCATAGATTCATCCGGGACACTAACCTCAGATTTCACCGCTCCTGCCTACCCGAACTTCCTGGTCGGGTTCTACTCGCCTGGAGTCGCGTTGGGCTGGGATCCACTTGAGGACCCGCCTTATATCTCCATCGGCTGGGGGCCAGAGACTCCGACCGGAGCCCAGTGCGGCTATGAGTTCCGCGTCTGGTACGACGGGTGCGCAGAGATTTTCGAGTGGTCGGAAGGCGGCGCCTATGCGTCGCTCGGGACCGCACAACTCTCCTGGCGGTGGACCTCCGAGAGTCCGCAGTGGTTGTGGCTGATGATCTGCCACCTCAGCAACGGTATCGCGGTCAAGGACTCCGGCAGCGGCTCCTGGGAGACTGCGCCCTGGTGGTGGGTGGAGGGGGAAGCGGATATCGCCCCTCCATCTGGCACGATTCGTTTCTCTCACGCCGGAGGACAGGCCTATTTCTCGCTTTGCTCACTCCTCGGCCCCGCCAGCGCGGCGGCTGAGGGATCGGAATACGCGGGGGTTACCTCCCATGTGCTCACCAGCACGGTGATGACTACGGACCGGACCCGCGCCGCGGGGCCAACCGTGGACGTGCGGTCCCTGATACCCACCCCGGTCTCCTATGATGTAGAACCCGATCTGGCGGTGGTAGCGCTGAACCATGATGGAACCGACGAAGTCGAACTGGAGGCAACGCTCACCTGGGGATACAAGCAGATTCTCGCAGGTCAGGCCGACGCGGCGCAGGCCTACACTTTCGCGTGGTTCCCGGAGTTCTATGCGGCGCAGGCGCGGCATGACCCGACGCTTCAGGCACCGAATGGAGGCCTCCCGCCTTACGAGATTTGGTCGGCGCAAATGGACCGAGTGGTGGTAACGCTCCCGGATGACGCGGAGATGTGCCACGCAGAACTGAACGCGGTATGGCTCCTGAATGACCAAGGGGGCTTTCTGGACTGGCTCGCCGGGGCGTGCCTAGACCTCGCCTTGGGGTGGGTCTACGATGATGATTCACAAGCCCTCACCAGCATGATCTCCGGCTATGCTGACGCGCTCCAGGTGGTCGAGGAGTCTCCGAATCGGCTGCGCATTTCCGGCAACATCGTGGACTGCACCGTGCGCCTGCGGGCCTGCGAGGCCGATTCCGCTTGGCCGGTGATGGACGGGTGGGCTGCAGATGACGCGGTGCAGTACGTCCTGGATAAGTTCGGCTGGCACTCCTCGCGGGCCTCACTCACAGCGCTAGCCACCTATACGCTCTCTGAGGGCCGGCCGGAGGAACCCCTGTGGCGCGCCGGGCCGGGGCAGTCAGCTTGGGATTTCATTGAGCGGATCGCCCGCTACTGCGGGTGCGAGTTCACGGTCACTGTAGGCGGCGGGCTGCTCGCGCGCACCATGATGTATTTCGATACCGGGACCACGACCACCTGGCCTTCTACCTCCTGCCTCACCCCTCCCGGCGTACAGACCAGCCGGCGCAATATCTGGAGCTTCACCGGCGTCGAGGTGCGCGGGCGAACTGAGGACGGGGAGGAACTAGTCGCGATTCGCGCCGACGCGAACATGGAGTCAAATCCTGCCTACGCTTTTTACAAAGGCTATCGCCGCCTGGAGCAGTTCTACGAGCCGGGGCTGACGACGCAGGCCGATGTAGATACTCTCGCCGACATTCTCTACAACTGCATGAGGTACCGCATCGGTGACGAGGTGCGCTGGAGGATTCCCGACGACCTGGCGCGAGTGCGGCGCCAATGCGCTTACATCACCGGCCTCTTTTCTGGCGTAGATGACATTGACCGCCTGGGGATCACGGCGCTTGTTCACTCCTTCGGCCCACGCCTCCCGGACTGCTGCACTGATATTGTCGCGGTTCCCTACCCGAGCTAGCCATGCGAAAGACCCTGACCCGCACAACCGGCCGCTCCCGCTTCGCGCGCTCCGCCCTAGTCGTGCCGCCCGTAGACTATGGCGTAGTGCCGCGCCCTTCCTACAACGTCGGCGCCGCCACTGGCTCTGGCGTCTCTGACCACGGCGCGCTCTCGGGGCTGGGGGATGATGATCACGCGCAGTATCTGCTAGCCGATGGCACCCGCTTTGTCGCGGGCAATCTCCGCCCGGATGTTTCTGGGGGCCGCTCTTTGGGCAGCAGCGGCTACCAGTGGTCGGCGCTCTGGGCGCGCGCAGTTGACCTATCTACGCGCGTGAAGATAGATGCTATCTCCACATCCATCTATGCAGTTACCCTTACCGTGGACCAGACCGCAACCGCGCTTGGTGAGCACAATGTGCTAAATCTTATCGCGTTGGCGCCGTCTGCATTACAAGCTACGTTTGGAGTAGGAATAGAGTTCTGGGCAGGAGTATCAGGAGCGCCCCCTCCCACGCAAGTAGCGCTCTTCGAGGCGCAGCGTGGGGCTACTGATGCAGATTGGTCTTTTTGCATTCATCTCTACGATGGAGTGTCGCTTTTCGAGGCCTGCGAGTTTACCAACGACGGCAGCCTCGCCCTTCCTGGCGATCTGGACGTAGACGGGGCGGCCACCATCGGGACGCTGAGTGGCTATGTGATAGCGACGGCGGGCCTGCTCTCGGGGCAGACGGGGGTGCCGTACACCGATCTGACCTACACCGGGCTCACCGCGGGCCAGGTGCTGCGCGCGACCGGGGCTAACGCCGCCGCCTTCTCGACCGCGACCTACCCGAATACGGTCACGGTGAACCGGCTCCTCTACGCCTCGGCTGCGAACGTCATTTCCGACCTGGCGACCGGGAACAGCGGCGTGCTGGTGACGGACGGGAGCGGGGTTCCCAGCATCGCCACGAACATTCCCACCGCCGTGACCATCGGCGGCTCCTACATTTACCGCGCCGGAGGAACGGACGTGCCGGTGGCGGACGGGGGCACGAACAAGAGCGCGTGGACGCAGTATGCCATCCCCTATCTGAGCGCGGCTACCACCTTCGGCGAGATTGCGATTGGCGCGGCCGGGAAGGTGCTCGCGGTGGCGGCCGGGGCGACGGGGTACGAGTGGATTTCGGTTGTCGCGGGCGGCGGCGCTCCGATCGGCGCGCAGTACGTGGTGCTCGTGGCGGACGGGGACCTCACGTCAGAACGGGTGCTGACGGGGACGGCTAACCAGATCACCATCACGGACAACGGCGCGGGCAGTACGGTGGTGCTGAGTCTGCCGCAGAACATTCACACCGCGGCCACGCCGCAGTTCGCGCGGTTGGGGTTGGGGGCGGCGGCGGACGCGTCGGCGTTGTTGTTCGGTTCCGGTGGTAGCCCTGTGTGGTGGTTGAAAGATACGAGCAGCGGCGACTCCGCCTTGTCCCGGACGATGCAGGCAATCCTGCTCACCTCCGCCGCGATGAACGCGACCTCGAAGTACACCCCGGCTATCCTATTCGGGTCTACTGACCCGGACTTTACGACGGAAAACCCGAAGGTGCTCGCCGCCTTGGCGGGTAGGGCCACGGAGGGCTATGTAGGTGATACGCGGGGCGGCATGGCCCTTGACTTCGCGACCACACCAAACAACCCAGGAGCGAACTCAGTCCCCGTCGTCAATCTCACCCTCACTGAGAGCGGGAACCTCGCGGTGAACGCGGGGAAGGGAATCTACTTCGATGGGGCAGGAGTGGTAGACGGATCATTAGGCGACACGCGCATACTCGAATCCTCCGCGAACGTGATGGACCTGTACGCGGGCGGGGTGAACGCGCTGCGGCTGACGGCAACCGCGGTGGCCGTCACCGGCACCTTCTCCTCGACCGGCGAGATTACGGGGGGGACTACCCACACCTTCATTGTCATGCTCGCGGGGACGCAGGCAGTTGATTCCACTGCCCCGGGCGCATTGGGGGCAGGCTTCCTCATCCCGTTCAACTGCACCATCCTGGAGATTAGGGCGAACGCGGGCGTGGCCCCAACCGGCGCAAACTTAGTTTTCGATGTACATTATGACTCAAGCGGCGGGGCAGACGGGGGCGGGACTTCCATCTGGTACCTCACCCCGGCGAACCGCCTTACCATCACCGCCGGAAACAACACCGCCTCCACAACGGCATTCGACACGGATGACCTCGTGGAGGGCGGCACCCTGGAATTCTATCGCGACCTAGTGGGTTCGACGGTCGCGGGCAAGAACGTCTGCATTGCGTTGACGGTTCGCAAGACCGCGGCGGTGTCCTGATGGCGGAATACACCTTCGATTTCAACGGAGTAGAGAACCCCTCCACCACCCATGTCGCGAAGTACGCGGTGGACGCCTCCGCCGATCTCCCCGAGCCGGGCGTTGGCGGAACCGAGTTCTCCGACACCGACTACGCCGACATCGGGGCTGATGACGCGAGCGGCGCGGACCACGAGACAGCGAACGTGGATGGCGACTACTGCTGGCACCAGTTCATGCTTCAGCCGAGCGCGGCGGCCACTGCCGACTTCCGCGCGGATATCGCCATCACCTACATCGGCTATGGCCGCAACGGGCCGATCCCCTCGCCCTCCTACCACGTGGACCTCTACATTTACGACTTCAATGCCGCGGCGTGGCTATTCGTGGGACATCACAGCAACAGCAGCGCCGCCACCATCTCGCAGAGCCTGGGGAACTGGAATCGCTTCTACGATGGAACCTACGTCTACCTGCTGGCGCATAACCCCGAACCGTCCGCCCAGAGCGGCACGCCGACACCGCCCCAAGAACTGAGCGTCATCATCACGGACTACACGAGCATCACGCTCACCAATTATCCGGGTGGAGCGCAGATATTTTAGGGGTTGCCAAAAACCCTAAAGAGTGCTATACCACTTAGTAGACAGGAGGCGAACAGAGTGACGAACGAGGCGAACAGAATGGCAGACGAGGCGAAGTTGACGTTGACGCTGCATTTACACGATGTGCTGACCACGCCCGGAGGGAAGGCGCCGATCAAGGTGGGCGGCTCGAGGGACGCGGCCGGCGGGGAGGCGTTGGAGGATCTGACGCTGGGGGTTGCGCTGGCGAACCTGCTCCTCGGTATGTCGCCCTCCAAGGGCGATCCCAAGAAGGTGCTCCGCTGCGGGCGCGTGCAGGACAAGCTGGCGAAGGCCATTGACTCGGAGAGCGGGGAGTATGTGGTTGGGGAGATTGCGCTGGGCGTGCTGCGCGCCGCGGCCGGCGAAAACGGCCCCGGCTACAAGGACTTCCTGATGGCGCAGGTCTTGCTAAAGATCGGCACCGGCGAGGACGAGAGCGCAGAGGACATCTAGCCGAGGCGCGCGTAGTGCGCCCAAACGACTTGTGAAGGGTACGGCCCATGCCGGAAAGCAATGAGGTAGTCACGGAGCGACGGTTGACGGCGGTGGAGGAGTGCTACAAATCGTCACTTGCGATGCTCAACAGGGTAGGCGATCAGCTGGATACACTGACTGCGAGGCTCTCCGAGATGCCCTGCGCAAGCCATACCGCCGACCTAACCGCCTGGGCTGAGTTCAGCAAGGAACATGCGAATCGCTTTCAGCGCCACCAGGAGACAGATTCCGCCCACAGGGAGGACGTACAGAAGCAATTCACCGGCATACAGTTCCAGATCAATGGCATGTTCTGGAAGATACTAACCGCGTGCTTGACCGCTGTGGGGGTTTCCATTTCAATTCTCGCAATTACGCTCAACATCGTCGGGAACAAATAAGGGCTACCCGCGAACCCCTGGGCTTGCCGTGGCCGGATAGGTAGACGACATGGCAGATGAGCTATCCGTTTCGCTTAAGGAATACGTGGACGATAAGTTCCTGGCGCTAGAGAAATCTCTCACCTTGGCGCGGACAGACATGGACCGCAGGCTGGAGGGCATGAATGAGTTTCGGGACCAACTGAATCGGCAGGCAGCGACCTTCGTGACGCGCGATACCTGTAGCATATCATCCGAAAAACGCGAGGCGGATATCAGGATGCTGAGAGAGAGCAGGGCGACATTGGAGGGGAAGGCGAGTCAGCAGAGCGTGTATGTCACTCTGGCGCTGTCCTTTCTCAGCTTGCTCTTCGGGGCAATCAGCCTAGTGCTTCACTGGATAAAGTAGCATGGCAATGGCGGTAGTGAACCCGTACCTCCAAAGGCTGGTGGAGGAATACTTAGGGCCTTGGGTGTGGCCCTGGGAGAGAGGCGAGGCTAATGAGAGAGCCGAAACCGCAAGCGGACCTGAGCCTGCTGTGGACGCCGTTCCAGAAGCGTGTGGAGGAGTTGCTGAAGGCGATGCGCCTGCGGGGCTATGACCCCGTACCCTTCGAGACGTACCGCTCCGAGCAGAGGCAGAAGTGGCTTTGGGGGGTGGGGCGAACCCACTCTATGAAGCGCACCCCTGTGACCTGGACGATGGACTCCCGCCACCGCGTCGGCAAGGCTTGCGACATCATCTCCAAGTCGCGCGGCTGGAACTACCCGGCGTTCTACGACGCGCTCCGTGAGGAGGCGTTGAAGTTGAACCTGCGGGACTACGCGGGGCAGATGACGTTCAAGCGCGATTGCTGTCACGTCCAATGGGGAGGGAAGTGAGATGGCGATACTCGGCAAGGAGCGGGAAGGCTTTCTGAAGGTCACTGAAGAGGGGGCGAAGGCTCTCCAGGAGATGCAGGGCATGATCTCCGACCTGCGAGGCAAGGTGACGGGGGAGGCGTTGGACCTCCTGGACGCTATCGAGTTACGCGTCCTCACCAAGCTCGACACCCTCCAGGCGGCGGCAGAGACGCTACTCGCCGCGGGAACTGACCTGGTGGATGATGTGGGCGAGATCGTGGAGGGTCTGGAGGACGCGCCCAAGTGGGCGCAGTCCCTGGTCAAGACCGGAGAGCGGACCCTCTGGCGTTACTCGAACCTGGCGAAGAACGGGATGGTGGTTGACCTGCGCGACGCGCGTGTGGGCGACCTGCGATTGGAGGGGGTCATCACCATCACCCCCAAGGTGGCAGAATGAGAATCGGCATCTCCCCCTACCCGGCGAGCAACACCCTGGCGATTCGCGAGAAGCTGCTGGCCCTCAAGCCGCAGATCGTGCGACTCACCGTGGAGGCTCTCTCCACCTGGACTCCCTCGTGGGTCATCAACCGCGTCAAGGAGATTCGGGCGATAGTGCCCGACTGCAAGGTTCACTTGCTCTTGCAGGAGCGGGCCGTTCCTACCAACCTCTCGAAGTGGCTTACTGACTTCGCGGCGCGGGCGACTACCCTGCGCGGCTACGTCTACGCCTACACCCTCGGAAACGAACTGGGCGCGCTCAAGTATTGGTCGGGGCCGCGCGAGAGCTACGTCCCCTTCTTCCGCGCGTTCTCCGCCGCGCTTGACGACGCGGACCCAGACGCGCTAATCGGAGCGGCAGGCCAGACGCGCGGCGAGATCATGGGGCCGCGGCAGAATGAGTGGATCGCCGCGATAGACGACTGGGTTTCTTTCTATGATGTTCACCTGGAGGGCCCGCCGGGGACCTTCGCGGAGCCTATCGAGCGGATGAGGAAGCTCACGAGCTATGCGCCGCTGTGGGTCACGGAACTGACCGGCACGTTGGGCGCACCGTTGACTCAGCAGGCGAAGGAGATTCCGCTGATCTTTGCGGAAGCGGAGAAGGCGGGCGCGGTGTGCGCGTCCTACCTGCCGGGGGACAGCCGGACGGTCTACGGGCGGTGGCAGCCGAACGCGCTGCTCACGGCGACAGGCAAGGAGCGGACGACCTACGGGGTGGTGAAGAAGCTGATCGCGGAGGCGAGAGCGAACTAACCGCGGGCAACACGGACACCGCGGACAAGGAGACGAGCATGAAGATTCTGATCGCAGTTGCACTCGCAGTTCTGTTGTTCGCGGTTCCGGCGCAGGCGGAGGCCCCTCTCACCATTGAGACGGCGGGGCCGGTCTACCTGTTCACCGGCGGGCAGGGCGGGCTCCTGTTCACTTTCGGCGTTCCCCTGCTGGAGCAGATTCCCGCGGTGGCGGAGGCCAAGAAGTTCGCCCAGCTTGGCACGGTGATGGTCGGGACCTCCTTCGATAACGTGAAATTCTACCCGGCACTGGCGACCTCCGTGCAAATCGGGAACAACCCGGCCCTCGCGATTGGCGGAACCTACCTAGTGGGAGCGGACGACCGGCTGAGCGCGTTCGCGGGCATTGACTTCTGGCAGTACCTCACCGAGGACACCTCTTCGGCCCTGTCCCTCACCTGCGGCGCGGCCCCGACCCCGGCCGTCACCGAACCGGGCTACTGGTTGAGCTACAGACTGGAGTTCTGACCATGAATTGGAACATCTGGGCCAACAAGTTCGGGAAGAACCTGCTCTACGCGCTGCTTGTCGCGGCCTGCGGGGTGGCGACCCTGGCCCTCACCGACCTCTCGAAGAACCCGGCCGCGCCCGTCGCCGTCGCCTACTTGAGTCCGGCACTGTTTGCCATTCTCAAGGCGGTGGAGAACTGGGCGAAGCACAGGGGGGACGCATGACCTAGACAGAGTTCGCCCTGGCCGCGTCGTAGCAACGTGACCGCCTCCACTTTGCTAACACCCCCAGCCCGCGGCCAGGGCAACATAGAGTTACCGCCCACGGTAACGCATCACCTCCTCTCTCGCAAGGGACGACCCCCGGCTTCTCTCTCCGGGGTCGTCTCGCGTCTGCAGGGATTTGGTGGGGTGATAGCCCGAAACGCTCCTGGCGAATCCTAGCGCGTTTTTCTACTGGTGGCACAAAGCAACAGGCCCCCGGTGCGCTGGGGGCCTGCCTCGGCTATCAGGTCGCCTCTTTGGATCGGCCGCGCGGCGGACATGCTAGGGGGTGGCCTCCTGCGCGCTCCGCCTCCACTCCCAGTAGAACTTGTTGGCCTGCCGCTCCGCCTGTAGGGGGCCAGGCGCGCATTTCACCGCGGGTAGAAGCTCGGCGCAATCCCGTTCCGAGACTCCGAGAAGCCCTATGCCGTGCGCGTGCAGGCGACTCAGATTCTCAGCCTGCCTGCGGTTCGCCACGACTGCCTCGGCCCGGTCGCGGGGGAGAGCCACATACGTCTCCTCGAAAGCGCACTGGTATCCCCTGGCCTGCCGGATAGCCTGGCGAACATAGTCGAGCTTCAGTTCCACCGCGACCAGCCGCGTATGCAGGGGCCTCCATCCGCGCTTTCTGTGAAGCCGCCGCTCTGCCATTTCGAGGTTCAGGACGCAAGCTGCTAGGTCTGTAATCCCGCACTGCGTCCCCGCCTGCCAGGGCAGGACCAGCATCCCCTGCGCGCGCAGCCACGCGGTGACAATGGGGGCCATGTCCTTTTCGCGGGCGAATGCCATCCCCCTACCCCCTCTCCACTCTCACTGCTACCCTGCTTCCTTCGACATACAGGCCCAGGAGCCGCGGCCCGATGGGGAGGGAGACGGTGCCGCGCAGCATCGAGGTGATGTGGATTGCGCCATCGGCGAATCCTACGTGAGCTGGCATGTGCGGTTCGTCTTCATCTGCTCCCGTCCACGTCTCCCGAATCTTCTGGTCCTCCGGCCTGCCCCCCGTCACCTCGCCGATCTCGAAGCCGCGCGAGGTCGGGCGGTAGTAGTGCATGGGGTGGGGCCACCTTGGCTTTCTCGTCTCTTGCGCGTGCCTTTGCCAGAGAATATCGCTGTTTGGACCTGTAGTCCCAAGGCACTTTCTAAGAAGCTCCTCTGCCCTCTCCTGACTGAAACATAGGGCGCTATCCTTTGGCGGCGCGAACATCAGCCAGAACCCCCGCCAGTCCTCTTCCCCTCCCCACCGCTCCTGCACCTCCCAGGAGACGCGAACGGGTCCCTTCGCCAACAGGTCCGCGTCCGACACCGCGAGGGCCGAGCCGATTCCGTCGGCCGCGTCGCGCGGGGCCTCCAGGATGATCCCCGCGGGGCCGGAAGAGACGATCCCCCAGACATCGGTAAAGCGGGCGTGTAGGTCGCTCACCGCCCTCTCCTCTCTCCCTGGTCGCAGGCGACCTCCGTCACCTTCACCGCTTCGCCGCCCGAACACCTCACTAGGTTCGCCAAGATCGAGTAGGTCTCGCGCAACTGCTCGTGATGCGCGGCGCGCAGCGCGTCCCCCGCCAACGCTGCCTCTTTTGCCCAGGCCTCCTGTTGCTGCCACTGCCCCTTCAGGTAGAGCAGCACGTCCTCGCGACTGATAATTCTCACGGTTGCCTCAGCCATCATTCTCCTCCTCCTTCGGAGGCGTGTTGTGGGGCATCCGGCTTCTTCAGGTCGTTGCTCTTATTGAGGTGGTTCTTCGCCCGCTGCCACTCCGCCTCCGCAACAAGCACCCTCCGCTTTGCGCGCTCGATCAGGTACTCCTTCGCCTCCTCGAAGGTAGAGAAGATGATGCTGTCATCCCGCTCCTTTTTCTCCCTACATTCATGGGTGCTGCCATTTAGATACGTCGTGCGGACCACCGCGAAGGCCGCCGTATGGGATACCACCTGCACCGGCGCGATCTCTCCCTCACTCCACTTGGTCACCCGCCACATCGTTACCGTTTCACCCATCACTCTTTCCTTTCGCCGCCGCGTCGTAGGCGGCGAGTGCATCTCTAAGGGGTACAATACTCGTCACGCCAGACCAGGGGCTAGGCGCGGCCAGCACGTTAGCCAGCCCATCCGCGACCTCCCGCCACTTCTTGACCTCCGCCTGAAGGGTTGCGATGTCCGTTGCCAACAGTTCCGGGCCTACCTCTGCCTCTATTGCGTCCAGCCTCTTCGCGAGCGCGGTGAAGCCCCCGCCGGCCAGAAACTCGACAACGATGGCCTCGTCGCTACCTGCCCTGATCGCACCCCACACCTTGACCGCTTGGTGCGACCACTCGTGGAAGAGAGCGTGGGCGCGATTCCATCGGTTGTTCAGCTTCGCGATCTCTGCCTCCAACTCCACGACGCGGGCCTCCGCCGCCTCCGCGCGGGCGGCCACGTCTGGATAGGCGCAATCTCGGCACTCATAGTCCATCACCTCCCGATCCCACACAGCACAGCGCGGGTTCCAGGGACCCGCGAGGGCAGGCCAATCGTCGGGCGGGAAGTCCTGTCGCTTACTGCACGGACGGTACTCAGCCATCACTCTCTCCTTTCAGCGCGCGCACCTTCTCCAGGGCAGCGAGAAAGGCGCGCGCCGTCGCTATCCTCTCCCAGATCGGGGTCACCAATTCTGCCCCAAGGTGGGCGCGCCCGAAGTCGTCCTGCCAGCGCATAATGGCGGAGGCAATAGACTTGAGTTGGTCCTCTAATCCCCTCGTCGCCTCTACCGCCTGCGGCAGCAGGTCCAGCACCTCGGCGAGGGGAAGCGCGCCGACGACTGCCATCTGCTTTTTGAGCCCTTTTGGCATCCCGTCCCGCGAGTCCTCAACGTATCGCACCTCAACAGGCTCACAATTAGGGTGAGGAGGCATCACCCATACCACTTTCTCTCCTGACCCAAGGATGTCTACGAAGCAGTGCCACTTCCCGTTCGGCAGTTCACTCACCGTTCGCTCCTCTCTGCGGCCTCCGCCGCCGTAAGCTCTATCACACGAACAACCCCGGCAATTCGCCCTGCTCGTCATAATCAACCCACTCATCCAACTCCTCATCAAATCGCCTCTCCGCCTCACGGAACTGCGGGAAGCGCGGAGGGTATGGTCTGTCTCGGCTACACCACCAGTCGTACAGGTCGTCCGGCCCCGTGAACCGCTTGTAGATTTCGCGGTCCTCGCCTAGCTTATCCGCCCACATCTTATGTAGGGCGCGACGCACATTCTCCCAAATGCGCGGCCAGCGGGCGATACTCTTGGCGACCCTGTTCTCGAAGGGACAGCACACGCACCCGATGCGGTGCCAACCCTCACCGTAAAGCGATGGGTGGGGTAATTTTTCGGCGTGAATGAACTCCCACACTTCCGTCTCCGTCCAATCACGAATCGGGTGGAGCATCCGGCCTCCGGTGCGGCGGCACGTCTCCACCTGTCCGCGCTTCGCCCGCGAGGGGCTCTCCTCGGCGCGCACCCCAGTTAGGATGATCGCCCGACCACGCCCTCCTCCCTCCTTCAATTCATCGCAGCACCAGCGGTTTCGACGCGTTGGCACTCCCCGCCGCGCAACGTGCCAGTAGAAGGTATGAGCGGGATGCTCCCACCTCACGGTGGGGTACTCTGTCCGCATGAATCGGCACACCTCCGGCGGGTCAATCGTCGTCACCGAGTAATGAGCGTCGAACTTCACTCCAGCCATCTCCGCGAGGCGATGCAGTACGATGCTGTCTTTACCGCCAGAAAAGGCAAGGTAGTAGCCCTCCTCTGGCTCCCAATGGCGCAGGAGGGCAATGGATATATCGAGGCGTGACTTGCCTTGTAGAAGATCAAGCTGACTCATTCGGTCGCGGCCTCCGCCGCCGTAAGTTCTATCCGACAGCCCGGAGCCTCTCCCGCCAGGGCATACCGCTTGCGCGCCACCAGTTCCACGACTTGCTGATCTGTCGCCAGGAGTGCGGGGACCAGGCTATCCAAAGTCCCCTTGATGACGTTATCCAGGTCCGGCTTCTTGACGTGGGGAATCTCCCGCGTCTTGGGCACGCCCGATACCCGGCGCAGACGAAACTCCATGACAACGCGCGTGGGGCCGCTCAGTGAACCATGCTCTCGCGCCGCTTCAATCCCTGCCCAGTAGACCCGCTCGTGCCAAGCCTCCTTGGGGGAGTGTACGCGGATCCCCTCGCCGACGCGATAGGCGCGTGGTCGGGCCTGCGGCTTCGGTTCCCCTGGCACGTCAAGCACGATCATTGCGCCTTCTTCCCCGCCTCATACGCGGCGTTCGCTCCCGCAGTCAGGAACTGCCACCACGCCGTGTTATGTCGCTTGTGGTAATTCCGCAACGCCATCTCCAGTCGGTTCCACACCATGCGCCCCAGTGGGTTCGGGTCATGCGCCCAGAGCCATGTTACGGGCAGGTCCAGCGAGTAGACGAGGCGGGTCAACGTCCTGCGGTATAGCTTCATTACGCCCTCAGCGCTAGGTTTGGACGGTCCTCAACGAACTTCTCGCCGCCGTCCACGTCGCGCACCTTCCATCCTGCTTCCTGGCGGCTGATGATTCCGGCGTTGACCAGCACCCGTTCCAGGATCGCGCATTGCTCGCGCAGTTGGCATAACTCCCGCCAGATCGCCTGGTTTGCTTGGTCGGCGGGGCTGTACGCTGCCTTCACTTCGCATGACTCCCTGTCCGCGTTGTGTTCCTCCGCAAGCGTCCGTAGCCTCGCTCTCAGTTGTCCTTGCTGCCGTCTCGCCTTCCAGTTCTCAAACATCATCGTCCTCCATTTCCTTTTCTTCGGCACATTGAGGGCAGAATGGCCCCCCGTAATCGAAAGTTGGCACCTGACACGACAAACACAGGTGAGCGCCACAACGGCGGCAGTTGGCGTCATTCCCGCAATCGGCGAACCCGCCGCAAACGTCGCACCTCATTGCGCCTCCCTCCCCGCCTCATACGCGGCGCTGAGGTTCGCGTCTGCATCGGCGGCCCATTTCTGGATCGCCCCTTCGATCACCGCCCGCGCGTCGAGCAGGTCCGCCATCCCCGCGCTATAGGGCTGGCCCTCGCGGTCGAGCGCGGTCACAGCCTCAGTGCCAAGGTTCACTTGTATGATGGTCATCCGTTCACCTCCAGCAGCCTTCCTTGCGCCGGGCTATCCGTGCGCTCTACTCTGCCCGCGTCGAATTCCTCCAGGGGAATCTTCCCCCCGTGGTAGATGTGTCGCGCCCAGTAGCGGCAGAAGCGGCGAAGAGTTCCGTCCGTCCATCCCGGCCCCACATAGGAGTTCTTTATCAGTGAGTCAAGGGGCTGATACCGCATAGGATTGGGTAACACGCCTGCATCATGGAGAGTCTGACACCGATAGCCTGCGTCCTCCGGGGAATCATTGAAGCCCACCAGAACGTAGCAGCGCAGGTCGCGAAATCCGTGTTTCTTTGCCACCTCTATTGCCTTCATCACCGCCGACTCGTAGCGCATATCATCCCAGGCGAAGCGCGGGTGCATGGGTAATTCGGAGAGACGCGCCGCTTTCGCGTCCGTGAAGAGGCTAGCCTGTAACCCCTGGTTGAAATCTACAAACGGCAATGCCTTGAGGCGGTCTACCGCGCGGTTGAAATGCGCCGCGCTGGTTGCGAGGAAATTGTCATCACAGACGCAAGGGGCGACATCCCACTCCGCTAGCTCTACAAGGGGACGATGCTCGTTCACACAGAAGCGGCAGGCATTCGGGCAGCCCTGCGAGGTTCGCGTGGCAAGCGGGTTGTGCAGGCGCAGGGGGACAATCGGGGCGGCATCCTGCCCAATCTCACAGACGCTCGCGAGGTAGTCAGGGAGGAGTTCCACCGCGGGACCGCCAGCGACCACGCGCCCCTTCGTGGCATCAGCGATTCGCCGCGCCTCCGGTAGCAGCCACGTGAAGGGGACGCTCAGGTAGGTCGTTCCTCCCATGCGCCACTGCTTTATGCCCTTGTGCCACGCGTACATTAGATGCTCTCCAGCAGCCTTCCTTGCGCCCGCGCCCGCCGCAGGCGTTCCTCGATCAACTTCGCGTAGACCGGCGAGAGTTCGCAGCCAGCAAACATCCTGCCCAGGTTATGCGCGGCTACTCCTGTGCTGCCCGATCCTGCGAAAGGGTCCAATACCATATCCCCAGGCCAGGAGTAGAGCTTAATCAACCTGCCCGCGAGCTCTACGGGGAACGCCGCGGGGTGAGTTCTATTGGTCTCCGGGTTGACGCGCCACAGGTTAGAGGTTCCGAAGGTAAACTCGGAAGAGCAAAGATCGGATTTCGCCCCTCGCGGGTTTGGCAGATCGAAGCGCCCTTTGCTGAACACCAGGATAGATTCTTGGTGGTCTCGCAGGCATGGATTGGAGGGGCTGCACCACGTTCCCCAGGCGGTGGAGTTCTTCTGTGCCGCCCCCTTATCCCAGATGATTCCGCCGCGCAGGAGTAGCCCCGCCTGCACACCAAGCAGCGTGTAGAACGCCTCTAGGGGATATGCGGGGGAACGCCCGATGTAGCTTGCGACGTTGATCGCTAACCTCCCGCCTTCACAAAGCACGCGAGGAATCTCTGCCATCCACAAGCGCGCCCAGTCCTCATACTCCGGCCAGGGGCGCTGATCGCAGATGCCTTCCCCGTAATCAATCCCCGCGTTGTAGGGCGGAGAGGTAACGCATATCTGGGCGTATCCCCCTGGAAGGGATCGCAGCCACGGGATGCAGTCCCCACAGTGGAGGCCGAGGAAGTCGCGGTCGGTGAGGGCGGGGGCGGTCACTCAGCCTCCTCCAGTGCTTTCTCCAGCCACGCCTTCACCACGTCTCCGTGGCAGGGCTTCGGCGCACACCAGCAGGCCAACACGAGGTCGCCGGAGCGGGCTAGAGAGAGAAGGCGGGTGAGTTCGGCGCAAATGCTTGGAGCGCCATCTTTGGCACACTCCACCAGCATAGACTGGTACATTTGGATAGACTGTTTCCGGGTTAGGCCGCCGCCGTGCGTGAAGCAGTGCCAAGTGATTCCGCGGCCCGAATCTGGATGGTTCGGGTTATCAATAACGACCTGTATTCTCCACCTAATCCCGCCGATCACGAACAGATTCGCCAGCGGGCTCTCGGCCAGCCCGTACCGCTTGTTGGCCCGCCCGATGTAGACGACGCGCTCCGGTAGCACGCAGGGGGTAACGCCAGAACCATCGCGGATGTAGTCCCGGATGTGGGCGACGGTGATCGTCATCTCGCCTCCTCCGGGTGGCAGACCCTACACTTCGGCAAGGGGTCGCAGTAGGCCGCCCCCGCTTCATCCACGCTCATGGTCATGGAGTCGCGAACGAGGTGGCAGGTTCCCGGCGCGTGTTCGCCATCCTCGTAGCAGGCGACGCGATGGATAGCGCGGCCGCGCGGGGTTCCTTGGCCGTCGCAGGTAATGCCCTCGTGGTGCCAGATCACTCTGCCTCCTCCGCCTCCATCAACCGATGCAACGCCAGTTCGCTCGTCCCCTTCAGTGCCATGTCCATCTCGTACAGCCGCGCCATACGGAAGCAGTCAACCTCCCCGCACGTGTCGCAGCTTTCTTTCCAGTGAAGTTGGCATCTGCCGGGCCACTCCGTCAGCGCGGCTCGCACCGACTCCAACACTCGCCGGTCCACGAGAACAACGTCGTCCGTCAGGACCCTGCCGGGTCCCGTGCCGGGTCGCCAGCCGCTCATGGCTTCGCCCCCAACGCGCGGAGGGCGGCTATCGCGATACCGATAGGACACTCAGGCCGGTGTCTGACATCCTCCGCCGCGGCATAATGAGGAACCGCCCCGTATATGTGCATACAACATCCACAATACGTCCTAGTGCTCCCCTCGTGCGCCCAAATTGACTTTTCGGTGATGACTCGCAACGCTTCCATCGCCTTCTCCACGCACCCGGCCTCCGGCTCCGCGCCTTCCTCGAAGCGGAGGTAGGCGAGCGCGGCGCGGGCCATCGCCTCCCGCACGTCTCGCTCATGCTCCTCACGAAGACGGGCAATCTCCTCCTTCCAGGCTGCCTCGTCCTGCATAGTAGTTACGCCGTCCCTAACGGGGAAGGTCCTAGTCGGGTTCCAGATAGCGTGAGCACGCGCCGCCTCTATCGCCTTCGCCAAGCCCTCGATGCTCATTCTCCATCCTCCCTGATCGCGTTCACGCGGCGGCGCAAGTCCTTCATGTTGCCTGCCACAATTAGCAAACGGCCCCTCTCGTCGAACAGCGCCGCGTCGCCTTGATGGTCGTAGAACCGCACAATCCTGAAGCCGCGTCGCTTCACCCACCTCCGTAGCTCTATCGCGTTCTTGAGTTTCACTTTACCTCCAATCCCCGCAGGACGCGCTGCGCGCTACTGATACGCCGCTCCAGTTCGGCCGCGGTCTTCTTGGGGTCAATCGTGATCATCCCCCGCGAGCAGGCGAGCCTATCGCCGACCATGCGGGCTTCCGCAAAAGCCTCCTGTCCCTCCGGGTTCAGATAGCAGATCAGGGAGTGGGCGTGGTCTCCGTGGTCCTCCAGAATCGCCATGAACTTTTGGAGCGCGGCCAGCGCGTGTCCCGCGAAGGTCACTATCATCTCCGCTTCGGTTTCCTCGACGCCGTACGCGTCGCACTCGGCAGGGATGATCTCCCAGGTGACTCCCGCGGGAGGCGAGTTCTCCTCGCGCGCTAGGTGCGTCACCAGGGAATTCATCCGTTTGGCTGTTCCGCTCAGTACCCATCTCGGTTCGCAGTGCAAGTGTTTCATCACTCACTCTCCTCTTCGGCAATGAACTGCCGCGCCAGCGACCGCACACGGCCGATCGCGGCGAGGTCCCGTGCGAGGTCAGCCTCGACCGCTGGCCAGGTGACTTGCCCGTAACCATCCACAACGTGATCGCACTCATTGTGCTGGAGGCACGCATCGGTTCGCCTCGCCGCAATCAGGCGGTCCAGCACGTCGGTGAACTTTCTTCGCGTTGCCTCCAGTTCCGTCTGTATCCGCCCCACCTCCGCGAGCAGAAACTCCACGTCCTCCCACGCGTGGGCGATGGCCTGCGCGTCGGGATGGGTGATCTCCACGATCTCGCCGCTGTATTCCTTGACGAGCGCGTGTCTCTCGTCGAGTTTCGAGACTGGCGTCATGCGGCCGTCCCCGGCATTCTCACCCTCGGCGCAGACCTGGAAGCGCGGCTCGGCCCTTTGCATCCCGCTACGCACGAAGTCCATCACATATATCCGACCACGATTTTGCGTCGCCAGGTAGATGTTCTGGCCCCGGTATCCAAACCACCTCCACGGCCCTCGCGTCGCCGCTGTGTGCCGCACCCTGATCTCGTCAAGTTGCTCTGCTCGCGTCATGTCCTCACTCTCCCTTCGGTGCAACCATCGGTTGCTGTCATTCTCGGATACCACCTGCCTTCAATTTCTAGATGAGGCAAGCCCATCGCAGGCTTTCTAGGAAGCGGCTTCTTTCCGCACGCCTCGCTCCGCCAGAAGAAGTCACATCCTCCGCACCGCACCTCCTCCCGCACTCCCGCTGCCGTCGCCGCAGGGGTCGCGCTCGGCATGGGCTTGAGTATCCGCTCCGGTTCCGCCGCGAGAACCCCCGTGCTTCTATGCTGCTCCCGCTCCGCCTGTTGCTGCAAGGCCACCGTCATGGCTCGATACCAGCGCGCCAGCCGTGGCGTCGTCTCTCCCCGGCAGGCAGGGCAGAGGTAGGCATAGCGCGGCTGCTCCGGCATCCCGTATAGCACTGACTTCCCGCGCGCCCCGATCAGTTCTTCGTCCGTCTCCTCCGGGCGATACTTGGGTAGGGACACCAACCCGGAGTCGCGGCAGTAGCGACACTCGTAGACCGGGACCGTGCGGCCGTTCACCGTCTGGTAGCGCGGCTTGGGCTGCTGCCAACGGCGGACGGGAGTAGTGGTTTCTGCCGGTTCGCTTCGGACGTTGGTTCGCATCCTATCGTATTCCTCGTCGCTTCTGCACCGCGATGCAGAGCGCGTTCCAGTTGCTCTCGAACAGCGACCAGTTTGCCGAGGACTTGTCCCCGCGAATCCGGTGGTCGAAGAATTCGTCAACCAAGTCCTTGAAGTCGTGGATATCATAGAGCAGGTGGCCAGAATCATCCGTTTCAGCCTCGCGCTCCGCCAGAAATCCAGCCGCGCGCCCGAAGGGCATGACGGGCTTGGGTAGGTTGGTGTGCTGCCTGAGCCGGAAGTAGTAGTACCGCAAAGCCCACTGGCTCGGCGGCAGGTCCGTTTCTGCCGGCGAGGGGAATGCGTTAGCATTCCCTACATTGGCAACGGCAACGGCAACGGCAACGGCACGACCTAACTTTTCGGAATTTCCTCCCGAAGACTTCACAAGATGCTTCTGAGTTTTTTCCGATAACTTCTCAAGAATATCGGGAGGGGGGAGGGGGGAGCGCGGCTTCGAGTTGTAGCTCATCTTCTGCCAGTCTTGCCAGTTGATGAAGACGTAGTATTCGCCTCCATCGGCGGAGTAGGAGGCCAGCACCTCGGCTTCCTCCAGCATCAGGAGTCGGTCACGCACCGCGAACTCGTCCAGCCCGAGGTGCTTTCCGATCACCTCCGGCCTCGCTGGGAACAGCCCATAGTTGTCGCAGTAAGCGGTCAGGCAATAGAAGAACACGTCCCGCGTCGCGCTGTCCCACGGCTTGTTGTAGATCTTGTGCCCGTCAACAATTCGCCTTGCCATTCCCTCGCCTCTCTAGCCCTACTTCAGTGATCCGCACCGCAGGCACAGGCGGACCCGTACCTCTCGCGCGAGCCCCCGTGCTTCTGCCAGGGTCATCTCCTCGCACATCCTGGCTCGGCATACCTCAGTTAAACACTCCCGGTCTTCGTGGAGCGTCTCCGGCTGCCGGGATTGAGGGCTCCAGTAGTACCGCTTCCGCCTCAAGTCACTCGGATTCAGTCCCTCTCGCATTTCTCTCACCTCCCTTCCTAGTCGAGCCTCGCCTAGAACGCCAGCCCGTGCCGAGATTCCGGCTTGTGCCTAGTTTTGCCTTGTTCGCATTGCCGATCCTGTATGCGCCTTGCCGTGTCACGCCCCGGACGCCATGCCTAGCCGGTTCCTTCCAAGCAATGCCTAGCCCGTCCTAGCCAAGGCTGCCGCTGTCGCCCAACGCCTTATCCAGCGCGGGCCAGTTCACGATCTCCTCCAGATTCTGCAAGCGCCCGTACTTGCGCCTGAAGGCTTGCAGTTCACGCAACGCCTGCGCCAGCATCTGCACCGAGAGGTCAGGAGTTCCCCGAACGATGTTGAGGGGAACGTACACCCGCTCCTCTTCATCCTCCGTACCCGCGCCGTCTTGGACGTTCACGAAGAAGCGTACCGGTTCTGACCGCTCCCCCTCCTCGTTGCGCGTAATGACGGTGATGCTCGCCATCATGTTTCGGGCCTCGCGCAGTCGGTACAGCCGTGCCGCCTCCGTGTCATCCCAGGTGAAGGCGTCGTGGAGGGGACTCCTGGCCCTCCGCGCCGTGGCGACGATGTTTTCCGGGGTGAGTCTCACGCCGCCGGTGTAGAGGCGGTAGAGTTCCGCCCCCCATCGGGCCGCTTGCTCCGGGGAGACGCGGCTGCCTGCCGCCGCTAGGAAGCGCATAGCCTCTTCCGTCCCTACGGGGGCTGTACTCACGAGATAGCTCCCATCTTCCGGGCGATGTCAGACGCCCTGGAGAGAGTGGTCGTCACGTCGGGGAGGCGGCGGTAGCGGGGGAGTTCGGAAACGGGAACTTGGCGGGCCTCCGCGATCTCCCACCTGCCCCAGGTGTCGCCCGACTTCTCCGGTCTGTTCTCGCCCACGCCGATCAGCGTTCCGGCGATGTCGAACAGGTTGAGAAGCTGCTCCAGCGTCATGATGTGCGGGTAGTATTCGACTCCTACCTCACACCGCCAGTCCTGATACTCCGGGCGGTAGGTGAGGTAGACGGTCCCCGTCTCCAGCCTCACCGCGTCCTCTCTCGCTTCGACGCGGGAACAGGTGATTGGAACCACGTCCCCGCTCACAAAGAACTGCCCGCGAGCGCGGGACTTGAACAGTCCTGTGCCGTGAGCCGCCGCCGACACCGCCGCCTTCTTGAAGGCGATGGAGGGGAACCCGTATCTCCCCTCGGTGATGGGGAGGGACTCATTTCCCTCAACGTGATAGTGCGCCCCCGCGATCTCCTGGGCGATCTTCTCCGGGGTGCGGGCGTCCTTCTTCGCCTTGGTCGCCGTGCCGCCCTGCTTGTCGCTGATAGCCTGCTTCGCGAACTCAGAGAACTTGTGAACTACCAGTGGGGTTACGCCGCGCAGCGTGATAATCACGCCGCGCCTTTCGAGCGCCGGCAACTGCACTTCCGTTTGCGTCTCCGTCGGTACTGCTGCTTTCTCTCTTGCCACCTTGCTCATCTCCTCTTTCCTTACGGCTTACTCGCCGTGATTTGTACGCCTTGCTAGGCCCAGCTTTGCCAGCCCTTGCCTCTCCGCGTCCGCCATGCCAGTCCACACCGCGCCTATCCAGGCCCGGTCCTGCTTTGCCTCGTCTGCCTTGCCGGTCCCCGCCGTTCCCTTCCAGTCCCCGACCCGCCTGTCCATGCCCGGCCCAGTTCGCCATGCCTGTCCTAGCCCGTCCACACCAAGCCTTTCCTAGCCAAGTCTGCCATGTCCCTTACTTCACGCGCCCAGGCGTCGCGATCTGGTGGTAGGGGTTCAGGTTGCGGAGGCGGAGGGCGCGGGCGATCATGTCAATCGCCCTTTTCCAGATAGGCGTCGCTTACGATCTTCAGTTGTAGGCGGCCGATAACCTCCGATTCCCGGTCGGGCAGCGGCTTGACGACAATGCCCTCGCGCGGGTGATTAGCTTCAGGCCATAGCGATGCGCCATCCGAGAGCGCAAGCAGTTCCGCCAGATTGAACTCTCCCCGGTATACTTCAGGAACCCAGCGAATCCCATATGGCGCGGTGCGGTCGCGTGCCGAGTCGTGCGGCCACCAATTCCCCCTCTCGTACACGTCGAAGGCCGCGAAGAAGATGTCATTCCCGGGGACGGCACCATAGCGGAGGCTCTGAACTTTGCCGAACACCTCTCCGTAGAGAACCACGTCGGAATGTGCGCGACAGAACGCCTCGATTCCGTGGTGACGTTCGAGCGCCTGCCACCAGAGATTGATTCCGCTCGGCCGCTTCCACTCTCCGCGGGAGCCGCAGTACATGCGACTCTCAGATGCCGACCAGACAAAGCGCGCGTTGGCCCCATGTATCTTTTCGGTGGCGACGACGGGTTCGCCGGGTATGAACAAGTCGCAGTATCGGCGCAGGTTTTCTACGTCATATTTGCTCGCGTAGATCATCGGAGGGGCGGACTCTGCCTCGCCTCCCGTTCCTGTTCCCTGGAGGGGAGGTTCGTAGTGAATTACCCCTAGCGTCTCCGCTACATCATCACCAATAGAGCTGCCGTCCGGGGCCGCCACTAGCAGGCCCTGGGAGATAGTCCCGCGGAACTTGCGTACACGAATGCGGCGGTCTTTCTCCCGCTCTCCTAGGAACGCGTACTCAGGCGTAGCTGGCACCACGGAATCGGGCTGAATGTATGCGCCCGCCGTTACGCCATTCCAATCTGCCGTTCGCACTACCACTTGCCAGCCAAATACCCTTACAATGCTGAGGCTGTCTGCGTTCGGATGTGGCTCTAGCACCACAGGCACAACGTCTACTCTATGACTGCTCATTAACTCCTCCCTTCATCCTTCATAGTCAGAACAGTTCCCCCTGCGCGCCGATCTCCTCATACCTCACGCCGTCGCCGGTGACGACGCGGCGCAGCCCTTCGATCTGCTGTTCGGTGCGCTCCAGGTGGGGGGCGAGGGCCGCGCGGTGGTCGGATTCGGGCGGCAGGACCAACCGGTAGCGGTACTCGTCGCGCCCTGGAATGGGTTCGCCAGGAATGTCGCCACCGAGGAGCCGAAGGGCGGCGCGCAGTTGGGCGATAGCCCCGTCGTGTGACCACCCCCAAACCCCGAACGCCTGGTGAAGCTGAGTCGCCGTCACCCAGTCTCCGTTTGCCGCGAGTAGGCGGTCAAGGACGCGCCGCTTCTTGCTGCCCGGTTTGGGGGCGACGGCGGCGTAGAGGTCGGGGGCGTTCACCGTCCCCGCTCCTTGAAGTCGCGGCGGCAGACATGCTCCGCCACGGTCAGCCCGCGATACTCCGGGGCAAGCGCGGGGTCGTGGGAGGAGTGGCCCTTGGCGCAGGGCTTCGCGGTCCCTGGCGGCCCAGCGTTACGATCCCAGTGCGCGCAGAGTCCGCAGCACTCTGCAATGCGTGTTACCTCGCCCATGTTCGGCTCCTGGTGCGTCTGTGCTGCTAACCCTAGTCCACCACCAACCCCCGGTACTGCTCCCCTGTGTCTCGGCTGGGGCGGGCCTGCGTATGACGCAGAACCGCGGGTGCGCCTCCTGCAAGCCCGCCCCCCTATCGGCGCGAGGTCGGAGTGCTCGCCTTCGAGTGGTCGGATGTGACTCTCCACACCTCCGCTTCCGGTAGGGATACGCCCGTTGCGCCACTCACACCGATAGCCGCCAAGTCGCGTCTCCTGTGCGTCATGTCGGGGCGGGCTGGCCCTCTCCGCGTCTGCGGGTATACGACCCCGGAAGTGAGGCCCTCGCCGACCCGCCCCGAACTCTCGCGCTACAGCCCTCCCTCCGCGTCGGGGATGATCCTCCCGGACACCCCGAACGCCGCGTTCAGTTCCTCCTGCGCGTCGTGCACCTCACACTGCGCGGCCGCGTATTCCTTCTCGGCCTTCGCCAATCGGCGGTAGGCCCGCGTGTGCCGCTCGGATGCGGCGACTCGTCTCTCGGTGTCTGACATCTCTCACCTCCCGTGTAGTGACTGCTCAGTGGGGCGGCCCGGTTAGCTCGCCGGGGACTCCGTGCGGGGTTGGCCCATCTGCCTCCCCGAGCCGCCCTCTCAGCAGTCGCCTACGCTACGCTCCGCTCCGTCCTCGCGCTCGATAATCTGGAGGCCTACGATGGTGGCGGTCATCGGGTCGTCACCTCCACGCGGCTGCCGTCGCCGTTCTTGGTCACCTGGATACAGGTCGGGAAGGCGTCCTTGAGGTCGCCCAGGTGGGTCACGACCAGCACCGTCGCGAACCGATCGGCCACACGCGCCAGGCATTCCACGAATTGCGCCTGGCCCTGCTGGTCGAGTGGCGCGCAGGTCTCGTCAAGCACGAGCAGCTCACACCGCGCCCCGGCCCTGGCCGCCAACATCTCGCTCAGCCCGACGCGGAGGGCGAGGTCAACGCGCATCCGCTCCCCGCCTGAGAAGCTCTCGTACAGGCGCGGCCCACGTTCGTCACTTACCACCAGGTCGAGCGTCTCCGCCAGACCCTTCGCGACCTGCCTCTGGGTCCTCAGTTCCAGGCTCATCCGCCCGTCACTCAGCGTCTCCAGCACCTCGTTCGCCGCGTCCTGGAGAGCCGGTATCGCCTGCTCGATCAACAGGGCAGGAATTCCGCCCTTCGAGAATGCGCCGTCACGCGGGCTGCCCAGAATAGTGAGCAGTTGCCGGCGCCGGACCAACTTGCCGACCTGCTCGCGCAGGGGTTCGATTCGCCCGGCCGCTTCCTGCGCGGCCTCCAGTCGGGAACGTAGGCCGCCAAGGTCGGAGAGGCACTGCTCCAGGTCCGTGCGGTAGCACGCCACCATCCGCTGCTTCTCGGCCGCGAATGTGGCGTTGTCGCGCAGGAGCGTCGCCCAATCCGCCTCCGCCCCGAGCGCAGCGGTGAGTTCGGCGATCCGGGCCGTGAGTTCGTTCAGTTCGGCGCGGCGTGCCTGCTCTGCGCTGAAGGCCTCGGGCAGTTGCGCCTCCGCCTCCTCTACCTGGTGAAGCCGGCCGAGCCAGGTTTCCAGCGTAGCCGCGTCCGTCTTGGCCTTCGCGTGGGCGGCCGGGTCGTACTGCACCAGGGCCCGGTCAGCCCTCAGCGCCTCTAGCGCGGCGGCCTCCGCTTCGCCGGGGGTGATAGCCCGCAGCGCCGTGGCCTTCGTCTCGTCGTCCGCCCAGGGAATCTCCGCCTGCAGTGCCTCAAGCGCAACCTCCATCATCGGGAGCGCGGTCTGTGCCTCGCGCGCTTGCGCGATCAGCGGACACTGCTCAACCATCGCCGTCGCGCCGGTGGCGGCACACGGCACGGTGTCCAGCACCGCAGTCTGCTTGCGCCGGTCGGCGATCTGGTCGGTGAGGATGGACGCCTCGCGCTCGTGGGCTGTCCGCTTGGACTTCACCAGGGCGTCCAGTGCCGCCAGGTCGCCCCTGTGCTGAGTGTGTGCCGTATTGACCTTGGATTCGGCCAGCAGCACCGCCTGGTCGAGCCTCTGCGCTTCCTGGCGTAGGCCCTCCAGCCGGTCGGACTCAGCCTGTGCCTGTCGTGCCGTCGCGAGTGCAGCCTCCGCCTCCAGGCGGAGCGCAACGCGGGTGCGCAACTGCTCGGCGCGCTGAGTGGCCGCCTGATACTCCGCCTTGACTCCCGATTCCCGGCCTTGCAGGTCAGTGAGTTCCTTACGCGCCGCCTGGTCCTGGGTCTGCTTCGTGAGCAGCTCCTCGCGGTCGGCTTGCAGGTTGCGGACATTCGCCTCCGCGACCTCCTGCCGCTTCGCCGCGTCCGCCTGTCGCTCAGTGACCTCGGCGATCTGGGATTCCAGCGCCGGGACCTGCGCGGCATAGGCGTCGAGGTCATAGACCTGCCGCTCCAGTCCCTCGGCCTCGGCCTGCGCGTTACGAGCCATCGCCCGGGCAGTCTCTGCTTTGCGCTCCCAGGCGTCGAGGTTGAGAATGGAGGCCAGGACCTGCTTGCGGTCGGCGGGCTTCGCGTCGGCAAAGGCGGCTGCGTTGCCCTGCGTGCTGAATGCCGTCTGCCGGAGCAGGTCGGCGGTCATGCAGAGGACCTGCTCGATCTTCTCCTGCGTCTCCCGCTCACTCTTCCCGTCGAGGACCACCGGCCCGTCCTCGGTCAGCTTGTGGAAGGCCGTGGTGGTCTTCCCGCTTCCCTTCGTGGAGCGTTGGCGAGAGACCATGTAGGTGTCGCCATTCAGCGAAAACTCGAACTCGACGCGCCCGATCTGCTCTCCCTCGGTGACAATCGTGTCCGCGTTGCCGCGAGCCTCGCCGAAGAGGGCGTAGAGTAGACTGTCGGCCGCGAGGGTGGACTTCCCGGCGCCGTTCTGGCCGCTCAGGACCGCGAGGGAGACGCCAGACAGGTCAATCTCATGGCGGCCGCGGAAGGAGTGGATGTTTTCGAGCACCAGTCTACGCGGTCGCATCGCACACCTCCTGCGCCACGCCGAGCAGTTCGTCGCGCATGGGCAGATAGTCGGGGTGCTGCGCTAGGTATCCATCCAAGGCCGCGCCCAGGTCACTCTGCGCCGTGATATCCACCTCGCGGCGGCGCACTGTCTCGGCGCGCTCGATCTCGACGGAGACCTCTGCGGCGCCGTAGGACTCCAACACGTTCCGATAGCGGCCCACCTCGGACTGCCACTCTGCCGGCACTCGCAATCGGATGACGGATCCCTGGGGCACCTGGTCGGGCCAGGGATACCCTTGTGCCTCCAGCGTCACAAATTGCCGCGCCGGCGTCGGGTAGAACTCCGCCGCGTGCTGGCCCTGCTCGAACGTGTGCAGGTAGTAGCCATGCTCGTGCAGTCGCTCGCCCTGATTGACCGTCTCGGTGCTGCCGGAGTAGCCGATCCAGGGTCTCTCGTGTAGCACCTGCGGCTTGTGGACGTGGCCGCCGAGTACCGCGTCGAAGCCGAGCGCCGCGAGCTCGTGGACCGAGAGCGTCACGTCGCCAGTCAGCATCATCATCCGGTCCTGCGGGCCGGCCTCTGCGGTGTCAATCGAGAAGTGGTGGATCAGGACAGAGGGAATGCCAGGAGCGCGCTGCGTCGCGAGCCCCCGCGCGATATCCATCAGCTTCTCACGCATGGCCGCGGCGAGGTCGGCGGGGGAGAGGTCGCGCATCTGCTCATCAGCGAGGAGCCGCGCCTTGTGGGCCGAGGGTAGGCAGGCGATCTGTAATGCTGACTCGGCAGGGTCCCGCTCGTCGGGTATCCTGATCATCTCCGGGTAAGCAGCGACGCGCAGCCCCGGCGCATCTTCGAGCAGCGTCAGGGCGTGCTGATAGATGAGGTTCCGATTCGCTTCGTGGGTTCCGAGGAGTAGGAGGCAGCGGACCCCATGCTCCAGCGCGGGAGCGAACGACTCCCGCGCCCAATGGACCTCGGTTGGGCTGGGTTTCGCGGAATCCAGAAGATCTCCGCAACTGAGCACCAACCGCGCGCCGCGCCGGATACCGTCCTCGACCGCGAAGCGGGCGCAGCGATAGCGATCCATCAGCGCGCCATTGAGGCCTGTCTCGGAATCGAGGCGGCTGCCGGCCGGGCCGAGGTGCTGATCCGCAAAGTGGAGGAGGGTGATGCTCACCGCGCCCTCCTCTCCGCGTCCGTCAGTACCAGGCGGCGCTTCGCCTCCTGTAGCTTCCCGATAGCCTCAGTGATAGAGCAGCCCGCGTCCTGATGGTCGCTCCGTGTACACCGGAAGCTGATCTCCTCAAGCTCCTTCTGCGCCCGCGTGATCTGGCCGCGCAATTCGCTCTCGCTGTGGGTCTCAGCCACGGTCCACCTCCCGCCGCGCCGCGCGCTTCCGCGCGTGACGCTTCACCAGTCTCCGGTTGATTCGCGCCTCGGGCGCGCGCCAGGGGCCGCGCAGGGCGTGGCGCAGGTAATGAGCCGCGAGAGAGCGGTCATAGTCATGGGGGCTCTGCGCGAGGAGCCGCGCGTCATACTCCGGGCGAATCGGGCGACCTGCGGCCTCGCGCTCCTGTGCGTACTGCTCATATGCCGCCCACTGCTCAGGCGTGATCTCGGCTTCGGGCCGCGGAGGGGCAGCAGGTAGCGGGCTAGCCATGCCTGCCGCGCCCTCCGCCGCGCCGTCGAAAGAGAGGGAGAGTGCGCTCATTGGTCACCGCCCCTCTGCCGAAGCAACTCCGCCGCGTTGTCGCACCAGGCGACGATGGTGGAGACTTCCGCATTCGACTTGACGGGGCCGACCTTCTCCTTCAGGTCCTTGGGTAGCTTGTTCCAGACCTCAGCCACCCGCCTCATTGCATCTTCGCGCGTGTAGGGAGCGGCGGGCTCGGCAGGGGTGTCGGGGGTATCATCCCAGGGGCCGGGGGCCTCGGGCTGCGTCTCCGCCTCCTCGAATTCCTCCCCCTCCGCCTCAGTCGCCAGGTCATACTCCGGCGCAGGCAGGGTCGCCGCGGAGGGGAACTCGGGGCCGAAGATCTGAGACGCGGAGGCTAGTCCGCGCTGTCGCGTCTGCTCAGGCGTCAGGTCCGGCTCGACCCGCACGCAGAGAAAGCCCTTCGCGAGTTCTTCGGGGTTGTACGCTGCCTTCACCCCCACCTCGCGAATCACGCGGAGCTTCGCTTTTGTTTCGGCGAGGGCGAGGCGATCGCGATACCGTTTGTCGAATTCGGCCTGCACCTTGTCGGGGTCGCTGACGGTCCGCTCGACCTCTTTCCACTCCTCGTCGCATAGCCAGTACTTGGTGGCTGAGTGCGTCTGCCACTGGCCCGCCGGGTCGAGCCACGCGCCGACGGCCCGAAAGCCGACGTTGTGGGGGCAGAAGGGCTTGCGTCCGGCGGCCTCGGCCTTCTCGACGCAGGCGCTGCATGGAGGCGCGTCATCCACGCGGCGGGAGTGGGTATCGCTCCACACGACGCCCCTCGCCTCCGCGAGCTTCATTAATCCGATCTTCGTGAGGGCGAGCTTGCTGTCGCGCTTGTACACGTCGCCGTCATTGGGATCCGCGGAGACCTGCACGATGATCGGCCGGAGTCGCATCCCCTCGCCCGCATAGACCATCGCGCGAGGGCCGAGGACGTTGATTCGGGCGGCAACCGGGGCCAGGTCCAGCGACTGCACGGCCTGGCCGACCGGCACGAGAGCGGTGATGTTAGGTTGCTGGCTCATCTCTCCACCCCCTTGACAGCCGCCTCGCCCACGTCTACACTTATGTGGGTGAAGCCTTCTGGTCGTTCGCGGCCCTCGGATGCCAGTCCGGGGGTCGCCTCGCGTCTGTTGCTCATCTCTCTCTACTCCTCTCGCTCATTTGGGTTGGGCAAGCGCATACGTCGCCTGCCAGCGTTCGATTTTCGCGCGCCCGAGCTCGGCGTCGCTCCTCATTCCATCGCCCAGGACCTCACAGGCTAGCCAGAGCAGGACGATGCTCACCGCCCACTGAACCCAAGGCCGCAGGCGGCGGCGCGGGCGGTAGCTGATCTCGTGCCACTTACCCATTAGACTGACCCTTGTTCCGCAGGAACTCCGCGACCTCAGAGTGCGTGATTTCGTCGCCGGAGAAGATGGCTCCGCACTCACGGCAACGCCTCGCCGCGGCGTCCAGATACGAGAGGCACTTTCCGCAGTGAAGTCCACAGTGGGGGATATCGCCTACCCTGATCGCAGCCCACGTCTCCTCCGGCTCCGGCTCCGGCTCCTCGGCCTCGATGCGGGCGAGGATGGCGTCGAGGGCTGTCAGCCATGTATCTAGAGCCTCATCAACCCTCGCAGGCCATGCCGCAGGGTATCCTTTGATGCTTTCGATGGAGCCTCGTAGCTTCCGTAGCTCCTCCAGCACCCCACCCGGCAGCGTCTCAGTCGGGGGCGAGGTGACGCGGGCGAGGATGGCGTCGAGGGTAAGGCGGATTCGGTCATAGGAATCAGTGTCGGCTTGCCGGGGAGTTCCCCAGTTCTTGATTCGGACTTGTATCTTCCGCAGTTCCTCCACCGCGCTCGCGGGCAGGGTGTCCTCGCCGTCCTGCACCGAGAAGAGGTGGCCAGTCCAGCCGGGGGAGATACCGAGGTTTTCCGCGAAGCAGGCCCCGAAATCGGCAGTGACCCCTGGTCCCTCGATACCGAGGTACTTGCCTCCAGGTTGCAGCGCTTCCACGCTAGTAATCCGTAGACTCTTCATCCTCTCACCTCACTCCCCGACAGCCGCGCCGCCAGGTTGTCTCGCGCGGGGCCGCGTAGGAGCGCTGGGGCCGGTGATGACCCCTGGCCTCGAAGCCGGACACCATCCGACACGCGCGAATCTGATCTGCAAACGGGGGCCGGGGCCGGCCGTAGGGGTGCTGCCCCTGCTGGGGGTAGGAACAGCCGGCCGGCCCCGGTGAGAATTGCGCCCGCGAGTACTGCTCTGTTCGGTTCCCCTCGCCCGCGGGGGTCAAGAAGGTGCGACCGACGTGATTAGTGCGGACGCGCCCGACCACTGAGCGACCGGGCGCGCCGATTCGCTGCGCGAGTTCACAGAGGTTGCCCGCCTC
>Ga0105097_10000014_pt1 | contig 62874 bp, 94 predicted proteins | sample PPLLak12cMay2015_FD_87035 | JGI IMG/M metagenome (GOLD analysis project Ga0105097, IMG submission 87035) | Freshwater sediment microbial communities from Prairie Pothole Lake near Jamestown, North Dakota, USA - PPLs Lake P7 Core (1) Depth... | ecosystem: Environmental > Aquatic > Freshwater >...
GGGTTGAACGGCTCCCGAATTCGCCGGACCCTTCCCTCGTCTCTCATCCTGCACCTCCTCGACGAAGTCTCGGAGGTGCAGGTGAGAGACGGGGTGGCCAGCCCCACTGCACCTCCCGGCCATAGACCGCGCACGGTCAGCCTGTGGCTGACTCACGCGCCGTCTCCTGCTCGAACACCACCGACTGCCACTCGACCAGCCGATCCTCGACCTCCGCGCCATCCGGCTCTGCCGGATTCACGGGCGGGTCGGGAGCGACCAACGCCACGGCATCGTCGATGAATCGCCGCCAGTCCATCGGCTCCCCGCGCCGCTCTGCCGCACGCCGAGCCGCATCCATGAGCGCAAGCCTCAATTCCGCCAAACCGACCACGTTCGCCATGCTGCACCTCCTGCCCCTATTCCGTAGGGGACACTACGTGTCACCCTACGGATAGGGGCAGAAGTGCCAAAACGACATGCCAACCGCGCGCAGATCCGCACGGGGTTGGAGAGGTGTTACCTTCTCGTAACGTGTCGTTACCAAATCGTAACGTGACGTGTTGCAGAGCAACACGTTCGCGTGCCATGGGTGGGGAGTCGCACGCGAGGCGGAGCCTTGACGCACTCCGGCCTGCCCACACATGCGCGTAGCCGCCGAAGGCGGCAGGTTGACATAATAGACCTTCTCGGACACTGGCCCCGTAAGTCCTTACGTAGTAAGGACTTAGAATCGGGCTGGACAGCGGCAAGGGCCATGCGAGCCGCCCAGCGGGCCTCCAGGGGCGGGGCGGCGGGCAGGCGCAAGCACGTACGGGGGGAGGCGCTTCCGCGACCCTCCCGCCCTCGCCTCTTCTATCGTGGTGCAGTTTCCTGGCGAAACGAATTCTGGGGTGAGGAGCCTTTGCACCTGGGGCTAGTCGGCTATGTCGGCATGCCGACGTTGGTGGGGGCTTGACAGCTAGAGATAGAGGGTCTAGGATGAGACAGGAGGTAGATTCCAATGGACAGATCAAAGCTAAGGATGGAGCATGAAATGGGTTACCACGTCCGTGGGGCAGATCATCCTCGGGCCAAACTGACGAAGGAGGATGTTGTTGACATCATCAACTGCCACTGCCAGGGCTACTCAACCGCGTCGGTTGCAAGAGCCTTGGGCATTTCCGCCACCCAGGTTCGCTCCATTCTGATTGGCGAATCATGGGGATGGTTCACTGGGATTCGAGTTGACAGGCCAGTTCTCCAGCACCCCGAGAATGCACGGGAGCTGTTCTATGGTCCACACGCTCCGCTTGCCGCCTATAAGAATCGGGGAGCGGCGGAAGCTGGCGGTCCCAATGACTGAGCGCTGGGCTCCGTTGACAGCCGCTGTAACCTGTAGTAACCTCTCGTGGGTTACAGGTAGTTACTGGAGGTAAACCGTGGGTTACGCGAAGTTATGGCGTCGGCTGTTGACCTCTTCGATCAACGACTGCGAGGTGGAGACTCGGTGGTTCTGGATCTGTCTTCTGGCGGCGATGGATGCACACGGGGTGGTGAACGGGACTCCGGCTGCGTTGGCGAGGGCGGCAAATCTTCCGTTGGAGTCAGTGGAGAAGGCGTTGGAGGAGTTTCAGGCACCGGACCTCAATTCGCACAGTCAGGAGTTTGAGGGGAGGCGGTTGCAGCGGCTTGAGGGGAACGACTGGCTGATTCTGAACGCGGAGAAGTATCGGAGGATGCAGAGTGAGGAGGAGGCAAGGGAGAAGACGAGGGAGAAGGTGGCTCGGTGGAGGCAGAAGCAGAGGGAGTTAGGTGTAACCGACTGTAACCAAGATGTAACTCCAGGTAACGAAAGTAACCACAAGAGAGAAGTAAGAAGTGAGAAGGGAGAAGTGGATACATCTTCGTCGTCGGAATCCGACGACCTGGGTGTGGACAGGCCGGATACTGTTCCACTTCGGGACATTAAGATGGTGGTTGAGGCTTACCACGCGGCGATTGCCGGAACGAGGCTGCCGCAGGTGAAGGCGCTTTCTGATAGTCGGAAGCGCGTGATTGCTGCGCGGATTCGCGAGCATGGGCTCAAGGATGTCATCAAGGCGATGTCGTGGATTCAGCGTTCGGCATTTCTGCGTGGGGAGACGGGCAGGGACGGCTGGCCGGGGGCGACGATTGACTGGATCATGGGGCCACGGAACTTCATCAAGGTGATTGAGGGGAACTACGCGGACAAGAAGGGCGCTGATCCGCTGGCTTCTTTCAACGAGACGTTCGACAGGTTGGCTGGAGGGCAAGATGGCAGCTGAGTGGGAGGATCACGACCTGGAGATGGAGAAGGCGGTGCTGGGGGCGGCGTTGCGGGACAAGGTGGCGCTCCTGGAGGCGGTTGACCTCCTGAAGCCCACGGACTTCTACGTCGAGGCGCACCGGACGATCTTCGAGTACATGGAGTGGTTCGTGGAGGAGGGCAGGCCGGTTGACACTCTCCTGCTCGGCAGGGCCATGAGGGAAGCTGGGGAGCTTGCTGGTGGGATCACGGCTCTTCTGAGTGAGGCTGAGGAGGCGGTGCCGGATGTCGCGAACGTCCGCTACTACGCGGAGAAGGTGCGCGACCTGGCGATTCGCCGGGGGCTGGCGCTGCTGGTCCGTGATGCCGACCCTCGCCACTCCTCCGCCAGCACCGACGACCTGATCGACGGGCTCTCGTCTGGGCTGGTCGAACTCTCGGGGGCCAGGGCGTCCGACATGGTGCGGATTGGGGAAGTGGCGAGCGGGGTTGTTTCCGACGCGATTGCCGTTGCGGCTGGCGAGGCGAAGAGCGTTGTGGTCAGGACCGGGATCGAGGCGCTCGACAACCTGGTGTTCATGCGCCACGGGCAGCTCATCGTCCTGGCCGGTGCCACCTCCAGCGGGAAGTCGTCGCTGGCCCTGCAGATTGCCGACAACGTGGCGAGGGCTGGCGGGACCGTCGTCTACTTCTCCCCGGAGATGAGCCGTGAGGAGCTGGCGACGCGGGAGCTGTCCGAGCGCACCGGCTTCTACATGACGGCAATCGAGCGCGGCACCACCCTCGACAGCTCCGCTCAGGACAGGCTGAGCTGGGCCAGCCGTGACCTCGCCGGGCTCCCCCTGTGGGTGGATGACTCGCCCGGCCTCACGCCCATGGAGATCAGGGCGAGGTCGAGACTGGTCCAGCTGCGGCATGGGCTAGACCTCGTGGTCGTGGACTACCTGCAGATCGTCAAACCGACAACCAGGAACCGCAGCCGCGAGCAGGAGGTCGCAGAAATCTCCCGCGACCTCAAGCTCACAGCCCGTTACCTGAGAGTCCCCATGCTCGTCTGCGCCCAGCTGTCCCGCAAGCACGTCGATGAGCACCGCGAGCCCCACCTCCAAGACCTCAGAGAGAGCGGGGCCATCGAAAACGACGCCGACACCGTGCTCATGCTCTACCGGCCTGACCGAGAGAGCCCGCGAACCCTGATCTATGACCGGAAACAGCGCCAAGGCCCGCTCGGAACCCTCACCGCCATGTTCGACCCCGTCAGAATGCGCTTCAACAACACCACGAGAGGAGAAGGCGGCAACGAGGGCGCTCGCCAACCGAGCAATCGCCGCCAAACCTAGCCTTTCCCCACGTCCTCGCCCTTTGGTGGCGGCTTGGGAGGGCTGGTTTTCGTCTGTGGGTGCTGCGATCTAAGGAATTCACGCTCTGCGTTGAGCTTTTCCAGCGACTGCTTGATTCTCTGGCCTGAGAGGCGTCTTTTCTTTCGCAACTCGGACCCCCCTTTCCCCTAAGTGCTTGATTCTGAAGGGGAAGTTTTGGTAAACAGGGGGTTTTCGGGCTCGGAGCCCGGCAGGGGGAGGCGGTGGGTGAGGCGGTAGAAGATGTTTCGGCTCAGGTAGATGCGCACATCCAGCCACTCATGCTGGAGGAAGGCGAGTTCCTTCACAATCCTGATGATTTCGGCGTCCTGGGCGGCGTTCTTCTTCCCCTGGTCGAGGATCTTGGTCTCGGCGTTGGCGAAGAAGGAGTCGGCCTTGTCGATGGTGGTCTTCAAGGCGGCTTCCAGGTTGGAAAGGCGGTCAGGAATCTTGGCCTTGGCCTCGGCAATCTGGCGGGCGAGGTGCTGACTCATGCGGGCTCCTCCACTTCCAGGCTGTACTTGACGGCGAAGGCGAGCTTGTTGGCGTGGTCGGTCTTGAAGTCTCCGAAGCGCTCCAGGTAGCTCCCGACGGTGCGGTTGTAGGCGGCGATGGCGTCCTTCTTGGCCAGCTTCATCGTGATCGGGCGGTAGGTGAAGGTGTGGTTGGTGGTGGGGCGCTCCAGGATGATCCAGCCGGTCTCTTTCATGTCGCTTCCTCCAAAGTAATGGGTTCAGACTCCCAAGCAATGGGCTCAGGGTTGTACGTCATGGATGTCGAGAGGGCCACGTAGACGTTGTCGATGTGTCTCCCAAGAAGGTAGTGCAGCATCTCTTCGAGGAGCTTGGCCGTTTGCGCGTCGGTGGGGCTGTTGGGGATGACGCTGAAGATGTGGTCCGGGATCTCCTCGTAGATGACGGCTGGGTCGAGACCCCAGGCGATCAGAGTCGCCCCGAACAGGGACATGAAGGTGCGGCGGCCAATCTTCATCTCGACCCCGCCCATCGCAGCAGGCTCTTGTAGACGGGGATGGGGCGGGCGTGGCAGAGGCCGCGTTGGCTCTTGATGTAGCGGTCGGTCTTGATGCAGAACTGCCCGATGGCTGCTTTCATCACCGCGCCCCAGGCGCGTGGCTCGCGTGGTTCTTCGAGCCCCATCTGCATCGCGTACCAGTGTACAGCGTCAGTCGTGAACTCGTCCCGTTCGAGGCAGACGCCCCTCACCACGTCCAGGGCCTGGTCGATCCAGTCGCCAGCGCCGTGGGCGACGCGGGCGATGGCGTCGTCGCGGAGCTGCTCCGGGGTGGCGAGGTCGAACAGTGGGCGCTGCTCGGGCTGATGATCGCGGGTCTCGTCGTCCCTCATGTCTCCTCCCCTTCTTCCTTCCGTTCCAGGCGGCGGTTGGCCTGCCAGATGACCAGCTTCCTGGCATAGCGGCAGGCCAGCTTCACGTCCCGCAGCTTCTCCCCCGTCCAGTCGGGCGGGATGAAGCCGGAGGCGATCTGGTTCTCGGTCCTGTTGACGATGATCCCCAGCCCTCTCAACACCCGGCAGCCGATCCCTGGCCTACGCATCGTCCTGCTCCCCGATGATGTCGATGTCCAGGTCGAACGTGGCGGTGTCACGCATGGCGATGTAGGGTGGGTTCTCCCAGTTGTTGAACCTGCCCTTCGCCACCAGGTGGCCGGTCTCCTCATCGTAGACCCGGTATCTGTCCACCAACCCCCAGTTCCCCTCGGCTCGGGGGAACTCGGCCCGCAGCCTGGTGGTGCCGAGCGGCTGGATCTTCCCGTTCCAGGACTCGGCCAGGACACGGCGGTAGCCCCGGCCCGAGACCTCAGCCTCTCCGTGCAGCAGCGCCACCCGCAGGCGGGTGTTCTCCCAAGCCCCCCCGGTTCCTGCTACCGCGTAGCCCTTGGCCGGAACCTCCGGTGCCATCTCCCTGGCGAACCCGAGCTTCGCCGCAATCGGCAGCGCCGCCAGCAGCCCGAACAGCCCTCTACGTGTCGTCCTGCTCATCGTTTCCCTCCACCAGCTTCAGGTCGCCCTGCAGCTGCATCTTTACTCGCTTGGCCAGGATCTCCCCCGTCACCCTGCTCAGGATCTCCCGCATCGTCTCGTAGTCCTTCCAGGGCAGCAGCGCCCAGGCCCCGTCCTCGGCGGGCGTCACGTACTCCGTGACCTCCAGCGGGAAGGGGTGTCCGTACAGCGGCCTGGCTTGCAGGTTCACTCTTCTTGCCTCACTACTCATCGCCCACCACCTTCCTTCCTTCTTCGGCCAGCAGGCCCAACAGCGCCATAGCTTGGGCGGCTGGCAAACGCACCCTGATGTACTCGCGCAGCCGCCCGATCTCCTCCCTGGCGTCCTCTAACAGCTCGCTCGTGACTTCCGTGCTGTCATCTTCGAGCCGCTCCAGGATGTCCCTCTTTCCGTCAACCCTCATTTTCCCCTCCATCCACTTCACGATTGGTCCCAGGTCCGGGTACAGCCGGTGCAGGTACTCGCGATCCGTCTCGCCGGGTTCCCTCTCACTCATCTCTCATCTCCCGCCGATCAGCTCCAGGGACAGCGTCTTCACCATCCACCACGAGATCACCGCGAAGACCACCACGTAGGCGATGAAGACGAGAACCCAGAGCGCCGAGAAGAACCGCTTACTCATCCTTCTCCTCCAGCAACGGGTGGGGGATGATGCAGAATGTTCCGTAGGCGGTCTTGATCTCTTGCATTCCCATCGCCTTGAGCGTCCGCTCGTGTTCCTCCGGCGTCATCCCCACGACCGTTTCCGCGATCCGCTTGAGCATCGCTTCCCACTCCCAGTCCTCGGAGGCTGGGATCAGGCCGTCGTCGATGATCCGCTGGATGCAGTTGCAGATGTCCCGCCTTCCGTTCTCGGTTTCGTCCTCCCATGAGACTTGGATCTCGGAGCCGTAGAAGCCCCACTCCCGGTTGATCTCCTGGATGTGCTTGTGCCAGGCACGGGCGATCTTCTCGACGTACTGCTCGGTGTCACTCATGGCTTCACCTCACCATCCAGGGCGCGGAGGGCATCGCTCATTGCGTTGAGGCAGTCAGCGTCAGTTGGGTGTTCTCCGGGGAGCGGGTTGCCAAGTCCACGGATGTCCCATCTCTTTGCAACCTCCCGCGCCGCGTCCACCACCGCTTGTAGGCGCTTGTTCTCGGCCTCCTGCTTGTAGATTGTGCCGATCAGGTCACGCAGCTTGTCCACCGGATCACTCATGGCTTCACCTCACCGTCCAGGGCGCGGAGGATCTCTCGCGCCGTCTCGACGGCTTCATGCCGCCGGTGAGAGATGATCTCCCAGCACCTCTCCCGCGCCGCGTCCACCACCGCTTGCGCCGCCTTCCACTTCTCCTCATACATCTGAGCGAAGGTTACAAGCCCCGCCCTGGCGCTGTTGGCCTTGTCCAGCTCCGCTTGCAGGCGCTCGATCTCGTCAGCCGCCCATATCATGTCCTGTTGCACCAGTACGCCGACCACATTTCTGGAGCATCGACGGAGCCGGTCAAGTCGGTTCTGGTCACTCATGGCTTCACCTCACCCGCTCGGTTCGGACGACTCCAAACTCCTTGCCCGTAGCAGAACTCATTGAACTGGTCGAGCCGGATCGCTCCGCATGCCTCACAACGCCATACGCGCACGGTGTCACTCTCGACAACAGATGGCTTCCGGCGAAGCCACAGTCCCTCGACAACCACAATCCTGCGCTTGTGGTTGCAACTCATGGCTTCACCTCACCGTCCAGGGCACGAAGGATGTCATCTGCTGTATCCCTCACCTCTTCCATAATCCTCTGGGCGTTGATGACCTCAAGACACGCCTCCCGCGCCGCGTCCAGCACCGCTTGCAGGCGCTCGATCTCGGATTGTGCGTGCTCACGAGCGTCCCGGTGTCCATCAAAGTACCCAACGCTATATCGGTCATTGTCGCCAGCGTCGTCCAATAGCCGTTTCACGATTTCACTCATGGCTTCACCTCACCGTCCAGCCGTCCCCTTCCGTTGCAACGCTGGCACTGGCGCTCCCCGGACTCATCCAGCCCGCTTCCGTCGCATAGCGGGCATGGCTTCACCTCACCGTCTAGGGCGCGGATGGCGATGCACAGATCGCAGGTGCAGTCGTCCCCGGCGCACATATAGGGTCGCGCCGCGTCCACTACCGCTTGTAGGCGCTCCCACTCCTCCCACGGCACGATGGCGAACGGCCCGCCGCTGTCGTAGAGCAGCACCTCCTCGTCGTGGCCGGTCAGGTAGGCGCGTCGAACGTCACTCATGGACCACCCTTCCCTTTCATCATCGCTCTCCAGTCCTTGTCGCTGACGAGCCCACTGATTCCCCACAGGAACTTGCCGGTGCGCTGATGGTAGGCGAGGCGCACGCGCTGGCTCCTCTTGCCTGCCCAGTAGATTGGGTACTGCCACCACTTCATGGCTCACCTCCCCCTGTAGCCGCAGCGATCCAGCCAGCGGAGGAAGCGCTGCCAGAGGCTCGGACGGTAGGTGATGGCGGCGACTTCCTCGCGGAACTCCGCGACGGCTTCGCTCACGCTCTTTTGCTTGGGTTCCATGCCGAGCCCAAACAGGAGCGTCATCTCCATCTGGGTGAGCTGCTGCTGGAGCTGCAGGCTCTGTCTCGCTCCCTCCCCCGGATCATCGAAGCGGAGGATGGCGTTCGAGCCGCAGTTCTTGCAGCGCTCCGGCTTCTCCTCGAAGCGGGAGCCGCAGTGGTCGCACTTCCACATCTCGATCTGCTGCATCCCTTGAAGCCCTGCGGGCCAGGAAGGGGTCATGCCCTGATTCTGCCAGAGCCCTGCGTACTGGTTCATCTGCTGCTGCGTGTTGCCTGGGTAGATTCCGCCGAAGCCTCCGTAGGGATACTCGCCGTAGAAGGAACCTGGGATGGGCCAGCGGTGATAGGCGTCCATGCTACCCATTGCCGTTGACATCCACGACAGGCGGGGTGCGGAGCGGGAGGATCTTGTTCCACAGCTTGTTCGGGATTGCCACGCTGTGGTGGTCCGCATTGAAGTCCCACTCGTCGTAGCACTGCGCTACCTCGCGGAGCAGGCCGCGCAGCGCTTCCGTCTCACACTTCTCGCAGTGTTCCGCGTGACCGTTCTTGTGCTCCTTGCACGCAGCGTAGGTATTGATGTGCTCACTCATGCCTTCTTTCCTTTCAAGTCGAACGGTTTACTCATCATCCTCCCACGAGGGGTCGTAGGTCTCAGACCAATCGTCAAACGATCCGCTGCCCTTGGGAGCTGCGAAGTCCTCGATGCCGAGCGCGGTGACGGTGTCGTCGTAGAGGTGCTGGTAGGGAGTCCCCTTGCGCTCCACGCTCTTGACCTTCGCCGGGGAAATGATGCGGGCAGCCGGGAACGCGCAGAGCGGGCAGGGGGCAGGATCTCGCGGACTGAGTGGCTGGGCGACGTAGAAGACCTCGAACCGATGGCCGCAGCTGGGGCAGAGGTACTCATAGATCGGCATCGTCAGCCTCCGGCTCCCAGTCCGTCTTCGGGATTCCAATCCCCGCCCGCTCCAGATCCATCCAGCGGTCCATGGCCTCCTGCCAGAGCGCCTTGGCGAACGGGACCATCGGACACTTCGGCTCGTGGAGCACCCCGTCGATGGTCTCTTCGACTTCCTTGCATGTGCAGATGGGCAGCTGGTGGCTGTCCCTTGCAATCTCCAACAGCCTGGATGCTTCCTCTCGCACTCCGGGGTTCTGCCACAGGTAACGCCCTACCAATCCACGGCTCATCGGCACCTCCCGAACCTCACGTCCTGGCGCGGGTCCGACATCGAAACTTCCATACTCTTTCTCCTTTATGGCCTACTCGGGTTTACCACAGGGGGCCGGGCCGGTCAAGCTCCAGCCCGGCTCTCCCCTCGCAAAGCTCGGGGGAGAGCTGGGCTGTAAAAGAGCGCGATTTTAGGGATTGACCCTTGACACGTTGTGGCCTACGATCAATGGTGACACTCGCCAGAAAGAGAGAAGGCGCATGAAAGGGCTACGCAAAGTCACGGATCGGCAGATTTTACTCAAGATCAACGCTCTCAGCCCGGCGCGGATGTCAACGCTCGCCAGCGAGCTTGGGGTCACACGACAGGCAATGTCCTACCGGCTGCAGCGCCTGGAGCGGCTCAGAAAAGTGAGCCGAACGAAGGGCAACAAGTCCATCAGGGAGCCTGACCTGTGGCGCTTGTGCGGAGATAAGGAGCTACCGAAAAATGGCGGACCTATGGGCAACCGATAGCGGACGGGCGGCAATGGCCGACTACTTCGAGCGCCTGACCCGCGCTCCCTCTGGCGTTTACAGCGCCCTGCTGTTCCTCCACGAGAACCCCCAGGACTTCACGGAGCACTGGGCGCTCCTCACCAAAACCACGAAGCGCCCCAAGTGGGAGCGCCTGGCCAACGACGGTTTCATCAAGTACCACTACTCCAAGAGGCGGCGCAAGGCCAAACCTCTCTACACCCTGGCCGATGAGAACGTGACCTGGCTCCTGATCGAGGTGCTGCAGCTTATCCTCCGCAGAATTGAGAAGGAACGCGCCTCCGCCAGGGCACTCCTCCGCTACGCATCGTCCGGTCCAGAAAAGGGGGAATTCGAGCAGACTCTCGTTTTTTCCCCAAGGCCAAGAGATTGGACCGGACTCGGCTGACGGGTTGCCCATTGACAATGGGCTATCTCCAAGCCTATGTTTAGGATGACTTGAAGCTCCTAGCGAGGCCGGACCCCCTCGCGACCGCCGCTCTGGTACGCTGACTGGCAGTGATGAGCATGGAGCCAGGCAACCGACCGAATCCGCCCCAGTGCGCGGAGCGGCCAGCGGTGTCATGGACGCGGAGGGACCGGCATGAATGACCCCGATGGGAAGAAGCTCGCGCTCGCCCTTGGCTTCATGGACGATGAAAGCCTCGACCAGGTGCTGCAGACGCACCCCACGGTCCAGGCTTACATGGCCGGAGCCGTCACCTTCACTGAGGCCATGTTCATCGAGGAGTACCTGAGCAACGGCTTCAACCACGCAGCTGCGATGAGGTCGGTTGAGGCCAGGGCGCTCCAGCTCCAGGCGTATGAGCGCGTCGGGCGCTTCCTGATGAAGAAGGCGGTCGTCCGCCGACTGCTCGCAAGGCGACTCGCTGAGCAGGCCCTGGCGGCTGACGAAGTGCTGGCGCAGCTCGCCAGCGTGGCTACCGCCTCAATGGAAGACTTCGTTGATGTCAGGCCGGTGACGGACCCGGTGACCGAGCAGGAGATGTGGATCGCCGTTCCTGACATCAGGAAGGCAAGGGACTCCGGCAAGCTCCACCTGGCCAAAGAGTTGACCTATGACAAAGAAGGCACCGTCAAGATCAAGCTCCGCGATGCCGACAAGGCGCTCGACATGCTGGCGAAACACCTCGGCCTGTTCGAGCTGGACAACCTCCAGAAGGTGCCGACCGAGATTGCAGAGCTTCTGAAGCTGTCCGCCGCCGAGAAGAAAGAGCGGCTGTCCGAGTACCGCAACATGATGGAATGGAGTCAGCCGAGTGAGGGGAACCTTCCTCCCAGCACAGACGAAGCAGCTCCTGAAGAGTGAGGGCGACGAAACCCTCGCCCTCGTTGCTATGCAGCAGGAGCTGGATGAGGCTTTCTCGAAGGACTGCTGGAGATGGATGTGCTCGTGCGTCTTCACCGTTGACGAAGCCCAGTTCGGAATGCGCGGCGCAGCCAAGATCCGCCCCTGGCCGCAGCACCTACAGTATCTGCGCGAGGTGCTTGCGGTCCTCCTCAGTGAGCCGCTCGTCATGATCCCCAAGTCCCGCCGCGTCATGGTGTCCTGGCTCGTCGCCGCGTATTTCGTCTGGGTTGCCAGGTATCAGGACCACGCGGCTCTGTTCTGGCAGTCAGAAACCGAGAAGAAGGCGGCGTACATCGTGGATCAGCGCTGCCACTTCATCGAGACCCACATCAAACCACCGGAGTTCCGGCGCAGGATCACCACGATCAAGACGAAGGACTCCCTCATCGGCCAGATGAACTACCCGAACGGGAGCTACATCTGGGCGGTGCCTCAGGGCGGCGACGTGCTGCGCACCTACACGGCGACGAAGGTGATGATGGACGAGTGCGAGTTCCAGCCGCAGGCCCCTGGCGCGGTGAGAGCCCTCCTGCCCATGGTCGAGAAGGGCTCGCAGGCGATCCTCGTCTCGTCCTCGAACGGCCCCATCGGCGTGATGGCAGAGATGTGCAACGCAATTGGCTTTTCTAATTGGTCTGACATCAGTAGGATAGCGAACTAGGAGGTGAGCATGCCAATCCCCAGCAGAGGCCAGCTCGGCCAGATGGCCAACCCACAGTTCCAAGACCCGGCCCAGGCCAGAAACCTCGCCGGATTCCCGGCAGGGGCGAAGCCGAAGCCGATGCCGCCGCAGGGTGGTTTTGCCCGCCCGCAGGGGCCGGGACTCCCGCCGCCGCAGCCCGGCATGCCCGGCATGGGTCCGAGCGGCCAGATCCCGCCAGGGATGACACCGGGCTCGCAGTACGGTAACGCCCGCGAGGTGCTTTTCAACAACCTCTTCACCCAGCCAGCGCAGAACATGCGCGGACCGCAGCCTGGACAGATCGGGCCGCTGCAGCGTCTCGGAGGGCAGCCAGGGCAGAAGCCCATGCAGCCCATGCCTGGCACGCTGACAGCTGCCGGTCAGCCGCAGCCCTGGCAGCCATACGCTGGCCAGCCCCCGCAGGCAGGTCCGTCGAGGGTGCCGCCTGGGATGCCGCAGGGACCGCAGCAGAAGCCTCCTGGTCAGGGAGGTAACCAGATGCCCAACCTCGGGACGGTTCCTCCTGGTGGCCTGGGTGGCGGGAAGTAGATGCCAGCACTCCCCCCAGTCCGCGTCCTGGAAAGCCCAAAGGGCTGGAAGATCGTTCCGGTCCACTACTCCATGGACCCGGAGAAGGACGTGGAATGGGTCGCCCACATGAAGCGCAGGGGCGACATCGACGACTGGGAGAAAGAGATGGAGATCAACTTCTCGTCAGTCGCTGGCGTGCGTTGCTTCGAGGCATTCTCCCTCCTGGCCAACACCGTGGACGAGGCCATCTACGAGCCGGTGCTGCCTCTCCGGCTGACCTGCGACTTCAACGTCGATCCCATGGCATGGCTCGTCTGCCAGATCAACAACAACAAGCTCTACGTGTTGCGCGAAATCTGGTCCTCGCCCGGCAGCGTCGTCGAGAACTGCGAGAAGTTCCTCAACGACTACGGCGACCACTACGGCGAAGTCTTCGTCTATGGTGACGCCTCGGGGAACGCCAGGTCGCAGAGAGACCAGCGCTCGAACTACGACGAGATCGCGCTCCAGCTGATGAACCGCCCGTTCAAGCTGCGCATGCGCGTCCCATCGAAGAACGCGAGCAACATCAATTCGGTCAGGGCTGTCAACCGCAGGCTCAAGGACCAATGGGGCAACCCCATGATCTTCATGGATAGAGCCCACTGCAAGAACCTCCTGCTTGACCTGTCGCAGGTCGTCTGGCAGGAGGGCGAATCGAAGTCGATCAAGAAGACGCGGAACCGGGAAGACCCCTACTTCTACCGTGGCCATGCCGCCGATGCGCTCTGCGCCCTCGTCCACCGGGAATGGCCGACGAGGACGGAACGCTCGGCTGCTGAAGAGAAGCGCGACGAAGACGAGATCAACGAGAAGAAGCGCGAGAGCGGCAGGGGCAACAAGAAGATGAAGCCGCGCAAGCCAAAGATCCGCGCTGCCTTTCCAGACTAGGAGACACTATGCCGACTCATGCACTCGCGGGCATCCTCGGATCGAAGGCTGGCCTCCACGGGCTACTGAACAAGACGACAGCTTCGTTCTTCCGCATCGCGGCTGCGGGGACGACGAGCGCTGAGATCCCATGCTCTGGGTACAAGCTCACCGCCCTGCTGGTTCCAGACAACTTCACCGGGGCGGCGCTCACCCTCCACGGCAAGGTGAGGTCCGACCAGAGCCTGAAGCCCGTCTACCAGTGGGTCGGCGGGACGAGGACTCAGGTGAAGCTGACGGATGTGGCGTCTGGCAACATCCTCTGGTTCCCTGAGCCCATCGAGGGCTTCTACAGCTTGGCCCTTGAAGCCGCGAGCCAGACCTACTCAATCGTCATCGTCCCCCGTTTCGCCAAGTGCTGAGGTGAGACATGGCTAACAGAGATGAAGTCTTCACAGCACCAGGCGGCGGGACCACAACCAACGAAATCGCCGTTGGCAGCGACGCTCTCTACACCCTCCAGATCCCGGCATCAGGGATGGAGGGGACCAACGTCGCCGTCTACGGGAAGGTGCGGGCGGACCAGGCCGCAGTGAAGCCGGTCTACTCCTGGTCAGGCACGACCAGGACGCAGATCAAGTTGACCGGGGTCGCGGCTGGCGATCTGCTCTGGTTCCCGACGCCAATCGACGGCCTCCACAGCATCGCGCTTGTGGTGGACTCCCAGACCGGAGACTCGATTATCACTCCGAGCTGGAGATCGGTGTAACCCATGGCAGCCGTAGAGCCAGAAGACACGCAAACGCTCGAAGTTGACATCGAGTCCATCAGCGTCGTCGAAAGGCCGCTGGAGGAGAAGCTCGATTACGAGGACGGGAAGGAACTCCACACCAAGATCCTCGACAAGCTGATTGCGCGGCGGGACTACTCCGTCGAGCACTGCGAGGAGCGGTATGAGGAGTGGGACCGGGTCAGGAAACACCTCAAGCTATACATCGACCTGAAGGCCAAGGCCCGCCTGGGCGACAAGACCTCCGATGAGTCAGCGCGTGAGATGCCGTTCCAGAGATCCGTCGCGATCCCGGTCTCCTACGCCAACCTGCATGTGCTGCTGACGCAGATGTCGTCGATCTTCACGGCCCGCAACCCGATGATCCAGCTGTCCGGGCGCGGACCCGAGGATGTCTTCCGGGCGAAGATGATGGAAGTGCTCCTCGCCTACGACAACCAGCAGACCAAGGCGTTCAGCGCTCTCTACTCGATGTTCCAGGACGCCCTGGCATTCGGAACCGGCATCACCTACGACTCCTGGGAAATCGAGAGCGGAGCCAAGTTCGAGTACCAGCCACTGGCGGTGCCAGGCGTTCCTGCAGAACTGCTCACGGCCTACCTCGGCCCGCTCGCCTACACGCCCATCCGAACGATTGGTGTGCGCCGCGAGTACAACCGCTGGAAGCCGGTTGACCCCTACAAGTTCCGGCCTGACCCGCGTGTCGCCTTCTGGAATCTGCAGGACGGCGAGTTCTGCGGCCATGCCTACGAGGTGGGCTACAACGCGCTGAAGAAGAAGGAGGCCCCGTTCGGCCCCTACTTCAACCTCAGCCACATCCCGAAGTTCGCGAAGAACATGGACAGCCGCCACGAGAAACGCGGCACGGACGGCATGAACGAAAGCTCGTTCAACCTGATGAGCCGGGACGAGAAGGACCGTGGCTACTTCGCCGCCGAAACTATGGTGGTGGAGCTGATCCCGAAGGACTGGGGAATCTCCGACGACGACTTCCCGATGAAGTATGTCTTCACCTGGATCGACGACGAGGTCATCATCAGGGCGCACGAGCTGCCCAACGTCCACCAGCAGTTCCCGTACTCGGTAGCTGAGAGCGACCCCGATTTCCACTCGACCTGGAGCCCTGGCATCATCGAGCTGATCGAGCCGATGCAGCGCTACATCAACTGGCTCTTCAACAGTCACATCGAGAACATCACCTCGGTCCTCAACAACCAGTGGGTCTACTCGCCGCGCTTCATCGAGCGCAATGACCTGGAGTACGGCGGGCCTGGCGAGCACATCCGGTTGAAGAACGAGGCCGTTGAGATGATGCTCTCCGGCGAGATCGCAGATGTCCGGCAGTTCTTCTTCCAGGTGCCGATCCAGGACGTGACCGGCCCGAGCTACATGAATGCAGTGCAGTACCTCTACCAGATGGTGCAGCTGCTGTCCGGGGCAAACGACCCCATGTCTGGCATCCAGCTGCCCACCGAGCGCAGCGCGACGGAGATCCACACAATCACGGCCAAGGCGAGCGACCGGCTTGCGATCCTGGCCAAGCTCAGCGACGAGAACGCGATCCAGCCGCTCATCCAGCGCTCCATTCTCAACCGGCAGCAGTTCACCCAGATGGCGCAGTATTACCGCATCCTCGGGGAGTTCGCCCAAGAGTACGGGATGGACTCCATCTTCGTGGAAATGCAGGACTTGCAGGGCGAGTTCGACTACATCCCGATCAGTGGGATCATGCCGGAAGACCCGGCCAGGTCGGCGCAGGCGTGGTCGCAGATCATGGCATCAGCCGCCCAGAACCCGGCCCTGCAGCAGCCCGGCCCCGATGGTAGACAGCTCGACTTCCGCAAGGTTTTCGACACCATCGCCCAGAAGATGGGGATCACAAACATCGGGCGCTACTACATGGACGTGCAGGTTGTCCCCGACGAAGAGGCCATGGCTCAGGAGCAGGCCGGAAACTTCCTTCCCGTGCAAGCTCCTGGCAATGCTATGCTTCCGGCAGGAGGATAGCGATGGCACAATATCCAGCTCGGCTCGAAACGAGACTGGAAGAGAAGGAGAGGGAGTTCGACCTGCTCGACCAGGTCTACCCTCGCGCCCTCGCTCGCGTCCAGGGGAAAGACGAGGAGTGGGAAGCTAAGAAGAAGGCAATCGAGGTGAAGATCGCAAGATCCATCCTCCTCTACAAGTTCGACGACCCCCCTCACAAGGCAGTTGCCATTCTCGCCCAGCTTCAGTCTGAGTGCAGGGAACTGCTGCAGCCACAGAAGATAGTCGACGACTGGCAAGAAGTCAGGCGTGAGCTGAACTTCCTCCATCAAGAGGTGGAGAAGCAGAAGGAGACGATGACCCGCGCAGAAAAAGCCTACACCCAAGAGACTGACAGGTGGAGGAATCGTGCGATCAGCTAAACCGCTCCGCCCGGAGTACGGGAGCATGGGCCACGTGGGAGCCGGGAGCCACGACCCGAAGGTTGCCCTAGCCAACCTCATCACAGGAGCTAGTGGGAGATACCATGGCACGCGATGACGAGTACATGAAAGTGGACGACGAAGACGGTGACCGTCTTCAAGTAGATCAGAAGGGCTTCGACGCAGCTCTCGACATCTCTCGTGACGCTGGGGACTCGCGGCCAAGGGTTGCTGATGACAGTAAGGCTGATCGGCAATCGGAGCGAGCAACCGCACCAGAGTCCGAGCCCGAAGGCGAGAGGGACCGCCCTCCCAAGCGACAGGCGCAGGAGGTCGCAGAAGAAGCGAGCGCGGAAGAGCAAGAACAAGAGCCTGCAGAGAAAACGGCGGAGGGTGAAGTAGAGCCGGTTCCAGAGGAGCCGACCTACACCCTCCCCGGCGGCATCAAGGTGAAGGCGTCCGAGCTGTTCAAGGACCACGAGAAAGTGCAGAAGCTGGTCACGCAAGCGAACCAGATGACGCACTACCAGAAGCTCGCGGACGAACGCAAGGAAGCCTTGGCCGGAGCGGAAGCGCAACAGAAATCAATCTACGAGCAGTGGATCGAGATGAAGCTGAACGAGGAGATGCGAGCGGCACAGGCCCAGCAGCCCCGTCCAGCGCCAATCCAGCGTCCGCCTGCTGCGCAGATCAAGAGCGCTTTCATGCCGTACATCACCGAACTGCAGAAGGCGGGGCGCATCAGCGAGGATCACGTGGCGGAGGACAGCGGCTTGCTCGCTGAGTACCTCTACGACCAGATGAGCCTGCGCAACGCCCTCGACCAGCAGTTGACTGCCTACGAGACGCGAATCATGCAGCTCGAACAGCAGCTCGGCCCAGTGCAGACCACCGTTCAAGCGGAACGCGCTCTCAACTTCGAGCGTACCGTCCAGCACCAGCTGGCAGGGACTCCAGGCTACGAAGACTTTGCTGATGAGGCGAAATGGGAGCAGCTCAAGGCGTACATAGGCCAGGAGATTGCAGCCGCAGGCTACGACGAACACGGAAATCCAAACCTGCGCGTGAAGTTTGATGCCAACCGCATGCGGACCTTCGCTGATGCCCTCATGGCACCATCCATGAGAGCCGCATTGGCTAGTCGGCGGGGCGAGCTTGAGACCAGGCAGAAGTCCGAGGTCAAGCGTTCCGCAGGCGAGGCGGCTGGGACCGGAAGGCTACCCAAAAAGAAGCCGCAAGGGGCAAAGACTCCAGAGGAGATGGCGATGGATTTCAGTGGCCAGACTGTCGTCAGGAAGGCGACTGGCTAGCCGTGACCTATAGCTGAGCGCTGCTCCCTCCGAAGAACTGGAGGGAACTGAAAATGGCAGCGTCACTTGGAATGCTCGGAATCGGCAGTTTTTCTGCCGACGTAGCTCCGGGCAACTTTCGGGAAGCGATTCTCCGCGAGTACCCGCAGGGGGGCGCGGTCTTCACAATGATCCTCGGCATGCTCCCCTCGGAGAGCGTGAACTCGCGGAAGTTCACCTGGTTCGAGCAGGGGCTGCCCCAGCAGCGGTTCGCCGTGGCCGGTTCGCATGCGGCGGACGCAACCACCATCATCCTCGATCAGGCCGTCCCGATCACCAACACCACCCCCGCCTACAGCTTCAAGACCGGCCACCTGGTGCGGGTCGAGAGCACTGGCGAGATCATGCTCGTGGTCGGCAAGACCATCTCGCATCCGACCTATGAGCTGACCGTCGTCCGTGGCATCGGCAACAGCACCGTCGGCTACATCATCGCGGACCACGGCATCATCACCATCGTCGGCCACGCCGATCAGGAAGGTGCGGACACGCCGACCGCTCTCAACTACGCTCCGACCGAGGAGTGGAACTACATCCAGACCATCCGAACCGCTCTCGACCTGACCGATGACGCCGCGCAGGAATACTACCGAACCGGCGACATCATGAAGAACGAGAAGTTCGACAAGGCCATGGACCACGCGCTGGATCAGGAGCGTGCGTTCCTGTGGGGCAAGAGGGAGTCGGTGCTCGTCTCGACCGGCGACTTCACCTCTGGCGGAACCGGCCTGAATCACCGCATGATGGGCGGGCTCTGGAACTTCCTCGGGGCCAGCTACTCGACCGACTTCAGCACCACCGGCCTGACCAAGACCGGGTTCAACAACTTCCTGAAGCCGATCTACACCGTGCAGAACGGCTCCATGAACAAGGCCGCGTTCTGTGGCGCGACCTTCCTGCAGGCGATCAACGACTACGCCGAGCAGAACTCGGCCATCCAGACCGAGCCCGGCGACAAGACCTATGGTCTGACCATCCGGTCGCTGCACCACCCCTGGGGCGAGCTGAAGCTCATCCCGCACCCGCTCTTCTCCGAGCACGAGGACTGGTCGAAGATGGCCGTCATCGTTGACCTGAAGAACGTGAAGTACCGCTTCCTGCGGAATCGGGACACCCGCTTCCTGCTGGAGCGGCAGGGCAACGGTGAAGACCGCGTGACCCACGAGTTCATGACCAAGTGCAGCCTGGAGCTGCGCTTCAAGCGGACCCACGGTATCGCCTACGGCGTCAGCGAGTACGTCGCGTAGCGAAGACCGGCCAACAATCCACTGGGGGAGCTAACCACTCCCCCAGGGGGATTTTGAAAGGACTGACCAATGCCTTCCACGGTTCACACCTTCACCGCCAAGCGGCGCTTCCCGGCCATCAAGGGCGGCTATCGCTCAGGCATCATCATCTTCACTCCGGGAGCGGTCTACGCCGCAGACGGCTTCGACATCACCGCTGCCAACCTCGGCCTCAACAGGATCTTCGGCTTCATCCCGCCCGCGTTCGTTCAGGGTGCGACCGAGGAGTGCGTCACCGAGGTGACCTACACCAGCGATACTGCGATCAAGCTCAAGATGAGGACCATCGCGGCTGGTGCCGAGCTGACCGCCAGCTCGGACGATCTCGACGGCGTGCCGATCCGCTGCTTGTACTGGGGGACGTAATGGCGCACACCTTCACGTCCAAGCGTAGGTTCCCGAAGATCAAGGGCGGCTTCCGCCACGGCATCGTGGACATCACATTCGTGGACAACTACGCGGCTGGAGGTTTCGACATCACGCCAGCGGACCTCAAGCTCGACCGCATCTACTTCTTCGCTCCCCCGGCTTTCATCCAGGGGGCCACAGAAGAGTGCATGACGGAAGTCACCTACACGAGCGACACGGCCATCAAGTTGAAGCTGCGCACCATTGCGCTCGGCGCTGAGAACGCAACTGCCGCCGACTTCGCTGGCGTCACAATCCGGTGCAGGTACTGGGGGGAGTGATGGTAGGAAGACGCTTCCGGCACATCCTGTGGCCGAATTTCAACCTCGGCGGGATCATCCAGTTCGAGGATGGATACTGGCCTCCGACTGAAGACCCGCCCTGCGCAGACCCTGGGCTCTGCTCATTCGTGGAGAAAGCCCCTCTCTTCGGGACCTACCTCGTCGAGTGCGGCCAGGAGGACTCTTCGACGCAAGAGACTGTCATCCGTGACAACGCAACCATGATCGCGAAGGCAGAGGAAGCTCTGGCGAGGATGATGGTTCGCGGCCTCCCGCCAGCAGATGAAGCCTCGGCCCCGCCAGCCCCAGAGGCGGTGGACGAGTCCAGGCTGCCGTCACCAGGCGAGGTCAAGCGCATGAACAAGACCGAGCTGGCCGTTCTTGGCGAGCGGCTTGGGATCGCGGACGAGGACTTCAACAGCGGCACGAGGCCAGATCAGATCAAGGCCGTCCTGGGCGAGATCCAGGCCATCGAGGAGTAGGCGATGTCCACCGCTGCCGAGATCATCACCAGAGTCCGCAGCTGGTCTACCTCCCAGGACACCGCAGTCCTCTCAAACACCGAGATCCTGGCGATTATGAACGACCTAGCTCGGGAGGCTGTGGACGAGAACGACATCTGGTTCTGCTTCGGCAGCGGAACGACCACAATCACAGCAGGAAGCCGGGCGGCGGACCTCCCAGAGAGGCTCGCCCGCCCGGTCACTGCCTACGTCACCAGCGGGACGAGCCGCTCCTTCTACTCCCTGCTCAGCTATGAGGAGTACAAGGCCAGGTTCCTCGACCCGGACGACGACGATGTCTGGGAGGATGTCGGGCCGTTCTACATGATCTATGGCACGGAGATTTGGCTCGGCCCGCTCCCGACCGCGACGGCGACCCTCGCCGTTGACGGGCTCTACTACGAGCCGGATCTCAACCTGACCTCCAGCCCGACCAACGAGTTCACCGACCGTGCGGAGAGCTACCTGCTCTTCGCCACGCTGGAGCGGCTGACCAAGTTCAAGTTCGAGGAGGAGACCAGGCTCGGACTCTTCGAGAAGGAAAAGAACAAAGCGCTGAATCGGATCAGGGCGGCTGGCGATCTGCAGAGCAACCTCGCCCGCAGGGTCAAGTCGAGGAGGAAGGGCTGATGTCAAATCCGACTGACAGATTCGTCACCAACCGGATGTCCGATTCGACGGACCTGAGCGATGTTGATGATGGTGTGAACGGGCTCGAATCGGCGATCCGCACCACCTTCCAACTTCCTGCGGACACAGCCGTCACGCCGATGTCTGTTGATGCGGACAGCCAGATCACAGTCAACAGCGGGCTCCGCATTGGGACTGGCCAGTTCGCCGCTTCCATCGTTCAGAGCATCCCAGAGTCAGGGCAAGTGAATGAGCTGGCCACCGTGGATGCCATCAGGAGCTACGTCTTGGCGCATGCTGGCGGGGGAGGCGGGGGCGGGTTTGAGTTCAGCGCCGGTCAAGAATACGGGTCGCTCTGGGTCAGCAGCACTCTCGGGTTGGGAGTCGGCTTCCCGGCTTATTGGCAGATCGTATCTCGGGCTCCGAGTGGCGGAGAGTCAACCCTCTCAGTTGACACCGCGACCACTCCGACATCCTTCACTTCGATCCCGTGGACGCATACGCTGCGTGAGCATCCATGGCTCACAGCGCACACAGCTTCGCGCCCGGTTCAGACGCAGCTTGCCCCCTCGATGTTCAGCTTTCCGTGCGTCGGGCTTTGGCACATCGAGCTTGTCATGGCGGTGCCAAACTTCAACGGCGTCGATTGGTATCCGCTGCAATGGATGGTAGACGCTGGACCGCCCAATCTCTACCTCCAGCCAGCCTGGACGGCGATGCTCGTGAAGCTCGGGAGCCCAGACGCGGTTCTCGACATTTGCGTGTCACCCCACCAGGGGTCAGTGCATCAGACGAGCCTTAGCATCCCGAACTGTGTGCTGCAGGCGGTCCAATCTCCGCCAGTCAACGGTGGGTACGCCAAAGCCCCAGTCGCGATGTTCGACCACAGCCTGCACCTGAACAGAACCTTCTACGTTGAGGATGTGGAGGATCTCTACGAGATCCAGGTCCAGCAGATGAGCGGCGGAACAGTCACGCTCGAAAACGACCACCTCAGGATGGTTCTCCGTCACATCCCGACGAACGGTGGCTAGCCATGGCAAGTAGCGCCAGGAAGTTCATCTACCCGATCCCGACGAATGGGGTCATCCAGCATGAGCACCCTCGCCATGTCGGGCTCCAGGGGCTGGTGGATGGCGCGAACTGGCTGTACTCGGAGGGCGAGTTTCGGACTCGTGGCGGCGTTGGCGTCATCGGCATGGAGGGAGTGGCTGGAGTCAACCTGCTGACGGAGGCGCTATCCGACGCTGAGCTACAGGATGCAGAGGACGCCTGGTCCGCCTACGCCGCACCGCACACGATCACCTGTACCCCGAGCTACCACTACTTCCACGACAAGGCGTTTCGCATCGACTGGCTCATCGGGACTGGCGGAGTCCAGACGCTCCACAACCAGATGCAGGTGTCCGGCAACACGACCTACACGTTCTCTTTCTGGTATCTCATTCCGGCACGCCTGAACGAGGATGAATTCTATCTGCGCGAGTACGACGAGGACGATGTCCTAGTTACGTCTCACCTGATCTCCGGTCTTGTTGGCATGTTTGAGCCTCCGTACTTCACGGAATGGATCAGGCCGAACATCACAGTCACAACAGACCCAACCACGAGGTTCCTCTGCCTCGACATCTACCACCGCTGGGACCAGGCATCGTCCTGCCAGATCATCGACGGGATGATGCTCTCTGAGGGAGCCGTCCTCCTCGACTGGGAGATCGGCATCGGCACCATCCGAACGGTGACGTTCGGCAATCGCCCACTCGGGTTCTACCAGCTCGACAAGTACAGCCAGAGCGGAGTTGACGCAAATGCCCTCTACATGGCCTCGGACCAGAGCTTTTTTGAGTTCGACCAGGGGCTGGGTTCGTTTTCCAACGTGGGGGATTGGCCAGCGCCTGGAGAGCCGGAGAACCTCGTAGTCTTCCGTGGATTTGACCTTGCCGGGGTGACGCAAGTCCTGGCCGTCAATGGGCAGGCTGGCTGTGGGCTCATGTACAAGACCCCCGGTGACAACTTCCAGAGGATGGAGACCTCCGAAACTGGCTATGGCTACCCGATACGAGCGAAGGCGATGGCTATTGCCGGGGATCGCGTCCTGCTCGGTAATGCGCAGATGTTCAACATAGGCGGCGGTGACGGTCTCCACTACTGGGACGGTGTCTACTACTCACTCTCTGTCCTGGAGGGTGGCTTCTCTCACGCAGAAGCCTGGAGCGATGGCAGACTCATCCGCCTGGCTGATACCCCAGGCGAGATCGTGGCGATGCAGGAGATGGGAGCGCTGATGGTCGCCGTCTACAAGACGGACGCCATCTACGTGCTCTCAGTCCAGTCCGGCCTCTACCCGTTCCGCCCTGAGCTGCGCTCTGCTGGCATTTCCGGCCCGGCTTCTCCGAAGGCCGTGACGGCCCTCAACGACAACCTGCACGTCTACCTCGCCCGCAACGCCGGGCTGTACATCTTCGACGGCTCTGCCCCGCGCTCGCTCGGCAACCACATCCAGGATTACCTGCGCCAGAAGATCGACCTCAACAAGATCGAGCGCTCCTTTCTGTTCTTCGACAATCGGCGCGAAGAGCTGTGGGTCTTCTATCCAGCCGTGGGCGCATCCGGGGTGATCTTCAGAGCCATCATGGTCTCCATGAGCCGAGAGGGCTTCCCGATGTGGCCGATGGAGTGGGGCCGCAACTCCTTCGACTTCACGGCTGGCATCGCGGGGTTGGTTGAGCGAGACGTGACGCTGGGGCAGCTGGCCGGGAACACCCTCGGGGATATGGCTGGGATTACGCTCGGGTCATTCACGACGGCTGGGCCATACATCATCCTCGGCAACAGCGACGGCATGATCTACACCCTACAGACTCACGCGGCTGACCTTGGGGTAGGCTTCCGCGCCTTCTTCGAGACCGGGACCACCGACCTCGAAGAGCCAGCCAAGCTGAAGACGATCATCGAGGAGCAGCATCTCGTCAGCTCGCTCGCCTCTGATACCTGCACGGTGACAATCAAGTTCACAACCCATGGCAGTAAGGTTGGCCTGGATGTCGCTGGCGGCAAGAGTTTCCAAGCGGCGCTCAGCGAGGGGCCGTACACCACCGAGCACCGCGTCACCGGGCGCGAGTTCTCCCACCTCTTCGAGGTTCAAGCAACTGACAGGACAACCTACGCGGGCTCGATTGCGGCGTACCGGGTGCGCGGCGCGAGATAGGAGGGCAGATGGCAAAATCAGTAGACAACGACGTGCTGGACGGTGCGCTCAACATCGTGAAGAACAACTGCAACCTGATGACGGTCTGCAACGCGCAGCCGACCAGCAGGACGGAGGCGGTCACCACCTACGCGCTGGCCGATGTCGCCATGGACAGCGGCGACTTCACCGTCGCGGACGGCGACTCCAGCGGGCGCAAGCTGACGGTCGCGGCGCAGACCGGAGTCGCGGTGGACGTGAGCGGGACCGCCACGCACGTCGCGCTGGTGGACGGCACGCGCCTGCTCTACGTGACGACTTGCACATCACAGGCTCTAACGAGCGGCAACACTGTCGATTTTCCGGCTTGGAAGATCGAAATCGCTGACCCGAGCTAACCGAGGAGGATACAGAGATGGCTGATTTCACGAATGCGTTGGAAGAGCTGGTACTCGACTGGGCGTTCACGACCGGATCGCCCACGCGCCCGACTGCGTGGTGGGTGTCGCTGTTCACGACCACGCCGACTGCCGACGACGGCACGGGCGGCACGGAGTGCAGCAACTCGGGCTACGCTCGCCAGAGTGTGAGCTGGACCCGCACGAGCCAGACGATGAATCCGACCGCGACCGTGACCTTCGGCCCCGCCACCGAGGCGTGGACCCAGGTGGTCGGCTTCGGAATCCACAGCCTCGTCACTGGTGGCACGCTGTACGCCTTCGAGACGCTGACCACTCCCAGGACACTCGGCAACGGCGACTCGGCCCAGTTCGCGACGACTGACCTGTCGATCACCATCGACTAGGCGGGGCCATGGTCCCGCACCGTTGCCCGGTCTGTGACGGGTCTGGGCGCATTGTTGACCTGAGTCTGACCTCAGGTGGTGGCCCGTGCCATGCCTGCAGTGGGACCGGCATTGTCTGGGAGCCTGACGGTTACCAGACGTGCCGGTGTCCTCTGTGCCAGCCCAAGATCCAGCCCTCAGACATGCCCTGGCACACGACGACCTGGTCGCCGGATACCACGTAGGAGATGAATCATGGCAACCCGCTTGAAAACAGTAGAGTTCTGGTTTCCTTCCGGCACGACCGCGAACGACAACACCGACACGGCCCTGACCCAGATCACGGTCTACCTGCCGGAGAACTCCAAGGTTTTCAAGTCGGTGGTGCTGGAGATTGTCGCTCACGACCGGAACACCACGCTGGGGGATCTGGTGCGTCGGCAGTGCTCGCTCCAGTTAGCGTCGGCTGGTTACTCGACGGTGAACAACACGAACACACTCGGAGACGACGGCGCCCAGATCTATGTCCAGTTCAGCGGGGACTACACCTCGTATTTCACGACGAACTGGACAGGGACGTCGATGACGTGCGACGCCAGTGTGTTGATTGACGACGACACCACATCTGCACTCACGCCATCGTTCGTCAACATCTCGGCGCGGTTGCTCATCACCTACGAGTACGACGCGACGACGACGACCCACATCAAGACCGTCCGCATTCCATTGGACTGCCCTGTCGGGGCGATGGGGACGAGTAAGCCGTCTGCCGTTGCGACCATCCCTGCTCTCGACACTGAGTTGCCAGAGTCGAGTAAGACCTTTCGTCAAACGACCCTCATCCTCCAAGGTAACGACGTCGGCGCATCCACTGACCTGACGTTCAATATGCAGATCGACAGCAACACCGCCTACGCCAGCTACGCCTACGAGCACAACTCAAGCTATGGGGCCATGATCCGAATGAACGATACCCAGTCGTTCACCACGAACTCGACCCACAGCTTCTACGTCTGGTGCTCGTCGGCAGTCGGGAATCATATGCAGGCGTGGCTCGTCGTGACCTACGAGTTCGATTCGACTGCGGCCAGCGATGTGTTCGTCTCGACCATGCTGCCGCTGACTGACGGGAAGGATTTCGGTGGAACAACCTCGGGCGACTACAACAGGATGACCTCGGATTTGTGGATCGAGGAAGCCGCAACGATCACAACCAAACAGATCGCAGCCTACCTGTTCTGGGTAGAAGATTACCTCACGGCTGGACTCTACGCCAGAGTCGGGACCGGATCATTCGTAGCCTACACGGACGCTTCCGGTGCGGCATACAAGGGAACGAGAACCATGATGGTCCGCAACGACTCCGCGCACACCCTGGCGCGGGGCAAGAACACGATCATCGTGGACACCTACGCCACTGACGCTTACCGAGTTGGTCCCGGGCTGCAGGGATTCGTTCTCGTCAACTACACCTGTGCAAAGCCGTCCGGTGGACACGGCTCCGAGAACCATACGATCCAGTGGGTGCTCAGGCCAACCGGAACCGCCGACAACGATGATGGGACCAACAAACGGTATGGTGTGTCCGCGACCGCCATCACGATCCCCGAGACAAGCTACTTCATCAGCAACGTGGGGCTGGAGATAATTCGGACCTTATCGGCTCCAGGGTTCGGTATACCCTACGGATGCATGCCGACCTCCGTTGAGAGGCTGGCCGGAGAGGGAGGGCACGACTGGGAGGTGCTGCATCATGGCCTGGGCTCATTCTCTGGTGGGCAGGGGATCTACTACGAATACGGTTCTTGCCCGTTGGTATTCAAGCGATACCCGAGTGACCCAGAGTCGAGTCGCCTCGACATCGAAACGGCTCGGGTGTACCGAGTAGTGATGCAGTTTGCCACGTTCCCGTTCTGGCAGCTGTCCGCACTCCTCACCTACCACGCGATCACCTTCACCGTCTCCGGGACGATCAGCGGCTCGGACGCTGGAACCGTGAACCTCGCCCTGAATCGGTACTCCGACAACGAGCCCCTGCTGACCACGTCGAGGTCTGGTGACGGGGCGTACTCGTTCACTTGGTACGACAACGTGGACTCTGTCTACGTCTCAGCCTACGAAGATGCCACGCACACAGGGAGATCTGCGAACGGAACGGCGAGCTGAAGTGAGGTAGCGAGTGGCGGCACCGTCCTACATTGGCAACGGCGGCATCGCCGCATCCGATAACTCGGCAACTGTAGCTGTCCCTTACCCGTCGCTTCAAGCCAATGACATCCTGATCCTCCAACTGCTGTCCGCTGGCAGCGGCAGTGACACGCACCAGACTCCTTCCGGATTTACTGAGATCCTCGCCCAAACAAATCAAAGCACGAACATGGACGTGTCGTTCTGGTGGAAGCGTGCGGTTGGCACAGAATCCGGCAACCTGACCTGCACCCGTAGCCTGTCCAATGACGCTTTCTTCGGCATCATGTCGTGCTGGCGCGGGGCGGTCACGAGCGGAACACCGTTCAACGCTGCCGCCTCAATCGTGACCGGTCGCAGTGCCTCCGCGTCGTCGTCCGCGATCACGCCAAGCTACGACTACTCCCGCATCATCTGCCTCCTAAGCGTTGAGGACAACCTCGGGAACGGCACGTTTGCCGGCGGCAACTACGCTGAGAACTTCGACCTCTCTACCAGTACTGGCGACGATGCCGAGTTTAGCGCGTGCTCGTTCGCCCAAACGACCGCTGCTGAAGAAGCGGCCAGGACCTCGACAATTGGCGGCACAGACTCATGGGCCACCTGCACGCTGGCGCTGTGGAGTGGAACTGGCACAACGCAATCTCTCGCTGGGTCCATAGGAGCAACCGCTTCCGTCACTGGGGATCTCAAGGTCAAGCGCAAGCTCGCCGGAACAATCGGGGGAACTTCCGCGCTCAGTGGCAACCTCAAAGGCTACTGGCCACGGCTCGGGGACTGGCGTTGGTATGCAGACTCGACCTCCCCCGACACGCCGCTCGCCGACGAGAACGCCCTCTACACGACGACCTCTCTTTCTACAATCCTTCGCCTTCGGACGGAGATCGTCATCGAGGGCGGGAAGGGGACATCCACCCCTGGGACCATCATCATTGAGTATTCCACCAATCTAACCAATTGGTATGAACTCGGATCAACTGCCCATTGGGACTGGGCTGATGGAGCAAATGACGATCAAGAGAAAATGGATGGCTATCTCGTAGCCGACAGCGGCAGTAGGTTCGGCTATTTTCACGAGAGCAAGGTTGAGTACACCGACTACCCGAGCGATGGGGCTGTCACCGAAGAAGACTTTGCTATCGCCCCGACCTCAAACGTCACCACCAACACGACCTACTACTTCCGCATCACCGGCTACTTTGGGGCAACCCCGGTTCCCAAGGCGACCTACGGGGCCGGGACGTACCCGCAGGCGAAGGTAACTCTGGGGACGACCTACAGCCTGGCTGGGAGCATTGCGGCAAAGGCTGCGGTAGCTGGGGATCTCTTTGCTGACCACGTTGAGTTTGCCGTCGATCTGACATCTCCTGGATCTACGTTCTCCATCAGTCTCGGCGTAGCAACGTGGAGTCTCGCCGGGAGCATCGCAGCTCAGGCGGCCCTCTCTGGGGACGTGAAGGTAACGAGGAAACTCGCGGGTTCCATCGCCGCGCAGTCCACCCTCTCGGCTGACGCATGGATTCTGCCGCCGCTCCCGTCTGGAATGGTGGCTTGGTTTGATGCGAGTAACTCTGCCAACACGGTAGATGGATCATCCGTGGCATCGTGGCCCGACCGCTCGGGTAGTGGGAACAATGCGACACAAGCCACTGAATCGAAGCAGCCAACTTTCAGGACTGGCGTCGTCAACGGCAGGCCAGTTATTCGCTTTGATGGTGGCGACAGGCTTCAGACCGCCGCTTTTAGTTCCGCGCTTGCCCAGCCAAATACGGTTTTCTTCGTCGCCATGGATACTGGCGAGCAAATTTCTGAGTACATCACCGACGGGCTGACCACTGATGCCCGTCACGCAATCCTTCTCGGCGGCACGGGAACTAGGACCATATACGCCTACGCTGGGTCATTGCCATCGCCCGGCGAATGGGGATCTATCGCGTCGTTTCATATTCTCTCCGTGGTATTTGCCACAACGTCATCCGACATTAGACGCGATGGAAATTACATAGCAGAGGCTCAGTCAGTCGGGACAAATGCCCTCGACGGTTTGACGGTCGGCGCTAGGTTCAGTGATGAGGAGTGGTTCAGCGGAGACATTGCCGAGATCATAGTGTTCGACAGCGAGTTGTCGCTCGCCAACATCATGGTGGTCGAGGAGTACCTCTCGTCCAAGTACGGGATAGGACTCACCCACGAAATGGCCGGGGCAGTCGCCGCCCAGTCCGCCCTTGCTGGCGACCTCACCGTCATCGAAGGTAGCACGACCTGGGATCTCGCTGGGAGTGTTGCGGCACAGGTGGCGCTCGCTGGCAACGCAAAGGTAACGAGGAAACTCGCAGGTAGCATCGCCGCAGCGTCAACCGTTACCGGCAATCTGGAACTCACTGAGGCTCTCTGGAGTCTGCAGGGCGCAGCCGCTGCTCAGTCCACGGTCAGTGGGGATGCCAAGGTCACGAGGAAACTCGCGGGGGCAATCGCTGCCCAGTCTGCTCTCTCCGGCAACCTCCAGAAGACTGAAGCGCTCTGGAGTCTAGCCGGTGCGATAGCTGCTCAGTCAGCCCTGGCTGGCAACCTGGAGGTACAGCACAAGACCTGGGATCTCGCTGGCGCAATTGCCGCCGCATCTGCGCTGACTGGCGATCTCGTCAGCACCGAACCCTGGCAGAACATCGTCCTCTATACACCAGGGTCCGCCTTCAACATTCTTCTCAGCGAAGGGGCGTTCACCCTTTCCGGTCACATCTCAGCGACCAGCGCACTCGTCGGGGATCTCGAAGTTGAGCACACGCCCATCACCTTCGACCTGGCTGGCACCATAGGGGCACAGTCTGCAGTCGCCGGGAATCTACGAATCCCGATGACGTACTACGTCGCGATGGGAGGGACCGCCGCCAATAAGGAGGCAGCAACTGGGCCAGAGACTGATCTCTCAAAGTGCATGTCGAACTACTACAACAACGACACGGCGGCCTACGATCCTGGCGATACCGTGTTCGTCACCGGATACGGAGGGACCATCGACTACCTCTCCTTCAGGGGAGGGTCATCAAGCGGTCGCGTCAACTACGTCGGGAGTACGAACTATCCAGCCATTGTAGACGGCGCACGAGTCACAACCGGTTGGACAAACTACTCAGGGAACATCTGGCAAAAGACCGGGATCACTTGGCATCCTCAGCAGCTATGGATAAATGGGACCTATGGCGACCGGAAGACCAGCATCGGGAATTGCGTAAACGAGTTCGATTGGTTCTACGACGAAGCTGCCGATACGATCTACCTCTATGCGGCGAGCGATCCAGACACGCTCTACACCAACCCCGGCGTTGAAGTGCCGGAACAGTACGCACCGGCTGGTCCCGGAAGTTACGTCAACGTTGACAACATCACTATTAGGCGCGGCTGTCAGAATGGTTGCTTCGGATGGAATGTTTCGCACGTCAAATTCACAAACTGCACGTTTGAGTGGTCCTGGTGGAACGGTCTTGGCATACAAGGAGATGCCAGCACCATCACTTACGACATCGTCGTTGAGGACTGCGTCGCTCGCTTCAACGGTAACCAGGGGTTATCGTTCCCGTCAATTCAGAAGCAGGTTGGGATCGTCATCCGACGCTGCAAGGCATATCAGAACGGGACTTTCCAGTTTGCAGATCCACGCTGGGGCGACGACATGCTCTACAGCGGTGGGATCAAGATTTGGAACTATGCCGAGGACTGCATCATTGAGGATTGCGAGGTCTACAGCAACGGTCCTTCCACGCTCGGGTCGAATTCTCTCTGGTTCGGACAGGGCATCTGGTTAGATGGGGCAATCTCGTCCGCAGGCCACGAGAACATCGTGCGTCACAACAGGGTCTATGACAACCACGGGGTCGCGCTGTACTGCGAGCTGACGACCTACTCAATCTGGCACAACAACGTCTGCTACGACAACGCCAAGGAGCCGGACACCGGCAACTGGTGCAATGCCTCCATCCGGTGCGATGCCAGAGAGAGCATGCAGTCGAGCCACAACAAGTTCTACAACAACACCCTCGTCGGCGGGCAGCACGGCATCGCGACGATGGTGACAGACACGACCGGCGAGGTGAGCTACAACGAATTCAAGAACAACATTATCATCGGGACAAACAGCGCAAAGATCAAGGCGACCAACGGTGGCGACAACATCACCTACGGCCACGACAATGTCTACAGCCACAACTGCCTCGGAGCAGAGGCCACCGGGTTCGTCATCTGGACGACGGCCAAAGACACCTACGACGCCTGGGAGACGGCCTACGGCGGTACAACCAACAGCATCGAAGCTGACCCGGTCTTCGAGGATGACGCGAATGACAAATACTGGCTCGCCCCATCCTCCCCCTGCAAGAACGCCGGTCTTGATCTTGGTGACGCCTTTGAGGATGGTCTCCACTACCCGTCCACCTGGCCCGATGGGGTTGTCACACTAGACCAGGATAGTTACGGCTCCGCCTGGGAGGTCGGAGCATACGTCTACGTTGGGCAGCTAGCTGGAGCCATCGCCGCTCAATCCGCCCTGACGGGCAACCTGGAGATCAGCGAAGACCTCGTCCTCCAGGGTCAGATCGCTGCGCAGTCGAGCTTGACTGGTGCCATCAAGCTCACTCAGAAGCTCGCTGGCACCATCGCGGCGCAGAGCAGCCTGGTAGGTGAGGCGAAGATTACGCGGCAACTGGCGGGTTCAGTTGCGGCGCAATCGTCGCTGACCGGCACGCTCAAGCTGCAGCAGAAACTGGCCGGTGCGGTTGCTGCGCAGTCGGCTCTGGCGGGCGACCTCGGCATCACGGAAGGAGTCTGGAATCTTGCCGGGACGGTCTCTTCCCTCTCCTCACTCAGTGGCGCACTGAAGCTCCAGCAGCGACTACAAGGGGCCGTCTCGGCATTCTCTTCCCTCGTCGGCAATCTCCAGGTTCAGCACGCCACATGGGATCTGAATGGTGAAATCTACGCCAGGACGGCTGGGATCGAGGGCGATCTCCGAGTCATCCGCAAGCTGGTTGGCGCAGAAATCTTCGAGAAGTTCGACGCGATAGCGACTCTCCAGATCGTCCATGCCGTCTGGAATCTTCAGGGGTTGATCTTTGAAGATGTGGTGCTGGTAAAGGGCGGCCTGCTTGTCAAGCGGAAGCTGACTGGTGCCATCGCCGCTCAGAGTGCGCTGACCGGCAACCTCCAGTCCACAGAGGCAGCCTGGAGCCTGGCCGGGTCCGTCGCTGCGCAGGTCACGCTTACCGGCAACCTGGTCAACCTGAGCGACATCCCGAAGCTCCTCCACCCGCACAATAGCTGGATCAACGTCTACAGCGAGCCGGTCACGCTGACCGAGATCCCTGTCCTGGTCGTCTCGAACGGGCTCCACTACCACTACGCGAGCAGCGTCTACGTCCACCAGCAGCTGGTCGTCAGCGATGCTAGTCACTCGCATACGATCCAGAATGTCACGTTTGCCCTCGCTGAAGACGCGCTCGCCATCCTGAGTTCTGCTCACGCTCTCACCAGCGAGGAGGTTGACCTCCTCAACTCGCTGCTGATCGCGAACGCCCGCCACTACCACTCGGTGATGAACGTCAACATCCCCTATGGCCCGACAGCCAAGGAGGGGATGGGGCTCGTGGATGCTCTCTTCGCGCTCAACGCGACGATGAAGCTCCCGCCGTATCCGATGCACCAGAACGAGCTGCTCAAGTTCTGCCAGCAGCTCTACTGGCAGCTGCAGACCAACTACATCCCGCAGACCGACCGCATCGAGAACATGACGATGGTCGGCCTTGATGAGCAGCGCCCTGACCCGGTTGGCCTCCGGCAGATGTTCTTCGCCACCGACACTGCTACGCTCTACATCGACGTGAAGACAAGCGAAGACAAGGCAGAGTGGTTCTCCATCGCGGCAGGGGCAGGGACGAACGAGATCCACGAGGAGACGCTAAGCCAAAATGGTGTAGCTAAATCTCTGTTCTGGTTCCAGGGCATAGGGCGATCTCACGGCTGCATTCTGAATTACTGGGCTCAAGTGCTGAGCACCGACAATTACGAGGTTGGGGAAACCGGGGCTGTCGCGTTCACGGTTGACTATACCAACAACCTAATCAGCGTCAGCAAGCTAGGGAGTCCAGCCGTTGTCGCGGCTGGGGGTCTGTCAGCGAGCTTCGTATTTGGTGCTTTTGAATCTGGGTACGGTCATGTGGTGACGGTGACACCAACCCTGAGTGGCGGGACATTCGACCATGGGACGATTCACTACTCGCCGTGGTTTGGCAACCTGAGCGAAGTACAGTACGAGGGGTATTGAGGCGACCCCATGTGCAAAGAACGGAGGGCGACGGTGGCGAAGACGGAGCTGAATGGGAATGGGAATGGTGGGCCAAAGACCGTGTGGAGTCTAAACCTCACCACGGCGCAGCTCGTGCTCGGGAATATCACCAAGTTCATTGGGGTGGTCGCGATTGTGTACGGCATGGTGAACTGGTCGGCTGGCAACGTCTTCAACAAGGAACTAGAGCGGTTCCACAAGGAAGCCATCCCGCAGATCGAGCGCATGATCGACTCCCGTGTTGCCCTTCAGGATGCTCTTGCAGCAGCCTCGCTTGCAGAAAGGCTCGACGAGATCAACCAGCGGCTTGCCAGAATCGAAGGGACGCTCGGCAGGGCGGAAGTGAGAGACTTACACTAATGGACGCCTGGAGGTAACCATGGGTGATCTGACCAAGAACTTCGACCGCGTCGAGTTCGCCTGCAAGTGCGGCTGCGGGTTCGACGGCATCAAGCAACACCACGTCGAGATGCTCCAGCAGGTCCGTGACGAGGTCGGCTTCCCGATGCCGATCACCTCCGGCTGCCGATGCCTCACGCACAACACGACGGTCGGCGGGGTGCCGGACTCCTCCCACATGCGGGGGGAGGCGAGCGACGTGACCTGCCTCGACAGCGAGCGCCGCTTCAAGCTGGTCATGGCGGCGCTGAAGGCAGGCTTCACCCGCATCGGCATCGGGAAGACGTTCGTCCACATGGACAGAGACCCGTTCTTGCCGCAGCCGAGATTGTGGCTCTACTGATGCTCCACGCAGAAGTCGTCCACGCCAGCAAGGGGAACTGCCACCTGTACGGGACGCAATTCCTCGACCGAGCCGTCAACTTCATCATCAGCTACGACTGCGGCGGAGACCCCGAGTTCCTCTGGCACGAGCTGAGCAACGACATGCGGTCCAACCCACCATGGAAGCTCTGCATCGTCGGCATCGACGATGACACGGGCGAGGTCTGCGGCCATCTCCTCGCAGAGCTGCAGGCCCAGTACGGCATCAGGCAGGTCATGATTACTCAGCTTGAGATCACGCATCCCTCGGCGGACATGCGCCGCCAGATGCTGGAAGCGGACTGGCACCTCGTGGAGGATTGGGCGCGAGCCAACCAGGCCAAGTTCATCAAGTGCTGGGCGATGAACGAGAAGGTCGCCAAGGCGTTCGAGAAGTACGGATTCAAGCCGAAAGGCGTCACCGTGATGGAGCTGCCCCTGCGGCTCCCAGACAAGGAGGAATGACATGGGCGGCGGAAGTTCCCACAGCACAACCAATCCGACAATCCCCCCGCAGCTGAGTGGACTCTACTCGCTGATCGGGAGGGAGCTGTCCGGTTCCATCGGAGACATGCCGCTCTCGAACTACTACGAGATGGACCCGAGGCAGTATGCCGGGATGAGTGAGGCAGAGATGGCAGCCCTCGGCATGGCCCCTGGCATGCTGAATGCGAGCCCCTCGGCGCAGGCGGCGTTCAACATGGCGTCCAACCTCGGCAACCTGCGGACCTGGGGCGGGTCGGACTTGGCCGGGGTCGGCGGACTCTCGCCCTTCTCCGGCCCTTCGCCGGTCCAGCTCGGAGGGTTTGGCGGAGGGCAGGGCGGCCAGCCCCCAGGGGCCAGCCCGCAGCCCTCCGGTGGCGGTGGGATGCCGCCAGTCAACCAGGGATTCGGCTTCGCCGGGTCAGCCTACCAGGGCGGGCAGGCACCTCCGCCGCAGGCTCCACAAGGCTCCGGGTCTCAACTGGTCCAGCAGCGGCGGCTGCCAATGCCGTTCCAGGCGGCAGTCCCTGCGGCCTCGGCCTCCAGTTAGGAGACGGCCATGGCACGCAAGCGCCTGCGGATTGATGAGGGCGGCGGCGGTGCCGGTGGCAGCGGGGGTGGTGGAGGTGCCGCTGGCACCAGCGGTAGCACCGGCAACCTTGGGAAGCCGCAGCCAGCGGTCGTGACGAATGACGGGAGCGGACAAATGCCAGGACAAGTTACACCACAGCCAATCCCCCAGACCGACATGCAGTTCCAGCATCCGGGTGGCTACACCGGCTCCGAAATGCCCTGGAACTACCCCGGCTCTGAGGCTCAGATGGGGCAGACGCCATCCTCCTACGGGGTCGGTGGCAGCTCCGTCATCCCCAGTGCGCAACAGTACGCCCAGCAGTTCGGGCAGGGGCTCATGGGCGATCTTCCTGGCCGGGAAGCCAACCCTCTGCAGTCCATGGACTTTGCCAACCACCCGGCCCTGCAGTCGGCAATGGAAGCCTTCAAGCAGACGACGCTGCCGACCATCTCCAACGCAATGTCAGCAGCGGGGCTCGGGCGCTCGGGGGCCGCAGGGGCCGCAATCTCACAAGGCCAGGCACAGATGGCACTCCCGGTGATGCAGCAGCTCATGGACCTGGAGATGCAGGGCATGGGGCTCGGGGTGCAGCAGCGCGGACAGGACATCGGGGCGCTGCAGAACCAGCTTGGGCTGGGCATGCAGGCCCGTGGGCAGGATGTCGGGGCTCTGCTCCAGGGCAGGGGCCAGGACATCGAGAGCATGCTCGGCGGCAGGGGCCAGGATCTCCAGGCCAGGGGCCAGACCCTGGATGCGCTCCTGGCGCAGTCCGGCCAGGGCCTCCAGGCAAGAGGCCAGGACATCGGGGCGATGCAGGCCGGGATGGGCGGGATGCTGCAGGGCGACCAGCAGGCGATGCAGCGATACCAGGCGGCGCTCGACGCCATGTCTGGGCTCGGCGGGACGCAGCGTTCCATCGAGGATGCCCGGCTCGGGGCCGAGTACGGCGAGCAAGAGCGGCAGTACGGGCTGGCCCGCGACCTTCTCTTCGGGCCGCTCGGGCAGCTGACACAGCAGGTCGGCAGCAGGACGACTCAGAGCGGAGGGAAGTAGCCATGGCCATGTGGTGGGAGATTGCAAAGGTAGCGGTCCCCATCGCAGCCGGGGTGGTGGGGACTCCAGCAGCGGGGGTTGCTGTCTCTGCCGCCATGCAGGGCGCGGATGCGCGGGCCAAGGGCGGCTCCTGGTCTGACGCTGGCAAGGCCGCACTGATCGGCGGCGGGCTGAGTGCGGCGACTGCAGGCATGGGCGGCGGGGCTGCTGGGGCCGGGCAGGCGATGGGCCAGGCTGCTGGCGCGGGGGCCGGGCAGGCCATGAGCAAGGCCGCTCAGGAAGCTCTCGCCCGTGAGCTGGCCGCGCAGACCGGAGAGCAGTTTGCAACCAACCTCGGCACTCAACTCGGGGCCGAGGGCATGAACCTCGGCGCTCAGCAGATGATCGTGCAGAGCGCAGCCGAAGCCGCCAAGACGCAGGGCATCACGTCAGCCGCTCAGGCACAGGCCGACAAGCTCCAGAAGTACGGCAACTACGCCACCGAAGCCAGCGATCTGCTGAAGGAGTTCCGTGGCGGGACGCAGCAGATGCTCGGACCTCAACAGCAGCAGGGCGGGCAGCAGTGGGTGCCGACAAGCAGCCAGATGTTCCCCTATCCCTACGACCAATACTTCCGCAGTGAGCCGAGGTACTAGGAGACAACTATGGCCGAGGAACAGAAGAAGAAGCGGAGCAGGTTCGGGGAAGAGTTCCACGAGCTGTTTCCCCAGCTCATTTTGCCAGCAGCCCTCGGCCTGATCTCGTCGTACAACCCGCAGGCCACCGCTGGCGTGCGCACGGGTCTCGCCGCTGCTGACCTGTTCTCTGATCTGCGGGAGCGGAAGCGGCAGCAAGCCTTGGAAGAGACAGCCTCAGCTGGGATGACGGATTGGATTGAGCGAAGGAGAGAGGCCACTGCCAGGGCTGAGGACGATCTGCGGACAGCGAAGGGGACGGAAAACCTCGTTGCCACGTTGGAGAACACCGGGAAGTCTAGGCCGGGCGGGGCCACAATTGCAGTTGCCTTCCCGCCCGGATCGACAGAGCGGGAGCAGGCCGACCAAGTTCCCTACTTCCATGAGGCCGTTCAGCTTCCACAAGCCGGGGGCGCAGCATCGCTGCCTGCGTTCGCTGGCCTTGAGCCGTTCGGCAACCTGGTGAACGAGCCGATGGGCCAGGAGCTGCTGCCGATTGCCAAGGAGCAGGCGGATGTCAGCGAGATGCAGCCCAGCTATGACTTCCTCGACATCATGGGGGCGCAGTCCATCCTCAACCCTGCCGCTGCGGCGAGCCAGGCTGGCTGGTGGCAGTACCAGGAACAGGGACACATGAACGAGATGGAGCGCATGATCGGGCAGTACCATCTCATGGACCTGAGCGACGCTTCGCGGCACCACCTGAAGACCGCCGAGATCAAGCTGAGAGCTGGCGAGCGAGTCGCAGCGGAGCGCGAGCTGGCGCTGATCCACCCCCCGAAGCCGGTTGTGTACGGCGGCGGGGCGCTCGTTCCCAAGTCTGTAGAGAAGGACTACACGCTGTACCCAACCCCGCCGAGTGCTGGCGGACGCGCCGGGGTGAACGCTTACCTGAGCGAGCCAATGGAGAAGTGGACAGACGCACAACTGGACCGCTTCATCATCACCCAGACGAAAGATGCCGCCGCCATCGAAAAGAACATTGGTGATACAAACGAAGAGGTAGTGCAACAGACATGGGCATTGCTCACTGAAGCGCTGGCTGAGCGCGAGCGGCGTCGCCGGCCAGCCGGTGGTGTTGTGCAGCCGCCGCCTCCTCCTCCTCCTCGCGGCACCACTACGACGCAGCCGCCGTCGGACATCCCGGCAGAGTTCCTGGGAGGGTGACGATGCCAGCCCCGCTTCCTCCGGCCCCCGGCTTCACCGATCCGCAGCAGACTGGCACGACCGAGGAAGACTGGCTGTACTTCAAATCGCCGGAGTACACGGAGCTGCCGCTGCCGCAGAAGCTCGCGGCGTTCAACAAGGTGGCGAGGCGGAGCAACACCTACGCCACCATGCCGTGGGGTGACAGGGAGAAGCTGCGCACCAAGGTTCTCGGAGTCAACAACACCTTCGATGTCTTCAAGCACGAGTCCTTCCAAACCCTGGAGACCGTGGACCAGAACGATCTCTTCAACAGCTACGTCCAGGGGTCTCCGACATGGGAGGGGCTCGACACTGAGAAGAAGCAGAAGGCTCGCGCCAAGTGGGTGCCTGCCTTCGCCGCTGGTCAGAAGCAGCAGAAGATCCAGGAGACGCTACGGGCTGGCATCGAGCGTCAGAACACGCTCCCTGGCATAGACATCGAGATGCCCAAGAGCCTGCAGCCGCAGGTCGAGGCAGAGCCGTCCGCAGAGGAGTTCGAGCGCCGGGTCTACTACGCCTCCATCGGGCGCAGCATCGACGAGGAGGGGAACCTCAACATCCCGCGCCGTGGGGCGGAGCCGGTCCAAGTTCCAGCCTACGTCTTCGCCATGCCTGGGATGTCGGTAGCTGAGCAGCAGGGGATGGGCGATGCCGTCGTCCAGCAGCTGAACGACCCGGAGGTGTCCCGCTGGTGGGAGTTCACCAAGCGGCAGCAGAAGGCTCTCGCCTCGAATCCTGAGTTCAAGCCGGAGGATCTGAGCGCCTTGGAGAGAGCTGGGAAAGGTCTCACTGCCGGGATGGCGCGGATGGCTTCGACGCCCGTGACTGCCTGGTCGATGATGCAGGCCGCTCACGGCATGCCGAAGGCGGCAGAGGAGACCACAAAGAAGGCCCAGAAGATCAGCGGGGTGATGGCAGAGGGCGGCTATCGTCCGCTCCGAATGTCCGACTACTCCGGTGGCGATGTCGCAGGCTGGACGACGGCTCTCTTGGAAGGTGTTGCCACCACTCTGCCGACAACCGCCGCTGCGGCTACCGTCGGAGCCGTGACTGGCGGCATGGGAGCGCCGCCACTTCTTGGCAGCATGGCCGCTGGAGCAGCGCTCGAAATCCCGATGATCTACCAGGATGTGTACGAGGCCACCGGCAAACTGGAACCTGGGCTGGCCTTCGGACTCGGAGCGGTTGCCGGAGCGCTTGAAGGCATTGGTGCCGGGGGGATGGCGAAGCGCATGATGGCAGCTGGCGTCCCGCGCAGCGCCATCAGCAGGGCGCTCGTGAAGATGGCGAGTGGCAAAGAGCTGCTCAAGGACATGGGCCAAGAGTCTCTGACTGAATTCGCGCAGACATTCCCAGAGGCGCTGGCCATGGCCATCGCAGAAGACCCCACCATGAAGATGGACTTCGAGACTGCCAAGGCGTTTGTGGCGAAGACAGCGCCGGAGGCAGCCGAGTCCGGGGTCACCGGGTTCTTCACCCCGCTCGCCATCTCCGGCCCGGCGATGATAAGGCAGGACATCCGGGCGCGTCAGCCTCTGCCAATCGACCAGGCTGAGGTGGACGCTGTTGCCAGGGCCAGCATGAGGCCGACCGGACAGGGCCAGCTCATCATCGACACGGAGGAAGTCGGCGGGGTCCGCGCTCCCTCGATCCCAGGTGCCGCCCTCGGGCCGGAGGCGATGGAAGCGGGCCGAGCCAGGGCCGCTGCAGAGCAAGGGGCGTACCGCGAGCAGGTCACCGCCGAGGACGCAGCGCAGGCCCAGGCCGACATCGACGCCTACCGGGAGCGGGCCAGGGCCAGGGGGGCCGAGGAGCCGGAGGTCCAGCTCAACGAGCGGATGAACACGCTCGGGCCGGATGACCAGGCGCAGGTACGGGACCGCACCACCGAGCTGATGGCGCAGATGCGGGCGAGGTTCGTTGAGCAGTTCGGGGAGGAGCGCGTCACCCCAGCCATCGAGCAGAACATCACCCGTCGAGCCTGGGACCAGGCGCTCACCGAGATGAACGCGCAGCCTGCCCCTCGGCCTGAAGTCGTCGGCCCGACCGGCGAGTCGCTGACTGCCCCAGAGCCGCTGCCTGCTGGCCCTGTGATCGTGCCTGGCCGGGTGCAGGATGAACGCCTGGCGGAAGAGACAGCGCAGCGTAGGGCGGCTCAGGTGCGGGGCATGGCGGCGCAGCAGATCGTTGATGACTACCGCGCCCGTGGTGCCTTCCCGCGCATCCCGATGGTGATTGCCGGGGAGCGCAAGCGCGAGTCGGAGGAGATGGGCAACCAGATCCTCGACAAGCTCAACCGGGACGACACGCTGCAGCTGGGCCTGGCGGACCTGAAGGTGCTCGGAGACCAGTACGAGGATGCACTCCAGCATTACCTCAACCTGAACGCTCAGCGGCAGGCCAGAGACCGAGAGATAGACGCCCAGATGGATAGACTCATCGACCAGATTGACAGGACGGTGATCGGGTCGAAGCGCCAAGTTGCCCTGCAGCAGGAGATTGACAACCTCCACAAATCATATCTTGACGAGACGTTCAATGAGACCGAGGAGGAGGCAGACGCCAGGGAGCGGCTGAGCCTGATCGAGGATGCGCATGCGCACATCATGGATCGCCTCACCCCTGACATGACGCCTCACCTTGCCGACAACCTCAACCGCATCGCGCAGGGATCGCTGCGCTGGGCGTCGAGGGTCTACGAGGCCAACGGCATGACCACGGCTGCGACCGTGGCGGGCCTCATGGCTGACAGCCCGCAGAACATCCGAGGCATCTCCGAGCAGACGATCAACGAGATCATCGAGGAGGCTCGCGGCATCGCGCAGGAGGGCATCGAGGAAGACCAGCGGATGGCCAATCCGCGCAAGCTGAAGAACTCCCAGTGGAAGAAGCTCGCAATGGAAGCCACGACTGCGCCCGAGGTTGCGGCGCTGCGGCGGGAGTACATGGCGGCACCGAAGCGTGGGCAGCAGGGGCGCTATGACCAGGGTCTGCTCAACTTCTTCAACGAGCGGATGCTGGAGCTTCCACTGCGGACGGCGGCAGAGACCGAGGAACTCATCAGGGACGAGACGGGAGTCACCCGAGAACGCACTGAAGAAACTGAAGAAATTGAGGAAACTGGGGCGGAGCTACCTTCCGAAGAAGCGGCGGCGGCGGTCGATGAGGTGGTCCAACCTGAGCAAGAAATTGAAACCGCAAAGGAAGGTACTCCGCCCGGTCCTACTACCACGACGACGGTCCCGCCGACCGTCTTCACCACGACCACTACCACCGAAGGGGCTCGCCCCGGCAAGCGAGCCAGGAGGAAGCAGAACCGAGCGCGGTCATTCTGGGAGAGCAAGCTGAACGCGGCGAAGACGCCGGAGGCGGTCGAGGCTCTCCGCGAGCAGATGCCAGACAACCTCCCCGGTGACACGGCGCAACAGATGTTCGACCAGCGCATGGCTGACGTGACGAAGACTCAGCCGCCAGCTCCGAAGCGGAGGGGCCGCGCCAAGCGTGCGGCAGCCCCGGCAGTTGAGCCAGCCCCGGTCGCAGCAGAGGAGCCAGCCGCAGCACCCGAGGCCGAGGCCGAGCCGGAGGTTGTCGAAGAAGCCCCCAAAAAGCCAGCCAAGAAGAAGGGCAAGAAGCACAACACCCGCAAGCCGTCCGCTCCTCGGCAGGCAGCGCCGACTCCGCAGGCCCCGCCGAAGCCGAAGGGCAAGACCTCTCGTCGCTTCGTCCGCGCCATCGAGAACGCAGATCGGGAGTCCGACCTGTCCAACGTCATGGTCGTCTACCTGCAGAAGGTGGCGGAGGGGAAGAGGGACGAGGCCGTCTTCCACGCATACGAGGTCAGGGCTCGACAGCTGCACAACGACGCTCGGTACGGGAAGGTCGGCCTTGTCCAGGAATCGGAGCCACTGACGGAGCCGCTCAACCCGGCGAAGATCAAGGGGCTCCAGGTCGGCAGGCCGGGGGAGGCAGTGACAGCTCCGCGCTTGCCACTGACGCCTACTGGAGAGCGGCGTGGTCCGCGAGCCCCCATCCCACTTGAGCGCCCGAGCCCGGAGTTCCTCCGCACGAGGTTTGCGCAGCTCCAGAAGGAGATGGCTGAAGTTCTGGCCAGGATCGAGGACCGCCTGGATGCGATCAACGAGTCCGAGATGCTCGGCCCAACGGCCAAGGTGGCGGCGCATGAAGCCCTGATGGACATGACCGGCCCGCACTGGGCGCTCTACCGCAAGCTGAACGCCCGGCGCATTAGGGCCGCAAAGCTGCTGTCCGATGCTCTCGTCGAGGACGGCGGCGTCTCGTTGATTGGGCAGGAGCTGGCGAAGGACGGCGATGCCCGCTACCTGAAGCTGGCCGAGCTGGCCCAGGTGCTACGGGACAACAGGTGGGAGACGCTGCGCATCGTCTACGTGGACGCCAACGGCATCATCATGGACATTGCGTCGCAGACCGTGCGAGCCCCTGGTGGAGCGCCCCTGATCCCATACCCGAGCGATGCCAAGCGGGCGCGGCAGGGTGACAAGGCTCCTGATCTGTATAGTGGCATCGGGAAGAAGTGGGCGGACGACATCCGCAAGAAGGCCAAGCGACTCGGCGCTTCAGGGGTTTACTTCGTCCACAACCATCCGCACTCAGAGACGAATAACCTGATGTCTACTCCAGACATCTCGGCAACCGTTCTCGTCCATGACGATCTGCTCGGTGATCTCCTCATTGGCCACGTGCTCATCAACGACCGCGTCGGGCAGTACATCCCTGGTGATATTTCTCAGATGGCTGGCCTACAGAAGGACTGGCCAACTGCAGAGAAGCTCAGCCGCCTCCGGCAGCTTGTCGTCTCTTACGACTTGCGGGATTCAGTCGAGCGAGTCCCTCCCAAGCAGGGCAAGGGGCCTGGCTTTGGTGTCGCGGTCGAAGGTTACACGCTCGCCCCGACTGTCAAAGAGGATGGGACGCCGCTGGCCTTTGACGATCCAGACGAAGCCAATGACTTCTGGGAGGACAGAGGGCTCACGCTCGGGGAAATCGCGAAGGATCTGGAACAGGCAGGGATGGATGACGAACATCTCTGGGTCGTCTTCACCGCCTTCGTAATCAAGGATGGGGAGAACGTCGAGGAGACTCTCCACGCCGTGCCATTCAGGAGAGAGGCATTCAGCTTTGAGCCGCTCGCTGCGGACTGGTCAGGCGACACCATGGCGGCAGAGTCGCAGGCTGACGCATTGGCCGGGACAATCCGTGGAATGGCTCGTGACCTCGGGGCGCATGGCGCTATCGTTGTCGGCATGAGCAACATGGACGAGGAACTCCTGGATGTCCTCGGCAACTACTACAGAACCGGGCTCATCACTGATGTCTACTTCCTGGATGCCCCGGATGCTACAGCCTCATCGCTGGGCGGTGGATTTGCCGAAGGTGGACAGATGGGCAGGGCTGGACACATCCCGGCCTTGATGGTTGGCGCGTCTGGCAGAGGGATACCAACCCCACCGACCGGCCCCGGCTGGGCGACCAGAGGGGCGGCAGCGCCACCGGCTGCGCCTGCCGCCCCGGCTGCGCCCGCAGCACCAGCGGCCCCCGCAGCTCAGCCTGCGCCCGCCGCCCCCGGCACGGCCCCTACCGTCACGCGGGGTCAGGGTCTCCGTGATCTGGCTGGTCTGCCCAGGCTCGGGGCTGACCGCACGCTGGCCGACCGCTTCCTCCACCGCATCTTCCGCAAGGGTCCGCAGGGTTGGGAGAGCCCGCTGCGAGCCAAGGTCATGCGCACCCTGCGCGACCAGTTCAACATCCACGGCGGGGACATCCCGAAGGGCGTGGCCAGGCTGCTCGAAGAGCGCGAGTATGCGAAGGAGCATGCCCGCCTCGACAGCCGGGCGACGCAGGCCAGGCTGACCAACGTCATCAACAACCTCAAGCAGGCCGGGCATGCCGAGGAGCAAGTCCGAGATGCGATCAGGATGGTGACGGAGGGGACGATGACACCGGGCGAGCTGGCCACTCGGCTCGACGTGCCGATGGACAACCCGCTCATCAGGGTGCTGGAGGGAATTCACCAGGAGCACCTCGACTGGCAGCAGGCGATAGCGAACTGGAGAGGCATGAGCCCTGAGTTGAAGCAGACCATCGAGGAGCAGGTCTACTACCAGACCCGCTTCTACCAGCGGTGGCTGCTCGGTGACTACTTCATCCCAAACGACGCCGATTTCCAGCAGGCCCGGCAGGTGATGGAGGACGACCTGGTGGAGGAGATCAACCAGGTCATGCGCAGGGCTGGTGATCTGCGGGGCATCCGCCAGCCGGTGGATGTCGCCGCCTACCTGGAGACCGGCGACGACACCTTGCTCGCCAACCTGTCTGCCAGCAGGCAAGCCTCGATCCGTGGCTTGCGCAACCACTACATGCAGCTGGCCGACCTGGTACATGGCATCCAGCGTGGTCCGAACAACACCTACCAGGCGATCCTGGATCTCGGTGAGATCCACGACGTGGCGCTCAAGGCGGTCAACTCCTACCTCCAGCAGGACCCGGTTGGGCCGGAGACCACGAGCGGAGTCGGCACCTCGAACTTCATCCACCGCAAGCTGACCGAGGCGTTCCGCAAGCTCTACGGCGAGGTGGTGGACCCGACCTACCGGGAACCGGCGACCGTCGAGGTTCAGCAGAACATCCTCGCCACCATGGTCCTGATGGAGAAGCTCTTCCAAGAGGGGGCGAACGCTGGCTGGTGGACAACCCGACGCAGCGGCACGCACTCGATCCAGCTCGGCAGCGAGACCAACCGCCGTGACCAGCTGCGCTACGGCCCCATGGCTGGGAAGTGGGTGACGCCAGGCATAGCGAAGTCGCTTGAGTCCAAGATGCCGAGCAACAGCCTGGCATCCAAGCTCGCCTCCATCCTCTGGCTCGGGCCGCAGGCCGGGATGCGGGCGACCAAGCTGCTGTGGGCCAAGACGATTGGCAGGAATGCGGCGACCTCAGTCTTCGGCCAGGCGCTCAGTGCTGGCGATCTCTACTACGAGGGGTTCTGGAGCCACCTCGCGGATGGCATTGCCATCGCATGGAAGGCCAACCCCCTCGCCAACATCGGGCCGGATGTCACGCTCCACGGAATCAAGCCGGGGCAGAAGAACGTCTGGGCCATGGACAAGGTGGCGGAGGCTGCGAAGGAAGGCTACTACTCGCACAAGGCACAGTCCCTATCGCATGGTGTGAGGGCCATCATCGAGAGCCCGCTGTTCTCACCCTTCGGGCTCAGCGGCAAGATGAAGAACTTCCTCCAGCATGCGATGGAGGCATACGCGCTGATCGACTTCCCGGTGAAGTACGCCGCCTACAAGACCCACCTCGAAGAGTATGAGAAGGCGAAAGTCCCAACGGAGAAGGCGAAGGCCGGGGCCAGGGACTGGGTGGCGAGGCACTACCAGAACCGGCACCGTGGCCCGAAGGCGATAGACACCATAGCCCTGGTGCCTGGGGCCGACTACGTGGGCTACACCTACGACAGCGGCAGGATGCTGGCAAACGGGGCGCACACCGCCATCACGCATGCGTTCAAGGGCGACCCCGTGATGCCGAACAAGGAGATCAACCTCCGGCCACTGGTCGGGTTCCTCAGCGCCAGGCTCATGCCGCTCGCCGCTCTCGGTGGTGGCAACTGGCTCTACAACACGGCGTTCCGCCCGATGCTCACCGATGCCTGGTCCGGCTTCGCATCCCAGACCGAGGGCGCAGGCAAGATGGCGGACGAGATCCTCAGCTACTTCTTCCCGCATGACGACGAGGACAAGGAGAAGAAGGTCGTCAAGCGCACGCCGCTGACGAACGAGGAGATGGTTGCCTTCCGCAAGTTCATGCCTGACTTCGACGCCAACATGAACACGCTGGCCTGGAAGACGGAGTATGAGGACGGCACGTTCGATGTCAGCTACACAGCCATGAACGGCAACACAGCCTTCCCGGTGGAGGAGTGGATCTCGGGCGCGTTGCAGACTTCCATGGAAGGCGGCACCCCGTTCTGGAAGGCGCTGCTCAACAACATGGCGCAGAACCTCGGGCCTGGCATGTACCTGCAGGAGCAGTGGGAACTGTGGACTGGGCAGGATACCGCGTTCGATGTTGACCGGGAGGGCATCGGGGAGCTGATCGGCTCCCGCATGGCTGGCCACCCGAACAAGGAAGAGGGCCGGATTGCGAAGGAGCGGATGTCTCACTTCCTCATCAACGTGATGACCGGGCAGCTGGGGCCGACCATCCAGTACACCGCCGACTACGTGAAGCGGCAGAAGCTCGGGCAGAAGGCGCAGCCCAGCAGCATGATCGCGCCGAAGTCGCTGCATGATGTGCGGCAGAAGTTCACCCGGTTCGTCCGCACCTACCACTACGACAAGGACGACCTCACCCGGCTGCTGAGCTACCAGGTTGCTCCGCTCGCTGAGGACATCCACACCAACAAGTACAACGCCGGGGCGCAGAAGCGTGCCGAGGTGGACCGTGGGGTCGCCACTCAGGAGGACATCGCTCGCTCCATCTCCGGGCGCAAGGAGCTGGCTCGGGACCGCATGAAGGCCCACGAGCTGGTCCGCGCCTTCAGGAGCCTGCCTGCCACCAAGGAGATCGACGACAGGCGGCTGGCCCTCACGCTACAGGCAGCCGGGGCTAAGAAGCGGGCACCCTTCAGCACCGAAGAGGCGATGGCGATTGTCACCGGGGAGTTCGACAAGCTGAAGCCGTGGGAATCGCAGGCGAAGCCGACCTACGCTGGCACTGGCGAGGACGTGGCGGTCAAGTACATGGAGGAGAACTGGGGCCACATCAGCTACTCAGAGTTGCAGAAGCTGATGATCGAGCAGGGCTACAAGGTGGAGCCGGACATCAGGAAGTTCAAGGACTGGGCGAAGGACAAGTATGCGAAGTGGAAGAAGGTTGGAAAGACGTTTGGGGAAGAGGAGTGATAGGCTGTGCCGGAAGATGAGACCCAAGCTGGCGCTCTTCCTGCTGGCATGTTCCCTGGCCTGGACAGCCGGAGCCGTCACGCCCACGCCAACCCGCACCCCAACCAGGACGCGCACGCCGACCCGAACCAGGACGCCTACCATCACGCAGACGCGCACTGTGACCCCGACGCCCACGCCGACTCCGACCTGGCCGATTGTGTGCGAGACGCCCGTGTTCAAGGGCAACGACCTGATCGAGGTGAGGGTGCAGTACCAGCACCAGCAGACACAGACGCCGGTCCCCTACGTTGTGAAGATTGGGCCGCTGCACTTCGAGGACGATGGCAACGCAGTGATCCGTGCTGAAGGGCACCCGAGTGAGTGCATCTGGAGATTCCACATCGTCTTTCGGGATGGTCTCGAAAGCGGTGACGCTTCGCAATGGTCTTCGACTGCTCCATAGGAGGAGGCATCATGGCAACCGATCCGCCCGAGTATCTGCCCTACTTCTACGCCTACAACGACCTGCTCTTCAAGCTCGGTGAAGCCTACCGCAGGGTTGGAGAGCATATTGCCGAGCGCAAGTACGTCTACCACAGGGGGACGTTCTACCTCGATGCGGCCCTCGCCATCGAGACGCTGCTCGCTCTGGAGTTCCAGCCCCTGATGGAGTGCAACTACAACTGGGAGTGGTGGGCGACCGAGATGCGCAAGCACGGCGAAGAGCTGGGCGAGGATGCCCCCTATGCCATGGTTCTGCCAGGCCCCTACGGCGGCGAGTGGCATGACTACCCCGACCTGACCAACCACACCGACAAGATGGTCTCGCTGATGACCGGCGTGTACCGCAGCGAGGACGAGGACTCCGATGTCGGCGGGCTCGGCACCGTCACCCCGGCTGAGTGCGTCAAGCTCACGCACAGGTTCTGCCGCTACTGGCTGTGGCAGTTCTGCAGCGAAGACCTGCGGGGCTACAAGGTGCCGTGGCCGTGGCTGAAGGCAGTGACCGACGAGCTGCAGCAGATGTACCGCAAGATGGGCGAGGCTGACAGGGCCGGTTCCTCCGGCACGCCGGGCGGTCCCATCCCACCCATCAGCTGGCCTGGCTAGGAGACCGCCATGCCATGCGGTGGTCGCAAGAAGAAGAAGAGGAAGTGAGCCATGTCGAAGTTCACTGATGCCCTGAAAGGGCTCGGGAAGAAGCCCTGGTTCCAGACCCTGAAGAAGGTGGCACCAACAGTTGCAGGCGGGCTGGTCGGTGGCCCTTTCGCGGGCGTGGCGGTGAGCGTCCTACAGTCCGTGTTGGGCGTGGATGGCGATCCAAACGATCCTGGCACGCTCGACCAGATCAGCGAGATCGTGGCAAGCGGCAACCCTGATGCGCTCCTCAAGCTCAAGCAGGCCGAGCAGCAGTTCATCGAGAACATGAAGAAGCTCGATTTGCAGGAGCAGGATCTCTACTTGCAGGACGTGTCGAGCGCCAGGGAGCGGGAGAAGGTGGTGCGGGACAAGACACCGACCATCCTGTCCTACCTCGCGGTTGGGTTGTGGCTGTTCATCCTCTTCGCCATCTTCTTCCTGCCCGACCTGGAGATTGTCCAGAGCAGGGAGCAGCGCGACGTGCTGCTCTACCTGCTCGGCGTGACGCAGAGCCTGGTCGTGACGGCGTACTCCTACTACCTCGGCTCCAGCCGGGGGTCGCTCTCGAAGACGGAGGCGATGGTCGCGCAGCTCAGGTATGGGCCAGCCCCAGATCAAAACGGTGCCGAGAAGTAGCGCCAGCCCCTTCGCGCACAAAACGGCACTAGCCCCCGGACCCCCTCCGGGGGCTTCTTTCCCAGGGAGACAACGAAAGGCCCCGGATCTCTCCGGGGCCTTTGTCTTCACTGCCGTCACAGCGAAGACAGGTTGAAAGAAGGCGGGATCAGTCTACCATGGCCTTCTTGCTGGCCGATTCCCACTGGGTCACCATGTCTGACCAGTCCTTCAGGAACTTGGCCTTGCCCTCCTCGCCATGGATGGAGCCGGGGCCGTCCATCCCGCCCTGCCCGGCAGCCAGGCGCTCCATGACCTTGACGGCGAAGCTCTCCGCCTGGCCAGACCGGACTGCCCGCTGCAGCAGCTGCTGCCACTCGAAGGTGAACGCTTCACTGCCGGGCGTCTCTCCGAACAATGCCCCGTTGCCAGACTGCCCGGCTTCCTGCGCCCCCCGCCCCGCCCTTGCGTCTGCCGGAGGCGGCTGTGTGGTGGGGGGCTCCCCAGCCCTGGGCGATCCTGGGGCCTTCTGGCGCGTCTTCTTGAGGCGTGCTTTCGCGGACTCGTTCTCATCTGAGAAGTAGTCGTCCACCTTGGACATGCCATCCCGCAGGGAGTTGAAGATGCGGGTCAGCTCCAGCAGCTGGACCTCGTCGATGGCCTCGGCCTTCTTGCCGAAGCGGGCCTCGATCATGGTCTGGCTGACCTCGACTTCCTTGAAGCGCTCCAGCATGGCCTTGATCCTGTCCTTCAGGGGCTTCCCGCTGCCGCCCTTGAGGGTCGCCTCACAGGTGGTGAGCGCTGACTCCTGCACGTCACCGGGGATGAGGGACAGGATGCAGGCCCGGATGCGCCGGGCTGCCAGGTTGGCGATCATCTCGTAGATGTCCCTCGGATCGGTGAGCCGCTGCATCCCGCCGCTCTTGCTGTAGCGGATGTGCTTCGCATGGAACACCCTCTCCTGCAGGGTGTTGGTCTCCATGTCGATGGCATACGCCTGGACCTCGGAGACCCCGGCCCCTTGGGACAGCTCCCTGAAGCCGAAGCGGATGTTGCCCCAGTGTCTGGCCATCGTCTCGGCCATCCTGATCGAGGCCCCGCGCACCGTTGCTCCGCCCCTGCTGTAGCTGTACTCGGCCACCTGGGCCAGGGACGGGCGCTTGCACGCCTCGACGATCCGGCGCTCAGCTTCCAGCTCGTTGCGCGGGAAGCGCTTGGCCACAATGAACTGGGCCTGCGCTTCCTGCACAGCCCGGCTCTCCTCGATTCTGGTGATGGCCGCAGTCTGGCTGTCCTGCTGCACCTCGCCGTCCTCGAAGATGGTGATGGGACTCGCCGTTCTGATCTCGTCGTTCATTTGCCCAGCTCCTTCTCGAAGAGGTTGGTCAGGGCAGTCTTCAGCACTGCGGACTGCGTGATGGGCGGGACGATGATGTTGCTGTCCCGCAGCTTGGACTGCATGTGTGCCTGCAGGTCATGCAGCATCGCCATCTCGATCTCGTTGAGGTACAGGGCCACGACGGTTCGGCCCTTCTTCCACTTCGCCACCGCTGTCACTTTCTTCTGTCTCGGCATGATGTGCCTCCTTTCAGTAGACCCTGAAGAACTCGTAGGACAACTCGTTCACATACGCCTCGTACACCTCTGGCTTCTCGGCCTGCAACTTCTTCGTATCCAGTACCTTGCGGCTCGCCATCTTCCAGATGATGGGCCGGTCTCCAACCTTCACCTTGCGCTGCTGGCCGAGGTGCTCCTTGATCTTCCTGGTGTTCTCGTCGAGCAGCTCCTCGTTCTCTTTCGTCATCTCCTGGAGGGAGTCCCGGTCGGTGACGAGGCCAGCCAGGTATGGGTCTTCGATCTCCTCCGTCTCGGATGCGATGGTGGCATCCACGAGCGCCTCGCCGTGGCAGGTCCACCGGAACTCGCAGGTCTGGCAGCGCTTGTCGGAGGACATGAGCTTGAAGGGGGCTGGCCCCTCCTGCACCTCACGCATGAAGGTCTCCCCGACCTCACGCATGAGCTTCAGCGCCGCCTCGTCCCGATCCACGAACTGGATGAACAGCCGCCAGTAGACGGGCTCAAGGCAGGCGTAGAGCCCCCACTTGAAGCCGGTCAGCCCGAGGTAGTGCTGGACCTGGAGCTTCTCGGTGTCGGGGATGCCCGTCTTCGTCAGCTTCTGGAACGGGAACGGTCCCTTGGTCTTGAACTCAGCGACCCCACTCCCTTCCTTCCCTGGGACGCAGCCCCGCTTGACCACCCGGTCGATGTTGCCGATCCACCAGCTGGGGATGTCGGGCGGTCGCTTGGCATTCTTGTTGTGGCGTCGGAAGAAGAAGCCGTGTGCCTCCTCAACTTCTTCAGCCACAATGGCTTCCAGCTTGTGGCCTCGCTTCATCGCCCCGGTGTAGCGGCGAGGGAAGTCCAGCTCGGTGCCTCGCTTCTCGTACCAGAGCCTGCGGGCGCAGCCGTAGGGCTCCAGCCCGAGCACGTCGCCCCACTCGCTGCCCCCTATCCCGGCCCGCCTTCTCTCGTGCCAGTCTTCGCTGTGCGCATCTGTCATGCCTTCTCCCCCTTGAGGATTGAGTCGCTGATGTCCAGCTTCCCGACGACCTCACCGCCGTACCCATCCTGGTCGGCACCCCTGACGATGGGGATCTCCCCGGTCACGGTGGCAGCCCTGGGCTCTGCCGCTGCCTGCTCGTCAGCCCTCGCAATCTCAACCTCCAGGCGCTTGAGGCTGAGCGTCGCACGTTCGAGATGCCAGCGCAGCTGCTCTGCCATCTCGGCCACCCTCACCATCTTCTCGTCCATGTCACACTCCCTTCCTGGACTTCTCCAGCTGATCCAAGTTCTTGGGCAGGTCAGGCACGTTGATCGGCAGCCAGTACCCCAGGCACCCAGTCTCACCCTTGAGCGTGGTGCGCAGCGTCCTGGCCCTGACGCCGTAAGTCCCTGTGTACTCTATGTTTACAAGCAGCAGTCTCGGGAACACGTCGATCTCTTTGTTGATCGGATAGCCGTAGAACCAGTAGAGCCCCGGCCTGGCTGGCCATTGGTTCGACCACTCACCTTGCGCCATGGAACTGCTCCGATGGCCAGACCTCCTCAACCGTAGTGCCTAGCGCCATGGCTATCCTGACGGCGGTCCCGAGCTTTGGCTCGGACATGCCGCTCCTGATGTTGAGCAGGCCCTGGTGGCTCATGCCAACGGCCTTCTCCAAGCCACGCACTGTGTGGGAGTACCGCTTGTTCATTCGGTTTGCTCTCAGGTAGTCGTCGATGTTACAGGTGAGGATTGTGTTCATGTCAGCAGCCTAGCACACTTGATTGTGCAACTCTACTTGACGCTTGCGCAGCCTGTCAAGCCCTCATTTCCAACAGCTGCCTGACCCAGCTAAACAGCTGACCTGATTCGACATCCTCCCACTCGCACTCGATCACGTCGAAGCCCCAGATACGGGCGAGGTTGTTCTTCAAGATGTCTCTGCGCCTGCCCTCGATGGAGTGGTGGGCTCCACCGTAGCTGAGCTTCCCATCCGGGCCTGTTCGCATGCAGCCCTTCCCGCCTTGGATGTCGATCAAGAGGCGCAGCACTGGGATGGCCACGTCGAATCTGAACTTCCGACCTGGGATTGCCGGGTACTCCAGGTACATCACGTGGCTGTCCGTGTCCATGCCCTTCTTCCACGTCCCTCCGAAAGCGATGCCGAGTTCTCGCCTGGCCTCCTCGATGAAGACGAGCAGGGCCAGCTTCTTCTTGCGCTCCGATCCGTCCGTCCTCTTCGGCTGGGCAGGGGGGCATGCCCCCGGAACCAGGCGGCGGTACTCATCGAGTGTGATGTGGTCGCTCATGCCACTATCGTACCGTAGAAAACAGGGGAGGCTAGGACTCCCCCTTAGCTGCGTACGTCCCGTCCACGTGGTGACGTGGGTTGATAGTAGGTTGCCTAGCACCTTGGCTACCAGCGTTCCTCGTCCTTCACAATCTCCCTGGATTCGATGAGAGGATCGACCTCGGTGTCTTGGATCGTCCCCTGGTAGGGCAGGCCAAGGATCTTCCTCGCCTTGCGCAGGGCCGGTGGGTACTTGCCCCAGTCCCTGGTGTACAGGCCAGCTGCCAGCGCCATATCCTGGCACTCACGCACCAGGGCATGGAGGGTTGCTCGAAGCTCGACGTTCTCTCGTGCTGTGGTTGGCAGCGTTCTCACCCTGGCCCCGAGCCCGCCCTCCGTGATGATCTGATCGACTGCGGCGTAGGCATCCATCGCCCGCTTCATCATGGAGCGCTGGTCCAGCTTGTGCATCACGCCGTCGATGCACCGATGGACACAAGACCACTCGAACTGGAGCCGCTTGAACAGAGTGACCTGTGTCTTCGACGAGACGCCACCAGCCTCCTTCCTGCGGTAGGTCAGGAGCATGGTTGGGTGAGCCCAGATGACCAAGGCCCCACGCAGGAGCATCTCTGCCCCTGCCCCGAGGTCTCTGCTCTTTGCCTGGTGGGGCGGCAGCTTCCTCTTCTTGATGAAGATGTAGGGCTGGCCCTCGTAGTAGTTGTGGGGGTAGGCCAGATACCCGCCGACGGTGCCGACGATTCTCATACCATGGAGAGGTAGGCAAACAGTGCCGCTGCGGCGAGGAGACCGATCATGGAGACGTAGTTGCGGACCCGCCTCGTCATGTCATCCTCCGATCCAGCTCATCGAAGGCATTGTCGCAGACCATGCAGCCGTCCGCCATCGAGAAGGCCCGGCTCACGCAGTCGAGCACTGCCTTCTTCCCAGCCATTTTCGCCAACGTGAGAGCCAACGCTTCCAGGCACTGCCCATGTCTGGTCTGCATGTCCTCGTCGCGCATCTCCTCCTCTGTCACCAGCGAGAGGAAGCATTCTTGTGGGTCATCGGGGTCGGTCAGTAGCAGGACGCAGCTCATCCTGACCCCGGCCTGTGCCTGCGAATCCCTGAGCCAATCCACCACGCTCATGCCATAGACTGCGAGCTTTTCCGTCATGCGTCCTCCTCTTTCTTTGCCAGTTCCCATTCCTCCCAGGTTGAGGCCGGGACCACCTCGTCCTCTGGCTGTGGCCTCACCATGATGACGCAGAACGGGTACTTCTTCAGCTGGTAGACGGTCCCGCTCGGGCTGTTGCATGCCTTATTGAACAGGTGGTGCTCCCCCATCTGGAAGCTATCTCCAATGTGCCAGAGCTTGCCGTTGACCAGGTATCTCGGGCTCCGGTTGAGCAGCTCGCTCTTGAGCGTGACGTTCTTGTCCCCGAAGTGGGCGATGGCTCGAAGCTCCAACCCGAACTCGATGCCGAATACCCCCTTCGGGCTGTGCTCCCAGGCCCAGCGCAGGTTACGAGGGTTCTCCTCGTTGTCGCTGATAATCAGTGTCGGCTTGACCCTGTCGGCTGCAGTCCAGTACAGGATGCGTGGAAGCTGGATGTAGTCTGTCATTGGTACTCCGTTCTGTCCCCGTGCTTGCGCTTCCTCGGTGTCCCGGTCGGAGGGATGGAGCCCCCCTTCCTCGCATCCACAGCGCCAACCATCGCCTGCCGTTCTGCCTCCTTCCAGTCCCTCCGATACTCCACGGAGTAGGCCCGCATGTACTGTCCGAAGAGATCGGGGTTGTCGAGGAACATGGTGGCGAGGAGGCCGATCATCATGTCGATGATCTTCTCCATGGGCAGCTCCCATGCCACCGTCTGCGCCAGCTGACGTGCGGTCGTGGCGTCGGTCATGGCTTCTCCCATCCGAGGCGCTTCGAGGCTCCGACTGTGTCAGCACCCTTGGCCAGCTCAGCCATGCGCTCACTCCAGTAGGCTCCCGTCTCTCCCTCGAACCACGGGTCACCAGCCGGGGCGAAGCGCCAGTGCCGGAGCAACCCCTCGTATGAGAGGCTGTCGATGTGCTTCTTGTTCTTCTCAGTCAGGATCATCGTCTCCCTCCCTCTTCATCTGCTCCCGCATCCAGCCGACCAGCCCGCCTCGGCTCTGCCAGTCCAGCACCTTCTCCTCGCTGCCCCAGCAGTCGGAAGGTGCGGAGTTGAACAGCCATGCTGCCCACTCCCGCATGTGCTTGGTGTTCGAGTCATCGGCCTGGCCGTAAGCCTTGACCAGATTGTTCTCGAACAGGTAGGTCAGGAAGTGGCCCGCCGGGGTTCCGAACAGCACGTGCTCCAGCGCCCCATTCATGCAGTGGTTGCGGACGATGTGCTCAGACAGCCGCACCAGCATCCCATGGTCAGCCTTGTCGAAGTCCTCGATGGTCTTCACCTTGTCCCACTCGATCATGGCTTCACCTCCGTCGCCTCGTACACTGGGAATCCGATGGACTCTGGGGCGTTCGATCCGCCCGTCCGGTACACCATGATTCGATCCCTCCCTTCGGCATCCACGTCCAGGTAGACTCTCACGCCGATGCTCCAGCCCCGGAGGTGCGCCGTCAGCCCGGACTTCGCCGTGCCGCAACGGCTCGCCCCTTCCCCACTGGAGCCCTGTATCGCTCCGAAGAATCTCGCCATCTTTCTCACCCTCTTTCCTTCACGTCACGTCGCCAGTCATTGAGGGACGAGCAGCAGCCTTCGCCCATCGCCATGCCTTCATACACCAGCGGGATGTCAGCAAGCAGGCAGCGGTACTGCTGCCCGTCCCAATGCAGGGCCAGACATCTGCCGGAATCATCCGCTGCCCCGAAGCAACACGGTGCCTTCAGGCAGCAGTAGCCGCAGCCTACGCAGTCAGGCATCGTCCTCTCCGTCTATCGACAGGTCGAACCATGCCTGCACCTCGGCAGCGCATGGCCCGTTGTCCCACAGGGCGCAGCCGCCGTGGCCGTTCTTGCATGGGAAGGCGTCTCCCTCGGTCACGTCGTCGATGTACCTCCTGGCATCCTCCTTCTTCCAGCCATGCCAGTGCTGGGTGGAATACCTCGACAGGGAGCCAGCTGCCACGTCGCCTGCCTTGTGCCATGTCATGCGCCCATCCTCCGCTCCGCTTCCTCGATGGAGCGAAGCTCGGCCATGTCCTGCAGGTAGCGTTCGTACATGCCTGCATGCTCAGGGTCGCTCTTGTACCAGCGATCCCAGTCGATCTCCCAGACCAGCCGCTCTCCCCTGCACTCGTGGCAGGTCACGTCGTAGACGCCTCGCATGTAGTCTTCGAGGAAGTCATCGCCAAGTTCAGCCATCTCGCTGGACGTGATGCCGTTGCCGTCGATAGCAGGGTTGGAATGCTCCCCCTTGCCCTGGCAGCGTGGGCAGACCCCCCAGTTCCCAGGGGGGTAAAGCTCAAGCTCTTCCTCGTCGGTGATGATGCGAACCATCGGATTGCGCATGGCTCCTCCTATTCCAGCAGCTTCTTGAGTGCGTCGGCCAGGTTGTTGGCATCCTGTACTGTGATCGCCACCGTGTAGTTGCCATCCTCATCCTCGACCATGAGTTCTCCGAAGGTGATGCCGAGAACGATGGTGATGCTGCCACCTTGCACGAGTTCGATTCTCTGCTCCATGGCTACTCCCTCCCCGTGATCCAGATGATGGCGTGTTGGATCGGCTCCTTCCACTGCGGGAAGGCGATGCAGAAGGTGTTCTCGTAGAATTCCTCCGGCCAATCGCTGATCTCCAGCCTCAGATCGTTCTTCGCCTCGAATCTGCCAACCTCCCAGCCGAAGTAGTAGTACGCCTGGTGGATGTTCTCGGTGCGGTGCGACACGCCGTCCTTGGTCCTGACGAAGTACACCATGGCTCAGTCCCTCCCGAATCCGAGCGGCAGGTCTGCCGCCGCCGCCTCCTCGATGATGTCTGACGCTTCATCGAGCGCCAGCTCCAGAACTGCATCGAGCTTCTCGACGAAGGGGCTGGAGTCCAGGTTCTCAGGGATGTTGTCCCTCCAATCCTGGTACTCGTCCCTCAGTTCTTGCAGTCTGCTGATCGCATCGGATGCCTCGATGCACGCCTTCTCCCAACGCTTCGCCCTGCTCTCAGCCATTCGACACCTCCTTCTCTGTTCGCAGCAGCAGATCCCTCGCCGCCTGCTTTTGCATGCACACCGCCTCAGCCAGGCTCAACCCACAGTTCCGGTGCTGGGCCAGGAACGAAATGGCCAGGCTATCCCACTGACGCAGCGAGATGTTGTTGAGGTGCTCGTCCTGCTCATACAGGCGGCGCAGCGCCTCGACGTTCAGCACGTTGACATTCATCGGGCTCTTCTCGTTCCATGCCACGTGGTACTTCTCGTTGAGCGCCCGGTACTTGGCCTCAAACTCCGGCGTCATGTCACACCTCCTTGCCTTCGGCCTTCGCCTTCTTGAACTGCTCGTCCCACAGATCGCAGAGGTCGATGGTCGCCATCTGTCCGAACGCCTGGCCCATCAGAATCCAGAGGATGCGCTTCGCCGTGTCGTCCTTGATCGCATCCCCTCGCTTCTGCTCCCTCACGTAGTCGGCCAATCCCTGAGCGAAAGGGATCGGGTTGCACGGGAAGCACTCGCTGAACATCGCCAGCTCCAGGTCTGCTCTCATGCCTCACCTCCATGGGATTCAGTCTGCCTCGCAGTGGGAGAGAGAGGAGGTGCAGTGACCCTCTCCCATGCGAGGCAGAACGAATCACACTGAGTTCTCTCGATCCATCCAGAGGTACGGGATGCGGTTCACCTCCGGCGAGAAGTAGCTGTTGCCGGTCTTGCATGTGAACAGGGCGACGACATCCGAGAAGGTGCGGAGCACGCACTTCATGTTGTTCCAGTCGTTGAAGATGTGAGTGCCGCACTCCCTCACAACCCAGAAGAATGTCTCGTCGTCATCCATCCCATGTACGGATGCCTTGTCATGCCGAGTGAAGTCTTCCTTGTAGTGCGTGGGCTGGCCGAGCTTCAGCACCTCGATGGTCATCAGTGCGTAGAGGTGATCGCGAACCTGCGGATGGCTCATCACTCCACCTCCAGCCCTTCGTTGAGCAGAACCTGAGCGACACCGGCAGCCATGCGATGATCGACGCAGAGCCGGTAGCGCCCCATCCACTGCCATCCCTCCGTCGCCAGCGTCTCGTCCATCACTCGCAGTGCGTCCTCGTTCTGCGCTTCGAACACGATGATCGACCCCTCGTTCTCAACCTTGATGTCACACATCCTGCTCCTCCTCCTTCATGCCTGGTCCGGGTGTCATCTTCAGGAAGGTGAGGTTGCCCTTCTTGTCCCAGTCTGCCCACACCGTGGCGACCATCACTCCCTGCCGGTAGAGAATCCATCGGTGCTTGCCCTGCATGGGGCGGTACTCACGCTGGTAGTATTGCGGCTGGCCCTTGGTCAGCGAGTCGAACAGCTTCCGCAACTGTCGCCGTACTCTCTCCGGCATGTTCAGCATGGCCTCTCCCCTCTTTTCTTTCGTCACAAAGTTACGAAAGAAAAGAGGGGAGGAGTCGCCTCCTCCCCTCGTCGATCATCCCCAGTTCTGCAGCCTGCGGATGAAGCAGTCGCTGCCATGATCGACGTGCCGGATGTTGTACTCGATGCCTCGCTCCTTCAGCACGTCGATGAACAGAGCGGCATCGCAGTCCTCTTCGAGGAAGACGGCGTTGCCATCCACGTAGCTGAAGCCCGATGGCTTGACGCCGTAGGTCTCCATCATGCGCCGGTCCACTTGGAGCCAGCCATGGCCGGGGTCGGAATGGAAGGTGAGGGTGAGCATCATGGCGCTCCCGCTTCCTGCCTGTCGAGCCTCGCCTCTTCCATGAGTCTCGCTTCCTCATTCTCGGAGAGCGAGATCAAGGTATTGGCGTGGGTCTTGATGGCCTCTGCTTCAGCGATGATGGCTGAGCAGTCATCCTCGATCAGGCCAGGCCCTGCGTCGAGGATGTCATGGATCTCGTCCACGCATCGACGCAACCGCCGGGCCTCTGTCCGCAGTCCGCTCTTCGCGCTCATTACTTCACCCTCCCTTGGTATGCAGCCTTCACGACGGCGACCGTGTCATAGTCCTTGGGCGCAGCGTCTGCCACGCGCAGCGGCATGAGCAGCCCGACCAGTTCACCATCCACCTGGAGCTGGATAGGCGCAGCCACGTCATGTCGCTTGCACCAATACTCGACGCCAGGGATGAGGTACTCGATCAGCTTCGCCTTGCTCGGGTCGATGGGAACAGGCGGGTCGATCATGCCAGGCGACGTGAGCAGCACGGCCATCGCCTTGCCAACGCAGACGTTGATCCACTCATCCCTGGTTCCACGCCACAGTTCCGACTTGTCGTTCTTGGCGTTGTCGAAGATGCGCTCGATACCTTCGAGCCTGACCTTGCCGTTTGCCGCCCCTTCAGTCATGCTCTTGTACGGCGGCTTGCGTTGCAGCGCCGATGCCTTGAGCAGGATGGTGCCGTCGGTGTACCACCCGCTGCCAGCCGGGGCAGCGTTCCCATCCTGACTCCATGCCTTCCACTTGTCACGCTTGAACTCAGTGAAGCTGATGCCTGGCTTCGACTCCCGCTCCTCCTCCTGCTCCACCACCTGCGGTGCCGTCGGTTCGTTCGCCATGCCGAGCATCTGCTGCATGCTGCGGATGTCGTTGTCGATCTGCGCCAGCAATGCCTCACTCATTCGATGCCTCCTTGTCCAGCCGATCCATGTCGAGCATGGTCATGTCGTCGAGCCGTCCGTACTCTGCGTAGTAGACGCAGTCATCGCACACTTCGTAGCCATCCTGCGCTTGCTTCTCGGCCTCGTTCCATCCAGCGCACAGCGTCCTGTTGCCGCCGAGGTATGAGCCGCAGCATGAGCAGCCAGCGCTTGAGAAGTAGGGCTCTCCATAGATGGAGTCGGGGTCATCCTGTGCGCCGAGGTTGCGGAGCCCTTCCTTCTCGAAGAAGTCTGCGACTCGCCGCTCATACTCGGCGTACCACTTCGAGTTGCGAGGCATGTCGTCCCACTCATGTGTGTCCATCACTCGCCTCCCATGTCTGGGATGTGGCCGAACACTGCGTTGTAGACGCCCGGCTCAATCGCTGCCTTCCTGTACCTGAGCGTCCTCGCCAGCATGTCCTCGTTGGTGATGACCTTGCCGACAGCCTCCTCCTTCAGCACCACCCACCTGCCAGTGGGATAGGCACCGTTCGCCATGGGAGGCAGGCCAGTGTGGTTCGGGGTGTCCGTCGCCTCGAAGAACTGGATGCCCTGCGCCATCTGCTCTGCGCACTTGGCGCATGGCTCGTAGCTGACGCATGCCCGGCGTGGTGCCTCGGCGTCGTCCTTCAGCCTGCCCAGCAGCAGCACCGTGCCATCGTCCTCGCCGCACCAGAAGCACACTCCGAGCGATGGGTTCACGCCGTGCTTTTGTGACAGTCGGATGCTCATGGCTTGCCTCCTTCTTTCGGCAGCGTCGGGATGCTGAGATGCCCGCAGTCGTTGCCCTCCTGGTCACTGTCCACCCACACCACCACGCCACCACCCTTCATGCCTGGCTTGGTGAGCACCAGCCCGAAGGACTCACCGCTCGGCGTGAGTACCGAATCCGCAATGGTGTAGCCGATCAGCTTCTTCGCCTGCTCCGCTTCCCACTCGGCGTTGTGGCTCATGGCTCACCTCCCATCCAGCAGGCCGAGTTGCTCAGCAGCGTAGGCGATACCACCTTCGATGAAGGGAGCGGCGAGACGGATGAATTCGTTGAAGGTTCCGTCCTCAATCTCCGAGTGGAGGAATGCCTCCTCCAACCTTGACGCTGCCAGCCTGCCGTTCTCGTGGCTACGCAGAGCGACGGCGACAATGCAGTAGATGACACCCATCATCGGCTCGTCTCCATCCTCACGGCAGTAGCTGTCGATGTTGCGCTTGTCGAGTTCGCCTCGGAGCATGTGGATGAAGTCGCTCATGTCCCCTCCTTCACGTCTGCTCTCCAGCCATCCGGCGCTTTGATCTTCTCGATCTCAGCGAACAGCGGGAACAGGCTGTCCCTCAAGTAGCGCATGTCTGAGATGTTGCTCTCCTCCCTGTGCGGTGGCTGAACCTCCATCATCGTGTCGATGGCAACGCACAGCGCCTGCCCCATGATGTACTGACCCCTCATCGAGTTGAGAAACCGGATCGCCGCTTCCCGAGTCTCGTCCATGCTGCGCCTCCTTTCCCTTCCCTTATCGCTCTCACAAAGTGTGAGCGATAAGGGAAGGGAAGGCCGTCGCCTTCCCTCCATGCCTCACTCCTTCTCAATGTATATCCAGTCGAGGCACTCATGGCAGTAGCCATGATCTGCGATGTGCGTCTTGGCAGCAGCCCCAGTATCCACACTGTGGCAGCGAGGACACTCAACCTCCTCCGGGTTGTCCTCTGCCACGTCGAGCATGGCATCGAGCAGATGGATGACGCCTTCAAGCGCCAGCCATGACTCGCCACCCTGGACGAAGATGCGCTCCAGTTCCAGCAATGCATCCCGCTGCTCCCTGAGCAGGGCAACGTCCACGTTCGGCACGGTGATGGTGATGCCTTCACTCATAGTGGGGCCTCCTCGTCGGGTATCCCTGCCCAGGCTGGAGCTGGATGCGTACCCTGTACTCGCCGTCGCTGTTGGTGTGGTACATGGATGGCCGACCCTCGTTGCTGAACTCGCCGCCCTCCAGGAATCGGGCCAGCATGTACGCATCCTGCAGGCATGACACTGGGTACACCCGCTCGATGCTGCCCACTATGTACCACCAGCCGCCCTCCTCCGGCCCGCCGTATGCCTGGTCCTCCAGGTAGACGTTGACGAACAGCTGAGTCACGCCGTCAGCCATCCGCTCGGCGCACTCGGGACACAGCGTCACTCGCAATGGCTCGGCATCCATCGGCAGCGCCTTGCTGTACACCTCCCAGGCATGGAAGGTGGGGGTGCCATCGTCGAGGAAGTAGTCCAGCCAGTCGAACTCTCCGTCGCCCGGCTCCTCCTTGTCATCGGGCCGCTCCTTCAGGCATGCCTCGCAGATGTCGTGCCGCATCATGTGAGGCATCGAGTACATCAAGTGCCGCTCCCCGATCTTCTCGATCCAGTGCGCAGGCTCGGACTCGATGTCATCGAGCACCACCTCGTTGGCGAATGCCAACAGGTTCAGCGCCCCGCTCTCATCCCTGTAGCCCGCCGCTGCCTCGCCGTCGTACCGGATCTCATGCCATGTCTGGCATGCCTGGCACCACCACTCGACCACCGTGTCCATGGTGCCGTCGTCGCACAGCCGCACATCCTGGACACCAACCTTGACCTGGTCAATCCTCATGACTCACCTCCACAGCAGAGTCGATTCGCTCCGTGATGTCGATGATGACGAAGCGCAACAGCCGATGCTTGTCCGCCCACTCCCTGTTCATGCGATCCACGCCCGACGCCATGTCTCGGCAGTACCCGAGATCCGCAGCCTTGCATGACAGGTCGAGCCACTCCTCGTCCGGGTCGAACGGCATGCCTCGCACTGGACACCACATGGACAGGCTCAGGGGCTCAGGCATTGCTCGCCTCCCTCTCGACCGCCTTCTCCAGACATGAGGCGGCGTACTCCAGCCGCTTGCACAGATCCTCCAGACTGACGATGGTCTGCCGAATCATCGCCACCTTCACGCTGCCATGGAAAGAGCCGACCGAAGTCAGCATCTCGCGCACCCGTTGCAGGTTGTCCTTGCCGTTCGCCGCCGCCGAGTCAGCCCGCTCCTCATAGACATCAGTCGATCCGCTCATCGAACACCTCCTCCAATTCCTCGAAGTCAGGGTCGCCATACTCGCTCGGCATCTCGACGCCACAGTGACCGCACCATTCGGGCGGACCCTCCCAGTAGACATCGCATCCCACGATGTTCCACTGCGGGTCGCTCCTCTCATGCCTGACCTCCAGTCGATCCGTCCCTTCGGTTCATCCGTCCCTTCGAGATTCCCGCTCGCTCAGCACGTTCTGGTATTCCTGCACGATGGCCGGGTCGTAGCGCATGA